>Ga0209724_1004430_pt1 | contig 11073 bp, 11 predicted proteins | sample grotaG_FD_184143 | JGI IMG/M metagenome (GOLD analysis project Ga0209724, IMG submission 184143) | Glacier valley bacterial and archeal communities from Borup Fiord, Nunavut, Canada, to study Microbial Dark Matter (Phase II) -... | ecosystem: Environmental > Aquatic > Freshwater > Ice > Glacier ... | reverse complement strand
TTTGCCGAACGCCTGCGGTTTTGCGGCGACCGCCCGCCGTGCGGCTGCGCGGATCGCCGCATCGAGTGATGCGGGTGGCTCTTCTCGCAATGCTTCACGATAAGCGCTGCGTACGGGTTGTTCCGGGTTATTCAAATCAGGTTCCATCATGCGTACTCCTGCAGGCCATCACGCAATTTTGCGAAGGCATAGCGCAGCCTGCTTTTGGCTGCTTCAAAGGTAATGCCGGTAGTGGTCGCGATTTCTTCCACACTCAGCCCGCCTTCTTCGTAAAGTAAAAATGCTTCGCGCTGCGGCGCGGGTAATTCATTGAGCAATCGGAGAATCATGGTGCCTTGCTGGCGTGCTTCGGCGATCACCTCCGGCTCGGAAATGCGGCTGGCCGGTAACGCATGGGTGATCTCATCGGTCGCCGCGAAAGACGCTGAATCGATCATGCGGCATTTACGAAAGTAGTCGATTAAACGGTGGTGAGCCAGCGTATAAAGCCAAGTGCGAAATTGCGCTGCGATGCGGTAGCTTTCGCGGGCCTGAATAACATTGATCCATACTTCCTGAAATAATTCCTCGCCTTCGCCAGGGTTACGGCACTGGCGTTGAATAAACCGGTACAGCCCGCCGCGATGACGGGCGTACAGTAGATCAAACGCGCCCGCATCACCTCCTTGGTAGCGCAACATCAATGCTTCATCGGTAGCAGCAACATCGGTCATGCCCAACAGTGTAAGGTACAAAGCCGTGTGCCAGCACTGTTGGACATGCTGCGGAATGCAGCCGAGGTGAGACTAATCAGCGCCCGCCTTTGATCTCAAATTCACCCACAAAAATCGTCTCTTTGTTTTCTTTGAGCCGCATGGTGATAATTTGCTCGCGCTGCTGCCGGGTACCAAAGCCGGTGGTGAGGCGCACCTGCAAGGTGGTCTCGCCGGTAATATTTTGGCTACGGTCACCAAAATATTGCGCCTCAACCCGGTACTTGCCTGACTGTGCAGATTTTAGCGAAAACTCTTCCGGCCCATAGCCGCCCGTAAAGTCCAGCGACATGCGCCCGCCCTGGTCGGTAAAGCGATGACCGTAATATGCTTTTTCACCACTCGGGTCTGTCACCCATAAATCAATGTCGGTATTGTCGGCATCCCAAGTCAATACGGCACGCAGATCAAGCGCCAGGTTTTTGAGCAGGCGTGGATCAACGCGGCTTGTATCCAGACGCGCAGCCGTAGTCGCGATGATGGCATTCATGTCTGCCAATGCGATCAGCTCTACTTCCGGAAAGCGTCCATTCCAGGGGCGAATCACCACCTCGTACAAACAATCAATCGCCTTTTGTGGCTGCTTGTCCGCCGCATAAGCCAAACCTAAATCGCGGTACGACTGTGGCTCCTCCGGGCTCAGCAGTAATACTTTTTTGAATACGGCAATAGCCAGTTGAGGGCGGTTCGCCTGCATCAAGCGGTAGCCGAGGATGCGCAAAATATGACGATTCTCCAAATCCATTTCGGCTAAATTGCTCAAGATGCGGACGCCCAGATCGTTGAGCCCTTTCTCAAAAAAAATATCGGCAGCATCCAGATAAAATGCGGTGCTGTTGCTATAGCTGGGCGCTTCATCAAGATAAACGCGATACAGATCATGAGGGCTGGCCTCGCGAAGGCGGCTGGTGTACGGCGCATCAGGCTGCCATTTTTGCAGGCGAATACGGGCTTGATTGTAAGCTTGACTGCCCGCCTCGTTATGGCGCCCGCCCATCATGACTGACATGGGTGCGGCAGCCAAGTCGGATGAGGTTCGCGTGTAATTTGCGGCTTGTTCTGATGTTTGTTGTGCCACTACCGGGGCAGCGGGGCTGGCTTGCACCATGGGTAGTGCCATCTCCGCGCGACGCGGGCTTTCGTGGCTTTCAGCCGACAAAATATTGCCGGCGGCTACCGCGCTTTTTTGCACGCGCTGACCGTGCTTGTCGGTTTTTCTTTCAAGCATTGAATCTTTGGGATAGTCGCGATTCCACCACGCTACTTTTTGTGTAAACGCACGCACGATATTTTCCAGATGGCTGTTTTGCGCGATGCGGCGCTGCTTTGAAATAGTGCCCAGGACGCGATCAAATTCGGCGCGCAGTTCTGACGGTGGCTGAATCTCATAGCGCGCATAATCTTCAACCCGATCCAGAATAATCAGCGAGGTTTCGCGGGTGACCAGACCAAAACGTTGTCCCAGTCGACGAATTTCGGCGCGATTCAGGGCGTACTCCGCATCCAGCTCATTGATGCGAAGTTGCGCCCAGGTGGAGGCAGTCGTGCTCATATTGCTGCGGACAGTGGGACTATTTTCCTCAGACAATACGGCGTTAATCGGTATGTCCCTGTTTTCCAGTTGACCATCCGGATGCTGCAGTTTCAATTGCAGCATCGCCTGCATATTTCCGCTCCTGTTTTTACCGCCGAGGTTACCATTACCGCGATTATTTCCACTGAGAATGCCGGCTACTTGTATGCGATCTCCTTGTAGTGACGTCATCACCAATTGGCTTGCATCAGCCGAGCTGATTTCCACCACGCGCGTCGCGGTGGAAAGCAGCGCATGCGCCGCGCTGGTGGTGGTTTCTTTGGTCAGGTCAATAAAGTGGCCACCGGTGCGCTGCGCGATATGTTTCAGAAACACCGGATCTGTTTTTACGCTCGCCGAAATGCTGTACAGCGGCACGCGAGTTTGCGCAAAAGGTTGTTCACCAAAATTACTCAGACCATCTGAAAACAGCAAATATTCACGCACATTTGCCTCTGGTACAAAAGCGCCCAGATTGGTAGCGCCGTCGTAGGCAGTCGCAGCCAACGCCTCGCGCAGCGCGCGCCAGTCGCCGTTGACGATACGGAAAGTTTGTGCCGGTTCTGCCGCATCGCGAATGCGTGTCAGCCTGACGACGCCATCACGCATTTTTTTGAAATACGCATCAAGCAATGCAGCCTCTAGCGCGCCTTCACCGCTGCGGGTACGCGCGCTGGCCGAACTATCCCAAATGAGCCCGACTGATTTCGGAATCTCGCGTGCGGCTTCGCGCATCGCCAGCGGAATATCCGCTACAAAATAATGCTTGCCTTCAAACAGCTCGGTTTGCACCGCGCTTGCCGTAGTGCTCGGCGTGAGCATAAATTCAATGCTGCCGCTGCCCGTAAAATTATTGCGCGATTCGCGCAGACGATAGCGGCTGCCGAAGGTGTCGCGAGTAAACGCAATATCGCCGAAGCTATTTTTACCCACCTCAGGTGCTTTGTCAGTTCCATTGATATTGACGCTTAAGACAAGTGTTGTCACCCGCTCGCCAAAGCCCAGTGGCAGCTGATAGAAGCTTTGGCCACGGACGCTGTCGAGGGTTTGCGCCACATGAATCACCACGCGTTTAGTACCTTGCGCAGGGATCGGATAAACCCGCAGCTTGAAATTATTACCCTGCGTGACTTCCAGCAAACCCGGATCAATCCGCGCCCGAATCACATCTTCAAACACAGCCTGGCCCTTGGCTTTTTCAATAGGTACCGCGTCGCGCAGCGCGCCGTTTACATCCATTGCAAAGCTCGCCACTCGTTGCCCATCAAGCAGCGGAAACTGCAGCTCACCTTCCAGCACCCGGTTGTTGGGATTGAAAAACGTCATATCGATTTCAGTCATCGCCTGACGACCATTAACCTCACCGTGGATGCGGATAGTTTGTATCTGTATCGCTGAATCCGTGCGATTAGGATTAGGCAGCACCAGCCGTGGTGGCTGCCAAATGACGGGCGGCTGCCGCCAGGGCGACGCAATCTTGGGCATGGAGATGGCGGAAGACGCGGAGCGCGCGAGAGGTGATGAATGCGCCTCAACTGCCGTGCTTGGCAGCAGGGAGGGAATGGTGGAAACGATGGCAACAACAGAAAACAGCGTACGCAAGAATGGGTTCACGATAGGTCCTTTTTAGTGGGGTTCCATACCGTTAAGCGCAGGCGCGTTGAAAAAGGGTTAAATGATTTGAAATATTTTTAGCAGCGCTTTTTAAACGAAAAAATTTTAATCTCTAGCACTGTAGCGGTGCTTGAAGCGTTTTTGCTTCAAGATGTCCATGGATAAACAGGTTTGATGTGTGGATTTAAATATTTTTTAGCCATGCACCGCTTGGCTAGCGGGCGGTAACTGATAGGAAATTGGCCTAACCCACCTTCAATCAAGCGATTGGACGAAAGCATAATAGCGGCTCGTCTTAGTGGGAATTGATTGCAATAAAAGTACCGCATAAGGCACAATTTAATTCATGGCGGCAACGCCAACATTCTGCTGCACGCATTTATCAAGAAAACCCAGCAAACCTCCGCCAGCGAAATGGCGCTTGCAGAAAAAAGATTCAAGGAGGTTCTAAATGGCAAAACGTAATCTGCATATTGGTTCAAATTTCGATGCCTTCCTCAAAGAAGAAAAGATTTTTGAAAAGGTGCAGGCCAAGGCGCTGAAGCGTGCACTAGCCGAGCAAATTCAGGACAGCATGAGCGCTGCCAAAATATCGAAAGTAAAATGGCCAAGCTAATGTCTACAGCCGCTCGCAGCTAGGCCGTGAGCTTGATCCGGACAATATCTCCGTACAACTCGACACCTTGATGAAAGCCGCCAGTGCGGCGGACAAGACAGTGGAAATTAAAATCAAGAACGTGAAAAAAACGGCACATGCGTGAACGTGCGTCATTGCCTCATTTGCAGTGGCAACAGCCGCAGGCGCGTGCGAGCAACATCAATCGTGAGTAGCGCGCCCTGTTCAAGCTCCGGTGTCATTTGCTTCAATGCATCAATAGCGGCCTGACCGATGAAATTGGGATTCAAATCTTCGGAACGAATTTGCACCACGCTGGGTTTCTCACCGTTTGTCACGGCCAGTATTGCGCTGAAATCAAGATCATTGGTCGGCACAACAAAGTCGTTTTCCTTTGCATACGCCATGATTTCCGTATCAGGCGCATTGGCCGCGCCGCACATTGACCAATGAATGGTCTCAATGTTGGCATCATTCAAGAACTTGACCCAGCGAGGGGACAAATTCATGTCGATCAGCAGCCTCACGCGCGTGCGAGCTCGACTTCCCGTTCTTCTGCTCTCCATGCCGCATAGCGTAGCGCTTGCAAAATATCTTCGCGTTCAAGGTACGGGTAATCGGCGAGCACATCATCAATCGAGTGACCCGCGCCAATTTGACTGACGATCATCCCGACCGTCACGCGCATGCCGCGCACGCATGCTTTGCCACCCATCAGCTCAGGTTGTTGCGTAATTCGATCAAGTTGATACATGCGATTCTCCTCGTTGAAGCAAATTGCAAGGCAGTTTTTGCGGCGTGCAGAAATAAAATGAACGGCTCCCGTTTGGCACCTGTGACAAGCAACAGTTACCCGAACCAACTTCGCGCGAAAAAATAGGCCAATTATTAGGGCGCAAATCACAAGATAGATTATGGTGTAGATCGTGGTGCCATTTGAATCGTTGCTAACAATCGACGCCTATGCGATACACTTTGTTAAAGAGTGAAATTTAGCAAACAAAAGCAGGCATCAAAAAAGGCAAGTTAATCGCCAAGGAAAACTTGGAAGAAAAAATGACAATAAAACTTAAAACTCATGCGTTGGACACTGCAGAAAGTTTCGAAACCGAAGAGGACATGGCCGCATACCTCGACGCCGCTTTGGAAGATGGTGATCCCGCACTCTTAGGCGCAGCGCTCGGTGACATTGCACGCGCCAAATGCATGACACAGATCGCGCGCAATACCGGCCTAGGCCGAGAAAGCCAGTACAAAGCGCTGTCGCCGGATGGAAATCCTGAGTTCGCCGCGATTCTGAAAGTGATTAATGCGCTGGGGCTGAAACTTCATGCGTCTACTGCAGTTGTGTGAACGCGAAATTAGTTGAGTTTGACTCCATTGACCGCATCCGCGACTCCATTTATGGTGCCAAAGCCCATAGCCCGATTACACCACCACATTCCCCAAGGCTATCTCCGTGGTTTCGGCTGGAAAGGGAAAAAGTTTTGGTACACCAACGTTGCTGCTCTCCGGGCGCAGAATTGGTTCCAGCCGAATGTGAAGAACATTGGAGCGGAAAAAGACTTCCTCCGCATTGATGTAGAGGGTCACGCGCCGGACGCACTAGAGAAAGCAATGGCTGGTTTCGATGACCAAGGCGCGACAGCTATCCGGAACATCAATGTGTCAAAGAAGTTTGAGGGCGACGACAAGATCATGGTACTAAACCTGATCGCGCTGCTCGCAGTCAGATCCCCACAGATGCGGGAGAACTTGAGACAGTCTCAAGAGAGCATTCTAAAAATGTCGATGGACCTCACGCTCTCGACAAAAAAGCGGTGGGAAGGTCAAATAAAGCGGATGAAGGAAGCCGGGGTCAAAGACACTGAGGAAGTTACATACGAGCAACTCAAAGAGTTTCACGACCGGGGGGAGTACGACATCAATATGAATCGTGAGTGGTTTATTGGGCTTGAGGTGCAGAGCTTTGACGTCGTACTTCACACTCTCGTGGATCGGAAATGGCGGCTGTATGTTGCTGACGAAACTTCCGGTCCATTCGTTACGAGCGACCGGCCAGTGGTTCCGACGTGGAATCACCCGGAGAAGATGCCAGCCATGATGCGGCATAGTCTTGGCTACGCAATGACAGACACTGAGGTGTACTTTCCCATAAACCACCATATGGCCCTTGTAGGATCGTTTGAGGACGAGGAGGATGGAACACACAAAGCCTCCGCTCAAATGGTCGCTATTGCTAACACGCGAATAATTGAGCACGCTTTTGAACAGGTCTACACAATCAAAAAGGTGTTCCCATATCAGTAGTGTCCCAACGTTTTCACGAGAGACGGTTATAAGTTAATGAATTGGTTACGGAAACAAGCGATTTTGTCTGGTCTCGATTTGAACATCGAAGTGCTAACTTTAAGCCTTTTGCGGAACGCCGCCAAAGGCTCTTATGCATCAAGGCATGCTCGTATTTGCGCAGGTGATGGCCCATGTGCCCCTCACCACCTTTCGCCGCTGCGTGGCAACCCATCGAGGCGATCACAAGGTGCAAACCTTCTCGTGCCTGGATCAGTTCTTCGCCATGGCTTTTGCGCAACTGACCGCGCGCGAGTCGTTGCGCGATATCGAGGTCAATCTTCGCGCACAGTCGGCCAGGCTGTACCACATGGGCTTTCGCTCGAAGACGATCTCGCGCAATACGCTGGCTCACGCGAACGCGACCCGGCCTTGGCAAATCTACGCCGACTTCGCCCAACATCTGATTGGCATCGCCCGCCCGCTCTACGCCAGCGAGCCACTGGCCTTCGATCTGGACGCCACTGTTTACGCCTTCGACGCCACCACCATCGATCTGTGCCTGTCGGTCTATCCCTGGGCCCCGTTTCGCCAGGCCAAAGCCGCGATCAAGCTGCATACGTTGTTGGATATTCGCGGCAGTATCCCGACCTTCATCCACATCACCGACGGCAAGACGCACGAGGTCAATACGCTCGACGAGCTGATGATCGAGCCGGGCGCCTATTACCTGCTCGACCGCGGTTATCTGGATTTCAGGCGGCTGTTCGCGATCCATCAAGCGCTGGCCTTCTTCGTCACCCGTGCCAAGCGGAATACCCGGTTCACGCGCCGGTATTCGCAGCCGGTGGATCGCGAGAATACCCACGTTGTCTGCGATCAAGTGGGCACACTTTCGATGTTTTATTCGAGCAAGGACTACCCGGTCACGCTGCGCCGCATCGTCGTCAAGGACGAGAAGGGCAAACGCATGACGTTTCTGACCAACAATTTTGCGCTGAAGCCAGAACTGATTGCGGCGTTGTATCGGCAACGATGGCAGGTGGAGTTGTTCTTCAAGTGGATCAAGCAGCACCTCAGAATCAAGTCGTTTCTGGGCGAGAGCGAGAATGCGGTGAAGACGCAAATCTGGATTGCGGTCTGCACCTATGTGCTGATTGCGATCATCAAGAAGCGTCTTAAGCTTGAGCATAGTCTTTACGAAATCCTACAAATCCTGAGTTTGACGATGTTTGAAACAACCCCGATAAATCAATTGCTTGCAACCACCTCAAATAATTTACAACCACCAACATCACCATTTCAAGGCAGCCTGCTATGAAAAACGTTGGGACACTACTGTTCCCATATATAGGATCGCCTTTTAACTTGTATCAGGACGCACAATTTATGGAGAGATTTGCAACGGAGCGGAAACGAAGAGCGGGGTTGACAAGCCCGCGCGCCTAGCTTCGTAACTGTCAATAGTTTACTGACATTAAACTGCGGTCAGATCTATCCTTATGATATTTATTATTTATTTTTTTCTTCAGCTGCCTATTGCTGAGAAAATTTCATGATAAAGATCCGCTCTGGAGTTTTTCTGACGATGACTGGTTAAATTTTTAAAATGCAATCTCCTATTTAGAAAGTATTTTCAGCCAAAATAATCTCAAGAAGCCCGCAGATATTGGTGCTCAATAGTTTCGCGGCCATCACGCCTGAAGCCCACACCTAAACTCACATCTCCGCAATACATCGTTTCGCTGCGTTCTTAACCCGCACATCCTGATGATTCGCGATCAGGTCTTTTACTATTTCCAGACGTGCCACATCGAGCGATTTTTTGGCGGAGACGGCGATGTCGGGTGCGATGCCGGTGCCTTCCCAGTTTGTTTTGGTGATCGGGCTGATGGGTCGTGCATCGGGGACGTTCATCATGAAATGTGCGCTCAGGCGATGTCGGTTACCGGCATTTGCGCCGCCGCCAGTGGTCTCGCCCACGAGCGTGGCGCGCTTGGTATTTTTCATGGTGTAGGCAAAATCTTCAGCGGCTGAAAATGTATCTTCGCTGGTCAGAATATAAATTTTTCGCTTGGCACCATATTTTTTACCGGCGACTTTATCAGTTGTCCATCGTTCTTCAATCCTGTTTGTCTCGAGCTCGTAGATATCGTTCAGGTGGGTACGTTCATCAAAAAAATAACTCGACACCAGCGCCACACTCTCCGGGGCGCCGCCACCGTTTTCGCGCAAGTCGATGATTAAGGCCCATGTTTCGCTGAGCAAATTCATGGCGGCGGCAATGCGTTCGGCGTCGAGTTCTGGCGGAACAAATTGCCGCAGATTGAGATAGCCGATATTGCATGCAAGGCGGTCCACGTTTTCAAAACCATAGTTTTTTCTCATGACATCGAATTTCTCTTTGTCGGTGGCCATGAACGCCTGATTCTGATTCGGTGTTTCCTCGGCAATTGCTTCCTCAAAATAGCGAATCTCCAGATGCTTATCCTTGCTGCTTTTTTGCAAGCTGTCGGTTAATTTATCCGCAAGTTTTTCTGCACTGGTCAGGTTTGCAAAATCGCCGCGCGCGGCCTCAATGCGCAGTTGCTTGACGATTTCAACCGCCTTTTGAGGAAAGATATAGTGTTGGCTCAGCTTGCCGATGGCGGCTTCAATCACTTGATCGCGCATCGCTTTATCAATCACCATATCGTTTTGCGGCGGCCCGCCTCGACCTTGACCTAGGGCCGCTAGCGAGTAGGGCGTGGGAATCACGCCGCTCAAGATTGCGCCGCCTGAAGCGATTAGCAGGCCTGCGGTGACAGCACCCCAGATAAAGATTTTTTTCTTGTTCATATTGGTTTCACTTTTAGATAGCGGGTTTAACGAGGTGGCGCGCGGCCTTAATGGCCAGGTTATTTTTTACTAGGTGTCTTTTTGGGTTTCGGTTGTTTGGAACTTTGATGCTTTTGTATTTCAGCGACTTGAGACCGTGCCAGCGCGATGCGCTCACCAAAAGGTTTGGTTTCAAGTGTGGCGATGGCGGCTGCTAAAGCTTGCGAAAGCGACTGGGGCAAATCAGCCTCTAAACTGGTGGCGGCAATGGCCGTGGCCTGCCAGCAGGCTTGTATACGCGGCAGCAGCTTGCGCCCCGTATCAGTCAGGCTTATCAGGCGCTGGCGGCCATCGGCAGCGCCCGGTTTAGCCGAAACCAGACCTTCGTTGATCATCAAGGCAATCGTCTGGGTGGCGGCTGGTTGGGTAATGTGGGCGATTTCAGCAATATCACCAATCGTGGCCGATTCGCGCTCAATCAGAACCCGCATGACCGGTGTATAGCGTGGTCTATATGACAGCCCTGCATCAAGATACGACTGCTCAACCGCGCCGTCCAGCAGTTCCAGTAAATGTCGTAGTTGTGTGCCCAGTGTGAGGTTCATGGCGATATTATATAAGCGCTTATATAAATTGTAAAGCCTACTGAAGATGAAAATATTGGGTGATTGAGTTAGGCGCTTTTAAAACTTGAAACCCTACACCCAGCAGGGCTTTCAAAGCATTTATGCCTGAGGAAGCGCTATTCTGCGTCGGTTTGCTTTGACGGCTCTGCGGCGATGAACGCGGGAAGTTTTTGTGCGTGATCTGCCACTGCCAAGATGTGCGGGAATTTATCCAGGCTGCATTTGAAACGATTGGCATTGGCGATTTGCGGGATCAGGCAAATGTCGGCAATGGTGGGGCTGTCGCCGACGCAGAAGGCGCCGGGAGTTTTTCGGTTCGCTAGTATGGTTTCAAGCGCGGTAAATCCTTCGTGAATCCAGTGGCAGTACCAGAGGGTTTTTTGCGCATCGGATGCCTGCAGCTTATCCGTTAGATATGACAATATGCGGGTGTTGTTGAGCGGGTGAATATCGCAGGCAATCAATTGTGCGATTGCGCGTGCTGCGGCGCGATCATGAATATTTTTGGGCAGCAGTGGTGGTTCCGGGTGCAATTCATCCAGATACTCGATGATGGCGAGCGATTGCGACAGGTGAAAATCATCATCAATTAAATACGGCACCAGACCTTGTGGGTTGACTGCTTTGTATGCGGGCGCCAGATTTGATTTTTTTAACAGATGCACCGAACGCTGCTCGGGCGTCAGGTTTTTGAGGTTCATGGCGATGCGCACGCGGTAGGCGGCGGATGAGCGAAAGTAGCCGTAAAGAATCATGCACAGTCCCTGACTATAATATGGAGATGGA
>Ga0209724_1004424_pt1 | contig 11080 bp, 7 predicted proteins | sample grotaG_FD_184143 | JGI IMG/M metagenome (GOLD analysis project Ga0209724, IMG submission 184143) | Glacier valley bacterial and archeal communities from Borup Fiord, Nunavut, Canada, to study Microbial Dark Matter (Phase II) -... | ecosystem: Environmental > Aquatic > Freshwater > Ice > Glacier ... | reverse complement strand
GTGGAAGAACCAGGAGCATGAAGCCCATCATTGTTAACCAGACTGCTACCGTTTGCTGAATAAGGTTTGTTAAAATAGATTTTGCTGCCATCATCCGATACGGTTTCAAAAATATAATTACCCGGTATCGGCATATTAATATAACCTTCCCATATAAACGCGAACCTGTCATTTACACCAGCCGGACGAACGCCGATATCAGCATTTTTTGAGTTACCATTCATCACCGGCAAAAGGGAATCAAAGTCAGGAAGGGCATTGAAGTCACCTTCATAATATTTATAGTTTAGTCCGTTAGTAGTAGATACTATATTCAACATAAATGCTGCGTCAGGGATCAGTTGCCTTTCAATACCTGGCCCTGTCCAGAATACCTGCATTCCTTCAGCACCGGCATTCTCAAAGAAAGTAAACGTTACCGGATACCTTCCGGCTGCGGGTATATTTATTGTGCCGGCAGCGGATTGAAACGAGTGTATACCATCATTATTTACGAGGGATATTTCATTTGGTGAATAGGAGGAATTAAAATAGAGTTTGCTTCCATCGTCGGAAATGGTTTCAAATGTATAAGTACCCGGCGTAGGGATGTTGATATAACCTTCCCACATGATGGCGAAGCCATCGTTGATTCCCGGACGTCGAATACCAAGGTCGATATTGGTGCTATTACCCGTCTTTACCGGCGTAAGTGCATTGAAATCAGGAAGCTTACTGTAGGCACCTTCATAGTATTTGTAATTAAGACCGCTGGTAGTTAACGGCGAACCAGACCCGAATGCCAGATCCGGGATAGTCTGCCTTTGGATGCCGGGGCCGGTCCAGTAGACCTGCATTCCTTCATCACCGTAATTCTGGAAATAAGTTATGGCGATTGGATATTTTCCGGCCAATGGAATATTTACCGTTCCTGAAGCGGGTTGTTGCGGATGTGTGCCATCGTTATTTACCAGCGCAATTCCGTTTGCAGCATATAAGGAATTAAAATACAGCTTGCTTCCATCATCTGAAACAGTTTCAAATGTATATGTGCCTGGGGTAGTAATAGTAATATAACCTTCCCATACAATAGCAAAACTATCGTTGACGCCAAAACGCCGTACTCCGATGTCTACGTTCGGGCTCTTACCTGTTTTAACCGGGATAAGGCTACTAAAATCAGGTAGCGTACTAAAAGCCCCTTCATAATATTTGTACTTAAGACCGTTAGGAGGATTGGCAATGGTATCCGGCGGGAGGTTTACGGGATCTGCAAAACCAAACGTAAATGATCCGAAGCTGGAAAGCTGCTTCGATACTACGGAACCTGTTGAGGAATTTCCAGGTGTTAATACGGAACCGTTTTGAGTTACCCAATGGCCATTTACATAATTCGAAACAACCAGTGCATCGCTGCTGGCAACGCCCGGAACAGGTGCATGCACAAACAGTTGCATTTTGGCGTCGCTACCGGAGACTCTTGAAATATTCCAGTACCTGTTGTTTGATACTCCTTTCAATGGAGCAATAACACCCAGGTCACTGAATGCTTTTGAAAATAATTCTGCCTGGTAAAGGGAAGGTTCTGAAGAGGAAGGAGCAATTACACAGGAATCAAAAACAAAATTGTTGTAATCATTACCGGTACTGCCGGTTGGAAACATGTACGAACCCACTGAATTAGTCTGTCTGCGCATCGGTCCATTTATAAAACTGTGATTCGGATTTATAAGTGTAATGGCAGTCAGGGGATCCGGATTTGCCACAGTAAGGATATTTTTTTCTGTAGTAGTAATAGCCCCGCTCATCAATCTAAGCTTGCCTACTGTAAGTGGTGTATATAAGCTAACATTGAGATGAGCATCTATAGACTGCCGTACTATCAATGTTACGGTATGATTAGCGTTGTCAATGCTGCCACTGCTCATTGAAATAGAACTTGGTATCCATCTGGCTAAACGAGGATAATAATAAGGCCCGTCCATCGTTACATTAAATTCTGCAGTGGCGCTCGTTGTGGTACTATTGGTAATAAAGGTTCCGTTTTGCTGTTGGAGCCCGCCAGATACGCCCAGATTGGAAGTACCCGTTGCATCATTGAAATCCTGGAGAGAAAAATTGCCGCCAGTTTGATTGTAGCTAATAACATTTAAGGTATAGTTGGTTCCAGGAGCGGCGCTGGTGGCTGTTGCCATAGCAACTTTACTGTTTGCGCTGATCTTGAGGTCTCCACCAGATAATAGATGCAGTGAATAAGCGTCTGTTGACGTGATACCTACTTTCACAATGGAGTTAGTGCCGGTAGTGGCGAGAAGGGTAAGAGTAAAATTATTAGTACTGAGGATCGTAAGGTAACCATCAATGATCGTTCCATCCGGCAACTGCAAACTGGCATCTGTTACCTGCCCTGCCAGGTTTACGTTAATATCACGGTAGCAAGGAACAGGCGCAAGGTGTTTAAGTTTATCCATTCTACCTATAATCGATATTGAAGAAGTGCCTTGTACGGACTCGGTTCCATTCCAAACTATCCCTGACCATGTAGCATTTGGTATGGCTGCATTGAGATTATTATCCAGGATATATTTTGAGCCCGCGGAAAAAAGCAGCGTTGAAGCATCTGATGTTATATAATTAGTATTGTTCTTGAAAATCATTATTCCTGAAGGCAGAGGCACTTTCAGCGCTGACACGTTCAGCCTCGAACCTGCTTCCAATAAAAGTCCCGCACCGTTTCCGGACAGGCGATTAACAGCTACGCCGCCTTCAAAAATCCATTGACCACTCATTACACCGTTTGCTTTTGTTGCTCCGTTAAAAACAACATTAAATGAAACGTCCTCGCTGGTGCTATCTTTTAAAATTCCTGTCAACCCAACTTCAAAAGATTTTAAAATCCTGAAAACCACAAGAGTTGAGGCATAGAGGGTAACCTTTTTAAAAATTCCTATTCCGCTGATAGTTGGCGAGATATCCACATGAATAAGGCTATAACCACTGGAGCCTGGTACATCATCACGGAAAACTACCGAATCAGGCGCACCGGGTATCGCAGCACCTCCTGATCCATTATATGAATCGGACCAGTTCGCCTGGTCGCTCCAGTTGCCATTCTGAGGCCCCACCCAATACTTTGGGGCACTGATAGCAAACAAAGAAGATAATAAACACAGTATTAAAATCGGATAAAACTTTTTCATATGTTGACATTTAAAAATTAAAAGTAGCGGATAACTTTTCTATTAGTAATGACTGCTGTCAGTGTTCACCATAACGGTTATCATAACATAGAAAAGAAAATCAGGGCCTTGAAGCCTGAATTAATTATTAACGGTGAGTGGCTGTAGCTAATGATTAACTGGTTAGCCGGGCAACATTGCAGAATAAAAAAGGAAGAGGTGTTTCGCCCCTCCCTCTTTAATATTATTTTTTCATCCTGACAACCTTCATCGTCTTGTTAACGATGCCATTGATCTGAATTTGAGCCAGATATACACCATCATTCATATTGATTCCGGCAAGATTTATTTTTAGCAGGTTGTTTCCTGTTGGCAACTTTCCTGCATGGTTATTATAAACCTTCCTTCCATTAAGATCAAAAATGCTGACTGTAATATCGTTTGTTGAATTTGAATTGTAAAAACCGATCGCCAGGTTTTCATGAAACGGGTTGGGATATACGCTAACAGCGCTTACGGCTTCAATACCCTTCGCATTTAAATTCATCACTGCTGCCCTTTTAGTATGTAAAGCATTGAAAGCAAAAGGTGTTGTCACGGCGGATGCATTGACCAGTGTAAAGGCTTCGTTGGGTATGCGTTGTCTTGGCATGCCAGGGCCTGACCAGTACACCTCCATAATCTCACTGCCAGCCTGTTCGAAGAAGGTAATCGCAATGGGATATACACCAGCGTTAGGAATATTAACAGATGACGAAGCCGACTTTGAAGGATGTATGCCGTCATTATTCACTGTAGGTGTATTGAAGGGGGCATAGACATGAAGGTCATTATTAAAATAGAGTTTGCTGCCATCATCAGAAACTGTTTCAAAAGTATAAGCGCCCGCAACCAGTATATTGATATACCCCTCCCATACAAATGCAAAGGATGGTGGTAAAACCTGGCAGAAAATTTTGTACAAAAGCGATAAGGCTGGCGCCGAAGACCTCATCATCGACCCAACAAATCCAAATGTATTGTATGCTGCAATATGGGAGGTGTACAGAACGCCCTGGAAGATGTGGGGAGGAGGAGATGATTGCGGCTTATACAAGTCAACCGATGGTGGCGATACCTGGGAAGAACTGACTAAAAAACCAGGAATGCCCAAGGGTCCATTCGGAAAAATAGGTGTAACGGTTTCGCCTGCCAAGCCAGACAGGGTGTGGGCCATTATCGAAGCTGATTCCGGTGGTATCTACCGCTCCGACAATGCAGGCAAAACCTGGAAATACATAAACCGCGACCGTAAGTTGCGGCAACGTGCATTCTATTACTCGCGTATTTATGCCGATACGAAAGACAGCAACACCATCTATGGTTTAAATGTAGGCTTTAATAAATCAACAGATGGTGGCGTCACTTTTAATAAATCGATCCGTGTCCCGCATGGCGATAACCATGATTTGTGGATCGATCCCAATGATCCTTCCCGAATGGCTACCTCTAATGATGGTGGGGGATCGGTTTCCGTGAATGCAGGCAAATCGTGGACGGATGAAGATTTTCCAACAGGGTAGCTTTATCATATTATTGTAACAAGTGATGTGCCTTATCATGTAGCGGGCGCTCAGCAGGACAATTCTACTATTGCCGTACCGAGTGAGGGCTGGACTCATATCAACGCCCGGACGAATAGTATTAAGAAAGGCGCATGGTCATACGCCGTTGGTGGTGGCGAAAGTGGTTACATCGCACAGGATCCAAAAAACCCGGATGTGTTTTTTGCCGGTAGTTATTCAGCGGTACTCACACGTGTCAACAGGAAAACGGGTGAGAGCAAAGAGGTGACGCCTTACCCACGCTATTTTATGGGCGAAGCACCCAAAGAACTTCCGGAGCGCTGGCAATGGACCTACCCTATTGTTTTCTCACCAAAGGATCCCAAGCGTTTGTATGTTTGTTCCCAGCATGTGTGGTTATCAACAGACGATGGTCAGTCATGGAAAAAAATAAGCCCTGACCTAACCCTTGCAGATAGCGCTACCCTCGGAGCCAGTGGCGGCATACTGACAAATGATATGACAGGAGTGGAAATTTACGGAACCGTGTTCGCACTCGCTCCTTCGTTTCATAACGTAAATACTTTATGGGCAGGCTCTGATGATGGTCTGCTGTATATTACCCGGGACGGTGCAACCAAGTGGACAAACATCACTCCAAAAGATATGCCTAAACATACCCGTGTTAGTATTATCGATGAATCGAGATACAAGCCCGGCACGGCTTATGTGGCGGCAAAACGCTACCAGATGGGCGACCGCGCTCCTTATATCTGGAAGACAACCGACTATGGTAAAACCTGGATCAAAATTGTAAATGGCCTCCCGGCAGATGAATTTGTGCATACAGTAAGAGAAGATATAAAGAAACCGGGTTTACTATATGCAGGTACGGAACACGGCGTATTTATATCTTTTGACGATGGAGCTAACTGGCAGCCATTACAACTTAACCTTCCAAATACCCAGGTGGCAGACCTGGTGGTTACTGACCATGATCTGGTGGTGGGCACACATGGCCGCTCGATTTATATCCTTGATGATATCACTCCTCTGCGTGAATACAAACAGGAACTATTAAGCACAGCTTTATCATTCTTTAAACCGGAGAACGCTATAAGAAGATTGCAAACAGCAACCTTCCAGTATTATCTTTCCAAACCGGTGGATTCTGTAAAGATTGAGATACTGGATTCTAACAGCGTGGTGGTTAATACTTTCAGGAGTGCCAAACCAAAAGCAGACTCTGCAAAAGCGGATTCTCTTAAGACTGCTTCTTTAAAAGATTCATCAGCTAATAACATAAAACGAGGCGTGAAGCCGGGCGGCGATTCCTCATCAGTAGCGTCTTCCGATGATGATGATGAATTCGCTACCCCCAAACCTAAATTTCCAGGTACGATGGCAGGCGTTAACCAGTACGAATGGGATCTTCATTATCCTGGTGCCACAGATTTTCCGGGGATGATATTATGGGGCGCACGCATCTCCCAGGGTCCATGGGCATTGCCGGGTAGGTATACTGTAAGACTTACCGCCGCCGGTCAGACTATCTCTCATCCTTTTGAGATCAAACCAAATCCGAATACTCCTGCTATTACCATGGCAGATATGAGAGACCAGTTTAAACTTGCTACGGAACTCAGGGACAAGACAAGCAGGGCGAATGAAACGGTAATCCAGATCAGGAATATCAAAACAACCCTGATGAATAAAAAAGTTCAGACACCTGCCGAAAAACAATTGGTAGCGCAGCTAAACGTGATTGAAGAAACTTTGTACCAGGTTAAAAATGAAAGCAACCAGGATCCGCTGAACTTCGGTATTAGATTAAATAATCGTTTGGCGGCATTATGGAAGATAGTAGAATCAGGTGATGGTAAACCAACAGAAGGTTCTTACCAGGTAACAAAAGAACTTACTGCTGAATTAGAAAAGCAAGTTCAGGAAGTTAAGAAAATTACTACCCCTAAGAAAGCGTTTTAGGAGTTATGAATTGTGAGTTATGAATTGTGAGTTATGAGTTATGAATTATGAATGATGAATGATGAGTTATGAGTTATGAATGATGAGTTATGAATGATGAATGATGATAATTTTAATAACAAGAGGCTGTTCTAAAAGAACAGCCTCTTGTTATTAATGATGATGCGATGAATGCTATGGGCTATTTGCTGATAGCTGACGGCTGATAGCTGATAGCAAACCTACGGTGCACTAAAACTTATCCGTTGTCCCGAGGCGGAAAAGATAGCGAGCATCCTGTTTTTTTGTTCGGAAGAAAACAGGTACATGCTTATGTCATCGGTATAATCCATATAGTTCATAAACATATCGCCGGCGGGTGCATTGTTGCAACTTACATGAGGATAAGATGGCACCCCATAATTTTCGCTGCCCTGGTTAGGGGTATCGGTTACCAAATCGCTACCGGTGCAGGCTCCGTTATCATCACCCCATATATGTCTTAGATTCATCCAGTGACCGACCTCATGAGTAGCTGTTCGTCCAAGATCATAAGTGGTGGTGTAATTGCCCGAAGGATATTTGGCCCTGCTGCCAAAGGCGGAATAAAGGATAACCACACCATCAGTAGCGGCACTGCCACCGGGGAATTGTGCATACCCTAATAAACCCTGACCAAGGTTGCATACCCAAAGATTTAAATTAAGCGAAGGGTTTACAGGATCATCGCCATTATGACTGCTGCTCTTTACAAAATCGTTGGTCGACCAGCTTCTCACCTTGCTATACTTATGGATTGTTTGTGCCAGCACAAAACGAACATTTAAGCCAGAGGAAGTTACCGCCTGAAAACTGCCCGAAGGAAGTTTACTTCTGTCAGCATTTTTGTTTTGATAATCTTCATTCAACACTTCAATTTGGGATTGCACTTGTTTGTCGGAGATATTTTCGGCGGTGGTGCGATAGAGAATATGTACAACTACCGGTATCTCGATAGTGTCACCTACCAACCGGTATGCACTGGGATTTTTTAAGACCTTCTCCGTGTAGTCTTCAATTTTCTGCATCCTTACCCTTAAACCCGGATCGGCAGCCAGTTGTGCCTGGAGGACTTCATAAGAACCGCAACTACGTTTTGCAATTATAGGTGCCTCTTCCTGTTGATTTTCTTCCGGCGCTTTTGCATCCTGTTTGTTACATGCGATGACCATAAATAATGATCCTACTAAAAATGTTGAAAGTTTTTTCATTGATAATTGTTTGATGTTAAGTTAATGATTACAAATTATAAAAAATGAATTGCACCGGTATTTTTATTAAGATTTAGACGCGGAAAATATTTTAGGAGGAACTGCCAACCGAAGAATATTGTCAATCTACTCATAGATCAGCATCTAACAGATTACGTTGACTATTTTATTACTTGGTAAACATTATTAATAATATATTTAGTCTCGTAATTTTCTTAAAAAAATCAATTCCAAAATGCTATGAGAAAAATTTTCCTCTTCTTCTTTTTTCCATATAGTCTTTTTGCTCAAACAAAAAAAACTCCGGATGAAACGCTTGAACATAAGTACACTATCAATAACTTTAAAACCGAGAGTGGTACCATATTGCCACAGGCTATTATTGTTTACGGCGTCTACGGTCATCTGAATGCTGCCCATGATAATGCGGTGCTGTTGCCTTCACATTATATGGCCAATTTTCATGGCTATGACTGGCTGATCGGTCCTGGAAAAACGCTGGATACCAGCAGGCTTTTCCTGGTAGCGACGGAGCTTTTTGGTAACGGCCGTTCTTCCTCTCCCAGCAATACACCTGAACCTTTTCATGGTCCACGTTTTCCGGTGATGACCATCCGTGATAATGTGGAAGCGGTGCACCAGCTATTAACGCAGGAATTAAAGATCTCTCATCTTCGTGCACTGATAGGTTTTTCCATGGGGGCGCAGCAGGCATTCCAATGGGCGGTAAGTTATCCGGTATTTACTGACCGGATAGTTGCAACCAGCGGTACCGCGAAAACATATCCGCATGGAGTTGTAAGACTGGAAGGCCAGATCGCGGCTTTAACGGCAGACGATGCTTTTAAGAACGGTGATTATACAACTCCTCCCAGGAAAGGCATTGAAGCATTTTCCGTGGTATGGACAGCCTGGCTTTATTCGCAGGAATGGTGGAGGAAAGAATTATGGCGTACTACAACGGCGGCAGGAACTACTTTCGAACAGGTACTTGAAAGATACCGTACTCATTTCATTCCGGGCGCTGATGCCAATGATCTTATTTTGCAAATGCGTACCTGGGAACACCATGATGTTGGCGCTACAAAAGGGTTTAATGGTGATGTAACTCTGGCGCTCCGTTCTATCAAAGTACCGTTTCTTTACATGCCATCTGAAACCGATCTGTATTTTCCGCTGGGTGATGCCCGTTATGAAGCTGCTTTTATTCCACAGGTATTACTGTTGCCTATTCCTTCGCTTTGGGGACATACCGCAGGCGCAGCCAGCAACCCTGCAGATGCAATATTTTTAAATGATAATATCGGAAACTTTTTACGGGGAGAAGACAGGTAAGAAGTTACTTTGAGCTGTCAGCTATCAGCCGTCAGCTATCAGCCATATTATAACACGAGCGTTATGTTTCGGATGCAATAACGCTGGAAGTTGCACTAAATAATAAGCAGGTGGTAAATTTATATTTACATAAAAGAGCTTTTTCGATAAAAACATTAACGTGTTTTGGAGTCGGACAATAGCTGATAGCAAAAACAATTTGTTACCAGATTAAAACTACATTGTTATCACTTTCTGCCTTTATCAGTCTTCTCAGTAAACAATAAATTATCTGAAAAAAACTTCAACATCTTTTGCCCGATGCGATCTCCAATGCGGTTGATATGGTTTCCGTCGTAGATTTCGAACGTGTGCTTTATACCATACTTATTTAATTCTTTATCAAGTGTTGTAATACTCGCAGCTATACCGGTATCGTATGTCCCTGCGTCAAATGCGATCGCGTGTAATTGCTTTATATTATTAATGTATTGGTCAAGGGTTGCAAGCGGTCTGTTAGCGATCCACTTGGCCTCGATATCAGGTTGTATCCTGCCGTTTTTTACAGGAAGCGCAAGATATAACGGCGGATTACCCGGATCAGGAGACCATGCGGCGGCTGATGCGAAAAATATTTTCGTACCAAAATCAGCTTTTTCAAAATCACCGATTGTTTTAATTAATTCCATCCTCGATATAGTCTGGCTGTCAGGAGCATTGTTAGATGGCACAAGGCAGCAGGGACTAAGCAGGTAGATACTTGAAAAAACTTCAGGGTGTTTCTCGCCGATCCTCATTGTACCATAGCCACCCATCGAATGACCGGCAAGCCCGCGACTCTCCGACTTTGGAATAGTTCGGTAATGACTGTCGACATAAGTGACCAGTTCCCTGGTTATATAATCTTCCCAATTACCGGTCGTAACCGAATTGGAATACATACTACCCTGGTAACGGGTATAAGCATTTGGAGTAACAAATATCATTTCATTCGCACCACCCTTTACAAATATGCTGTCAACTATTGCAGGCAAATTAATCCAGTGTGAAACCAATCCATACCATTTGGCATCGTTATCGGTATAGCCATGTAAAAAATAAACAACCGGGTAATGACGCGCCGGATTTGTTTTATAACCCGGTGGCAAATAGATAGAAACATCCCTATCTGCATCATCTCCTTCCAGGTTTCCTTCAAGTCCTTTTCCATGTACTTTAATATGCTCAACGCTTCCTTTTAAAAGCTGCTTATCCTGGCTTCGCAAAGAAGAACATAAAAATAATAAAATCAACGCAGGCAGTATTCGGAGCAGGTGTTCCAGTCTGTTATTCATTTGTAAATACTTTTATTAATTGTTAGTAAAATGATGCGCCTAAGTATAGTATGAAATACAATATAAAATAAATTCCAAAAATAATCCCGGTAATATCACAAGATCAAAAGCTGATAAATTGTTCACGTTAATCATTGCAACGATATACTTAAAAAAAAGTAGCCCATTGCCGGTTGAGGAAAAGCGTTACCTGGAAAAATACCTGCATAAATGACGAACAAACGTATAATAATTACATGATATTTGGCAAGAGATTCTATTGCTGGTTATTTAATTCTTTATCAATAAATTTATATTTCAGTTTACAACCAGGAAGCAATACTTAAGTTAGGTATTAAAAGCCAGTCGCTATTAAATAATTTATTTCAAGTATCATTTTGCCGGGTTAGAATCTATCACCTTAAATATTTATTGCAATGAAAATGCTACTAACGTCTTTGATTTTTATTTACACCTGCCTGACTGTCGGGGCACAAAAAAGATTTGAACTTGCTGATCTTGCAAAGCTCACTGCT
>Ga0209724_1004421_pt1 | contig 11085 bp, 9 predicted proteins | sample grotaG_FD_184143 | JGI IMG/M metagenome (GOLD analysis project Ga0209724, IMG submission 184143) | Glacier valley bacterial and archeal communities from Borup Fiord, Nunavut, Canada, to study Microbial Dark Matter (Phase II) -... | ecosystem: Environmental > Aquatic > Freshwater > Ice > Glacier ... | reverse complement strand
GTGCTCGGCACGTTGACCCATTTCGGCTTTGCCATCGTGTGGGGAGCCGGGTTTGCCGCGATCTGGCCGTGGTTTCGGCAGCGCGGCTGGGAAGCGACGACGTTGGCGCTTCCTTTCGCTCTGGTGCTGTGGGTGGTGATGCACGGCGCGATCATGATCGCGGGTCATGAGCACCCGAATTATCTTGATCCCAACGTGGTGATCGGCGGCGTGATGTCGCATCTGTTTTTCGCGGTGCCGCTCGCGTTGGTGGTGCGCACTCTGCTGTCAAAGAAGACGAGCGATTGATGCTTGTGAGGTTGCTTGATGCGAAAATGGTTTGCATCGCCATGAACAGCAATTCGCGCTCGGGAAGCATTCATCCGAGTGGTCGCGGACACATCCGAGGCAAGTTTATGTTTATCAAGGATGCTGAGGCAGCCGTCGTCGGATTTCATTTGGTCGGTCAGTTCTTTGATCAAATGCGTGCCGCCGAGATGGCACAGGCGGCGCACACGCTCGAAGAGTTGGGAGTCGAACCCGGAATCACACGGCTCACGATCTTCCGGCAGACCGAAATGGCGTCACGGAATGCGAGCGGACTCGCGTGATAATCGATCGCGACGGTCACTATACTGTCTTGCCGTCCGCACACGATGCATGGCGAGAGGTCCAGATGGCGGCGTTCAGGCAGGGAATGCCGCACCTCCAGGTCCTGAGATTTCGGCCAACGAGATCTGCGCGACAGTTCGGGCAAATCAGTTGCGGCTGCTCAATGAGTGTGGTGCGGACATGACGATCTCCTCACCCCGCGCCTCGGCAATTGCACTCCATGTCGGCGACCAGGGCGTCGCAATCGCTTGGTTACGCGTCTGCAACCATCTGATCGCTCGGGTGGCGCAGATGTATCCCGACGTGTTTGCGGCGGCGGCGCGGTGCGCTATCGCCGGAGGCACTACCGCAGGCTCGCCTAGATGCTGAACAAGCCCGATTTTGCCAAGCACGTCACGAGCAACGTGTTCCTCGATACGTGGGTTTATCACCCGCCTGGCATCGATCTGCTGGCGGAGATGATCAACACAAATAGCATCCGGTTCGGCAGCGAGATGGTCGGCGCGGTCCGCAACATCGACCTGTTGACGGTCAGTATTTTGACTACGCAAAACGCTATTTCGATCGGCTCGACGTCGATGAGACGCAGCGCAGCGCAATCTTTGAACACAATACCCGGCGCATATTCCCGCGGCTTGACGCACAGCTCAAAAAGACGTGGGCTTAAATCATGAAAGACCCCTCGCATGGCGCGAATAATCGGCGGCATTGGCACTTCTCACACGCCGACCATCGGCTTCGCGCTTGATGCCAACAAGCAGCAGGATCCGGCTTGGGCACCAATTTTTGCGGCCTACGAGCCCCTGAAGGCTTGGCTGGTCGAAAAGCAACCTGACGTCGTCTTCACAATCTACAACGATCACGTCACGTCGTTCTTCTTCGATCACTATTCGGCCTTTGCGCTGGGGGTCGGCGAGCAACATGCTGTCGCCGATGAAGGCGGAGGCGCGCGCGGCCTGCCGCCGATGAGGGGTCATCCTAGGCTCGCGCAGCATATTGCCGAACGCCTGGTCGCCGACGAATTTGACATGTCGTACTTCCAGCGTCGTGGCTTGGACCACGGCGCTTTCTCGCCGCTCAGTCTGTTGTTCGATCACGAAAACGGCTGGCCTACGACGCTCGTGCCATTGGCGGTTGGCGTCCTGCAGAATCCGGTTCCGACGGCAAGGCGCTGCTGGAAGTTGGGGCAGGCGCTGCGCCGCGCAATCGAAAGCTATCCCGAAGATTTAAGCGTCGTGATTATTGCGACCGGCGGACTGTCGCACCAAGTTCATGGCGGCCGCGCGGGTTTCAATGATTCGGCTTGGGACGCGCAGTTCCTTGATCTCTTAGTCGACGACCCCGAAACGCTGGCGCGGATGAGCCAGGCAGAACTGGCAATGCGCGGCGGGTGGGAAAGCTCGGAGGTGATCATGTGGCTGATCATGCGCGGCGCGCTTGCTGCGCGGCCGGAGGTGGTATCACGCAACTACTACCTGCCATCAATGACGGGCATCGCCACTCTGCTGCTCGAAAATCGCGCCGGAAACTCCGACCTGAAGCCAGTGGATCTGCTCGACCCATCAACCCTCGCGCTGCCAGCCAGCCAGCCGTTCACTATCGACGTTAGTGTCGCCAACTATGACTTGAACCGATTTCTACAGCAAATGATCGAACCGGAACATCGCGCAGCATTTTTGCGTGATGAAGATGCTGCCCTTGCGGACTCCGGACTTGCTCAAAGGGATCAGTCGCTGATCCGCGAACGTAATTGGACAGGATTGATCGAGCGCGGCGCTATATTCTTCGGGCTTGAAAAACTAGCCGCAGTCCTCGGCCAGCCTAACGCGATCATCTACGCCGGTATGCGCGGTGAGACGCTAGATCAGTTCCAGCGCAGTCGCAATGCCCCAAATGCACTATATTCGGTGAGGGGCTCTTTGAGCGGAAATAAGGATTAGTCGTGATCTCGCGCTTTCTGGGTTTCGCTCGGTAAAGAATACAATGCGTCTAGATGAGATCGCACTCCTTCATTCGGAATATTATGATAAATCTGGCTTGGAGGCGTGAGGATAATTTTCGCCGTCGATCTCGACCGGGGCGCGACGCGGCAGGTCGTCGCCGGCAACGTCAGTACCGAAGAGTTTCTGGTCGATGTTGACGGCAAGGTCGCGGCGCGGGGCGATTACATCGCGCGCAACGGTCACTGGGCTCTGTTTAATGCGCGGGGGCGGCAATTGGTCAAGTCGATGAAAGATACGCGCCCGCTCGATTTGCCGTGGCTGGCCGGCTTTGGCCGGAACGCGGGCAGCGTGCTGGTGAGCGAGTACGACTACGAGGACGGAACGTATCACGAGGTCGCACTCGGGCAAAACGCACCATCGGCGCAGCTACCCGACCTGAACAACGCCAGGCCACTGAGTGCTCCGACCTCGCGCTCCAGCAGCTTCAGACGGGCCTTGTCGTCGGAAAGCTGCGCCGCTGGCGCGCTTCGTCGGCTCGCCTCCTCGCGGCACCAGCGGCGCAGCGTCTCTGTCGTGCAACCGATCTTGCCGGCGATCGAAGTCAACGCCGCCCATTCCGAAGCATAGTCGGCCCGGTGCTCGCCAACCATGCGGACCGCACGATCGCGGACCTCAGGCGAAAACTTGTTCGTTGTCTCGCTCATAATATCGGCTCCTTCTCACAAGTTGGAGCCTCCGGAAAACCCGGGACGCTTCAGTGCTTGCGATCGCCCTCTTCTGTGTGGCGAGCGCACTCCTCCTCGAATATGCCGTTCGAACCAGTGGCGATCCGTCGCCTGGATCGAACTTGGCAAGACAGCAAGAAACCTGGCCTACTGAACTGAACTGGATTCTAGCGGCGACCGCCTTTCACGCCGGGGCTCTTTATACGATGTCCCGGCTCTTTCTGTTCACCACGGCCGATGGCGATGCGCGACATACGGGAGCGTGGCTGTTGATCTTGTGGAGCCTCGGCCTGACGATCGGACCTTTTATCCGCATATTGTTCCGCAGATCCGTTTTCCCGTTCGCCGTGATCGCTGCCGGGATATTCGCGTGCACGATCTTGCTGCCTTCGGCACCGATGCCAGTTCGGCTTGGTGCTGCCCTGATGTACGGTGCCGCGCTAAGCGCAAGCGGCGCTGATTTGCTAGGGGCAATCGCCAGGGTCACCACCGAGCGCGGCGCTGCCGCAGGCGGTATGGCATTCGCCGCGTTTGCGGTAGTGATCAAAGTTGCGATGGCGCTCGGAAACGGGATTCTGGCATTCTTACTCGACGGTTATGCCACTCACGAGGGTGCGACGACAGTCGGCCTGGTCGTCATCCATGGTGGAGGGGCGATCTGTTGCGTCCTGATCTGGCGGCGTGCCCGAGGAAGCTTCGCAAGCACACGCCGAAAAAACGACAAATAATTCGAGAGGCGCTGAAGCTGTTGGCGGCATTGATCTTTGCGGCGCGCTTGTCGCTCTGTTTCGTTTCGGCAGGGTCGACGCCCTTGGCCAAGCCCGATCATGCCTTGTCGCTGGCGTCCCGCGCATCTCTCATACTGAGCTCCGGATAGGCGCCGAGCGCCAGCTTCTTCTCGATGCCTATGCCGTTGCGGAATTTCAGCTCCCAGAGCTTGCCGCCCGCCGGCGTCACCAGCAGGAAAAGTCCCTTCTCATCAGCAACTTTATAGGGCGTCGGCTTTGGCTTGAGGGATCGAATCGCAGTGTCGGTCAGAGACATTTGGGGGCCTCCTGTTTTGGGGCTTTTGAATAGGCCCCCAAAAGGCCCCCAGATTTCGCCGAACGGGAGCGAAAGCTGGCGATTGATCCAGCGTCTAATGTATTGGAATTGCCTGGTTTTTTCAACGTTCTGCGGACTGTGGCGAACGGAAAAATGGTGCCGCTTAGGTGACTCGAACACCTGACCCCATCATTACGAATGATGTGCTCTACCGGCTGAGCTAAAGCGGCAACGCCGTGCCCACTAGCAGGCGTGCGCGGCGGATACAAGCAAGTCCGACGAGTATCGGTCGTTACCCTGGTATCGACCGTGATGCCGGAGGGCCGTTGACCATGCGATTCCGACACGAACCGAGATTCGAGTTGCCGCCGCAGATTGTCGTAAATGCCGAAAGGCGGCTTTCGGCGCAGTTGCTTGCGTCGTGGCAAACGGACTGGCGTGAAGGATCGTTTCCGGCAGCGGCCGACTTTGACCCTGCATGGGCTGCCGAAACGTTGGAGCGCACGGTGCGTCTGACGTTCTGCGTCGACGGCAGCGTCGATGTTACGATGGTCGGCGTCGCAGTGGCGTCGGTGTTTGCGCTTCGTACCGGCACGCTGGTGGCCGGGCACGCAAATCTGCTGCAATCGCGGTTGGCGAGCACCGCGGCGATCGTGCGCCAAACTCTCCGCCCGTCGCAATTTGAGGCGATTTTTGTGGAAGCCGAGCCGCGACTGCGGGTGTTGACGCGGGCGGTCATGCTGCCGCTCGCCGGTGCTGGCGGTGCGCTTGCCGAGGCAATCGCCGTGGTCACGTGGAAGCAGGCGTTAAGCCCGGCGGCGCATCAGGGGCTGCAGCGCGAGATCGACGCGGCGCTGGCGACGGGGGCAAGCCGGCGTCGCCATATCGATGCATTTGCGATCGATGCACGGTCTGTCACGATTGCCGGGTCTTAGCTTGTCGATCATCGATGCGCGCCGCATAAGCGCGGGCGAACCGCAGCGGAGGCTGACAGTGATTACCGGCACAAATGGCTTGGGCGCAAAAGATTCGAGCGCGACAGCACTGGCGCACGCCCTGTTCGACACCGCGCTTCCCGGCGAAACCGATCACCTCGATGTTGCTACAAAGGGGCGCATTATTGCGCTGGTCACGCGGACTGCGGCACAGCGCAGCCCGGGTGAGGCGGTCGTGATGCTCGACGACGGTGCCGACAGCGCGCGTCGCCGGTTGGCGCTGGCGATCATCAATGACGACATGCCGTTCCTCGTCGATTCGGTTTCGTCGGCGATCACCGCCGCCGGTATCGGCATCGACCGGCTTTTGCATCCGATCGTCGATGTCGAGCGCGACAGTGACGGCAAGCTGGTACGGATCACCAGCGGCGGCACCGGCACACCGGCAGGGAGCAACCGCGAGTCGATCATTTATATCGAACTCGAGCGCGCGGGCGCGAAGGTCCGGACGGAACTGCTCGAGCGGTTACGCCACGTACTGGCCGATGTGCGCGCCGCCGTTACCGACTGGCCCGCGATGCTCGCGCTGTTGCACGCAACGACGAAATCGCTCGGCGAAAATCCGCCGCCGATCGCGCCGCACTTGAGCGCCGAGACAATGGCGTTTCTCGAATGGCTTGCTGCGGACAATTTTACGCTGCTCGGCGCGCGGCGCTATGATCTGGCGCAAGGTGCCGCATCGGTCCCGGGGCTGGGGCTGTTGCGCGACGACGACTATGCGCTGTGGGTCGACGGCGACACCACGACACCCCCGCCGGTCGAGCGTTTCCTCGGTTCGTCCGACCCGCTGCTGATCACCAAGGTGGGCGCGCTTTCGACCGTCCATCGCCGCGTCAATGCCGATCTGGTCATTGTCAAAAGCTTCGACCGCGATGGTCGCGCAGTCGCCGAGACGCGTTTTGTCGGGCTGTTTACCAGCGCGGCGCTGGCGACGTCGCCACGGCTGGTTCCGCTGCTGCGGCGCAAAGTCGGCACCGTCATCGACACCCTGGGGTTCGATGCTCGTGGCCATACCGGCAAGGCCTTGGTGCATGTCATCGAGGGCTTTCCGCGCGAGGAATTGTTCGAGGCGACGCCGGAACGTTTGCGCACGATGGCGCTCGGTCTGCTGTCATTGCTCGACCGGCCGCGTCCCAAGTTGTTCGCCCGCGCCGATGCGCTCGGGCGCTTCGTCTCGGTGCTCGTCTATGTGCCGCGCGATGCCTATACGAGCGGCGTGCGCGAGGGCGTCGGGACCATGCTTGCCGAGGCGCTGGGCGGCCGGCTGACGCGGTACGAAGTCGAATTGCGTGCCGAGGGGCTGGCGCGCGTGCACTATATCGTCGCCACCCCCGGCGGCGCACCGCTGATCGACGAGGCGGCGCTCGACGCGCGCCTCAACTTGCTGGTGCGGGGCTGGGACGAGGCGCTCGAAGCGGCGCTCGACACGCTTGCCGGACCGGCGCGCGCGGCGCGGCTGCGGCTGACCTATGCCAAGCTGTTTTCCGCGAGCTACCGGTCGCAATATAGTGCTGCCGAAGCGGCAACCGATATCGTCCATCTGACCGGGCTTGCCGATCCGGGCGCGCGCGATGTCCAGCTTTATCGCCGCGACCGCGATGCGCCGCACCAGTTGCGCCTCAAAATCTATCGGCTCGGCGAGATCATCCCGCTGTCGGACGCGGTGCCGGTACTCGAGAATTTCGGATTGCGGGTCATCGAAGAGTTTCCGTTCGATCTCGATGGCGGCAAGCTTGGCTGGATTCACGATTTCCTGCTCGAGGCAACCGACAGCAGCACCATCCTCGATATCGATGCGCTGCGGTCGCGGGTCGAACCGGCGCTCAAGGCAGTGTTGCTCGGGCTGCAGGAAAACGATGGCTTCAATGCGCTGGTGATCGCCGCCGACCTCGCCGCCGAAACCGCCGGCTGGCTGCGCGCCTATTTCCGCTATCTGCGCCAGACCGGCGTCACCTATGGGTTGATGACCGTCGTCGACGCATTGCGACGCTATCCCGAACTGACGCGCGAACTGGTTGCGCTGTTTTGCGCGCGCTTTGATCCCGACGCCGCCGACCGCGACGGCACCGCCATTCTGGGCCGATTCGAAACCGGACTGAGCGCGGTTGCGGCGATCGACGACGACCGCATCCTGCGATTGTACCGCGCCGTCATCCTCGCCACGCTGCGCACCAACGCCTTTGTCGATGGCGGCCCCGAGGCGCTGGCGTTCAAGCTGGACAGCCGCGCCGTGCCTAATCTGCCGCCGCCGGTACCGTACCGCGAAATCTGGGTGTTCAGCCGCCGGGTCGAGGGCATTCACCTGCGCGGCGGCCCAATCGCGCGCGGTGGACTGCGCTGGTCCGATCGCCGCGACGATTTCCGCACCGAGGTGCTCGGCCTCGTCAAGGCGCAGAAGGTCAAGAATACCGTTATCGTACCAACCGGCGCCAAGGGTGGCTTTTACCCCAAGCTGCTGCCCTCCCCAACGAGCCGCGACGCGTGGCTTGCCGAGGGCACCGAAGCGTACAAGGTGTTCGTCCGCGCGCTGTTATCCTTGACCGATAACCTGGCTCCCGATGGCAGCAACATCGCCCCTGCTGGCGTGGTCTGCCATGACGCGCCCGATCCTTACCTCGTCGTCGCCGCCGACAAGGGCACCGCGACATTCTCCGACACGGCGAATGCGATCAGCCTCGCGCATGGCTTCTGGCTCGGCGATGCCTTCGCGAGCGGCGGGCAGTTCGGCTATGATCACAAGGCGATGGCGATCACCGCGCGCGGCGCGTGGATTTCGGTCCAGCGCCACTTCCGCGAGCTTGGCGTCGATGTGCAGACGGCACCGGTGCGGGTGGTCGGCGTCGGCGATATGTCGGGCGACGTGTTCGGCAATGGCATGCTGTTGTCGCGCAGCCTGTGCCTCGTCGCGGCGTTCGACCATCGCCACATCTTTCTCGATCCGACGCCCGATGCCGCCGTCAGCTTTGCCGAGCGCCAGCGATTGTTCGCGCTGCCGCGCTCGTCGTGGGACGATTATGACAAGGCGCTGTTGTCGAAGGGCGGCGGCGTGGTGCCGCGCAGCCAGAAATCGATCGCGATCACGCCGCAGGTGCAGGCAGCGCTCGGCATTACCGCGACAACGCTATCGCCATCTGAATTGATCGTCGCGATCCTGCGCGCGCATGTCGATCTGCTGTGGTTCGGCGGCATCGGCACCTATGTGAAGGCGGCGTCCGAAAGCAATGCCGATGTCGGCGACCGCGCCAATGATGCGCACCGCATCAACGGTGCCGCGATCGGCGCGAAGGTGGTTGGCGAGGGCGCGAACCTGGGCCTGACGCAGGCCGGGCGCATCGAATATGCCGGGCTCGGCGGTCGGCTCAATACCGACTTCATCGACAATAGCGCCGGTGTCGATTGCTCGGATAACGAGGTCAATATCAAGATCGCACTCAACCCGGAGGTTGCAGCCGGTCGCCTGACCGAGGCGGCGCGCAACGCTCTGCTGGTCGAGATGACCGACGATGTCGCCGCGCTCGTGCTGCGCGACAACCTGTTGCAAACGCAGGCACTGTCGATTGCCGAGCGGGGCGGCGTGGCAGCTTTGCCCGGTCATATCCGGCTGATCCAGATGCTCGAGGCCAGCGCCGCCGGGCTCGACCGTGCGGTCGAGGGGCTGGCCAGCGACGAGACGCTGCTGCAGCGCGGCCGCACCGGCCACGGGCTCGAACGACCTGAGCTCGCGGTGGTCATGGCCTATGCCAAGATGGCGGTTTACGATGCGCTGGTGCTCAGCCCGGTCTGTGACGATGCGCTGCTTCACCCCGATCTGATCGCGGCGTTTCCGGGCGCTATGGCCGAACGGTTCCCCAAGTCGATCGACGAGCACCGGCTGCGTCGCGAACTGATCGCCACCAAGCTCGCCAACGAGCTCATCAATCGCGGTGGCCTGACGCTGCCGTTCGAACTCGCCGACGAAATGGACGTCGATCTGGCTGCAGTTGGCGGCGCATTCGTTGCAGCGCGGGATCTGTTCGGGTTTCGCGCGCTATGGTCGGCGATCGATCCGCCCGAGGTTGCTGGCCCGGTGCAGCTTGAGTTGCACGGTCACGCGATCGCGGCGCTGCGAACCCAGATGGCCGATTTGTTGCGGGTGGGCGGAAATGTCATGCCAGCCGCGCTGGTGACCAAGCTTCGTCCTGGTGTCGAGCGTCTCGCCGAAAGCCTCGACACGTTATTGCGTCCGGCACCGAAGCTGCAGCTCGACAATTTCGCCGCCGCGCTGTCCGATGCCGGTGCGCCGGTCGAAGTCGCCACGCCGCTGGTGCGGATCACCGCGCTCGACGGGGCGGTCGGCGTCGGGCTGCTGGCGGCCGAACGCGGCCTCGATGCGGCCGCGACCGCCGCGGCGTACACCGACCTTGGCGATGCCCTTGGCCTTGACTGGGCCAAAGGGGCTGCTGTCGCGCTGGTGCTGACCGACCCATGGGAACGGCTGCTGCAGGCCGGACTCGTGCGCGATTTCGAGCAGCTTCGGCTCGACCTGCTGCGGAAAATCACGCCCGAACAGGGTGACCCCGGCGCTGCGGCGGCGCGCTGGCTGGCCGCGAATGCCGAGCGCGTGGTGCGGATAGCGTCCACCTCAGCGCGGTTGCGGAGCGCCAATGTTGTGACCACGGCAATGCTGGCGCACCTCGCGAGCCTCGCCCGCAGCGGGCTGGTGGCTTAGGGTCGACGGTCTAGGGCTCGGGCGTGTCGTCGGCGACCTGCCACAGGTGCAGCCCGAATAGAGACGACACATCGGCCCATGCAGCGACCGGGTTCCAGCCGCTCGCGCGAGCGAGCAGGCGCGCCTCGTCGAGGGTCCATTTATAGCTGTTTTCGGTGTGGATGGTCTCGCCTGCCGCCATGCTGAACGCTTCGCCCAGAACGGTGAAGCTGGTGTCGCGGAGCGCTTCGAGATGCATTTCGATGCGCCCCTCGTCGGCATTCCAGCGTGCGCGGTGGGCAAACGCGCCGAGGTCCAGATCTCCACGGAGTTCGCGGTTAATACGCACAAGCAAATTGGTGTTGAACGCGGCGGTGACACCCTGCGCGTCGTCATAAGCGGCCTCGAGCCGTTCGCGGTCCTTGCGCAGGTCAAGCCCGATAACGAGCCAGCTGCCGGCGCCGAGCGTGCCCGCGAAGGCGCGCAGCAAGTCGATGGCCGCTCCCGGTCCGGCATTGCCCAATGTCGAGCCGGGGAAGAAACCGAGCTTGGGCCGGGACGCGGCACCCGGAGGCAGCTTGAGCGGCTGCGTAAAGTCGGCGGCCACTGGCCAGACCGGCAGGCCCGGCAGCTTGGCGGCAAGATCGTCGGCCGCCATTTGCAGAAATTCGGCTGATATATCGATCGGCACATAGCCGCTGGCTTGCACCGCGCGCAGCAGCTGCGGTGTTTTAAGCGACGAGCCCGAGCCGAATTCGACCATGACCCGTCCCGGGCCGACGGCTGCGGCGATGTCGGTGCTATGCTCCGCCAGCAATCCAATCTCGGTACGCGTCGGGTAATATTCCGGGAGCCGCGTGATCGCTTCGAACAGCTCGGAGCCCTCGTGATCGTAGAAATAGCGCGCCGGGATGGTCTTGCGCGGCGCGGCCAGGCCGCGCAGCACAGCCTCGGCAAAATCGTCGCTGCTCGCTGGATCGCGCGCCACATGAAGCATTACAAATCCTTCGCCAAGCGGAGCCCGGTGAATTGCCAGCGCTGCTGCGGATAAAAGAAATTACGGAGCGAGGCGCGCGAATGGCCGCGCGGCGTCGCACAGG
>Ga0209724_1004418_pt1 | contig 11092 bp, 16 predicted proteins | sample grotaG_FD_184143 | JGI IMG/M metagenome (GOLD analysis project Ga0209724, IMG submission 184143) | Glacier valley bacterial and archeal communities from Borup Fiord, Nunavut, Canada, to study Microbial Dark Matter (Phase II) -... | ecosystem: Environmental > Aquatic > Freshwater > Ice > Glacier ... | reverse complement strand
GATCGGCGTGAAGTTCGACGCAAGGCCACGCGTCACCTCCGACAGCGCCTCCGTTTGGACCTTGATGATGTCTCGGAAGGTTCTGGCGTTGTCTTCCTTCTCGGCGCGCAACGCTCGGATGAGCTCGTCCCGCGTGGCGCGCTCTCCGCGGTTCATCTCTTCGACGAGTGCTGTCAGCTTGGACACAGCGGCGACCACGACGCCGCCGGCGCCGTGAATACCGTCGGAGTTCGAGCCTTCATCGTCGTCGGGCCGGGGGCTGACGCAGGGCCCACCTGGCTCGCAGAGGTCGGTAAAGGCGACCACACCGAGCGAGTGTCCATCTTCGTCTACAGCCTCGAGCCGATACTTGAACCCCGCCGCTGGCGAATGCCCTGCAGCCTCGACAGCACGCCGGAGATCATCGGCATCATCTTCAATGCGTATCTGAAGCGGGCGACCGTTGTCATAGAGGGTCTTTTGCTTCCCTTTGCGCTCGGTCATGCGCTGGATGCGCCAGTAGCGCGCATTGTCCGGAACCTTGAGCGCGATGCCGTTGTTGTCGTTTGCGAGCGGTGGCTGAGCCATTTCTAAAACCCTCCAAAGAAATTTGGGCGCGGTCCCTGACTTCCGTTACGAACGCGCGCCTGCGTGCAATAAGACGCCAGTATGAACCTCTAAATTCCCCCACGCACCGTCGGTGAATTGGATCTTTTCTCGATCTTTTCTCGTTCCTTTCTCGCGCCGAATTGGAACCCAATAGGCCGCGCACTGCTGTCTTGCGACGGTGACTAGGCTTCGAGACGCGTGCCTTTTTCAGGTTCGAAACTCCATGAGCACGCCGCGTGCCACGCGCAAAGGCCAGGCTCCATGCGGGAAGACCGCGCCACCAGATCGCATCCAATCCGGTATCCGGACAGAACGGCAAAACTCTGTCCGGTTACCGGACAACGGTGCACGCGTTCGCCGACGCTCTTGACCTGTGGTCGACGGCAAACGCAGGATCCTCGAACATCGTCGTGTTGGTGGAAGCTAGGCCAGCCACCGCGAACGATGCGCCGATGTATTTCTGAGCTTAGTCAGTTTGGCAACTATGAACGTCGTGCGAATTTCACAAAGCAAGTGATGGCTCGTGCTATGTCTGTCACGTCGGATGAAAACTCTGCGGTGTCTCGTGGACCGCGTCGAGCTGCAGCTTGCCCTCTACGGAGACCTTCCCGTCGAGGCTGTGATGGCGCGCGCCTCGGTCCTGGTCGCCGCGCGAGAGCTTGAGAGAGGCGCGCGCGCTCTCGTCGATGAGCCAGCCGGTCATCGGGAGCTCGGCTACACCCGAGAGGAGTGGCTCACCGTGCACGACCGTCTCGTCGTCGCCACCAAGACGATAGTGGTTGAGTCCCAAGTGCTCGAGGCTTATGTGCGTGGCGAGCGAGGCCCGTCGAGCTGAGGCCGCGCCCGACGGCTGTTACAATCGCTGCATGATTCCCGAAGGCAAGGTGCTCGCCGAAGACGGCGTGGCCGTCGTGGCACGCGGCGACACGTTCATCATGGTCTACCAAGCCCCGTCCCGGCTTGTGCGCACCAAGTGGATGTTCGCGTGGATGGATAAGTTTCTCGCGCAGAGGTCCGGCGGGATCGTCGTATTCGTCGTCGTGCTACCGACGTCCGATCCTCCAGATGGGCCGACTCGCAAGGAGAACGCTGCGCAACTTCGGAAATTCGACAGCCGTCTGCGCCTCATGGTGTCCGCGGCTGTAGGCGACGCGTTTCGCACCGCCATCGTGCGAACCGTGATGCGCGCACTGGCCGCCATTCATGGCAAGTCGGGCGTTCACTTCGTCGTCAACACGATCCACGACGGTGTCAACCGCGTACGCGAAGCAGCTTCGGAGGATACGCCTTCGCGTAGTCAGCTCATGGAAGACCTGCGTGCGGCTCACTCCGCGCTGGGAGTCGAGTTGCCGGCTTGATGAGTTTCGGCGCTCTTTATCGTCGTCATCAAGTGGAAACCCGCCGGCTGCTGCGCAGCTCGGGCGCAATCGTCACTGACAACGTGATCGATCTGCCCGACGGCTCCGCAGTCACAGTTGTTGCCGAAGATGAAGGCGGGTTTGATGTCTCTCCCGACGAGGAAACACAGCTCCTCGCGGCCATACGGGAAGCCGATCCGGGAACGCTTGTACCGATGGAGGAGCTTCTGGCCCGCCTACCGCTGACCGCCCGCCTTTCCGTCCAGCTCACTGCCCGCGCCGCTCTGCGATGACTTTCCGAGGACTGCGACGAGCCCTGTTGCCCATGCCGCGACTGCCTGGAGTTGTGTGCGGCCCTATCATTCCCTCTGTTGGTGTCTAGGAAAAAGCCATGTGTGGGTCTCGAACGGCTGCTCGTCTGAACTGGAAGTCGCTATTGCCGTGGCTCGTGGCTCTCAGCGCCTGCACGCAGCCCACATCACTGAGGATCCGGTCGAGCTGGAGCCACGAGCGAATCATCGACCAGGACTAGAAGCTCTGCGCCTGAGGTGAGCGGGCCCAGAGGGACCTCCGGTCGGGTGATCAATGGATGAATGGCGAGCCCGTCGCTAGTCAACTGGAAGGCCAATTGGTCGACGGTGATGCCACCATCTGCACCGACGGTGAACCCTCCGGACAGGGCTGTGGCCATGACATGCGCCGCTTTGCCAACGGAAAATTCAGTCACCATCAAGGAACGCATGTCGCCTTTTCCGAAGTCGTGTTCCTCGAAAGGAACTCCATCGGCCGTCAATAGGAACCAACCGCGCTCGCCATCCCGACGACGGGGAAGGCTCTCAGGAGCGTTCTCTACGTGCTCGTCTTCGGTCGGCTCTCTGCCACAGCCACAGCGCATAGACGCCTCCCCGGCTTCGATGGGCCATTGTGGCAACCTGTCCGGGTTGCTGCCAGCGCGAAACGTACCAACCGTCAGACAGCATCGAGCTCGCCGACATGCTCGCGCACGGCTGCGCGAAATTCGGAACGACCTTGGCCATGCCCGCAAGCAGCTCGTCGAACGACAGCGACGGTTTCTTCAGTGCAGCGCATTGCGCGAGCAGAAGGCGCACAAATTCGTCGGGGGCAAGATCGAATAGGTTGCACAAAAACTGATCCGGCGACTGCGCCTCGATTCCGTCGGGCAGCTCGCGAAAGTCCTTGAGGTTGCTCGTCACAACGACCTGCGCCGCCGCCTTCAAGGCCGCGGCGGCGACGTGGCGATCTTTTTCGTCGTTCTTCATCGCAGGAACGAAGGGCTCGTAGCCTGACACCATCGCGTCGGGAAAAGCCTTCTTCATCGTCGAGACGAGCCGCTCAGCCTGCTCTTCCGTGGTCGTTCCCGTCGCGACGAGATTTCGTCTCGTCTCTTCGAGGATCTCCTCCGACCAATAGAGCTGAAAGAAATCGGCCGCGGCCGCGCGCAGCAACGTGTCGCGCACCGTGAACGGAAACAACACGCACGCGTCGAGGACCACCCTAAACGGTGCGGGGAACATGCAGAAACGGAGACTACTTCAGTTCCGCGTATCCGCCGAATTCCTGGCTCAGCTCCGCGAGCTCGTCGAGAGCGCCGTTGCGGTCGTGATCCCGCCGCTCCTTGAAGGCGAGCACATCCTCGATGCGCAATCGTCGATGCTTGCCCGTCTTGGTGAAGGGCAGCTTTTCTTCTTCGAGCAGTCGCACGAGGTACTGTCGCGACACATTGAGCAAGTCGGCCGCCTGCTGTGTCGTCAGCTCCTTGCCGACGGGAACGATGGTGATGGCATCGCCACGCGCCAGCACCTCAGCCACGCGTTCGAGGACATAGAAGACGGACTCCGGTATCTCGGTCGCCTCGCCCTTCGGGCCCACGAGCTGACACTGGGGCGCCCGCTTTCGGCGAGGCTGGCCCATGTGATCAAGGAGCTGATGCAATGCCGCGACACCAGCCTTCTCGGCAGGCGGCGCCGACACCGGCTGCATCCGTCGGATGGAATCTTCAACTGACGACTGTGCAAGTGCCATGATGTCCTCAAAAAGAGGATAGGCCATAAACGACGCAAACGCAACCTATCAAACGACGCAAACACAACCAGCGAGCTCCGGCTAGGACACCACCCACCGGGAAAAATCGGCAGAGCGCGCTGCGACGTAGTCGCTATCGGTTCGAGTCCGTAATTTCGGCGTAAAAATCATCGCGATACATACTGGTCTTGCGCGATGGTTGTTGGTACTCGGCCCTCTCGACGATGGCTGCGCGAGGCGGGAAAGATCGCGGTAGCGCTCGTCGTGACTCATCGACTCGACAGCTTTCAGACCTCCTTCGGTTTGTCGTCCTCGTCGGCGTCACCGTTACTGCCTTCGCGATTCAACATTGCGATGCGCTGTGTCACCTGCATGAGCAGCGTCACTACAGCACCATCCGAAAAGACTGCTGGAAACTCGTGGGCCGCAATCTTCAGACAGAGTTCCGCAGACCAAAGCGCGTCTCGGAGAGCCGCGACATTATGCGGATCCGTCCCATCTTGGCCCCGGAGCGCCGTGTTTCCTGAACCGTGGGTGAGCCAATTGAGCGTATTCATCCGCTCGGCATAGACCTCCTCAAACGAGGAGTCTTTTTGTTTCCAACATTCGCACCTGTTGGCGTCTGCAACAAAGACGTCGTCAAGCAACGAACCATCGCTTCGCCACCGCTCGCGGTGAGTGCTACGCCCGTTCCATTTTTCACGTCGGTGGGCTTCAATCTTTGGAGCTGCAGACTGCGCAAAGTCGGCGAGGCGAACGTAGGCTGGAGCCGGAATTCGTCCCTTTGCGCGTTTCAGATATCGAACATATTCTTCTGCCGCCTTGAGTCGCTGCGAATCCTCCCATAGCGTCAGCAACTCCGCGCTTTTGTCGCTCGTATCGTTGTGAAGTATGACCATGTCGACGGCGATCTCAAAGAGTGACCTCGTTGCCGCATGGATGGCCTGAATGTCCACAGGTCGATTGAGCACTGCGAGTGACATCACCCACGCCGTTGCGCGCTCGAAGCTTTCCCCGACGACACGCTTCCGCTCGGCGATCCTTCGAACGGGAACCATCAACTCGTTCGCTTTTCGCATGACGGCTGCCACCGGCTCAACTTGTTGATGAAGATTGGCGGCGAGCCTGAAATAGACGTCGCTCATGTGGATGTCGTGGCCTGTACGATCACAGGCGCCTGCATCCACACCGAGCTCAACGCTCTACAAACGGGATCTTTTAGGTCAGCGGCTTGCTCAAAGGTCATTGGGCGAATTCCCATCACTGAAAGCTTGCACAGTATGCCCAGGACTGATCTACTTATTTGAAGCTTTGGAAAAACCGGGTTTTCCAAAGCTCGAACCTCGGGGAGTGGTGGTCCATGGCCAACGAAAAAGACGACGCCAGCGCAAATGAACACTTGATTAACATTCAGATATTCAACTGGGACACGGGCGAGTCGTTGGCTTCCTTTGATGCACCTCGTGCGGACATCAGCTACGACCAATCCACGACGACTGGTGAGACAACGAAGCGCGGGCGCTTGACTCACAAGAGCCTCTCTGAGACCGAAATTTCCAGGTTTTGGAAGGACTCACCGGGCCGGTCCCTTCGACTCGTCATCGACGACAACAGACACGAACGCGTGATTCTCGACTCCTGCTTTATTTGTCACTCGACAGATAACGGGGGCGACGGGGATGACGAGACGGAATTTACATACCGCGATCATTCCCCTTCGGGGAGTGGCCCACCGTTGCCGCCGGAGAGGAAGGGGTGATGGCACATCGCTCCCCTGCGCAACTCTCCATCGCACTGGACGGAGACATCAACGGCGACGCGCCCTCCGGCGACGGGGACGACGTCGACGAGGCCAACAGTGGAGACAGTAGAGCACCCAATCTCGACGAGCTCGCCCGGCGGGTTTTCCAAAGCTTCGAACACAGGGAGAGGCGATGACGGATGGCAAATAATGACGACTCACAGGAGCAGGCCCAAGCAGACGCTGGCAACAATCGCGATCCCGCGACCATTCGAGTGGGCGGAGACGCCTGGCACTGGAACTCGTACCCCGATGCCTACTTTCAAGCATCAACGCAGTTGTTCAATGCCTTGCAAGACCGCGGTGACTGGAACCGTCTTGCGAAGCCGCTCCTATTCTTGCAGCGGCACACACTCGAAATCACGATAAAGGAAACCCTTCACATCTGCGAGGCTGCCATCGTCGCGCGCGGCGGCACGCCTCCTGTGCGTAAGCAGAACCCGAGCCACGACCTTCGCCAGACACAAAAGGAGCTGCGCGACGCCATGCGAGCCGCTGGCGTTGAGCAGGACTGGCCAACGGATCTTGACCATCTTGTCGATGAGTTTGTGAAGATTGACGCCGCTGGTGGCGCATCGACTGATACCAAAATCAACGCCTCACGCCTCCGCTACTCCACGACGCAACTGGGCGCGCCGAGCTTCTCATCTCCGTTCTACGTCGACATCCGCGACATACAAAACCGGCTGTGGCGGTTGCTTTTCGCCACGGTTGAGAATGGCCGTTCGTTCGTGTTCACACTCCAGGCCGAAGCCACGTCCGCAAAGTTCAGCGCCGAGTGCGCCGAGAGCAACAACGATGAGCAGTAAACTTTATCTGCTCGCCACGCCGGCCGGCTCGGCTCGGCTCGGCAAATCGCCTACGCCCAGACCGTCGACCTGGCGCAACTGGTAAGCGCACGCCACGAACGATCGTTGGCAGCGCGGGCCAGCGCGGTCTAGTGGACCTTCAGCGCTCGCTTGATCTCTGCGGTCATTTTCGCAGTCGTACCCCCCTTGAAGAAGCCGCCGGCGGCGACTGCAGGGAGGGTGATTTGCCACTTTGCCTGGGACTCATATGTGTAGTTTCCGGCTAGGAAGCCCATCACGTCGACTCTGTCACCGTCGACGAAGTCCGTTTGAAATCGACCAATGACGAAGTAGATTCCCTCGTCTGTTTGTATCCGGGCTTGGGTAATACCCTCCCTCTCGTTGATCTCAACGATCTTTGCTTTCTCGCATGCCCATGCTCGCGTCGCATATCGATCCGGATTCTTCTTGAGCATCGAAAAAGTAACTCGACCGCCCATCTGGTCGGCTTCCAACTGTGCCCTGCCCGAAAGGGCATACACGGCACCTGGCAGAGTTTTGGGATCTCGCCAGCCAGTGATAGCGCGGTACTTGTCCTGGTCTCCAGGGTAGCCAATGCCGACTTTTGCGATGAACCAATCGACTCGATCCAACTGGCCCTTCATATCGCTGCTGAATGTCGGGGGGCCGAGCGGCTCCGCAGCCTGGACCTTGGCGAGATCGGGCTTCGCGACGGGCGAAGCGGCCCCCTTCTGCGGCTTCAACGGCTGATTGCAGCCGAAGAGAATCAACACGATGGCTGCGCCGCCGATGGTGCGCTCTGTCATATGGCCCCTAGCTATCTAGCAATCTTCGCACAATAACGGCTCTACCATCTGAGATTGTCCGTCATGGCCGCTGAGAAAAGTTGTTGTGGTTGTGAGCCGTGCGCGTGAGGCAACCGGCTGATCACGATGGCCGGAATCCGCAGTCGTCGTTCTTGTGGCATCGGCTCCTCCCTGACTTTTTGGATTCTAGTACGGCTAGTTGAGGGTGGCCTTGGCTTTGGTCAGGGCTTTTTCATAGGGTCTTTGTAGATCTTCTTCCGTCTCCAACTGCGCGACCATGAACGCTCGCATGATGGCGGCGTTGACATCCCTCGCGCTCGACGGTTCGCGTAGGAAAAAAGTGCAGTCTTCGACGAAGACAACCATGTCGTCTGGGCTCGCGACAAGACGCCACTCCCCCTCGGAGGAAGTGCACACCGTCGATGGCGGCGACAGCATGGTGTTCGCGGTCGTCGAGACGCGGGGCACCAATTCCTGCATTTGACTGTGGTCCGCCTCTTTGCGCTCGGCCGCGTCCTTCTCCAGATAGAGCTCCATCTCGGGGAGCGCAAAAATCAACGCCTTCGCGAGATCGGCCCACCACAAGTCAGCACGCATGAGATCGAAGAGGCGCGGGTCGGCCACCACCGCCGCCGTGTCGTATTGTTGGAGCCAACGCATACCGGACCGGCGGCGCTGGCGCTGCTGGTCTACGAACTTCTTCCACGCGGCGCGGCCGAGCTCGACCACGCCGCGCACCTCGTCTTCCAAGCTCATCGCTCTGTCCGCTCCCGTCTCGCCTGCTGCGCTGCCGTCAAGTTTTTCGCTCATCTTTTTGTCCTTTCGCTGCTGATTCGTACGAAGGGGTCCTGGCCCCGGCCGTGTAAAAACTTACTCTAAGGACCCGGCCGACCAGTCGCTTGGCGTAAGTTTTTGCAGCGTAGGGGGCGGCTAGCTCAGATGGCATGTCACATAGAGAGCCTACCGTTGGACGATGAGCGTGATCGAGCTGCGCCACGTTGACCACCGACGCAACTGCTTCCGCCACTACCGCGTCAGCGAGAGCCGTACGCTGTTCAACGAGCCTTGCCTCGTGATCGAGTGGGGCCGACTCGGCGGGCGCCTGCGCGTGCGGCTTGAGACGTTCGACGGCCACTCGGGGCTCTCGCGACGACTCGCGGAGCTTCTGGCGCGACGACGGCGGCACGGCTACGTTTCCGTTTCGCCGTAGGCGGCTCGGCGAGCTGGGGCGCTGTGCGTGGGTCGAGGTAGCGGTAGAACGTCGCCCGCGAGATCCCCATCGTCGCGCAGATGACGGCGGGCGGATTGTCGCGGTCACTCGCCATCGAGCGCAGTAGCGCAAGCCTCCCGGCGTCGAGGACGTGGCGCCGGCCGCCCTTACGGCCGCGGGCTCTCGCGGCTGCAAGTCCGGCGATTGTGCGTTCGCGAATCAGGTCGCGCTCGAATTCGGCGAGGGCGCCGAATATGTGAAAGATGAGTTTTCCCGTTGGTGTTGTGGTGTCGATGTTCTCGCGCAGCGAACGGAAGCCGATGCTGCGAGCTTGAAGCTGGCGCACGCCCTCGATGAGATGCGTGAGGGAGCGGCCGAAGCGGTCGAGCTTCCACACGACGATGGTGTCACCCTCGCGCGCGAAGGCGACGGCCTGGTTGAGGCCCGGCCGCTCGGACTTCGAGCCGCTGGCCACGTCGGTAAAGATGCGTTTGCATCCGCCACGCTTGAGTTCGTCGCGCTGCATATCGAGGTTCTGGTCGGTGGTGGAGACTCGCGCGTAGCCGATGAGCATGCGAGAGATCGTCTCACAGGTCGCCGGCGAGCTGGAATTGTGAGCGGATGACTGTGAGACGGGTTAAGAGGCGTTGAAGCGCTCTTTTCGGCCGGGGTACGGGGCGGTTCGGGTACGGTCCGGCAAATCACCGTTTGCGAGGCGACCATGCGCGACGCTTACCCGGAGTTCGCGACCGACCCTAGCGACGAGGAGATCGCGCGTGACTGGACGTTGACCACCGACGACCGCGCCGAGGTCCTGCGCTGTCGTGGCGACGGCAATCGTCATCGTTTTGCCGTTCAGCTCTGCGCACTGCGGGCCTCTGGTCGCTTCGTCGACGACTTCGCAACCATGCCTGTACGCATCGCGAACCACGTTGGGCATCAGCTCGGCCTTCCGCCAACATTGTTCATGGAGCCTCCCGATCGCTACGCTACGGCCGCCGAGCACAGCCACCGCATCCGAGAATACCTCGACTACCGTCCATTCGACGACGAAGCGCAGGAGCGCCTACGACAGTGGCTCAGCGAACGCGCAGCAGACGGTGTGCTCTCAAGCACTCTCGTCGCCTTGGCCATCCCGACCTTGCGAGCCTGGAAGGTGGAGCTTCCCGCGCGCTCGACGCTGGAACGCATGGCCGGCGCGTTGGCCGTTCGAGGCGAGGAGGCAATGTGGACCCGCATCTACGAGCGCCTGCCGCCGGCGTTTTGCGCCGGCGTCGATGGACTGCTCTCGCTCGCGAAGGGCGAACACCGCTCAACTCTGTTTGATCTCAAGCAATACCCACCCGATGCACGGCCAGCGACGATAACGGAGTACATCGAACGCTACGAGCTACTGCGCTCCGTCGGAGCTGAGAAGTTGGACTTGAGTGGCGTTGTCGGTGCCGAGGTGATGAAGCACCTTGCTGACTTCGGCCGTCGCTACGACGTCGACGATCTCAAGCGCTTTGCCCCCGCCAAGCGCTACGCCCTGGTCGCGTGTTTCTTGGTCGAGGCGCAGAAAACGATCTTGGATCACATCGTCGATATGCACCGAGAGTACCTGACCGGGATGAGCCGCCGAGCGCGCAACCATCTGGACCAGCGACACCGCGACATTCGGCAGCGCGCCAGCAAGGGCCTGTCGACGTTGCTTCGCGCTATGGACATCATTCTCGACGGTGCGATGCCGCAGGAATCGCGCGTGCTCGCGTTGTACATGGAAGTCGACGAGGCGAAACTGCGCGAGGCGGTCACAAGCTGTCGCGAGCTTGATGATCTGTCCGATCACGGCTATTTCGAGGAGCTACTCAACCGGCACTCGCACTTGAAGCGGTACCTGCCAGCATTTTTGGCACTGCCATTCCGCATCGAGCCGGGCAGTGAAGTGCTGCTGTCCGCGATCGAACTGGGGCGTAGGCTGTCGGCCGGCGCCCGACTGCCCGAGGATGCACCGATAGGATTTGCAACGGGCATCTGGCGCGCAGCCGTCTCGACGGAGGATGGCGGGCGCGATCGTCGCCTGTGGGAGCTCGCACTAGCCTTCGCGATGCGGGACGCGCTGCGCTCGGGAGACCTCTACCTTGCCGAAAGCCGCAATCATGTTTCCTTCTGGAACCTCGTTCACAGCACCGACGACTGGCAGAAGAAACGGACTGACGCCTACGAGAAGCTCAAGCTTCCCGCCGACGGCAACCATGCGCTAGATCGGCTTCGCGCTGAACTTGAACAGGCGGCGCGCGACCTCAGTGCTGGCCTCGGCTCCAACCCCTTCGCCACTCTGCGCGACGGCAGACTTGAATACTGTATCCGCTGCACGGACCCCGTATTTCGTGGGTGAAGCGCGGGGAGCACGATCGCGTGCATGAGAGAGACGGCAGCGACGTGGGCGAGACGAGTGCGCGAGTGGAAAGCCAGCGGCGAGACGGCAGCGAAGTTCA
>Ga0209724_1004412_pt1 | contig 11097 bp, 8 predicted proteins | sample grotaG_FD_184143 | JGI IMG/M metagenome (GOLD analysis project Ga0209724, IMG submission 184143) | Glacier valley bacterial and archeal communities from Borup Fiord, Nunavut, Canada, to study Microbial Dark Matter (Phase II) -... | ecosystem: Environmental > Aquatic > Freshwater > Ice > Glacier ... | reverse complement strand
TTCCTTTTTTATTAGTCCCGTTTACCCTGAAACCTGTTCTTTCATATTTTTCATTGGGCACAATACCTGTCTTATTTACATCCTGAACAGAGAAATAAAACCCATTATCCTTGTTTCCGTTTGAAAAACTAAAATCATGCTGTATGGTATATGCCTTGTTAAACCAGTCACGAACACCTTTGCCATGATAGCTATACGGAACTTTCAATGTGTCAAGAGTGACGGACCCATCTTTGTGATGTATTTGAACCGGACCACCCAATGGTACTAATTTACCATTAAATAGCGGGCCAAAGCTCTGGTTTTCATATGGCTGGTAAAGGTAAAAGCCGTTTCTATCCGTTGAAGGATACTGTCCGGCATTACCGGTAACACCATTTATTGACCCTGCTGCTTCACCACCGTAGCTGCCGAATTGAGTATTTTGAGGGGGTAAATAAGAAAGTTCCTCAACCTGACCGGTAAATGAATAGTTGATCAATGGCTGTCCATTGGTGCCTTTCTTCGTTGTTACAATAATTACCCCATTTGCCCCATCAGCACCATATAAAGCAGAAGCATTTGCCCCTTTTAAAATAGTGGTAGACTCAATATCATTCGGGTTGAGCGTTGCAAGAATATCAGAATTGGTAATTACGTCATCGACAACAACAAGGGCCTGATTATTACCTTTTATTGAGCGGGCACCCCGTAAAACAATACGGGTTGATGGGTTGATCCCATTACTTACCAGATTAACCTGCAGACCTGAAACCTTGGCAGTAAGGCCATTGGCAACGTCTACGGGCTTACCTTCGTTTAATGTTTTATTGTCAATGGTTGCAACCGAATAACCAATACTTCTTGCCTGACGTTTAATTCCCTGTGCAGTTGTAACAGTCACTTCTGCCAGCGCTCTTGTTTGTGAAGAAAGGTTGATTATTACTGTGTTTCCTGTAACCTTTACCTCTTTGCTGAGATACCCGATAAATGAAACCACAAGTGTGGCGCCCCTATCAGCTTTTAAACTGAAGCTTCCATCAGAGCCAGCTAATGCTCCTTCTGTCGTACCCTTGACTTTAACAGTAGCTCCTGGGATAGCAAGACCATCATCCTGGCTAATTACTTTACCCTTAAGGGTAATTTGCTGAGCGAATGTATACATAGGCACAAGCATGACCAGTAGAAATAGCCATTTCCTGAGTAGAACTCTATTCATATCTTAAATTGTTGTTTGTGATGTAAATATATACGAGAATTAGAATGGTGATTATAACAGTTTTGATACACATTATTAACTGAACATCCTTTTACTACAAACCATTCGATCAATTTTAGGTCAGAACAGGCAATCAGACACAAATAACCCTGTTTATTTTGTTTTCATCTATCGACATTTTATTAATTGAAGGGCGCTAAATAAAAATGATATTTTTAACAAATTGAAGAATTTACCTAAGAAATTATAGGTTAATACCTTATTTGCTTGAACAATTAGAATTACTTAAACAAAATGAAATTATATTTTGCTTTTTTAGTTAATAATAACCACTAAGAGTTTATTTACTCACAAAAATCAGCTTTAAAACGAGGTATTATTTACTTTAGTTCGGAAATTATAGAAAAATTGGTAAAACCAAGAAAAGAAATAGGAGAATTAGAACATCAGTAAAAATATTTTCAGAAACAATTCTTAACAAATCACCTAAGATGCATTGGGTGTTAACCATTAATCTGCTATCTGTGCTCTCACATAAGTTGTTTTCTCACACCACTCTACTTGGCGTTCGGTATACAGCGGTTCATTAGAGATTTTGATCAGTCGAGTGTTTGATGCCTTGAAGTTGGCACTATGGTATTTAGTGTGTGTATTGCACTGACGATATGCTGTGTTGTAGCAGAACCAAGGAAAATTCCAGGGTAGACCCTAAGATGCGTGCATATTGAACCATTCATCTAAGCCAGTAACTACACCTGTAGTTGTTCATTTCAATGTGACAATAACACCTGGCAGCGGTAAACCACTGTCTTGATCTTTAACAAGACCCCTTATGCCAGTGATGAACATTGATTACATATTTCTTTAATTTTACGAGCTTTAAAACTGAAAGCATGCTTTAATCGTTAAACTTAAATTACTTAATATAGTTCACATTGAGAGGATTCGGATTTGAAGGATATAAACCAGATGATAAGCCGCGGGGCGGGTTCGATAATCTGTTAAAATTATTTACTGAGTTGCTTGGTTATACATCAGGTGATGCCGGCGAAGCATTGAGCTGGTTAAATGAGCTTGACAAAAAATACAATATCACTGATAATACCTATGGTATGGGTGATTTTATACAGGAACTAAAAGACAAAGGCTACCTGACAGATGATAACCCTGAAGGTGGTTTTAAAATAACGCCCAAAACTGAACAGGTAATACGAAAATCTGCACTTGAAGAAATTTTTGGAAAACTAAAGAAGTCAGGAAAAGGAAATCATAAAACCACACAGTCTGGGCCTGGTGACGAAAAAAATGCTGAAAGACGAGAATTTCAGTTTGGTGATGGATTAGATCAGATAGACGTTACACAGTCAATTCAAAACGCCCAGATCAATCATGGCATTAGTGACTTTAGGCTGACAGAGAAAGATCTTGAAGTAGAAGAGATGGATTTCAAAACGCTCACTTCAACGGTGCTTATGATTGATATTTCTCATTCAATGATTCTTTATGGAGAAGACCGCATCACCCCAGCCAAGAAAGTTGCGATGGCTCTGGCAGAACTTATTTCAACCAGATATCCAAAAGACACCCTCGACATTGTTGTCTTTGGCAATGATGCCTGGCCAATTCAGATTAAAGATTTGCCCTATCTCCAGGTAGGTCCTTATCATACGAATACGTATGCCGGCCTTGAACTGGCTGTTGATCTATTAAGACGCAGAAAAACCCAGAACAAGCAAATTTTCATGATCACTGATGGCAAGCCAACATGCCTGAAAGAGGGTGCCAGGTATTACAAAAACAGTATAGGTCTTGACCGCAAAGTGGTCAATAAGACCTTAAATATGGCTGCCCAGTGTAAGCGTCTGAACATTCCGATTACGACATTCATGATTGCCAAAGATCCTTATCTTCAGCAATTTGTTCGCAATTTCACGCAGGTAAACGGAGGTAAAGCTTTTTACAGTTCACTCAATGGTCTGGGTGAATACATATTTGAAGATTATATAAAGAATAGAAGAAGAACAGTTCGCTAAAAGCTTTGTTAAAAGGAAAATCGTTAGTTTAACTAGCGCCTCTTTAGTTTCAAACTTTGAATTTCAGCGCTCAATTAAGTATACATGAAGAAAGAACAATTACTAAGTATCAGTACGTTTGGCGAATTAAAAAAAGCCGGCTATAAAACCCGCTCTATTAAAGATGAACTGAGGGGTAATCTGATAAAATTACTTGAAGATCGAAAAAATGGGTTTGCAGGAATCATTGGATTTGAAGACTCGGTAATTCCTGAACTTGAAACTGCCATATTATCAAAACATAATATTTTGCTATTGGGTCTTAGAGGACAGGCAAAAACAAGAATAGCCCGCATGATGGTTCATCTACTGGATGAATACATTCCATACGTTACTGGTTCTGAATTAAGTGATGACCCTTACAATCCGATCAGTTGGTTTGCAAGAAATGAACTCAAAGAAAAAGGAGATCATACAGCTATTTCCTGGTTACACCGTGATGAACGGTACACTGAAAAACTAGCCACTCCCGATGTTACAGTTGCTGATCTGGTAGGTGATGTTGACCCGATTAAGGCAGCCACATTACGCTTGCCGTATTCTGATGAAAGGGTAATACATTACGGGCTTATTTCCAGGTCTCACAGGGGAATTTTTGTTATCAATGAACTTCCAGATTTACAAGCAAGAATACAGGTATCCTTATTTAATATCCTCCAAGAAGCTGATATCCAAATCAGAGGTTTTAAATTGAGGCTACCCCTTGATATACAATTTATCTTTACTGCTAACCCTGAAGATTATACCAATAGAGGTTCTATTGTAACACCATTAAAAGACCGGATTGAAAGTCAGATTCTGACACATTATCCAAAAACACTGGCAATCTCCCGACTGATCACCGAACAGGAAGCGAAACTTGATCCTGAGCAGAAAAAGATCGGTATTGCAGACCTGATGAAAGACCTCATTGAGCAGGTTGCTTTTGAGGCCAGAGCCAGTGAATTCATTGATAAAAAGAGTGGTGTTTCTGCACGTCTTACAATCAGTGCATTTGAAAATATGGTAAGCGCTGCTGAACGAAGACTCATTTTAAATAGAGAATCAACCGGATCAGTACGCATAGGAGATTTGCTTGGAATTGTACCAGCTATCACTGGAAAAATTGAATTAGTTTACGAAGGTGAACTTGAAGGTCCTGCAAAAGTTGCTTCAAATTTGATCGGAAAGGCAATTAAGACCCAGCTATTAAATTATTTTCCAGATCCTGAGAAGGGCAAAAAGAAAAAAGAAAAGAATCCATATGGTCAGATCATCCATTGGTTTGGTGAGGGCCATAGACTTGAGCTTGCCGAAGGTCTGTCATTTGAAGAATATGACAGGGCCTTAAACCAGGTTCCAAGCCTGAAAGCGCTGGTAGAAAAAAGTTTTCCTGGCGCAAATCACGAAGATACCTTGCTGTTTATGGAATTTGTTTTACACGGCCTGGCAGAATATTCTTTATTGAGTAAGCATCATCTCGATAAAAAATTCGAATTTGGCGATATGTTTAAAAGTTTGTTCAATGCTGAACTTGGCAATGAAGACGAACTTGATATGGACAAATACTAGGAACGCATAAATTTGTGAATGATTAGGATTACATTAATTCTGTTTTTAATAGTAGTACTTGACTCTAGCACACTTTATTGCTTAAAAATAGCTTTCCCAATTTTTTATACCAGGCATAGAATTAAAATTCTTGTCTGGTATTTTTTTGGGCATCTATTACTGATAACCGGGGCGGTAATGGGCTTTCTGACTCTAGTACCAAGAATCATCAGAACGATTTCATTTGTCGGTCTGTTTATCAGTTATTTCAGTAAATTATTCATTCTTATACCAACAATTATTTTGCTGGGTATTCGTATTTTTCAAATACGAGTTGATAGTCAATCTGAAGAGTCTCTTTATGTCGATAGTACTGAGTCAGTAGCTCAAGATTCAGCTTTTATAGATCCCAAACAAAAAAGTAAGCAAATCATCAGCCGATCGGTTTTCATCGCAAGATCTGGGCTGTTACTGGGCAGCTTACCTTTAATTGCCCTAAATGCGGGTATGATCAGCGGGGTTTATGATTACCGGGTAAGGCATATAACTCTTTTACTGCCCAATCTGCCCCGATCTTTTGAAGGCCTGACAATTGCCCAGATCTCAGATATTCATTCAGGAAGCTTTTACGATAAACGTGCGGTAACCAAGGGCATAGAATTATTGCTCTCACTAAAAGCAGATATTATTTTCTTTACAGGCGATCTGGTAAACGATAGAATTGATGAGATGAAAGACTATCAGGATCTTTTTTCAAAAGTTAAGGCGCCATATGGAGTATTTTCTATACTTGGCAACCATGATTACGGAGATTATATTAACTGGCCTTCAGCTAAAGCGAAGCTACGCAATCTAGAAACCTTAAAAAAGGTTCACAAAATAATGGGTTATGATCTGCTTTTAAACGAACATCGCAAAATTAAAATAGGGAATGATGAAATTGGAATCCTTGGAACAGAGAACTGGGGTGCACTTTCTCACTTTCCAAAATACGGACGTGTTGATCTGGCCCTGAAAGGCACTGAAGAATTACCTGTAAAATTACTCTTGTCGCATGACCCAAGTCATTGGCAGGCCCAGATCATTCCCAGGTACAGGGAAATTGACATGATGTTTTCAGGGCATACCCACGGAATGCAAATGGGGGTTCGATTAAATGATTTTCAGTGGAGTCCTATCCAGTATGTTTATCCAGAATGGGCAGGCCTGTATCGTTCACAGCATCAGCAACTGTATGTCAATGTTGGATACGGCTTTCTTGGTTATCCAGGCCGAATTGGTATTTTACCAGAAATAACCCTTTTCAAACTGAGTGCTAAGATCTGATAATTGAAATCAATAAAGAGATTCGCTGATTATTTTATCTTCAATCATTTATTTATTGGGTGCTGTGCAGGAGCACAATCATTACTAACATACCAGCAATTAAATATACCGGTAAATCTCATACTGGTGACAGTTATCAGTCTAAGTACAAGTCTGGTTTATAATACTTGTGCAATTCCATTGTTAAATCTGAACCTCTATAATTTAAGAACAATTACTGGCTTTAGATCACTATTCAAAAGTCAAAAGAGCAGACTGATTTCTATTCTCTGCGGCCTGATTCTTCTTCTGATCATGAGCTTGAAAATGAGTACTATTTTATTACTTTTTTTTATGTCGTTAATATGCTTGATTTACAGAATTCCACTAATCGGCGTGCAGCATAAAAGGAAGAATCTAAGAGAAATTTCTTTCCTAAAAGTATTTATAATTGCAATCATATGGGTAGCGAGCACCGTTTACCTACCGTATGCTGAATTTGGAAAAGAAATTGGATTTTTGAAAATGCTTAATTTAATGGTAAGGCAACTACTATTTATTTCCGCAATTGCCCTGACCTTTGACATACGCGATTTACCAGATGATGCCAAAAATTCACTGTATACGGTACCTGTAATTATTGGAAAAAGAAACACGAAGATTTTGTGTTTTGTGCTCCTTAACTGCTCTTTCCTGCTGGCTTTGTACCAGCAGGTGAATACTTTTGAAGAACAACTCTATCCTGCATTTATATCAGTTGCAGTAACCATACTTCTCGTTTATTTTTCAAATTCTGGGCGTAATCGTTATTATTACGCTTTCTGGCTCGATGGCATGTGCTTATTTCAATACCTTGTAACTGTTGCGTTCAGTTTAAGTAAATTATGATGTAGAAATTTTTAATTCGTTGAATCTAGATTAAATCTATATCCAATTCCTCTTACTGTTTGCAAAAGACGTGGTCTTTCGGGATTATCTTCAATTTTCTTGCGAAGACGTACGATATGCATATCGAGCGTACGCGTATTTACTTCTGAATTATACCCCCAAACAACCATCATTAGTTCGTCCCGATTAACAACCTGGCTATGATTCTTCAAAAAGTATAAAAGAATACGATTTTCAAGAATGGTGAGTTCAACTCTTTTACCGCTTTTAATCAAGGTATGCGTATTAGGGTAATGCTCCATATCATCAAACTTATGAACCTCTGACCGCTCACTGTTAACAACGAACTTCACCTTATTATCTAAGAGAGCAACCAAAACATCCATATTAAATGGCTTGGTTATATAATCAGAAACTCCAAAGCTGTAAGCATTTATTTTATCAATATCCTGGGATTTAGCTGTCACCATTATCACCTGATTTTCAAAACCTCTCTCTCTAATTTCTTTGCAAATTTCAGCCCCTGATGTACCAGGTAACATCCAGTCTAATAAAACAATATGAGGATCTTCTTTCATGATTGTTTCAACAGCTTCATTTCCGTTTAATACAACAGTTACTTTGAAAGCTTCTTTTTGAAGTCGGTTAGCGATGAGAAAGCTTAGATTCTCATCATCTTCAACCAACACAATTTTGATGTACTTATTTTCCATTTATTCGAATATAGGCAGATTTATGTAGAATTCAGTCCCGTTTCCCCGTATACTTTTTACAAATAAATCACTATTTAAATAGTTGATGATTTCTTTGCGAAGAGCTAAAACCAGAAACCAACAATTTCTTGCTGGTTGAATTCATTTTCAATTTTTCAAAATTTATTACCTTAAGGTTTTTGTTTAATCACGCATTCCATCTTTAGTATTAATAATGCTAATAGGTAGGTTATGGTTTGATTTTTTTACAAGAATAATCGACTCTTTTTTAACTGGGTTTTAATTATGTTAACGATTATAGGCTGAATTCGTAAATACACGGTGAAATAATATTTTGCAGCGATAAAATATATGTCATCATTTAAATTACTTATAGTGATAAAGTCGGAATTTATAGGTCAATGTATCACCACGAAACACGAGCAAAATGTTTACATCTAAAGGTGCTCTGAATCAATAAGAACAGCCCTAATTTTAAAATTTCTAAACCAAAACAGCCAATTCATAGGTTTGCTAAATTCAGCCTTATACATCAATAATGTTGCCATAATGTAACAATTCGCTGTTAGAAATAAATTCAGCTGTTTTTATAATGCTTCAAATAATCTTGATAACACTAACAGGTGTCTTAAATTTGGGGTATAATTATTATTAAAGTCATGTTTTAATTTAAAAAGTATGCTGTTTATATTTAAATTTCTAAAAATTAAATATGCTATTAGTCTGTTTACCAAATATGTAAACACAAAGATGCCATTATTTAGAATGAATGTTCTTATAATTTCCGTCTTTAGAAATTTTCGGGATAAGCTTAAATTCAGCCGGTATTCAGAAAATGTTTTAGGCAGTACTTACTGGGTAGAAATATAATTTATGGGATTATTAGAATTCAAAGAGTGGCCTGTACTTATCCCGATTTTCTCATATAACCTTAGATGAACATTAATTACACATATCTCCATGATTGCTCAATTCAAATTTTTAAAAATACTATTTCAATAAATAGAAATTTTTTGAAATATCTTTGGGATTAGTTCAAGAAAGAGTCTACTATTTTTTTGTTGTTTCTATATTCAGTATAGAGGCCTGCAAGAAGCAAGAAACTTAGTATCAAATGAGCATTCTTAAACGGGGATAACGGCAGGCGAATTATTTAAAAAAAGCACGCTTACAGTAAAATGATAAAACCTTGCTTGCTTAAGCGACAATTTAAAGAAACACGTTATTATTGTGAGGTACAAATCCTCAAAATTACAGTTTTCAGTGCCAATTAATTTTTATGCTATTATATGGGTAGAATTTGTGGTTTTATCATGATGTTCATTTTATTCATGAACAGGGATATTCGTGCGCAGCAAGCTATTGGCCCAGATCAAATAATACAACACCAAATTCAAATTCTCGAACAGCAGCCAGAAACTATAAATCAGGTGAAGATTGGTTTATATCCCTATCTAACTGAACCAACAAGGTTTGCCGTACTAAGAAATTTATTACTTCAGGCAATTCAGCGTACGCCAGAAAACAGGGCTTTGGTTGAGCTGCTTGACTGGGATTATATACAGCAAAAAGATTTTGCAGGAGCATATCTGCAAGAAGTTGCCCTTGACCGCAGATTAGGTGAACAGGGTGAGAGACTAATGGACCTTGGCAGTATCAGTTTTTCAAACGAAGCATACGCTGATGCCTTAAAATCTTACCGCTATGTAGCGCAAAAAGGTGCGGGTAATAAGAACTATAGACAGGCAAAATTTGAGATTCTTAATTGCCTGAATGCCCTTTTTTGCTTAAGCAAGAACAGTCAGCAATCGCTCTATACCATGCAGCGAGAATATGAAAACTATTTTAAGGAATTTGGCAAAACAGCTGCCACCGCAGATGCAATGTACGCCTATGCCATAACAAATGCTTTATATCTACATAATAACTCAATAGCAATTGCCCTGCTTGAACAAACCATTCAATTTTCTGACTTACAACCAGCATTACAGGCTAAGTGTAAACTTGAATTAGGAGATATTTACCTTGAGAATGGAAAAATCTGGGATGCTGCATTATTATATGGTCAGGTAGAAAAAGCATTCAGGGAAGATCCCTTAGGGCAGGAAGCGAAATTCAGAGCGGCAAAAATATATTTTTATACAGGAGATTTTGTACTTGCTAAATCTCAGCTAGATGTGCTAAAAACAGCAACATCTGAATTAATAGCCAATGATGCCCTCGATCTTAGTTTGTTAATTCAGGAGCATTCCGATAATGAGACTAATTCTGCTGCACTGAAAAATTATGCCAGGGCAGAATTATTGATCTTACAAAATAAACTTGTTGCTGCCAGGATTACATTAGATAGTATGTCAAAAAAATATCCAGCACATTCATTACAGGATGAAATTCTGATGGCTTCTTATAAAATCGACATGAGCCAGAAACTGTATATTGATGCTGGCTTAAAACTGCAAAAAATAATAGTTTCTTATTCTGATGGGATCTGGGGTGATGATGCATTGTTTCACCTTGCCCAGCTTAAAGAAAATCAATTAAATGACAAACCTGAGGCAATGAAACTTTATCAGCAACTGATATTAAAATATCCAGGTAGCTATTATGTTCCTGAGGCACGTAAAGAGTTTCGAAAATTACGGGGAGATAAAGAATTTTAAGATCTTTAACCTATTAATTTAATACCTGCCCCATATGATTGTTGAAGAAACACCTATTAAAGATCTTTTGATTATTAAGCCAAGAATCTTTTCAGATAGCAGAGGATATTTTTTTGAAACTTATAATAAGTTCGCCTTTCAACAGGCAGGTATCTCTGCTGAATTTGTTCAGGACAACCAAAGCTGCTCAAAAAAAGGCACTCTCAGGGGACTTCACTATCAGGCTGACCCATACGCACAGGGCAAACTGGTGCGTGTTATCAGTGGGAGTGTGCTGGATATTGCAGTTGATATCAGGAAAGATTCTACAACTTATGGTAAGCACTATTTAATAGAATTAACTGCATACAACCAATTACAATTCTGGCTGCCTCCAGGTATGGCACATGGTTTTTTAGCACTCGAGGATGATACTATATTTTGCTATAAGTGCACCAACAAATACAATAAAGAATCTGAGGGCGGAATAAAATGGGATGATCCTGAATTGAGAATTAATTGGAATTATGACAATCCTCTCGTTTCTGAAAAAGATGCATCGCTACCCTATATGAAAGACATTATCACCCCATTTTAAGACCCTGATGGTTAAACAATATCTCTGTTAACCCAAAAACGTCGCAATAAGGAGATATTTCTGTTAAACCCCAAAATTCTGTGGCAAAAAAAATCCTGTTACTTTCGAAAAAATAACAGGATAAGTATATTACAGATTCTATTAGTTCAGGTTT
>Ga0209724_1004405_pt1 | contig 11114 bp, 8 predicted proteins | sample grotaG_FD_184143 | JGI IMG/M metagenome (GOLD analysis project Ga0209724, IMG submission 184143) | Glacier valley bacterial and archeal communities from Borup Fiord, Nunavut, Canada, to study Microbial Dark Matter (Phase II) -... | ecosystem: Environmental > Aquatic > Freshwater > Ice > Glacier ... | reverse complement strand
TACTCATACCGCCAACGGTATAACTCAAAAAGACTTTGATCTGGCAAAAATAATTGATCGTCTGTACAAAAAATACGAATAAAAACAGGCGTCGAATTACCCCCAATTTCTTTATATTCCTTTTTTTTGTAGGAAGGTTAATTCAAATTTCCCGCTTTGAAATAACTGTATTTACTTGTCGTGCTTTTCAAGCATAAATGTAAATGTGGTTCCCTTATCCGTCTGACTTTTAACATGGATTGTCTGTTCGTGCGCCTCAATGATGTGTTTCACAATTGAGAGTCCTAATCCTGTTCCTCCCTGCATTCTTGACCTGCTTTTATCAACACGGTAGAAACGTTCAAAAATACGGATCAGGTCCTTCTTCTCCATCCCGATGCCATCGTCGCTTACTTCAATAAGTACCATTTTATCCATATCGTAAAACCCCACATTCACGTTTCCTCCTTTTTTGCCATATTTAATCGCATTCCCGACAAGGTTGCTGATGACTTCAAAAATTCGTTTCTTATCGGCCATCACAGTCACAGGTTTGTTGGCTTTTAAGATAAGGTTCATGCTGATTCTCCTTGCGTTGGCGTCGCGTAGTTCGAGCTCAAAAACCTCCTCGGTCAGTTTCAACAGGTCGAAGGGCTCCATGTTAAGTTTCATTTCGCCTGATTCGAGTTTTGTGATCGATTCGAGGTCCTCAACAATGCTGATCATCCTGTCGATACTCTTTTCTGTCCGCTCAAGGTAAAGCCGGTTGATCTTTGGATCTTCCAAACCTCCGTCAAGTAAGGTTAGTATATATCCCTGAATATTAAATATTGGAGTCTTCAACTCATGTGACACATTTCCAACGAAATCTTTCCGGTATTTCTCCAGATCCTTCAAACGGTCTATCTCTGCAGTTTTATCTGCAGCCCATTGTTTTACCTCCTGATCGACTTCTGCAATAATGTCTGTTTTTCCGGTGATCAGCCTGGTGAGCCGTTTTCCTTCGATCGGGACTTCCCGAATTGTTTTATAGATGGGGGTGATTTTATCGTTTATAAGTACCGACAGAATGTAAAGGACGGTAAAATAACATAACAGAAATGAGACCGGAATGAAAACCACCATCCAAATCTCAAAACCAAGCCAGTGCAATATGACCATTAGAATCGCAGTAAATACTGTGATTATGATTGACGCAAAGAAAGAGAGTTTTTGTGGCGTGCTTGACTTTATAGAAACCATTGTCGATAATTATTAAAATTGAGCAAGTAAAGTTATATTTATTTAACCTACCTGCTACTGTTTTTTGCTGTTAATCACTTATTAACATTTATTTAATACAATATAAGCAGATAAGACCCCTGATCAGAAATACATTTGTGAGTTCGATAAAGTTCAATTCTTGATGGAAAAATTCTATTCGCTTATCTGGTTTATTTTAGGGATGTTTGTTGCATGGTTAATTATGACTTTTGTACGTACCCGCAAAAGCACTGCAAAAGATGAACCTTTTGTGTCTGAAACCGATGAGTTTTCGATTAAGGCTGAGAGTATTCTGGTGAAAACGGCTGAAGATTCTTCAAATGCAATCATCATGATTTCAAAAGCCTATTATCTTGGAATATCCGGTTTCCATTCCGAAGATACAAAACTCCTGGGCGAAATTGAAGCTGAGATTGAAGAGTTTAACCAACGAGTCAGAAAGCTGAAGGCGAATACCTATATGATTCTTCAGCAACTACAGCAGGGTTCGATTGAAACGGGTCATTTCTATGTGCAGATTGTCGATTATTTACGCGAAATGGCTCATTCTATCAAATATGTGGTTTTGCCGCTCAACGAGCACCTGATGAATAACCATAAACCATTTGCCGAAGATCAATACACCGAGTTGATCCAATTTAGTAGCCAGGTGACCGATTTTCTGAATTTCGCACTTCATATTATTAAGGAATCACGGTTTGAGCAAATAGAAGAATTGATCCAAAAGCGTCAATCTATTCACAAATCGATGCGCGATCAAGAAAAACAAGAGATCCACCGGATTAAAAGGAAAGAAACCAATTCAAGTAACTCCGTTTTGTATTTTGGGGTGATGTCTGAAACAAAGCACCTGCTTTTACAGACAGTAAATCTGCTTAAAGCTACCCGGGATTTTGTGTCCTATACGAAATCCTGAGATTGGCAGTAAATTGTATTAATTCAATTAATACAATTTACTGCCAATCATCAAATTGAACTACCTGTTACAAAGAAGTTACAAAATTGTTACAAAACAATCTGTTTTTAGCCTGAAATGTGCTTATCGTAGCTGATAAAGTTATAAATTTGGGATCTTAATTTATAGACAAAAAAACTACAAGCAATATGAATCTGGACAAAATTTTCGGATTTCTTGTTCCAAAAGATCGCAAGTTCTTTCCTCTGTTTAATGAAGCTGCTGATAATCTTGTGCTGGCTTCCGAATTGTTAATAAAATTGATGGGCGAAAATGATTTGGCACAACGAGAAGTGTACATCAAGCTGATTAAAGAAGCTGAGCATAAAGGCGATGATATTACCCACAATCTTCTTAATGAGTTGAATGGTACATTTATTACACCTTTCGATCGTGAGGATATCCATCAACTCATCACTACGATGGATGATGTTATCGACTATATCCATACCGCTTCAACCAGAATTCACTTTTACAAACTACCAACCTTTCCAGCGGAATTCGTAAAAATTGCCGACTACATTCACGCTGCAAATCAAGAGATACAGATGGTACTTCGCAGCGTAAGAAGTGCATCCGATTTTTTGAAATTCACCGATTCTTGCCAGAAGATTAGTACGTATGAGAGCGAAGTTGATTACCTGTACCAGGAGTACCTTTCTGAACTCTTTGAACTTGAAACAAATGCGATAAACCTTATTAAAAAACGGGATATCCTCGCCTCCCTCGAAAAGGCGATCGACAAGTGCGATGATGTTGCCAATGTCTTTTCGTCTATCATCGTTAAAATATCATAAGTACATATGGATTTTACACTTTTAATTGTCATAATTGTACTGGCTTTTGTTTTTGATTTTATCAATGGCTTTCACGATGCTGCAAATTCAATAGCTACAGTTGTTTCAACCAAAGTCCTTACACCTCTGCAGGCAGTTATGTGGGCGGCGTTCTTCAATTTGGTGGCTTTTTTAGTTTTCGAACTTAACATCGTCGACACAATTGCTAAAACGGTTGATACCAATGCAATTAATTTACAAGTCATTTTGGCCGGACTTATTGCTGCAACAATCTGGAATTTAATAACATGGTATTTGGGTATTCCTTCAAGTTCTTCGCATACACTGGTTGGCGGTTTTGCCGGAGCAGCAATCGCTTTTGCTGGTTGGGATGTTGTTCATACCGGGAAAATTATAAAAATAGCAGCATTTATTTTTCTCGCCCCTATGCTTGGAATGTTGCTCTCATATTTGCTCTCTATCGCACTTTTATGGATTTTCAAAAATTTTAATCCCTTTAGATTGAAACGGTGGTTTAAAATCGGGCAGTTGCTTTCATCAGCCATGTTTAGTCTTGGACATGGAGGAAATGATGCCCAGAAAGTAATGGGAATTATTACGGCTACTTTTCTTGTTTTTTTTAAATCTGTCGATCCATCCCAAATACCGCAATGGGCGCACATTACTTTTAATGAAGCCGGTAAGATTCAGAGTATTCCTTTTTGGATTGTAATAGGTTGTCATACGGCCATTGCAGCAGGCACATTATCCGGAGGTTGGAGAATTATAAAGACAATGGGGAGCAAAATTACCAAGCTTACACCTTTTGAAGGAGTGGCCGCAGAGGGCGCCGGTGCAATGATGTTATTTGGTACCGAAGCATTTGGAATTCCGGTGAGTACAACGCATACGATTACGGGTGCAATCATGGGAGTTGGATTGACAAAACGTGTTTCTGCTGTGAGGTGGGGTGTTACAGTGAATTTACTTTACGCATGGATTCTGACCATTCCCGTTTCAATGGCTTTAGCCGCAACTATTTACTGGATATTTAAATTGCTTAACTTCGGTTAAATCAATGATCATGATATAAGAAAGAGGTGAAGTATTATTCAATGAATACTTCACCTCTTTTTATTTGGATAACTGAGCCCTTCGAGTGGTTAAAAACCCTCGAAGTGGCTGTTTTAATCTTTAAAAACCGTAAACGATAGATCTATTAAATACTTGATATTTACACTTTTTTTTTTAACGTAGCCGCTGAAAGGGTTTGCAACCGCTTTCAGGGCTATCACCTACTTCAACTCCAATATCATTGATGTTTTTGCAGGAAGAACGATGTTATTCAAATCATTCACTGCCTTTCCAGACATCACCTCTATTGCTGATGTGAACCCTTCGAGCGATTCTGCAAATCGGCTCGTGTTAAGTGTCTTCTCCTCAGAATTCAGGTTGAGGATCACCATCACCGATTCCTTTTCGTTGTATCTGAAATAGACATAGAAATTGTCCATCGGATAGTAGTGTTTCAGCATTCCATGATGGATCAAATCTTTTCCCTTCCTCCAGTTGACCAGTTTTTTCATGAATTGCTGAAAATCTGTCTGGTCAGCAGTTAAGCCAGTTCCATTGAATCCGTTGATCTGATCACTTTGCCATCCGCCCGGAAAATCTTTTCTCATTTTGCCATCGCCATCGCGTTTAAATCCGGTCATTAATATCTCACCGCCAAAGTAAGTTTGAGGTATTCCACGCGTTGTCATCAGGAAAGTCATGGCTGTTTTATACTTTGGGATGTCTTCACCAATTGCAGAGAAAATCCGCTCTGTATCATGATTTTCGGCAAAGATGACAAGATTGTCTGCCTTGGGATAGAGATAATCAAGTGCCAATGTTTCGTAAAGGCGATTTAACCCGTCTTTCTCATTCATCGATTTTACAATGGCATCCTGGGTTGGAAAATCCATTAGACTTGGCATATAGGAGACATATCCGTTGGGATTTACTTTCCCTTTTTGCCAGAAGGCAACAGCTGCCGGGTTGGTGTTCCATTCTTCGCCAACAATGTTGAAATTTGGATATTCATCCATCACCTGACGGGTCCAGTTGGCCATCATTTGTTTGTCGGGGTAAGGATAGGTATCCATCCGGATACCATCGAGTCCGACATATTCGATCCACCAGATTGAATTCTGGATTAAGTAATTGGCCATGTATGGATTGCGCTGATTCAGGTCGGGCATTGTAGGCACAAACCAACCATCTGTAAATTCTTTGGAATCGATTTCAGAGCCGTAAGGGTCCTGAACAGTCGCTTTCTTGTGATTGGTAATCTTATAGTCGGGATATTCGTTGATCCAGTCTTTCATAGGCATGTCTTTCATCCACCAATGACTCGACCCGCAATGGTTAAAAATCATGTCCATCACCATCTTGATCCCTTTTTTCTTTGCTTCCGTACTTAATGTCTGATAATCGGCATTCGTGCCAAAACGGCTGTCTACTTTGTAAAAGTCGGTGGTCGAATAGCCATGATAGGAGACACCCGGCATATTGTTTTCGAGAACCGGATTTACCCAGATAGCCGTGTAACCGTTGTCCTTAATGTAGTCGAGGTTATCCTGAATCCCTTTCAGGTCGCCGCCATGACGTCCGTCAGGATTTGTGCGGTTCGCTTTTTCGAGCGCGTCGGGCATTGAGTCGTTCGACGGATCACCGTTCACAAACCGGTCGGGCATAATCAGGTACATTACATCGGATGTATTGAAACCAACCCGCTGTGAAGAACCTGTTTCACGCGCTTTTAACTCGTAAGTGGTGGTCACAATCGTTTTGCCATTTTGCTTAAAGATGATTTCAAACTTCCCCGGCTTTACATTCGGCGATAAGCGCAAATCGAGAAAAAGGTAATTTGGATTCTCAACGGTAGATGAAGTAACCAGTTCTACCCCTTCATACTTGATTTCTGGTTTGGTCTCCGATATCCGTTCTCCGTAAACCATTAATTGCAGCGATGGATTCTTAAATCCCGTCCACCAGAAGGGTGGTTCGACCCTGTTGAGCGTCGGTTTGTTGGCTGCCTGAATTGGGATCACGGTAAGCAATACAATCGCGAATAGTGCAATTGTTTTGATTGTTAATTGTTTAATGTTCATTGCGATCGTGTTTAAGTTGAACTTCTGTTTTTTTGTTTCCACCGATAAAGTGTTCCTGATCGTAAATTGTCAATGTCAATTCCCGATCCGAAAGATTCCCGATGCTAACGGTGTTTTTGTTGACATTTATTTCGAGAACTGTTTCTCTAAAGTTGATCCGGAACGAGTAAGCGTTCCATCTGCCGGGCATCAACGGAGCAAATGATACTTTCCCGTTTCTGACCCTCATTCCGCCGAAACCTTTTACGAAAGCCATCCATGTTCCGCCCATCGAAGTGATGTGGCATCCGTCGGCGGTGTCGTTGTTATAGTCGTCGAGATCGAGACGTGCCGTCCGGAGGTACATTTCATAGGCCTTTTCCTCGTATCCGATGGCGCTGGCCAGGATGGTGTGAATGCAGGGCGACAACGACGACTCGTGAACGGTGAGTGGTTCATAAAAATCGAAATGCCGCTTGATGGTCTCTTTGTCGAAGTTATCTTCAAAAAGAAACATACTTTGCAATGTGTCAGCTTGTTTAATATAGGGCGAACGTAAAATCCGATCCCACGACCAGTGCTGGTTGATTGGTCGTTCTGCTGCCGGAATTTCAGACGCTTTCTTTAAATCCTTGTCGAGGAAACCATCCTGTTGCAGGAAGATATTCCGTTTTGCAGCGAAAGGGAGATACATTTTTTCAATGATTTCACGCCAGTTGGCAGTTTCGGAATCTTCGTTGAATCCCCATTTCACCGTTAACTCCTTGTATTGAGTAGTATGTTTTTCTTTCAGGTATTCAATTACTTCGAGCGTATAACTAAGTGTCCATTGGGCGATACGATTTGTATGGTAGTTATTGCTGACATTGTTTTCGTATTCATTTGGACCTGTAACGCCGAGCATCACAAACTGTTGCCTTTCTGCGGACCAGTTGACCCTTTGTGCCCAGAAACGTGAGATGGCGAGTAGCACTTCAAAACCATATGGCGCGAGGTATTCCCGGTCGTTTGTGTACCTGACGTAATCGAAAATGGCAAAGGCGATGGCGCCATTCCGGTGAATCTCTTCAAAAGTGATCTCCCATTCGTTGTGACACTCTTCTCCGTTCATTGTAACCATCGGATAAAGGGCTGCACCATTTTTAAATCCAAGAATGGCACCGTTGTCGATGGCTTTTTGTAACTGCTTGTGCCTGTAGATAAGTAAGTTGCGTGCTACCTGCACAGGTGCGGTTGCCAGGTAAAAAGGGAGGCAAAAAGCTTCGGTATCCCAATAGGTGGAACCACCATACTTTTCACCGGTGAATCCTTTGGGACCAATATTTAGCCGTTGGTCTTCGCCCGTGTAGGTTTGCTGAAGCTGGAAAATATTGAAACGAATGCCCTGCTGGGCTGCAACATCCCCTTCAATAATGATATCGCTGGTTTTCCATTTTTCGAGCCATGCCAGCGAATGTTCGCTTATCAACTGATCGAATCCTTTGTCGAAAGCAGCGTTCAAATGCTTAACCGCGGTTTTCATCAATATCTCCTTCGGGAAGTTCTCGGAAGAGACGTTGACCCCGAATTTTTCAATCGTGATCGATTCACCTTTTTCGATAGATAGAGTGATGATGTTCGAGATAAATTTAGTCCTGTTTTCGACATCTGCTGAATAGGTAATCACTTTCCCATTGCGCAGAATGTTAATCTTTATTCCGGTGCAGACATGAAAGAGTGTTTTTCGTACCTCTGCCGTGATATAACCTTCGCCCGGTTTTACATTCACTTCGACCTCGTCCCAGAATTTTTCGTCATAGTTGGCATCCTCGTTACGGATATCAAAATCGAGGTAAGGCGTTAAGGTGAGTTTATCGGAAAAGTTAAGAGCTGTTACCGTATACCTGATGGCGCCGATTTCGGAATCGACGATGCTTAAAAAGCGACGGGTGACCACTTTTACCTGTTTGCCCGAAGGTAATTCGGCAATAAACTCACGGTAAAGATTCCCTTCCTGCATATTTAGTTCACGCTTGAAATCAATAACTTTAGCCGTAAAAAGATCGAGCGTTTCGGTGCCGATCTTTACATCTATTCCGATCCAGTTGGCAGCATTCAATACTTTGGCAAAATACTCCGGATACCCGTTCTTCCACCAGCCTACTCTTGTCTTATCGGGGTAATAAACACCTGCAACATAGTTTCCCGGTAGCGTTTCGCCAGAGAACTTCTCTTCGAAATTAGCCCGGTGACCGATTCGTCCGTTTCCGAGACTCATCAGGCTTTCGGTGATTTTATTATATTCGGGATGGAATTGATCTTCAATAATCTTCCATTCGTTGTGTACGATATATTCTTTCATTCTTCTGTCGTTATTTTAATATTTAAAGATCAATTCCTTAGAGACGCATGCCATTCAATGAGACGCTTTGCCATTCAAAGAGACGCATGCCATGCGTCTCTACAGATACCACGATCTTAATTGATCTATATTCATTGTCTCAAATCCAGGGATGACAAATTCGGCATTTGTAAGGTTTTCGGGTTGACCAATACCTATTATATGCATTCCGCCGTTACGGGCGGCATCGATACCTGCCTGTGCATCTTCAAACACCAGACAATTATGCGGATCAACACCTAATTCAATGGCTCCTTTTAAAAATACTTCAGGGTCAGGTTTGGCTTTCGATACTTTATTTCCGTCTATCACTGCATTGAATTTTTGAGAAATATTGATCTTGTCAAGAATTGACATTGCGTTTTTGCTGGCTGATCCAAGGGCGATCAACATACCGCAGTTGTGCAATTCATCTAAAAACCTTATAACTCCGGGAAGTATTTCATCGGGTGTCATTTTCTGAATGTACGAAACGTACAAACTGTTTTTGGTGGCTGCCAGTTCCTCTTTTGTTTTGAGATCAACTTTGATTTTGCCAATTTCGAGCAGAATATCAAGCGATTCCATACGACTGACACCCTTTAAACGTTCATTATCATGTTCCGAAAAACTAAAACCGAGATCATCAGCAATTTTCTTCCATGCCAGGTAATGATACCGTGCTGTGTCGACCACAACTCCGTCAAGATCAAATAAACAGGCTTTAATTTCCATCCGTGAATCATTTATTTTTTAGAGATCCCGAAAAATCGGGACCAGTTTTTAACTTACTCTTTTGCTGTGATAATGTATTCTTTTACAAAAACAACAGAGACTGCTGCTGCAACCATCGATAGTCCGGCAACACCCAGCATGTAAATGGCTTGTCCGCCAACGAGGGTCAACACAACGCTACCCAGCAAACCGGCTGCGATTTGTGGAATCGTAATCGTTGCATTGAAAATTCCCATGTAAACCCCCATTTTATCTGGTGGAAGTGCCGCAGATAAGATAGTGTAAGGCATCGCAAGAATCGCAGCCCAGGCAATGCCGACTCCAAGCATAGAGAGGATCAGACCATATTGATTCTGAATAAAAACCATCGAGACAAGACCTGCTCCTCCGGCAAGTAGTGACAACATATAGACCGTTTTACGACCGAATTTGGTGGCAAGACGTGCCATTACCAGCGAGAAGAGTGCACCGAATACACTATAACCGGCAAAGATTACTCCAATCCAGTTTGCAGCTTCGTTGTAAGCAGCCGAAGTACCATCACCGGCGATGGTCTTCCAAACGTTTTGCGCAACTCCGGGGGTTGTGTAAACCCACATCATGAAAAGGGCAAACCAGGAGAAAAACTGAACGATTGCCAATCTCCACATGGTTACTGGAATCTCTTTGAGCAGTGTGATAAATGAGGTCTTTTTTGTCTCAACCTGTTTAGTTTCGTTGTATTTGCGATATTCTTCGGGTGGGTATTCCTTCGTCTTGAAACTTGTCCATAATACCGTAAGTAAAAGAGCCCCACCTCCTAAATAGAATGCCCAGATAACTGTGGGAGCGACTTTTTCACCGGCTGCCGGGATGTTTGACACTCCGATCCAGGTTAAAATAAATGGAAGCAATGAGCCTATAACAGCTCCGGCATTGATTAGAAAGCTTTGCACTGAATACCCTTGATTTCGCTGTTCCTCCGAAACCATATCACCAACCAGTGCTCTGAACGGTTGCATTGTGATATTAAAAGAGGTATCCATGAATAGCAGCATAAACGCGCCAAAAAATAGAGGTGGCAGAATGTAGGCGAAAAATTCCGAGTTTGGCATAAAAAACATAGCCAATGCCGATATGATTGCCCCGAGAAGGATGTAAGGAATCCGGCGTCCAAGTCGGGTCCAGGTGCTGTCGCTGAAAAGTCCGATGATTGGCTGTACAATTAACCCGGCAAGCGGAGCCGCCAACCAGAAATAGTTCAAGGTGTCAACTTCTGCACCCAAAGCAGATAGTATCCGGCTTGTATTGCCATTTTGCAACGAATAGCCAATTTGAACACCCATAAAGCCAAAGCTCATGTTCCAGATTGACCAAAAGGAGAGACTCGGTTTTTTTGCCATAATAGTAAATTGTAGTTTATAAATCAGACTTATATCAGAAACTGGTTAATAAAACCTGCGTTCGGATCTGTCGCACGAATACAGCAGATCTTCAATCGACAAATGCACCAAAATATTGAAAACAAGAAAAATTCGTAGCCCCCGGAAAGGAGTACGATTTGTGGAGGAAAGGACAATTAATATTCGGGAGCAAATATAAAACAGGAAAATTTGAAAAACAATAGTTAAACTCTTTTAAATCAAAATAATAGTTGGAAGTTAGCGAAAACCTTTTATGCAAACGTTTGCGAAAGCATTCAATTTATCAGATTTTTTTGGTCGATTCACGTATTACAAGGTTTGTATCAATATAAAACGTTTCGCCTTCACCCGTCCGATGCGATTCAATCCGCTTTAAAAGTACGGTTGCAGCTTTTGCACCCATCTCGTAGCCGTGTTGATCGACCGAACTTAAGGTAGGGGTTGTAATGTCGGAATAACTACCTGCCGAAAATCCCATAATGGCGACCTTTTCAGGAATTGCAATACCCA
>Ga0209724_1004404_pt1 | contig 11116 bp, 9 predicted proteins | sample grotaG_FD_184143 | JGI IMG/M metagenome (GOLD analysis project Ga0209724, IMG submission 184143) | Glacier valley bacterial and archeal communities from Borup Fiord, Nunavut, Canada, to study Microbial Dark Matter (Phase II) -... | ecosystem: Environmental > Aquatic > Freshwater > Ice > Glacier ... | reverse complement strand
GACGAGCGCAGACTGCTCGCCGCGATCGCGCATGGCGATGAAGGTGCGCGCCGCGTGCTCGCGGATCTCTGGCAGCAGGGTGAAGACGAGCCGCGCGGGACCCTGATCCACGCTCAGTGCGACGAGCTGGACATCGCGCAACACCTGATCGCCGCGCATGGCGCGCGCTGGCGAAAGCCACTCGTCGATGCCGGGTTTTACGAGAGCACGCTCGAGTTTCATCGCGGCTTTCTGCGCCCGCTCGTCGTGAGGGAGTCGCCCGGAGCATACCGCGCGTCCGCGGCGATCTATCTTCCAGTCCGCGAGGTCGATGGCGCCGATCGCAACGACCGTGGCGTCGTCGTCCACGAGGCAATCCGCCTGACCGCGGACGGGTGTGACGGTCGCGTCGCCTTGAAGATGCCGCGGGGGACGAGCTGGTTTCCGGACGCCAGCGACACGCTTGATCGCGAGTATCAGATCGTGCGCCGCTTCACGAGCCCGCACCTACCGAGACTCCGTGACGTCGCGGCGGCGCGGCAAGGCACTGCACTCGCGTTCGCGTGGTGCGGGACGAGTCTCGCCGAGCTCCTCGAGGCCGCGCGCCGGGCCGGGCGCGCACCCGGCGAGGCGGTCGCGATCGCGATCGCGCTGCAGCTCTGTGCTGCACTCGACACGATCCACACGATGGGGATCATCCACACGGGCGTGCGTCCGGATCACGTGGCGATCGCGGAGGGCCAGGTGACGTTGTGCGATTTCGAGTCGGCGTCGTGCGAGCTCGCGGCCCTGCCGATCGCGATGCGCATGGCCACCGGCATCGTTAAAGGCCAGTTCAAGTATCTCTCGCCGGAGCAGACGCGCGAACACGTCGGTCGACGCCTCGACCGACGTGTTCGCGCTCGCCCTCGTAGTTGGGGAGACCGTCGCAGGGATCCACCCGATCGCCGCCGGGCTCACCGACTACGGGACTCGGGAGGCCATTCGCGGTCTGACCTTCACGCTCCCGGTGATGAGATCGTGGCTCGGCGCCGCCCTCCGCGCGGTCCTGGTAAATGCGCCTCGGCCGCGCGCCTCGGCCGCGCGCTTCGCCCACACGCTGCGCGAGCTCGCCGCCGCCGCGCATCTCCAGGTCGGCCCCGAGGTGATCTCGGACTTCGCCCGCACCGTCGGCGCTGTTTAGACTATGCGCGACGGCAGGAGCGTCGTAGCGCTGCGAGTGATTCACCTGACCGCGCCGAGGATCGCATCGGCCTGCTCCCGCTCACGGCGCTTGAGCGCACAGTTCTTCCTCAAGAACCATTCGCGGCGTCGCTGGTGCCACACCTCGTGCGGCCACCGCGAGTCAGTCCTGCTACTACCGACGTCAAAAGTCACTCACCTACGAAGGGTGCTCGCGCACGACGGCATCGACTACATGACCACTGAGACCGACCTTCGAGCAGTGCTGCAAACGGCATTCGAGCACTGCTGCGTGGGGGCAGGGCGTCCGCGTCGTGGCGCTCGCTCGAGCGAGCGCCACAAGACGCGGCCCAAGCTCTCGGCCTACGAGCCGGTGCACGTCGTTCTTCGTTCTCGACCGGAGATCGGCTCGCTGCGCACGCACGCGGTCTACCGCGCGATCAAAGAAGCGACGTTCACCGCGTTCGCCCACGACGAACGCGCGCTGGCAAAGCCGGCGGCCAGTGCGTCCTCGAAGAAGCTGGATCGTGCATTTCACATCGTCCACCTGAGCATTCAGCGCACGCACATCCACATGATCGTCGAGGCGAGCGACCGCATGGCGCTAGCGCGAGGGATGCAAGCGTTCGCGATCTCAGCGGCTCGCCACATCAACGCGGGGCACGGTCGCAGCGGCAGCGTGTTCAGCGACCGCTACTTTCCCCGCGCACTCAAGACTCCGACGCAGGTCCGCAATTGCATCGCGTACGTGCTCAACAACTGGAAGCACCATCACGAGAGCACGAGCTCGTTGCGTCAGGCGTGGGCCGTGGATCCTTACTCGACCGCCTCGCAGTTCGACGGTTGGAGAGAGTCGGGCGGACAGCAGCTCCGCGTCGCGAACGGCTGCGATGGTCCGATGATCTGGTGGCCGAAGACGTGGCTCTTGACTGAAGGTTGGCGAAGACGTGGGTTGATCTCGACGGACTTTGTCCCCGGCGGTGACGAGTAGCGCGCGCGGCCGAGCATCTCCATGGTCGCGATCGCTACGGCGCCTCGAGCCGCGTGGCCCAGCCGGGGGAATCGGCGTTCAATGCCTTGAATGCGCGTGTGGCGCTGAAGTGGTGATCGTGCACGCGATTCGCGCCGAACATCGCGAGTGCCATCCCGATCGGGAACGTCAGGAATGCCTGTCCCACCGAGTACTTCGCGTTCTGCCGCTCCGTCGCGATCGGGACTGCGATCGCGGTCGCGATCGAACCGATCATGACGGCGATCCCGGTGTTGTACATGACGGCGCCTTTTGCACGAGCACTGGCGATCTCGTCCTCGGCGCCGCGGTCGCCAGCGAGGTGGTAAAAGTCCTGCTCGTCGATCGCGCGCGCACCGAGCCGGGTATTGAACCCCACCGTCACCGTGTCGTACCCGACGATCGTGTCCTCTGTGCCGACGAGCGCGCCACCTGAGTCGCGCAGCTCGGTCCGCCTCATGCGGGGCACGTTGGTGGTCGCGGGCTCCACCGATAGCGCGTCGCCACCGGTGTCGGCGAGGTGCTGGGCGGCGCTGGAGATGCAGCCAAGTACCGCTGCAAAAAGAAGGGTGAGGGTGAGAACGGAGATCCGGAAGGACTTGCGCATGTAGGACAGACGGCGCGATTTGCAGACGTCGCAAAAAAACTTTGCGTGCGACGTTCGCGGCCTCCGCCGTCTATGGATCGTGTGGATGGTGTGGACCGGGAGCCTGGAGCACCCCAGAGAGCCGGCTCGCGACGGTGAAGAGGATGCTCTCCGCGGTCGCGGTGTCTGCGCCGAGGGCGTCGCGCAACGCGTGCCGCAACCGCGCGAGCAGCGCCTCGCGCGCGGCGACACAGCGGCGAGCAGCAGTGGCACGATGGACTCCGTGCAGCGCGCCGATCTCGTCGACGGAGAGTTGATCGATCACCTGCTGGCTGAGCAGCAGCCGCTGGTGCGTAGGCAGGTGGTTCCACGCCTGCCGGAACGCGGCGTTTACCACGGAAGCGTGCGTCAGCTTGGTGAGCTCGCTCTCGAGGCTGGTCGCGAAGGCGGCGACTTGATCGACCTCGTCGAGGGAGGTGGTGGGGCGGGTTGCGCGCATGCGGTCGATCCCGAGCCGCACGACCATGGCGCGGATGTAGCCGGCGAGCGAGCCGGTGCCGGCGAAGCGCCGCAGCGCGGGCGGCCGGTCGCCGTCCGGCAAGAGCAGCCGGGCACGCACGTCCGCGGTCACATCCTCGATCTGCGCCTCTTGCATGCCCATCGAGCGGAGGCGCGCGGCTGGATCGCGCAGCATCCGCTCGAGGGCCATGAGGGCTTCGGCGTCACCCGCAAGGCAGCGCTCGATCAGCAGTGTGTCTTCGCCGGCCATCCAGGAACTCGCCAGTACGATAGCATCAGCGCCGTGGCCCCTGGGCATCCGTAGTGAGGCCCGGATCATGCCCGGAACCGGACGAGCTGGCCGCGCTCGCAGAAGGCACGACCGATGTCGCGCTCCGCGGTGAGCTCGCCGAGCACCTGGGTGACTGCGCGCCGTGCCGCCGCGTGTGCGCGGAGCTCGTTCGCGGGCGGGCTCCGATGACCGCGCTGACGCCGCCGTCGATCGGACGCTACACGCTCGGCGAGCCGCTCGGGGCCGGCGCGATGGGGGTGGTGTTCCGGGGTCACGATCCGCTGCTCGATCGCGCGGTGGCGATCAAGGTCATCGACGGTCATGCGCTCGAGGCGGCCGCACGCGACCGCTTGCTCCTCGAGGCACAGGCGCTCGCCCGGGTGTCCGCCCCTGGGGTGGTGGCCTGCTACGACGCCGGATTCGCCGACGGTGATGTGTTCATCGCGATGGAGCTCATCGAGGGCGAGACGCTGCGTGCGTGGGCTGCGCGCGCACCCGAGCTCCCCGGATGGGAGCCGGTCGTGCATATCCTGCTCGAGGTGGCGCGTGGGCTCGCGGCTGCGCACGCGGCTGGGCTCATTCATCGCGACGTGAAGCCCGAGAACGTGCTCGTGCGACGCGCCGGGACGGCGGCGCTCGGCGACTTTGGCCTCGCTCGGGCCACGGTTGGCTCGCCCGTCGTCGGTCACGGAGGCATGGGCCTCGGCGTCGGCACCCGGCCCGCCGGCACACCGCGTTACCTCGCCCCCGAGGTCCAGGCAGGTGCACCTGCCACGGCACTGAGCGATCAATACGCGTTCTGCCTCACGGTGCTCGAGACCATCACCGGCGACATCACGCAAGACGCGCTGGCGGCGGTGCGCGGCCCGCTCCACGCGATTCTCGCGCGCGGTGTGTCGCCGGCGCCGTCGGACCGATTTCCCTCGATGGCAACGCTCGCCGCCGAGCTCGCGCGCTTGACGCTCCCGCGCCGTCGGAGTCGGAGCCTGGCCATCGCGCTCGCGCTCACGGGTGTGGCCGGCGCTGCCAGCGCGGCCTGGCTGATGGTTCACGACGCGTCGGAACCCGCGTGCATCCCGCCTCTTCTGGAGGCCAAGCTCTACGGCCCCGTGACGCGCGGGCGGCTCGAGGGCATCGTGGGTACCGAGCGCTGGCCCGTGCTCGATCGCCTCATCCGCGACCAGCTCGCCGAGCACCGCTCGCGATGGATGGCGGCGTGTACCGCCGAGCACGCCGCCGCCCCCCCGCCGCTCGTGCGGGCGTGCCTCGCGGATGCGAGCGACGAGCTGACCCGCTTCATCGGTCTCGTGGAAACCGAGCCAGCGCTCGCGAGCTACCTGGTTGACCGCAGCTACGATCACCTGCAGGTCGAGGCGTGCCGCCCGGGTGTCACGCACACCCTGATGCAGCCGCCTCCCGCGGCGCTTGAGCTGCAGGTCCGCGCCGTTCGCGGCGTGATGCTTCGCGTCGATGCGGCGTTGGAGGCGGAGCAGCTCCCGACCGCGACGGCGCTGGCAGCGAGCCTCGCCTGGACCGAGAGCCTCGGCGATCGCTCGCTCGCAGCGGACGTCGCGAGCCTCCGCTCGAGCGTTGCGAGCTGGGCCGGTGACGAGCCGGCGGCGGCGCGGCTCCTGTCCCGCGCGCGAGAGCTTGCCCGGGAAGCCGGCGATCCGGTCCGGCGGGCGCGACTGGTAATCGGCCTCGCGCGTGCTTCAGCGGGGCAGCGCAACGACATCGCCACGGCCACGGCGCTCGCCGACGAAGCGGCTCCCATCGTGGCGAGCCTCGGCAACCAGATCGCCGAAGCAGACCTCGCGTCCGTCCGCGCGCTGATCGCGCTCATGGGCAACCAGCTGCCGGCCGCGAGCGCAGCCAGCGCGAGGGCGGTCGAGCTCGAGCTGGCGATCTTCGGGCCGGAGCGCCCAGAGCTCGGCGCCGCGTTGATCCTCCGTGGCCAGATCGAGACGCTGGCGGCGGAGCCAGATGCCGCTCGGCTCGACTTCGAGCGCGCGATCGCGATCTACACGCGCAGCTACGGTGGCGGGAATGGTGAGACGCTCAACGCCCGCATGTCGCTGGCCACCAATGAGTTGACCGCCGGGCACGCCGAGCGCGGCAAGGCCGAGTACCGCGCGGTCCTCGCGGCTCTCGCGCAGCGGGGCGAGCCGAGCGTGATCGCCGATGCGCGCGCGGGCCTGTGCGAGGCGCTCTCCGAGCTGAAGGATCCCGAGGCGCTGTCGGCCTGCCGACAAGCGCTCGCTGCGGCCGAGGCCGCGTACGGGGCGGCACACCCGCGTGTCGGACTTGCGCTCATCGATCTCGCGCAGGCGGAGCTCGCGTCCGACGACGATCGCCTGCTCCCGGAGACGATCCGATTGCTGCGCCGAGCCGAGACCGCGACCACGAGCTGGGGAGCAGACGAGCACGCGATCGCGAGCTTCTTGCTCGCGCGATCGCTCGCGGCGCACCACGAAGCGCCAGCCGAGGTGCAGGCCCTGCTCGAGCGCGCGATTCCCGTGCTGCGCAAGAGTCCGGTGCGCGCGCCGCTCGTCGAGCTGGTGCCGGTCTGGTACCCGGCGTGGCGCTCGCTCGATGCGTTCGCGGGCGCAGGTAGGCCCGCAGGCCGCTGATCGCGCAGCGTGCGGCCCGGCGCCCTTGAGACCCCACGTGCGTGGCTATCAGTTGATCGCGGTCGCTCGAGGTGGAGATCGATTTCTGCGAACGAACGGCGGACCAGCGGCAGTTGATATGGATGGACCCAACCAGCGAACAGCTGATGCTCGAAGATGGGGTGGGTGCGCCGGCTTGCTCGCGCGCTGGTGGACGATGCGGCTGCCGTGGACAACGTCGTCGACGAGACGTGGCAGGAGACGTGGCAGGAGACGTGGCAGGAGACGTGGCAGGAGACGTGGCAGGAGACGTGGCCCGTCGCCGTATCGCAGAAGACCGACGAACAGCGCCCGCTGAGGCCCTGGCACAGGTGGCCCGCAAGCTCGCGCACACGCGCCGGAGTAGCGAAGCTCGCCGCGACGCTCGCGAGTCGGCGTACGAGGGCCAGGCGGTTGCGACCCCCAGGATCTCGTCGAGTGAGTCGAGCTCTAGCGCGTGGTCGCAGGTGAAGTGCTGGCGCTCGCCGACCTGTATCGCTCGACCTTGCTGCTGCACTTCTTCGAGGGCCTGACGCGCGTGGAGATCGCGCGCCGCCTCGAGATTCCTGACGGCTCCGTTCGCCGCCGGCTCAAGACTGCACTCGATCAACTGCGCGCGCGGCTCGACGCTCGCGACGATCAGCCTGGACACGGCTGGCTCGCCTCGCTCGCGCCCCTCGCGACGCCGTCCACTCACCCCGTTCAACTTTCGATTCTCGCGGGAGCTCTCATCGTGAAAAGATCGTCGCGGCCGTTGTCGTGCTCGTGCTCGTCGTCATCGGCACCTTGATCTGGAAGCGACACGACGGCGCGGGTAGGTCCGCGCCGGTTCAAGCTGCCTCGGGACTGGCACCTCGAACCTCGACCTCTGCTCGTGGGCGCATAAAGAGCTACGAGCTCGCGGCGTACTTCTACAGCCGCACGAACTGCGTGTGGCTCGCGCAGGGCATCGGCAAGAAGGGCTACTGCTTCTTCGTCGGCGACGAGGGCTACCTACCCCACCGTCGACAAGGCCACCATCCGGCGCGTGATCGGTGACGAGGTCCCCGCGGACATCACCGCCGTGGAGGCCTTCCGGCGGCTGCATGAGAAGTTCCACGCGTTCTTCACCTGCACGTGACCACGCCGGCCGGCGAGCACATCTTCTATGGCGCGAAGCAGGCGAGCTGTGGCGGCTGGCTCGACGTCGACATGAATGCGGGCGGCGCGCACACCACCAAGCCCGTCGAGAACGTGCGCTGGGCGAAGGGCACGGCGCCCCCCGGTCGATACAAGGTGTGGGTGCGCAACTTCGCGTTGACGAGGAGTCGCAAGCACCCACCGCGTGGAAGGTCGAGCTCGAGGTCGGCGGCAAGATCACGCATCACGAGGGCATGATCTCGCCGCAGCAGCGCAGGAAGACCACGGTCCGGCTGTGGCGCGCGTCGCAGGAGGCTTCAGCGTGGACGGACCGTGATCGGCAGCTGTTGCTTGGACACGCGGCTCCACACGTGGAGCTGGTAGGTCCCGGGCTTCACCTTGCCGATCCGGATCCCGGACACAGCGCGCGGTTGTCGGTTGAGCAGGCGACTCGATGGACCGAGAACTGTGACCAAGGCATTGCTCGCGAAATTGATGCGCTAGACGTGACGCGCCCGCGCCTGGTCCAGCTCGGCGACGACCGAGTCGACCAACTCGGGTGGCTCGATCACGCGGGCGTGCGGTCCCCATTCGAAGACCCACGACACGACCGGTACGAGGTTCGTGCATGGGAACGCGAGCACGACACTGCCATCCGCGCCGTGCTCGATGACCTGCGTCGGATGCCAGCGGCGCACGGATACCAGCGCTGCTTTGTCGCGGCTGAATTCGATCACGATGCGTTGCGCCTGAGCTGCATCGCCCACGCGGATACCGAACGCACCATGAAGAACGTTTGTGACGGTGAAGTCGGGTGGAACTTCGAACGATCGATCACGGACGTGGTCGGCGTCGATGAACCGTTCGACAGCGAACACGCCGAGCGACCGGCGCCAGTCGCCGAGATCCTTGGCCCCGCTTGGATCGCGAGCGCGACACCCGACGACCTAAAGCCCGTGCCGATACAGGAGCATCGCGAACGGCGCGAGATGGCCACGCTGCGTGCGACCCCGCGAGTCCTTGTAGCCGTAGCGGACGAATCCGGTGCCGCATCGATCTTCGCGGTGCGTCGCCCGAGATGATCGTCAGCGATGCCGAGAAGGCCCGGGCGCGGACACAGGGGCTGGCCGTCGCGCGGTACTTGGGCGTGTCGATCGATAGCGACGCCGGGAGGGGCGCGCGACGCTCGCGGCGGCCTGGGTCTCCCAGTGGAACAACTCGGGGCTGCTTGCGTAGTCGCGACATCGACTACACCGAGGCCCGATCGCAACTCGAGCCGTACGCCGTGAGGGGTGGTTCCGGCATCGGCAACGAAACCGAGGCAGGTATGATGCTCGGCACGATCGAACTCCGCGAAGGCCGCTACCTCGACGCGATTCGCTGCCTCGATCGTGTCCCGGATTCGCGCAAGCGCGACCTCCTGGCATCAGCGCATCTTTCCCTGGGCGATCGTAACTCTGCGAAGCGGGCGCTGCTCGAAAAAGTTCGCGGTGATGTGCCAAGCGATCGCGGATTCATCGCCGAGCTCGACGGCAAGCACGACGCCGCGATCGCGGCGTATGTCGAGGCACTCGCCGCTCCCGTCGCGATCTGGCGCACCTACGCGGCCTTCCGGTTGAAGCGCATGAATGTCGCCCCGAAGACGATCAAACACATCAAGGCAGCACAGGACGCCGCGCGCAACGAAGGCAAGATCGTCGTCTCGCATGTCGCGGACTTCTACGCGAAGTTCAGCGAAATCGCCGAAGCGATTCGCAAGCACAAGAAGATCACCGCGCCGCGCAAGCCGATGGCCGATGCGGCGATCGACAAGCTGCGGCTGCCGACGCGCGGCCGCGGCAAGGCGCCGCTCGTGTCGGTGCCGCGCAGCATGGCGACGATCGTTCGATACGACCGCGACTTTCGGTTATTCGACGGCGCGCCTCCCTGCTCTCGACGTGTAAGCCCGTCGACATCGAAAAGCTCGTGCGCAAGGATCTGCGCCTCAAACTACCTGCAAGCAAATCGGTCTGGAACGACGACCCGACGTTGCCGGCGTGCATCGCCCTCTCTAATCCCGGTGTTCAGCGTGTGTTCCTGTATATGGGCACGCCCGACGAAGACGGCGAGTACCCCGTCGCGCGCGCTGACGACCAGCCCGAGAACTGGATCAGCGCGGCGAGCCTCGTGGACCACATCCTCGAAGCAGCCGGAGCCATCGTTCATTGCACCGTCAAAGTCGGAGCGCGGCTCGATCGCGCGCGCAAACGCAATCGGCAACACCACGAGGCGCTCAGCAAGCACGTCGATGTCGAGGCGCTGCTCGACTAGAGCTGCCCCCGCCCGGCCGCGTGCCGGTCAGCGCGGCTCGGTCGCGGCGCGGGTCAGCCACTCGTCGACGGCGGCGAGCAGCTCGTGGTTGTCGGTCTGCTGGTAGCTGGCGAGGGCGCTCTCGCAGGCGGGGAGCCGCTCGAGGAAGCGGGGGACGACGGTGGGGTCGGAGAGGTCGGAGGTCCACATCCCGTAGCCCTCGCGCTCGAGGTAGCGGGCGTTGAGCATCTGCTCGAACTGGCCCTCGAGCGGCAGCGCGAGCATCGGCTTGCGCAGGTAGACGGCCTCGCCCATCAGGGTAAACCCGCCGACGGCGATCACCGCGCGGCAGGTGGCCAGGTCGTCGATGAAGCCGGCCTCGCTGAACGGCAGGAACCGCAGCGCGCCCTCGCGAGTCTCCTCGCTGGCGCCCGGCCGCATGCCGTAGATCCGGCACGGCAGCCCGGTCGCCGCGAGCGCCTGCTGGAGCGCCTCGTTGGCGCCCGATTGATAGACCAGCAAGTGGTCGCCGGGCGCCGGCCTGGCGGCGAGGATCTCGGGCCGCAGGATGGGCGGGAACAGATATGTGTCGGGCTTGCGGGTCGGCGGCCGGAAGAACGAGGTGATGAAGTAGGCGTCGCAGCCCGGCAACTTGGTCTTGATGAACGCGCGGGTGAGCTGGAAGGCGAGCTTGTTGGCGTCGATGATGTCGTCGGGCAGCGTGCAGCGGTGGATCACCTGCATGTTGTCGATCGACAGGATCGGCAGCCGGCGGTGCTTGCCGTAGAGGTAGGTCCACGACTCGAAGTCGCTGATCACCACCTCGGGCTCGAAGCTTCCGATCAGCTCGAAGTACGCCGCGATGTTGCGCGGCACGCCGGTCGCCCCGGAGAGCACGTTGGACCACAAGGTCTTGCCGCGGCGGACGCGATTTTCCTCCAGGATCATGTGGAGACCGTGGATCGTGTTGACCCCCTCGAACCGCTTGCCGAGGAACGTCGCTGCCCGCCCCGAGGCCATGATCTTGACGGTGTGGCCGGCCGCGACCAAGTGCTCGAGCACCACTCGCGACCGCATCGCGTGGCCCATTCCCTCGCCGGTCACCCCGTACAAGATCTTCATCGCGGGCATACTAACGGCGTGCGCAGCCGCGTGTGGTGCGAAACGCTGCTTCGTGACGAGCTCGTGCGAGCAGCTCCCGTGCTCGGGCCGCTGCTCGCCCGCCACCACATCGAGCTGCTGCTCGCGGTTCGGCCGTGGGAGCTCGCCGGGCTATCGGCGGTGGTCGGCGAGCTCCAGGCCGCCGGCGTGGTCGTCGCGGTGTGGCCGATGCTCGCCGACGCCGACGGCCGGTGGGCGAGCGCGACCACGCACGCCCGGTTCATCGCGCTGGCCGATGAGGTGCTAACCGCCGCCCCCACGGCGGACGAGCTGGTGATCGACCTCGAGCCGCCGATCGCCCAGCTCGCGCGCTGGAAGGCCGGCCGGCCGGCCCGCGGCCACTCGCCCTACCC
>Ga0209724_1004403_pt1 | contig 11116 bp, 7 predicted proteins | sample grotaG_FD_184143 | JGI IMG/M metagenome (GOLD analysis project Ga0209724, IMG submission 184143) | Glacier valley bacterial and archeal communities from Borup Fiord, Nunavut, Canada, to study Microbial Dark Matter (Phase II) -... | ecosystem: Environmental > Aquatic > Freshwater > Ice > Glacier ... | reverse complement strand
CCCTGCCGAAGCAAGTCACGCACCAGTTCGTAGTCGGTGGCGGCCTCGCTGGGCATGGTTACCATGATGCGCACATTGCGGGTGGCCGGGGCCGGGCCCAGGCAGGCGTCGCTGTGCTCGGCCAGTAGGCGGGGGCCGCTGTTGAAGTCGGGCGCGGCCTCTGCGGGCGGGGTGGGGGCAGCTGTTTCGGGGTTAGTCAACGCATGCAGCAGGTCCAGCACAGCCTCCACGGTGGCCAGGGTATGGGCTTCGGCCCGGCCGAGGGAGGAAAGGCCCAGAGCAGCCAGCCGGGTTTGTAGGGCGCGTTGGTCGTGCTGGCGCAGGGCCAGGTAATGCAGCAGGTTGCGGGCGCTCAACTGGAAGTTGGAGTGCACGGCCCGCAACTGGTCGGCCGATTGGTCGGCCAGGCCCACCATGTCGGCGCGCAGGGCGGTAAGCTCGGCCAACAGTGCTGCCAGTTCGGGCGCATGTTGTTGGGCATATGGAGTGGACAGTATGAGCTCGGCCATGACAATCAAACGTTGCGGCCCCGGCGGTGGTCGGCCAATGAAGGCAGTACGCAGCGGGCACGCCCGCAACTGTGGCGGGAGGGAACCATAACACTATGGTAATAACGTATTGTAAATTAATATTTTACTGGCCGCGTATACACCAGCAGCTGGCAGCTTGTCGGCCACCTTCCGAAACAGGGCCCCGTTTCGTTACCCAACTGAACCATGGCCAGGATGCACACAATACGCCGGGCCAGGCTCGGGTGGGCAGCCGCCTTTTTAGGGCTCGCGGGCTGCAACGAAAAATCGGCGGAAAACCGCATCCGCCTCGATGGTTCCAGCACGGTGTTTCCCATCACGGAAGCGGTGGTGGAGGAATACGCCCGCGTGCAGCCGGCGGCGCGCATCACGGTGGGCGTGTCGGGCACGGGCGGAGGCTTCCAGAAGTTTGCCCGCCGGGAAATCGACCTGGCCAATGCCTCCCGCGCCATTTCGGCCAGCGAGCAGCGGGCCTGCCGACGCCAGGGCTACGCTGCGCTCACGGTGGCCTACGACGGGCTGGCCGTGGTGGTGAACCCGGCCAATACTTGGGTGAAAAGCCTGACAGTGGCCGAATTGAAGAAAATGTGGGAGCCGGCCGCCCAGCACCACGTGCTACGCTGGAACCAGATTCGGCCCGAATGGCCCGATGCCGAAATTCACCTCTTCGGGGCGGGCGTGGCTTCGGGCACCTACGACTATTTCACGAAGGCCATCGTGGGCACGGCCCACGCCAGCCGGGGCGACTACACGGCCAGCGAGGACGACAACGTGCTGGTGCAGGGCATCGCCACCGACCGCCTGGCGCTGGGCTTCTTCGGCTTTGCTTACTACGAGGCCAACCGTAAGGCGCTTCGCCTCGTGCCCATCGACGACGAGCGGGCCGGCAATGGGGCCGGGCCGGTGGCCCCGTCGCTGGCCACGGTCGAGAACAAGACCTACGCGCCCCTGTCCCGGCCCTTGTTTCTGTACGTGAGCGGGCCGGCGGCGCGGCGGCCAGCGGTGCAGGCCTTCCTGCGTTTCTACCTGGCCCAGGCCCCGCGCCTGGCCCGCGAGGTGGGCTACTTTCCGCTGCCGGCCGCCGAAGTCGGCCAGCAACAGACGCTACTGGCGGACTTTGTAGCCCGGTCGCAGCAGGTGAAAACCATTGCCCTGGCCGCGCCGCCCGCCCCATGAAACGGCCGCACGAACGCCTCATCGAAGCCCTGCTGGCGCTGAGCGCCGGCCTCACCGTGCTCACCACGGCCGGCATCATCTGGATTCTGGCCGTTGAAACCTGGCACTTCTTCCGGCAGGTGCCGCTGGGCGATTTTCTGACCGATACGCAGTGGACGCCGCTGTTTGCCGAGAAGCACTTCGGCATCTGGCCGCTGGTGGCGGGCACGCTGCTCACCACGGCCGTGGCGGTGGCCGTGGCCCTGCCGCTGGGGCTCACCATCGCCGTGTATTTCACCGAATACGCCTCGGCCCGGTTCCGCCAGGTGGTGCAGCCGCTGCTGGAGATTCTGGCCTCCGTGCCCACGGTAGTGTATGGCTTCTTCGCCCTGACGGTGGTTACGCCCGCGCTCCAGGCCGTGGTGCCGGGCCTGGCGGGGTTCAGCGCCCTCTCGGCGGGCTTGGTGATGGGCATCATGATTCTGCCCTTCGTCTCCTCGCTCAGCGAAGACGCGCTGACGGCCGTGCCCCACCGCCTGCGCGAGGCCTCCTACGCCCTGGGCGCGACGCGCCTGCAAACCGCCTTCCGGGTGATGGTGCCGGCGGCCTCCTCGGGCATCACGGTGGCCGTGATTCTGGCCCTCTCGCGGGCCGTGGGCGAGACCATGATTGTGGCCATCGCCGCCGGCCAGCAGCCGCGCCTGACGGCCAACCCGCTGGTGCCCATCGAGACGCTGACCACCTACATTGTGCAGGTCAGCTCCGGCGATGTGGCCTACGGCACGTTGGAATACAACACGATTTTTGCTGCCGGCAGCACCCTGTTCGTGCTCACCCTGCTGCTCAACAACATCGGCTACTGGTTCCGCCGCCGTCACCAGCAGCAATATGCGTAGCGCCGCGCGCAACCGCCTCGTCGACCGCGCCTTTCGCTGGGTGGGGCTGCTGGCCACACTCGTTAGCCTGCTGCTGCTGGCTTTGTTTCTGGCCGACATCCTGCACGCGGGAGTGGGCCGGCTGAGCTGGGCGTTTCTGCGCGGGCTGCCCTCGCGCTTCCCCGAGCGGGCGGGCATCTACGCCGCGCTGCTGGGCACGGTCTGGATTGGGGCCATCACCGCGCTGGTGGCCGTGCCGGTGGGCCTGGCGGCGGCCGTGTACCTGGAAGAATACGGGGCCAAAAGCCGCTGGGCCGCCCTGGTCGAAATCAACATCAGCAACCTGGCCGGGGTGCCCTCCATCATCTACGGCCTGCTGGGGCTGGAGGTTTTCGTGCGGTTCTGGCACCTCGGGGCCAGCGTGCTGGCGGCCGGCTGCACCCTGGCGCTGCTCATCCTGCCCATCCTCATCGTGACTACCCGCGAGGCCCTCAAGGCCGTCCCCCACACGCTGCGCGAAGCCTCCTACGCCCTGGGGGCCACGCGCTGGCAAACCACCTGGCACCAAGTGCTGCCGGCGGCTTCGGGCGGCATCCTCACGGGGCTGATTCTGGCCCTGGCGCGGGCCGTGGGCGAAACCGCGCCGTTGGTTGTCATCGGGGTGCTGGCCTACGTGCCGTTTGCGCCGGCCGGCCCGCTGGACGAGTTTTCGGCCCTGCCGGTGCAGATTTTCAACTGGATAGCCCGGCCCCAGAAAGCCTTCGGGGCCGACGCGGCGGCGGCCATCATCGTACTGCTTATTATCACCTTTGGCCTCAACGGTGGGGCCATCTACCTGCGCCAGCGCTGGCGGCAGCGCCTGCCCTGAACACGTCCGCACTTTCTTCTTTTCATGGCCGAATTACTAGCCCAGCACGTCAGCGTTTACTACGGTACGAACCGCGTGCTGGAAGATGTTTGCCTGGATATTGATGAGCGCACGGTCACGGCCCTCATTGGGCCGTCGGGCTGCGGCAAGTCCACGTTTCTACGGCTCTTCAACCGCATGAACGACTTCATTCCCGATTTCCGCCTGGAAGGCGAAATCCTGATTCACGATGCCAATATCTATGCACCCGATGCCGATGTCGAGGAGTTGCGCAAGCAGGTGGGCATGGTGTTTCAGCAGCCCAACCCGTTCCCGAAAAGCGTGTACGACAACGTGACCTACGGGCTGGTGCTGCAAGGCGAGCGCACGAAAGCCGTGCTCGACGCGGCCGTGGAAAAGGCCCTGCGCCAAGCCGCACTTTGGGACGAGGTGAAGGACCACCTGCACAAGTCAGCCCTGGCGCTCTCAGGCGGGCAGCAGCAGCGCCTGTGCATCGCCCGCGCCCTGGCCATCGCGCCCCACACCCTGCTCATGGACGAGCCCGCTTCGGCGCTGGACCCCATTGCCACCGCCAAAATCGAAGAGCTGGTGCAGGAGCTGAAAAAGGACTACACCATCCTCATTGTGACGCACAACATGCAGCAGGCCAAACGAGTGAGCGATAAAACGGCCTTCTTCAACTTCGGCCGGCTCATTGAGTACGGCGATACGCCCGCCTTCTTCGAGCAGCCGCAGCAGGAGCAGACCCGGAACTACCTCAACGGCCACTTCGGCTAGGGCCATCGTCTTGGTACTTGTACGCAGTGGCCGGCGACCAAGTGCCCAGCATTCCGCGCCGTTTCACCAAAATGATGCCTATTGCCATATTACAGGAGAGCATCAAAAAGGGTGGGGCAACCGCAGTCACCAAACTCTTTACCATTACAGGCGGAACGTCCACCAATAGTGGCTTAACCCAACTGCCCACACTTTTTGATGCTTTCACACTTTTGGCGAGCATCAAGAAGTGAGGGGCAATTCAATTCGTCAGTAGGTCTGAGTGGCAACACAGCAAACGGCTACTTTACCTGATTGTAGATTGCCCTACACTTTTTGATGCTCTCCTGAATCCGCCCTTTTGCAACAAGAACCCCCTAACCTTACGCTTCCGCTGGACCGCCCGGTCTTTTCCCTTTTGTTCCCCGTTGTGCAACCAACCGTTAATCAGTGCGGGCGATATTGGGCCGTGTCGCGGGTCGGGAGGCTGGCGTGGAGGCTAGCCGGTGCAGAGCCAGGGCATTCGTGAATCCCAATTGCTGCCAATTGCCGATAAGCCAACGGCCTTCGTCCGATTGTTCGCAAACAAACCGGATGTTGGCCGCCGGGTCGGAAAATAGCAGGGAGTCGCCGTGTTGCACGACGCGCAACTGTTGCCCGTTTAGGGGAGCACCGGGCATGGCTATTTGGGCGACCAGGCCGGTTGCGTCGCGGGTTACGACGAGTCCAATCGCGCGCGTTCTGCCCACTACAGTCAAGGGTCCCGTCCAGGTACCCGGCAGCAGGGGCGCGGGCGGTGAAGCCGCGGCATGAGCGCCCAAGCCTGGACTTTGCTGACCGAACGCCGACAACCTCGCCCCAGTTGCCAGAAGGAAGAGGAGAAAATAAATTTTTTTCATTCGAACGAATCAAGCGGGTATTTATAAACCAAAATTGGCGCTGCTTTTCCCAGATGATGTCCTAAAGATTATTAAATAATTATAAGAAGCATGGGTTTTTCGTTCAACGCCTCTCGTTGAACGCTTAGAGGAAGAAACTACCGGACGGGCCGCGTGTTGTATCCTGAAAAAAATCGGCCTCGGTTAAAATTTTGGTACAGAAAGTTAGAGAGCATCAGAAAGTGTGGGCAACCGCAGTCACCAAACTCTTGACCATTACAGGCGGCACTTCTACTGATAGTCGCTTAACCCAACTGCCCCACACTTTTTGATGCCAGCAACTCGTGCTGCTCCGTGCGTAACACCAGGTACACTTCCTGGTGCTCTCTCAATCAGTCGTCGTCCCGCTTGGGCGTGGCCCGCAGGAACGCGCCGCGCCGGGGAGCTGGCACGATGGCGTCTTCACCCTTCACGGCCTTCCAAACCACCTCGGTCAGGTCGCGGTCGGGGGTGGCGTCTTCGGTGGCCAGGTTGAAGCGAGAGGAGCGTTCGGCGCTGCGGTTCCAGGCGGTATTGCGGGCATCCAGGGGCACGCGGGCGGCTTTGGCTTGGTACGGGGCCGGGCTGGGCGTGGCCTGGAAGCAGCCGAACAGTGGCCGGGCGGCGGCATCGTACTGGCTCATGGGCGGCAGGTCGAGGATGAGCTCCAGGGTGCGCAGCAGGCCGGCGGTGGTGTAGAGGGTGTGGTCCACGGCCCCGCGCCGGGTGTAGGGACTGATAACGAAGGCCGGCGAGCGATGGGCGTCGACGTGGTCGGGGCCGTTCTGGGCGTCGTCTTCGAGCACCAACACCACCGATTCGGCCCAGATGCGGCTCTGCGAGAGGTGTTCCACCAACTGGCCCAGGGCCAGGTCGTTGTCGGCCACGGCGGCCACGGGCGCGATTTTGCCCAGCTGCTGGCCGCTGGTGTGGTCGTTGCTCAGGCGGATGGTGCTCAGCTGGGGCACGGCCCCGCGGGCCAGCAGCGAGTCGAAATCCTGGGCCCAGATGCGCACCCGCTCCGTGTCGCGGATGTCCATGTCGAAGCCCGGCGACTTGGGGCAAACGTGCCCGCGCAAGGACTTGAGGGCCGCTTTGCCGTCCTCGGCAAACTCGCCGTAGGTGCGGTAGCTGCGGCCGGCGCGCTGGCAGTAGTCCCAGAGGAAGCCGTCGCGGGGGTAGGCAATGGGCCGGGTGCCTTCGTAGTCGTAGGTGCCGCCGCGCCCGCCGTAGCTGGTGGGCCAGGTCTTCTCCACGTAGTCGTTGGCGTAGGCGGCCATGCTCCAGTTGTGGCCGTCGGCGCTCACCTCTGCGTTCACGTAAAAGTTGTCGAGCAGCACAAACTCGCGGGCCAGGGCGTGGTGGTTGGGCGTTACCTTTTCGGGAAACAGGCACAGCGTGGAGTCGCCGTTGCCCGCCTGCACATCGCCGAGCACCTGGTCGTAGGTGCGGTTTTCCTTGATGACGTAGAAAACGTACTTGATGGGCGAGACCTCGCCCCGGCGGCGCGGTACGGGGTTGCCGGCCTGGCCCGGTGCCTCCTGCGCCAGAGCGGGCGTAAAGGGCGTGTTGGCGTACACCTGCGCGGTGTAGGCCTTGAGCCGGGCCGGCGTCGGCGTTGGAATAACCGAGAGCGTGCCCTTAAACAGCCCGCCGATGTACTGCACCGGCCCGGCCGTGCTGATGCCTTTCTGGTAGCCGCTGTTGTCGGTTTTCTTCACTGGCTGCGGCCCCCGGGGGTTGGGCAGCGACGAAAAGCCCTTGCCGTTGGCCACCAGGATTTTGGGGCCGGCCGTGCGCACGCAGGTGGGGTACCAGCCCGTGGGGATGAAGCCGCGCGAGGAGCTGTTGCCCGGCGTGGCCACGTCGAACACGGCCAGGCAGTTGTTGTCGGCGTTGGCGATGTAGAGCGTTTTCTCGTCCTGAGACAGCGCCAAACCATTCGGGGTCGAGCCGGCCAGCCGGGTAGGGTAGAGGGCCGTGGAAATGATTTCCAGCACCTTCCAGCTTTTGGCATCGACGACGGACACTGAGTTGGCGTTGGCGTTGGCCACGAACAGGAAGCGGCCGTTGCGGCTCTGAATCACCTCATTCGGGTGGCTCTCGGTGGCCAGGCGGCGGGCAATTTGGCCGGTGCGGGTGTCGTAGGCCAGCAGCTCGTTGCCGCCCCAGAGCGTGATATAGAGCGTGAGGCCGTCGGGCGCGAGCAGGCAGCCGTAGGCCTCGTGGCCCAGGTCGAGCCGGTTCAGGGTGCGCCGGGTCTTGAGGTCGAGCACGTAAAGGGCGTTGTCTTCCTTGGTCACGACGTAAAGGCGCTCGCGGGATACGGCCAAGCCGGCGGGACTGATTTTTTGCGCGGGCCAGGGCTTGCCCAGCCGCAGGGTATCGGCCGCGCCCAGTTTGCGGTTCAGCACCGGGTAGGCCAGGATGACGTTGTCGTTGGCCCCCGACACGTACAAGCGGTCGGCGGCGGGGCTGAAGGCCAGCCCGTACCAGGACTTGGCAATGGGCTTTTCATCGAGCAGGGTGGCCGTGACGGGGTCGATGAGCTGCACCGTTTGCTGGCTCTGGCCGTTGTTGGTCACGGCCAGCAGCTTGCCGCCGGGGGCGAGCTGCATATTCAGCGGCAGGTCGCCGAGGGGCAGCGAGGTGCCGGCCGGCGTTAGCGACCAGCCGTTGGGCAACAGGATGCGGGCGGCGTGGGGGTCATTCTGAGGCACCTGGGCCGCGGCGGGCACTGCGGCCAGCAGGCCGAGCGCGGTCGCAGCAATGAGGGCGTATTTCATCATAGCGTCGGGCACGGCTCAAAGACAATTTTAACAAACCGTAAAAGTATTAGACTTATAAAGCATGGATGTTGCGGTTAAATTAAGTTAACAAGAAGGGCGCGCGAACTGATGGCGCAAGCCGGACCGGCCAGCGGCATCGGCTACATGCGGCCCTGCGGCTCCTCAGCGGGGGCGGGGTTGCGCCGGGTACCGGACCACGCGGTTAACCAACGCAAGGATAACATTCGGGCAACGCCTTACTCCTTTGGAGCGGGGAACTTTGTATCTCAATGCCTTACCAACCGCGGGCCTTTCATCGGGGCAGGCTCTTGGCTCACCTCCGTTTCGGCAAAGGTGCGGTGCCCGCCGCCTGCGGACGTGACCCGGAGCAGGGGGCGGCCGGAAGGGGCGCTCAACGTTTCATTCATGCGCCCCCTCCTGACCCCTCAGTCCTCCCTGTCACGCTGGCAATTCTGGACGGGCATGAACCTGTTCGTGGGCTACAGCGCCTATTATCTGTGCCGCTCCAACCTGGCCATTGCCGCACCCCTGCTGCTGCGCGAGTTCGCCGGCCGGGGCCTGGACAAGCAGGTGCTGGGGCAAATTGCGTCGGTGGGAGTGCTCTGCTACGCCGCCGGCAAGGTGCTCAACGGCGTCCTCGGTGATTTCCTGGGGGGCAAGAAAATTTTCCTGCTGGGCATGGCCGGTGCGGTAGTGGCCACGGTGGCGTTTGGGCTGGGCCAGGGAGTGGTCGTGTTTTTTGTAACGTGGGCCCTTAACCGTTTGGTGCAATCGATGGGCTGGGCCGGCTTGGTAAAAACCACGGCCAACTGGTTTTCCTACCAGGCCTACGGCAAGGTGATGGGGCTGCTTAGCCTAAGCTACCTCTTTGGGGATATTGTGGCCAAGCTGCTGCTGGGCCAGCTGCTCGTGCTGGGGCTGGGCTGGCGGGGGGTATTTATGGTTGCGGCGGCCGTGCTGGCCGTGGTCGCGGTCATTAATTGGGTCAGCTTAAAAAGTACGCCCGAAGAGGTAGGGTTGCCGGCCCCGCCGGTGAACCCGGACAACCTCTTTACCGGCCCGGACCCCACGACGGGAACGCCGCCCTCGCTGGGGGCCCTGTTGCGGCCGTATTTCCGCAGCCCATCGTTTCTGCTCATGCTCGCTATGTCGTTCGGCATGACGGCATTGCGGGAAGCCTTCAGCTTTTGGGTGCCCACCTACTTGGTCGAGGCGGCCCACCTTTCCGAAGGCGCGGCGTCGCAGCACAGCGCTTTATACTCTTTTTTTGGGATGATTTCGATTCTGGGCGCCGGCTACCTTTCCGACGGGTGGCTGCGGGGCAAGCGCGGCGTGCTCATTCTGGGGGCTTGCGTGCTCTTAGTACCCGTGCTGCTGCTGATGACCCGACCAGCCCACGGGAGTTTCGTGCCCATGGTCCTTATTTCCGTGACGGGCCTGCTGCTGCTGGGGCCTTACTCCTTTCTGGCCGGGGCCATGTCGCTGGATGCGGGCGGGCGGCAGGGGGCGGCTACCGCGGCGGGCCTGGTCGATGCCGTGGGCTACGTGGGCGGCACGCTGGCCTTGTGGCTCACGGGCGCGCTGGCCGAACACCAGGGCTGGGGCCGGGCATTCCTGGCCCTGGCCCTGGTGGCAGCCGGCACGGCCGGGGCCGCGCTGGTTTTTTATCGCACCCAAGAGCAGCGGCCAGCCCCGATTCCCGCCCAGGAATAGCCCTTCGTATCGTTTCCTTATATGAAACGATACGCCACAATTAGTTAACGATTTGGTGACTCTTTGGCGACCTGCTTCCGGGCCGCAGGCGGGACCTTTGCGCTTGTTCTGGGCAGTGTCCGGAGCAGTAGCAGCCCTTCTCGACGGTCTACCGCAGCGCCCAGGCCATACCTCCGCGCTACCCCTTGCACCCTAGTACCGCAATACCACCCGCAAAACTGGCCAGGCTGCTCCAGCAAGCACGGGTCAGCCAGCACCCGCCCAGCCCGGACCCGCCCAAAAGGCATTGCCGAGCCAGGTGGGAGAGATGCCAGAGCCGCAGCATAACCATCCTCTTTTTAGTATGAACTCCGGTATTGAAAACCCGCGGACTACGGTAGCAGAGCTGTTTGCGCTGTATGAAAAATATGGCCAGGATAACTACATCGGCGAGCCGGTGTCGCAGCTTGAGCACATGTGGCAGGCCGCCGCGCTGGCGCAGGCCGAAGGCTACGAGGAAGAGGTGGTGCTGGCCGCTTTTTTTCACGACCTCGGCCACTTGTGCGCTCCCCGGGGGAAGTCGGCGTCGATGGCCGGTTTTGGCGCGGTGAACCACGAGCAGCTCGGGGCCGACTACCTGCTGGCCCGCGGCTTCTCGGAACGCCTGGCCACGCTGGTCGGCAGCCACGTGCTGGCCAAGCGCTACCTGACTTTCAAACACCCCGAGTACCTGCACCAGCTCTCCGCCGCCAGCCAGGCCACGCTCGCGTTTCAGGGCGGCGTGATGACGGCCACCGAAGCCGCGGCCTTCGAGCGGCAGCCCGATGCGGAAATAATCATCCGGCTTCGGCACTGGGACGACCAGGCCAAACAGGAGGCGGTGCCCGTCGGGAATCTGGCCCCCCTGAAAAACATAGCCGTGCGACACTTACAACGAAACCCGCGGTAGCCGCGGGTTGGTGCCCGGCGAACGGGTCTCTCCATTTTTCACTCCAATCTCCAACGACCATGCGAAGTCTTTACCGACAGCTTAATGCAGTTTTTCTCATCCTGCTGCTGGGGATGCTACCCCATATCCTGCGGGCGCAAACCCCAGTCAGTGGCGTCGTCAACGACGAGAAGAAACAGTCCTTGCCCGGCGTGGGCGTGCTGGTAAACGGCACTTCCCGCGGCACCACGACCGGCAATGACGGCCGGTTTGAGCTGGCGGCCAGCCCCGGCGAAGTGCTGGAGTTTCACTTCGTGGGCTACGTCACGCAACAGGTGACGGTGGGCGAGCAGAAAGTGCTGAACATTAGCCTGCTGCCAGACGTGCGCGAGCTGGGCGAAGTAGTAGTCACGGCCCTGGGCGTGACCAAGGAAACCCGCAAGATTGGCTACGCGGTGCAGGAAGTGAACGGCGAAAGCCTGATTCGGGCCCGCGACCCCAACCCTATTTCCGGCCTCACGGGCAAGGTGGCGGGCTTGTCGGTCGGGCCTTCGGCCGAGCTGCTGCGCGCGCCCAACGTGCTGTTGCGCGGCGACGCAGTATCGC
>Ga0209724_1004397_pt1 | contig 11120 bp, 8 predicted proteins | sample grotaG_FD_184143 | JGI IMG/M metagenome (GOLD analysis project Ga0209724, IMG submission 184143) | Glacier valley bacterial and archeal communities from Borup Fiord, Nunavut, Canada, to study Microbial Dark Matter (Phase II) -... | ecosystem: Environmental > Aquatic > Freshwater > Ice > Glacier ... | reverse complement strand
ACCCCGCACAACCTTACGATGACCATGATCGGCGCGTCGCTGTTGTGGTTTGGCTGGTTCGGCTTTAATGCGGGCTCGGCGCTGGAAGCCAATAATTCTGCCGTGCTGGCGTTCATGAATACCTTCCTGGCCACGGCTTGTGCGGTGCTGTCCTGGATCACGGCTGAATGGTTGCTGCGCGGCAAGCCTTCCATGCTCGGTGCAGCATCCGGCGCAGTAGCTGGCCTGGTAGCGATTACCCCGGCGGCGGGTAATGTGGGGATTCCTGGTGCATTCGTGATTGGGACTTTGGCTGGCGTGGTCTGCCTGTGGGGCGTCACGGGGCTGAAGAAACTGCTGAAAGCGGATGATTCGCTCGATGTGTTCGGGGTGCATGCGCTGGGCGGCATTCTGGGCGCATTGTTGACTGGCGTGTTTAATTCACCTGACTTGGGCGGCCCCGGCTTCCCGAACAACTGGTTTGAAATGAAGCCGGGCTTTGAAACCATCATGGCTCAGGTTGTGGTGCAAGCCAAAGCGGTCGGCGTGACGGTGCTTTGGTCGGCGACGGTAGCCGCGGTTTCTCTGTTCATTGTGAAAATGGTGGTGGGCTTGCGCGTGCCGGAAGAAGAGGAACGCGAGGGGCTTGACATCACTTCACACGGTGAGTCAGCGTACAACCACTAAAAACCACTAAAAATCATCAAGCAAAATAACACCTTAAAAGGGCGCTCGATTGAGCGCCCTTTTTTTCGCCTTTCAGATTGGGTTGCGTGGTGCGCCATTGAACTCTCACCAGCCGGACCAATCTATTTAATCGTTGTTATGTTTGATAAGCGCCTTAAACTTTACGCAATGATAGTCACCGCGCTATACTGCTCAGCTCATCTTTTGGAACCAAATCCTAAATGAATCAACGTGATACCAGCCTGCCGATGCCCGATGTTCAGAGCAGCTTTGATGCTCGTCATATCGCGATTGACCGCGTCGGCATTCGCGGCATTCGCCACCCTGTGCGGATCCAATCCGCCACCGGTGAGGTTAAGCATACGGTTGCCACCTTTGCGATGGCGGTGCGTCTGGCTCATGACGTAAAGGGCACGCATATGTCCCGATTCATCGAAATTCTGGAATCCAATCAGGCTGCGTACGGCGTGCCGATGCTGGCTGGTTTATTGGTGAGCATGATTGATCGTTTGCAGGTTGCCGAGGGCAGCATCGAGCTGATGTTCCCGTATTTTATTGAAAAAGTCGCCCCCGTCTCGGGTGTGAAATCGCTGATGGATTATGAAGTCACGCTGTCGGGCCACATTAAAAACGGCGCCACACGCATCACCACCAAGGTGGTTGTGCCAGTCACTAGTTTATGTCCATGCTCCAAAGAAATCTCCGCGTATGGCGCGCATAACCAGCGTTCGCACATTACTATCGCCGTCGACGGACAGTCTGCGATGACGGTAGAAGAAATCGTGCGTATTGCCGAAGACCAAGCCAGCAGTGAGGTTTATGGCATTCTAAAACGCCCCGACGAAAAATACGTCACCGAACGTGCTTACGATAATCCGAAGTTTGTGGAAGACTTGGTGCGTGATGTTGCCGCAGCACTCGACATGGACAGCAGGGTGGATGCGTACCGGGTAGAAATCGAAAATTTTGAATCGATTCACAACCATTCTGCGTATGCAGTTATTGACCGGGATAAAACCCGCGGCTGAATGCGGGTTATTAAATGGTTAGAAAAATTTAGAAACATTCGGTTAAGGGCAAAGCTGAATTTGGCCGAGCCGCCATGCATCAAAAATACAGTTGCAAATTCCGACGCTGCAAGCGTTGTGGTCTGATGGTCAGTAGTGCATTCGCACACCCTTCAACCAGCCAACCTGTTTGCACGTAACCCCGCTGTCAGCCGCGCCTTGCGGTTGATGGCTTGTTAAGAGCGACGCTATGTCATCCAAGCCGACCCCATTATTTCAAAGTGATCCTGACGACGGCGAAAACAGCGCCATTGTTTCGGATCGAATCCGCGCGCGTTTGAAGCAGGCGAACAAGCGCTTTCACGCCAACGACAATATTGCAGCATTTGTCAAAGAAGGCGAAATCGATTTATTGCGCGAAGAAGTGACCGCAAAAATGGCCGAGGTCCTGAAAAGCCTGGTCATCGATACCGAGAATGATCACAACACCCATGAAACCGCACGCCGTGTTGCCAAAATGTATCTCACGGAAATTTTTAATGGTCGCTATGCAGCAGCACCGGCCATTACTGAATTTCCCAATATCGAGCATTTAAATGAACTGATGATTGTGGGTCCGATTACGGTACGCAGCGCTTGCTCGCATCATTTGTGCCCCGTCATTGGCCGGGTGTGGATCGGCGTGATGCCGAATGAACATTCGAATTTAATTGGTCTTTCCAAATACGCCAGACTGTGTGACTGGATCATGAGCCGGCCGCAGATTCAGGAAGAAGCCGTCACGCAATTGGCCAATGTGCTGCAGGAAAAAGTGCAACCCGATGGGCTCGCGATCGTGATGGAAGCTGATCACTTTTGCATGCACTGGCGCGGGGTGAAAGACAGTGATTCGCAAATGACCAATAGTCTGATGCGTGGGTCGTTTTTGAAAGACGCTAATTTGCGCCGTGAATTTTTGTCGTTGCTGACAAAGAAAAATTCATAACGATCATCATTAAAATAACGAAGGAATTCTCATGCTAGTTCGTCTTATGTATTGCAGCCGCGCCCAGGACACCATTGCCCAGGAAGACCTGAATGCGATCGTGTCAAAATCGCGCGCCAACAATCCTCCACGCGGTATTACCGGCGTGCTGTGTTGCAGTGGCAAGATTTTTTTGCAGGTGCTCGAAGGTGGCCGCCTGGAAGTCAACACCCTCTACAACAAAATCTCCAATGATTTACGCCATAAAGAAGTGATGCTGCTTTGCTATGAAGAGATCGAGGAACGTCGCTTTGCACACTGGTCTATGGGCCAGGTACCGCTGGCGCGCATCAATCCATCGCTGCTGATCAAGTATTCCGAAAAAGCCGAGCTGGATCCCTATGCGGTATCAGGTCAGGTGTCGATGGCGTTGTTTAATGAAATGATGGCCACCGCCTCAATCGCAGGGCAAAGCTGCTGATCGGCTGTATAACAAAAAGCCTCCGCTAGTCTTTGCTTCTAAAAGCCCCGCCGTGCGGGGCTTTTTTTATGGGCACGCGTTGGATAAATCTCGCGCCTGGCAATCAATTCAGCCGCGATTTTGCGGGTTTACACCGCATTTTGTGCAATTCATCGGAATCCGTTTGAGGGTTCATGCGCCTTTAAATAAAGTGGCTTCATTAACAAAACGCAGCAAAACGAAACACCAACCAAACCACCCACACAAAGGAAACGATCATGAAAACCCAAACCAACCGCAAAGACAACATCGCAACCGCTATCGTAATGATCAGCTTATTTATCGGCTCCATCGCCGCCGTCGCCAACAGCCAAACCGTGAGCGTCAATCAAGCCGCTGTCGAACTGCAACAAATGGACGCCATCGTCATCACCGCACAACGTATGCCCGTCGAAAAAATGAATACCATCGTCGTCAGCGCTTCACGTCATGCCGATGTATTGGTTGCTGCAAAATAAATAATCGCGGCGCTAATATTTCAGCATCATGGTATTTCAACACCACAATTTTGCAAAACCACAACGCGACGATTCAACCATACGACAAGGTATCCATGAGCCAACAATACAAAAGCAGCATAGATAATCAGAAAATTAGACCCTAGCACTGGTGCGGCTTTACAAGCAAAATCCCGCCACGATGCTCACCAGTACTAGGGTTTTAACCCGGCAATCAAAAAACGGCAGATTCTACATCTGCCGTTTTCTCGTTTGGCCCGTTTGATGTCTTTGGGTATTCATCAGTCTTTAAAGAAATAATCGCGATCTGAACCAGCACATAGCGAGCATTACCTGATTACAATAAAGGCTTTGCAAACCAATTATAGTTAAGTTATCTTATGTTATGAAAAAATTATAACTATTGTAAGGTTGCTATATATGGATCCGAGAACTAATCCTTATTCACCTGGCGCTGGCACCTTGCCGCCAGAGCTTGCTGGTCGGGATGAAATCATTGAAAAGGCGGCGATAGCGTTAGATCGTTTTAGAGTTGGTCTTCCGGCAAGAAGCTTACTCCTCGTCGGACTTCGAGGCGTAGGCAAGACTGTTTTGCTGACTCGTATTGCGCAAGAATCCGAAGCGCGTGGCTTTGTAGTGGTCAACGTAGAGGCTCCGGAAAAACGATCACTGCCAGCGCTGCTCATACCGCCGTTGAGAGCTGCACTTTTGAAATTGGATCGAATTGCTGTCGCCGGAGATTTGGCGAAAAAGGCGCTTCGTGCGCTGGGTGGATTCGTTGGCGCCATGAAAATAAAATATCAAGATATTGAATTTGGCGTAAAGCTCGGCGACGAGCCAGGAACAGCCGATAGTGGTGACCTTGAGCACGATCTCATCGACCTCTTTCTCGAGGTTGGACGTGCTGCAAAACAAAAAGGTACCGCGGTCGTATTTTTTATTGATGAGTTGCAATACGTGGAAGTTGATCAGTTCGCATCGCTAATTACGGCGCTCCATAAATGCGCGCAGCACCAGCTTCCCATTGCGTTAATCGGCGCCGGGTTGCCTCAATTGGTGGGCAATGCAGGTCGCGCTAAATCCTATGCAGAAAGGCTTTTTGAATACCCTGAAATCGGGCCGTTGAAGGAGCAAGAGGCAAGGAAAGCGCTGGTAGCGCCCGCAGAAAAACAAAATGTTTCTTTTGAAGATGGCGCACTCACGGAAATACTGGATAAAACCAAAGCCTATCCCTACTTTCTTCAAGAATGGGGCAAGCATAGTTGGCAGTGCGCCATCCAATCCCCCATTACGCGTTCTGACGCAGTAGCTGCGACCGAACTTGCTATCGCGGAGCTTGATGCCAGTTTTTTCCGGGTCCGGTTTGACAGGCTCACGCCATCCGAAAAGAAATATCTACAAGCTATGGCGCAACTGGGGCCCGGGCCTCATCGTTCTGGCGATATTGCACAGCTTTTGCATAGAGAAGTGACGAATGTTGCGCCCACCCGATCATCCTTGATTAAAAAAGGAATGATCTACAGCCCGTCACACGGCGACAATAGTTTCACCGTTCCATTGTTCGATGACTACATGAAACGGGTTATGCCGGATCTGCTTTAATACTCGTAAAGCAGAACAGAAAAATGGCAAAAGCGGCGAACGCGGCAGACTAATCCCTTCACATCAACGCCCAACTCAAAAGCCGTACAACCCCGTGAGAGTCGCTGAGCAACGGAGTGAGCGAAGGAGGTTTCGGCGAGGACTGTCTGAGCTTTGCGCCACGATCTTTCCTTTGATCACAACCCGTTTTCGCAAAGCGAGTTCCGGAGCCGCCTTCGCTCGCGAGTAGCGCAGGGAACCCCGCGCTTTTGCGGGGCGACGAACCCGGGTCGCCTTTTCTTTGGTTCCTTTCTTTTGGCGAAGCAAAAGAAAGGAACTAGCCGCCGGGCTACCCCCGGCTACGTGGATGCATCACCTCACGCGAACATATAAGGCGCAAACCGCTTCGCTCAGTGCGCACTATCCATTAGCTGCAATTAAAAGTATATTTGTATTTTTTAATCGTTTTTGCTAACAAGTAACGTATAACTTTTTGATTTATAACAATATTTCATATTAAGCGATTATAGCTTGCATTTAAGTTAACATTGCCGCAGAATAAGCGCTTATGGTTAACTGAATCGAGTTAAAGATATGGAAAAAATCGCTCGCAAGCGAAGTCCCCGCGCCCCATCAATTGCTCTCGACGAAGCGTTAGACAGGGTGCTGAAACTTTATGCTGCAGAAGGAAAGCATCCCGCGCCTATTGATGTTGTCGCTAGGCATCTGGGCTACTCGGCCGCCTCAAATGGCACAGCAGCCACAATGCTCGCATCGCTCAGGTATTTTGGGCTCTTGGCCCGACCCAAAGAGGGAATGCTGCAAGTCAGCAATGATGTTGAGACATATAAGTTCGCACCGACTGATTCAACACGCTCTGAATTACTTCGCAAATGGGTATCTACGCCAACAGTATTTTCGGAATTGTTGAGCAAGTACAGCGCGAGCCTCCCATCCCAAGCTACGCTGAAATTCGATCTCATCCAACTAGGTTTTTCAGCAACTGCGGCTGATGATTGTCTGGCTTCATTCTTGAGGTCGGTTGAATTTGCCAACTATTTTTATGCGCCCCACAACGATGAAGATGTTGGACCTAGCGCGCTAACTTTGGACGCTGAAAAGTTATCTGTACTTCAGCCGCCGCACGTAATCAAACATGCAATGGACAAATCAGATTCCAGCCCAACTACTGTGGTCGCTGTTGGGGTTGATGCTGACGTTGATCGCATCCCGATCCGGCTTAGCGGCGGGCGCAGGGCTTGGCTAATTGTGCCCACGCCTTTTTACGGCTCTGATAAAAATCGTATAAAGCAGCAGATTGACTTACTGTTGATTGATGATGACGCTAAATAAACTAACGAAGTGCAATGTATGAAATTACAACCATAGGAAATAGGTGATCAAAATGTTATGAAACTGCGGCTCGCTAATCATTGCCACCGATGGCGCGCCCAAATAGAAAAGGCTCTGCATAGCTCCCAACTTTAGAGGGGAGGGACTATGCAGAGCCGGAGTGGCAGGTTGTCAATAACCAACTCACCAAATTACAGGAGAAGCATAACATGAGTACTAAGAAGCCAGCACCTCCGGTGCCAAAGTATCGAGATGCAGGATCCGGACAGTATGTTAAACCCGGGTACGCTAAATCTCACCCAAAGACGACTGTGCGTGAGGTAGATAAGCCTGCTCCAAAAGGCAAGTAACAAGTGCAAGGTCGCTTTTAGTGACCTTGCATCTACTATCCATAGCGTCGTTGCCGAAAATTTAGAATGCAGCTACGTGTTACCGTGCGGAGCATTGACAATACAGAACACTCAATGCGCCTCCTCCCAATTCCCCCCCACCCCCGGCTCGGCCACCAGCGGCACATCCAGTTTCGCCACATTCGTCATCAGCCCCGGAATTTCCTGCCTCACAATGTCCAATTCTGAAGCAGGCACTTCCAACACCAACTCATCATGCACCTGCATCACCAGTTTGGTTTTCAATTTCGACTGCTCAATCCAGCCCTGCACCGCGATCATCGCCAGCTTGATTAAATCAGCTGCCGTGCCTTGCATTGGGGCATTAATCGCGGCGCGCTCAGCCCCTTGGCGGCGGCCTTGGTTGCTTGAGCGAATATCCGGCAGCCACAGGCGGCGGCCGAATACGGTTTCGACGTAGCCGTGTTCGCTGGCCTCGGCGCGGGTGCGTTCCATATATTGTTTGACGCCGGGATAGCGGGCGAAATATTTGTCGATGTAGTTGGCAGCGGCACCGCGCTCGATGCCCAAATTCGCGGCGAGGCCGAAGGCTGACATACCGTAGATCAGGCCGAAATTAATCACTTTCGCGTAGCGGCGCTGTTCGCTGCTCACATCACGCGCCTCGACGCTGAAAATTTCGGAGGCGGTGGCGCGATGCACGTCCATGCCTTCGGCGAAGGCTTTAAGAAGGCCAGGGTCAGACGATAAATGCGCCATGATGCGCAGCTCAATTTGCGAATAATCCGCTGATAAAATCACGCTACCGGGCGGAGCGATAAAAGCTTCGCGAATGCGTCGGCCCTCGGCTGTGCGCACCGGAATATTTTGCAGATTGGGATCATTGCTCGAAAGCCGTCCCGTCACCGCAACCGCTTGGCCGTAATTAGTATGCACCCGACCGGTTTTGGCATTGACCATGCGCGGCAATTTATCGGTGTAGGTACTTTTAAGTTTGGCCATGCTGCGGTAATCAAGAATGATTTTCGGCAGCGGGTGATCTTCGGCTAATTTGGCGAGCGTTTCTTCATCCGTCGATGGCGCGCCGCCGGGGGTTTTCTTGAGCGGCTTGATACCTTTTTTATCAAACAATATTTCGGCAAGCTGTTTGGGTGAACCGAGATTAAATGGCTGGCCTGCTTCTTCATGCGCTTTGGTTTCGAGCTCCAGCATTTTGATGCCGAGCTCGCCGCTTTGTTTTTCGAGCAATGCGCTATCAATCAGCACACCATTGCGCTCAATGGTGAGCAGCACATGGGTGGTGGGCATTTCGATTTTTTCGTAAACAAATTTCAGCTTTTCATCCGCGCCCACTTGCCCGTAAAGTGCGCCGTGCAATTGTAGCGTGACGTCCGAATCTTCAGCCGAATAGTCGGTCGCGGTTTCAATTGAGACTTGATCGAAACCGATTTGCGAAGCGCCCTTACCGGCAACTTCTTCAAACGAAATGGTTTTTGCGCCCAGATGCCGCGTGGCTAGCGAATCCATATCGTGGCGCTGATGCGATTCGAGCACGTAGCTTTCCAGCAGGGTGTCATGGGTGTAGCCGAGGACGTTGATGCCGTGATTGGCGAACACATGCAAATCATATTTGATGTTTTGCCCGAGCTTGTGTTTGCTCGCATCTGTTAACCACGGGCGCAATTTATGGATCGCCAAATCAAAATCAAGCTGATCCGGTGCGCCGGGATAAATGTGGCGCAGCGGCAAATACGCGGCCTCACCGGCGACGCAAGCAAACGAGAGACCAACAATCATTGCCGTCATCGGGTCCAGGCTGGTGGTTTCGGTATCGAGCGCGACTAATTCTGCAGCGTTGAGTTTGGCGAGCCAAAGATCCAGCTCAGCTTCGGTGGAAATGCAGGTGTATTGTCGGGTATTGATGAATTCAGTTTGCAAGGCGCTGACTTCACCGGACGACCAGCGGGTGGCGGTGGCGTCTTTATTGGCTTGCGCAAACACACCTGATTCGGCCCTGTTCTCATTGTTGGCAAGTCCATCTTTGGCGGGCTTGGCCGTTGCGCCTGGCACCGCAACACGCATGCTTTTAAAACCAAATTGATCGTACAGCGCATTGAGTTTTTCGGTGTCGGCGGGTTGGTAGCCCAACGCGTCAAACTCGAACGGCAACGGCACATCGCATTTCACGGTAACGAGTACGCGCCCCGTGGGCAGCCAATCAAGGGCTTTGCGTAAATTCTCACCCACCACACCTTTGATGTTTGCGGCGTTGGTCATCACGCCATCCAGCGAGCCATATTCGGCGATCCATTTCGCGGCGGTCTTGGGGCCGACTTTTTCAACGCCGGGGACGTTATCTACGGTGTCTCCCATCAACGCCAGATAGTCAATGATGCGGTCAGGCGGCACGCCAAATTTTTCTTTAACCCCGGCAATATCCAGGCGCTCGTTTGACATCGTATTCACCAACGTAACCTGTGCGCTCACCAACTGCGCCAAATCTTTATCGCCGGTAGACACCATGGTCTTTACGCCGCGTGCGCTGGCGTGGGCGGCCAGCGTGCCGATGACATCATCGGCCTCCATACCATCCACCACCACGCAGGGCCAGCCCAGCGCTTCAATGGTTTCACGCATCGGGCCTAGCTGCGCGGCCAGGTCTTCGGGCATGCTGGTGCGAGTGGCTTTATAGTCCGTGTAAATATCGTCACGGAATGTTTTGCCCTTGGGGTCAAACACGCAGGCGCTATAATCATGAGGATGTTCTTCACGAAGCCGGTTGAGCATGCTGACTACCCCGCGAATCGCCCCTGTCGGTGCACCTGCAGGGCTTCGTAAATCGGGCATGGCATGGAAAGCCCGATAGAAATAGCTCGAAATATCGACCAGCAATAAATGCTTGGGGTCGGCGGACTTGTCGCCGAACTGGAGTTCGTCAGGATTATTCATGGAGAAATTTATTTTGAATGCAGAAAAAACAGCGGAAACAGCAAAATTAACGAAATCAACCATCAGCGCTGCTGAAAAAATTCCTAAACGGGCCGACCCGGAATTGAAACATCAGTCGTTAACCGCCGCTCGGGAATCATGGTGGATGTTCAACATTATCGCTGAAATGGTTTCAGCGACGGACAAGTTAGAAAACATCTCTCCCGCAGTGGCGATTTTTGGCAGCGCGCGCTTAAAGGAGGGCAATCCTTACTATGCGCTGACCGAAACAATCGCGCGCAAATTATCAGACTCTGGGTTCGGCGTGCTTTCCGGTGGCGGCCCCGGCATCATGGAGGCCGCCAACAAGGGCGCAGTGGCAGGCAAAAGTCCCAGCGTGGGCTTAAATATTATGCTGCCGTTTGAACAAAGCGGGAATGGCTATCAGGACGTATCAATGTCGTTCCAGCATTTTTTTGCGCGTAAGACGATGTTTGTAAAACACGCGGTAGCCTATGTGGTGATGCCGGGTGGTTTTGGCACGCTCGATGAATTATTTGAGGCGATGACACTCATACAGACGGGCAAGATTCGCCGCTTCCCGGTAGTGCTGGTTGGCAGTGAATTTTGGGCGGGTCTGCTGGACTGGATTAAATCGACCATGCTGACCGAGGGCGTGATCAGCGCAAAAGATCTGGATCTATTTAAAGTAACCGATGATGCGCAACAAGTCGTTGATATTATTTTTGAACATTACGCGATGCGCAGCATCATGCCAAACGCGCATGAAAAAGCACTGGAGATGTCCCTGTAGTTTGTTTTGCAGTTTGGTGTTTGGCTGCAGTCTGCGGGTAATCTATGGGTAGTTTGTGGATCATTTTTTTATAATTTATGAGCAGGTTCTAAAGGAGTAAATGATGAAAAATATTTCATTGCATATGATGCGTGTCATGCGGATGGGGCTCATTTGTTCGGCCGTTGCGACGACGGCGACTACCATGGTCACAAGTGCCATCGCGCAAACAAAAGAGCTAGTACCGACGCAAAAAACAGCGCCAGCGCCGTCAAAAGAACATCCCAAACCAAAAGATTTGCAGCCTGTTGATGATGCGCCTGCGCTCATTTCTGCGCCCCCACCTCCGCAGATAAAAGATAATAGAGACGACCCGACTCTTGAAGCAAAGGTGACGACCGTTAAAAAAGGTACCGACACGGTTGAGGAGTACCGCGTGAATGGCAAGCTTTACAAAATGCGCGTGGTGCCCGCATCAGGACCCGCATATATTTTGGTGG
>Ga0209724_1004394_pt1 | contig 11124 bp, 9 predicted proteins | sample grotaG_FD_184143 | JGI IMG/M metagenome (GOLD analysis project Ga0209724, IMG submission 184143) | Glacier valley bacterial and archeal communities from Borup Fiord, Nunavut, Canada, to study Microbial Dark Matter (Phase II) -... | ecosystem: Environmental > Aquatic > Freshwater > Ice > Glacier ... | reverse complement strand
GGAAGGGACCGGCGCGGGTCTCTCCTGCGCGCAATTGATGCTGCTCAACGCGCAGTCGCTGATGGTCAACCAGGCCGTGGCCGCCGCCGCCGGCGCGCTGTTGCAGCGCCTGCTGATCGCCGCCGACTTGCGCCTGTTCGCCACCTATCTGGATCTGGCGGCGGGGAGCCAGAAATCCCTCTATACCACGCCGGAGGCCGTCAGCCGCTTTGCCAAACCAGCACGACCAGACTGCGGGATAGCCCATGACTGATAGCGAGATCATCAGCCACCTGACCGCCGCGCAGCCTCTCGCGAATAAGCTGGCCGCGCAGGGCATGCAGGCACCTTTGACCGCCGAGGATCATGCGATCCTCGCAGCGATTAGCGCCGCTGCCCAGACCGGGGCGTTCGAGCGTGAGACGCACACCGATGAGCTGCGCCGCGCGGCGGGCCTACGCCCCAGCGACTTGGGCGCGTTGCTCTGGGTACTACAGCGCCAGGAGATCGCAGCTGATCCTAAAGGCGTGCTCATTGCTACCCTGGCCGCGCTGGGCCACACGCAGAACCGGCCGGAGACCAGCTTACGCCTTAGCGAGACTCGCCCGAGTGCGTCGGAGAATGCCTTTATGCGGGCAGCGGCAGGGTACGGAACTTGATCCCCCGCAGGATCACCCCGCCATGATCGGCGGTCTCGCGGTCACCCCGCACCAGGATCGGCCCACCCCCCGCCAGCACCGCCCAGGCCGCCGCGTAGTGCTCCGGCAGCACCACCACCTCGCACAGGTCGGTCAAATCCTGTAGGGTGCAAAACAGCATCCACCCGCCGTGCCGCGTGCGGTGCCGGCGCACCACCACCGGCCAGCCCCCCACCACCACCGACGGTCCTGGCTGCGCGGCCAGCTCCCGCGCCGGCACGGCCCCGAAGCGGGCCAGGGACGCGGCGTAGGGAGCCAGAGGGTTGGCGCTGCGCGTGAACCCCAACACGGCGCGCTCCAGATCCAGCACTTCCGCTGGGCTGTAGGGCCGCAACGCCGGCATCGAGGGCGGTAGCGCCGGCAGGTCGGCGGGCAGGGGCAGCCGCCCCTGCCCCGGCGTACTCGCCCCGGCTCGTTCGCGCTCCAACACCGGCAGCCACAGCCGCGCCTGCCACAACAACTCTGGGCGCGAATGCCCGGCTGCGATGGGATCCAGCGCCCCCACCTGCACCAGCGTCGTGATCTCCGCCTGGCGCAGCGGCACGCGCGTGAGCAGATCAGCCAGCCCGCTGAAGGGCCCCGCGGCCCGCCGCGCCGCCAGCAACGCGGCGACTGCCGTCTGCCGCAACCCCTGCACCGCTCCCAGCCCTAAGTGGATCGCCTGCCCCTGCGCCTGCGTGCCGGCCGCGCTGCTGTTCACCTCCGGGCCGCGCACCACGATGCCCAGCCGCCGGGCCTCCTCGACATAGACCTGGGCGGGGTAAAACCCGGCCTGATTATCTAGCACAGCAGCCAGCAGCTCGGCCGGGTAGTGGGCTTTGCAATAGGTGGTGCGGTACGCCACCACGCCATACGATGCCGCATGGGCTTTGCAGAAGCCGAACCCGGCATTGGCCGCTAACGGCTCCCACAATTGCTCGGCCAAGGGCTGGGCGATGTCGCGCCCGATCGCGCCGGCCACAAAGGCCGCCCGTAACGCTGCTCGCTCCTCTGGGCCGGGACTTTTCGCCAGTCGCCGCCGCAGCCGCTCCGCCTCGCCCAGGCTGTAGCCCGCCAACTCGTGGACCAGGCGTAAAAACTGCTCCTGAAAGAGTACCACGCCATAAGTCTCGCGCAGGATGGCGGCCATGGCTGGATGCGGGTAGTCCGGCTGGCGAGCCGTCCGCAGCCGCGCCAGAAAGATGTCTTTCAGCGCACCCTCCAACGGACCGGGCCGAAACAGCGAGATCGCCGCGATCACGTCGTCCAGGCTGCGCGGGCACATCGTCTTGAGCAACGCGCGCATCCCCGGCGATTCGAGCTGGAAACAGCCCAGCGTGCCGCCCGCGCCCAGCAGCGCCAGGGTGGCCGGATCGTCGAAAGGGATCGTGTCGAGATCCAGGGGGTAACCCTGCTGCCGCACACGCGCCACGGTCGCGCTGAGGGCGCTGAGGGCGCGGCTGCCTAGCAGATCGATTTTGATCAGCCCTAACTCCGCAATGGCCGCCATTTCGTACTGCGTGATGGTGATGCCTTTGGTCGCCCGCAGGAGTGGCACCTCATCGGCGAGCGGAAACGGCGCGATCACGATGCCGCCGCAATGGATGCCCAGGTGCCGCGGCGTATGTTCGAGCGCGGCGCAGTCGGCCAAGACCGCCGGGTCCAGCGCCGGCACGTCGGGCGAGTCCGGGCTGCCGTGGCCGGTTTCCGCCGCCGGCGGGTAGAGCGGCCCCCAAGCCGGGTCGCCGTCCGGCTCATTGCCGGCGGGGTCGTCCGCCTCCGCCGGGTCTGTCTCCGCCTCCGCCTGGGCTTCAGCCAGTGCGTAGCCGCCGGGCCGGGCCGCCAGCGCCCCCCGTGCGGCCGGGGCCAGGCCATGCGCGCGGGCGATATCGCGCCAGCTCGACCGCAGGCTGAAGCGCACATGGGTGCTGATCATGGCGACATGATCCCGCCCGTAGGTCGCGTAGACGTAGTTCAAGACCTCATCGCGTCGCCGCCAGCAGAGATCCAGATCAATATCGGGTGGCTCCGGGCGTTCGGCGTTGAGGAAGCGTTCAAAATAGAGGTCATAGGCCAGCGGGTCCACCTGGCTGATGCCGAGGGCGTAGGCGACCACGCTGGCGCTCGCTGATCCACGCGCGATGCAGGGGATACCCTGATCGTGGCACCAGCGCACTAGATCGGCTACGATCAGGAAGTAGGGGGCAAAATCCAGATCGCCGATGACGGTGAGTTCGTGCTGTAGTCGGGCCGTCACCGCCGGCGTGAGCGGCCGATAGCGCCCGACCGCGCCGGCGAAGGCCCGTTGGTAGAGCTGCGAAAAGGCGGTCTCGCTGGCGGGTAAGGTGATGCCGGGAAAGCGCCGCCCGCCCAGCGGCAACTCCAGGTCGCAGCGGCGGGCCAGGTAGCGCGCATTGGCGAACGCCTCGGGTGCGTCGGCAAACAGCGCCTCCATCTGGCGGGGCGACTTCAGATAGCGTTCGGCGGCGTGTTCAGCCTTGTCGGGATGGGGTACGGCCAGCGTGGTGCGCGTGCGGATCGCGTCGCGCAACGCGGTCTGGCTGGTCTCCTCCGGCCCGGCGGCCAGGGCATCGTTGGCGACCACCGCCGGCACGCCCAGCAAGTCGGCCAGATCCCGCAGCGCGCGCACGCCCGGCGCATCGCTGGGATCATGCTGGACCAGTTCGATGTAAAAGTTGTCTGCGCCGAACAGATCGGCATACGCGCCGATCAGCCGGCTGGCCTGCGGGATCTGGCCGGCGCGTACCAGGCGCGGCAGCAGCGCGCGGCGACCGCCGGAGAGCGCGATTAGGCCGGTGTGCTCGGCCCGCAGCCGGTCCAGCGGGCAGCCCACGCCCGCTTGCCCCGGCCGGCGGTCCTGCCCCACCGCCGAGGCCAGCCGGCAGAGGCTGCGGTAGCCGTCCCGGTTGCGGGCCAACAGCACCAGCCGGTCGCCTGTCTCGGTATCCAGCTCCAGCCCCAGGATGGGTTGCACGCCAGCGGCACGACAGGCTTGGTAGAAGGGGATCGCGCCGTACAGCCCATTGTGGTCCGTGAGCGCGAGCGCCCCCATGCCGAACTGGGCGGCGCGGGCGGCCAGTGCGGCGGGCGCGGCTACCCCCTCCAGCAGTGAGTAGTGGCTGTGCGCGTGCAGGTGGCTAAAGCTCATGCGCGAGGCACCCCGACGTGGATGCTCTGTACCCCGAACCGCTGCCGGATCGCCACGACCACCGTCTCCAGCGGGTCGGTGGGGGCCGGCGGTGCGAGCAAGTCGGGCTGCTCGGCGGCGGCGCAGCAGCGGCTGGCGGTCAGCCGCTGCCAAGCCGGGCGGCGGCGATGCGCGCGCAGCAGTTGCCCCAGGCGCGATGCGGCGGCGGTCTGTAAGCCGGCGGCAGCCGTCGTCGGGTGCGGTAGGCGCACGGTGTGGCTCAGTTCCCCCGTGCCAGCGAAGCCCACAGTCAGGGTAAGCGCGCCCGCTGCCTGCATACGCGTTGCCAGGGTGGCTGCCAGATCCGCTGCCAGGGTATCCAGCAGCCGCAGCAGGGCCGACGCGTCGCTGGGGTGCCCGACCGGCGTGTGGGCGGTGGGCGGCGCGGGGGCAGCCAGCCGCGCCCGCTGCACCGGCTGGGCATCGTCCCCGCGCGCGAGCGTCTGCAACGCCGGTAGCGCGACCCCGCCGATGGCGCGCAGAAGCGGGGTAGGCAGCGCGGCGAGATCGCCGAGGGTGAAGATCCGCAGCTCGTGCAAGAGGCGGAGTTGCACGGGGGTCAGGCCCGGCAACAGGGTCAGCGGCAGTGGGGCTAACGCTGCCCCGGCCGTCTCAGGCGGCAGGAGGCGCAGCGTGCCGGGGGTCGCTTGCGTGGCCGCCCAGTGGGCCGGAAAGCGGCCGGCAGCCAAGCCCGCCTGGAACGCCGCAGGCGGCGCGGCGGGGGCCAGATCCCGCAGCAGCGCCGTTGCCCTGTCCTGGGCCACCGTCCAGGTGGCGGCACTAAGGTCACAATAGAGGCCACCAATGGGGTCGCGTTCGACCCACGGGGTGCAGGCGAGGCAGGCCGCGAACAGGGCCGGGGCGGTCAGGGCCGTCGCACCCGCTGCGCTAGCGGGTTGGAGATAGAGGATGGCGCGCATGGGGCGCACCTCCAGGCACACAGGATCGAGCAGCGGGTACGGCCGGCGAGCGATGTGCTCAACGGACGTAACGGCGATCCGGCCCAACCGGACGGCCACGGCGGCGACTCTGGCCCTATCATACCAGAACATCAGTGCTATTGTCAATAGGCAATCTTGTGGTATAATATGATCTATTGGCAACAGCGACACCGCCACCGGTGCGTCCGTCGGTGGGAAGGGGGCAGTATGGCCGACGAGACTCAGCAGCCGAACCCCAGTGAACTTGGCACCCGGCTCCGCCGCGCACGACAAGCCGCCGCATTGAGCCTACAGGCGCTGGCCCGCGCATCCGGGATCGATCCGGGCTACCTCTCGCGTCTGGAACAGGGGCGCGGCAAGCGGACGAGTCACACGACCCTCGGGAAACTGGCCCATGCCTTGCACCTGACGATTGCGGATCTCACCGGGGAACCGGCCGCCGCGCCGCTGGACGGGCCGAGCGAGGCGCGCGCGCCGGGGTGGGCACGCTGGGCACCGGCGCTGGCCGACAGCGATGTGGACGCGCACCTGGCGGATCTGGCGGCGCTCTCCCCGGCCGGGCGGGCGGATTGCTTGGCCTACGCGCGCTGGCGGCGGGAGCAGGAAAGCAGCGGGAGCGGCCCGCGCCCCTGGCGGTTGGCCGACCCCGCCCCGTTGGGCGATCCGCGCATCCTGGGCAGCGACCCTGGTGCTCCTACCGCCCCTGCCGTCGAGCGCCAGGCCGGTTGACCCGGCGCAGAGGAGTCCCACTGGAACGAGCGTGCGCTGCCGTGCGGGATCGCGCTGCTTATTGTACCCCTTGCACCCCCGCAACGCGTGCCTCGCGACTAGATTGGAAGGAACCATGGCATGAACATAGGCAACCCGGCACCCTTCCCCTACCGCCTGATCGCGACCGATCTAGACGGCACCCTGCTCCACAGTGATGGATCGCTCTCCGTGCGCACCGCGCACATTGTGGCGGCCTTGGCCGCCAACAGGGTTCCGCTGGTCCTGGTGAGTGCCCGGCCGCCGCGCATCCTCCACCACCTCGCCCAGCACTACGGGTTGCAGGGTACAGCGATTTGCTGTAACGGGGCCATCGTCTACGACCTGGTCCGCGCCACCATCGTTGGGCATCAACCGCTCGCGTATGCGCTCGCTGTGCGGGTCGCGGCGGCCCTGAAACGCGTCCTGCCGGGCGTGTGCTTTGCCTGGGAACGGGGGCTGAAGTTTGGCTGCGAACCCGCCTTTGCGGCGCTGCACCCCCCGGCAGCGGCCGAGATTCGACATCCGGTAGATTTTCGCACGCTACACGAAGCTCCTTTCACGAAATTGATCGTGCTGGATCCCGATCAGCCGCCCGAAGTCCTGCTGGCCCAGGCCCGCAGCATTGCGGGCGGGGCGGTCACCCTCACCCACTCTGGCGCGCCGTTTATCGAGATCAGCGCCCCCGGAGTCGATAAAGCCCGTGCGCTGCGGCACCTCGCCTACGACCGTCGGATTCCCGTGTCCAGCATCATTGCCTTCGGCGATATGCCGAACGATTTGCCGATGTTCGACCTCGCCGGATATGCGGTCGCGGTGGCGAATGCCCATCCGCGCGTCTTGGCGCAGGCGAATGAGATCACGGGTAGCAATGATGACGATGGGGTCGCGGCCGTCTTGGAACGCCTTTTCGCCACAGGTGCCTAATATTACAACGACGGATGGGCTGACCGTCTGTGAAATGGCTGTAAGAAGCGGTGAATTCTAGGCATAAAATCAATGCTACTCACGGGATAGCTGACTCACCAAATTATCCACCCAGGCACGAACCGTCGTTGTAATACTAGGCGGAGGGCGTTTGATAATCGACCACGGTGGCCTTGCTATATGCCTAGCCAGAAGCGATAATTACCGCACTGGAGGAGTTGCCGTATGGATCGTTTGAACGCCGATGATATTCGTGCCCTGGTCGCGGCAGGGGAGAGCGAAACAGTAGAGTTGAAGCTGGAGCGCGAACCGCAGCCGGACATCGGCGAGTTACTGGCGGCTTTCGCTAACAGCGATGGCGGGGTGGTGTTATTCGGCGTGACAGACGATAGGGAAATTGTGGGCGTGGAACACCTTAATACAATCCACACCCGCTTGCTGTCCTCTGCCCGTTCGTGTCGCCCGCCGCTTGCCGCGTATCTGATCACATACCCCGTCACGGTCGACGGCAAACAAATCCTGGTCGGGCAGTTACCCGCGCCTGGGGATCAAGTGTATTCCTATGGCGGGGTCTATCGGCGGCGCGAAGGGGCAGAAAATATCGTTCTGAGTGCGGAGGAGATGAAGCACCTGATGCTCCTCCGCATGAGCCAGGACTTTGACGGCCACCCCCTCGACGAGGGGCTGGATGCTTTCGATGCTACCCTCGTCGATCGCCTGCTACGCCAGCGCGCGGAGTTAGTCGAGCGCCGCCCGGATGAAGAACCACTCAACGTCCCCACATATCCAACCCCCGAAGCCCTTGAGCAACTGGTCGCCTTACGGGCATTGGTGCGGGCCGAAGGACAATACCGGCCCACTATCGCCGGGATCTTGATGGTAGGCCGGAACCCGCAGGGTGTCTTGCCGCAGGCCACGGTGCGGCTGGCCGCGTTTGCCGATGATGCCATGATGAGCTTCATCGATCGCGTGGAAGCCATCGGCACGATTCCCGACCAACTGACGCGCGCCTTGAACTTCATAGCGCGCAATACCCGCCTGGGGGCGCAGTTTCCCGGCCCAGAGCGAGTCGATCAGCCCCAATATCCGACCCTGGCCGTGCGCGAGGGCCTTGTAAATGCATTAATCCACCGCAGTTACAGCCATCCAAGCGCGATACTGGTAAATCTGTTCCCTAATCACCTCGAAATTGTGAGTCCTGGGGGTGTCTTACCCCGGCTTAAAGGTCTCAACCTCGAAGGTCGTCATGAGTTGCGCAATCATGCGCTGGCCCCCCTCGCTTACTATAGCCGGCTGGCGGAAACCTGGGGTACGGGCATCCGGCGAATGCGGGCGGCACTGGAAGCGGCCCATTTGCCCGGACCGATTTTCGTAGACGAGGGCACGGCACTGCGATTGTTATTGGCGACCACCCCGGCCGTGGCCCGTCGCTTGGTGGTCCATAGCAATCAGTCAGTACCTATCAGCGGGCATACTACCGGATCCGCACGGCCCCATGTGGCGGATCGGAGCGGTTCTAGCTTAAACGAGCGTCAGCGTGATCTCATAACCCGCTGGGAACAACAAGGGCCGTTCTCAATTCGGCGTGCGGAGTACCAGGCGCACTATCATATCTCATCGTCCACTTCTCATCACGACTTACAGGCGCTGGTGTCTATGGGCTTGGCGAAGCAGATCGGCGGCGGCCCGACCACTACGTATGTCCCGCTCGGCTTCGAGATCGAGGAAGCACCTTCAGCGAAAAAATCCAAGTAATCTTCCCGTCGGAAGTTGGAAGATCGATTCTGGAAGATCGCCGGAAGATCGGAAGATGCAAGGCCAAAGAACCCGGTCGATCTTCCGATTAGAAGCTGGAAGATTGATTCTGGAAGATCGCCCGGAAGATTGGGCGATAAAGCAGGCCACGATATCTGCCGCTCGTCCCCCCATTAGGCGATGCCCGGCGGAGAGGAACTAGGGTCCGAATAACCCAGCAGGCAGATTCGGCAAGAAGCCGACAGCGATGACGTACATGAGCGCCCGGCGGCTGATCGGGCAATACGGCTGGCAGTTGCTGGGGGCGACCGGACTAGCGGAGTTGGCCGGGGCCGAGGCCGGCGCACCACCAGCCGCGTGCTATCGCGCGATGAGCCGGGCAATCTATGCGGCCTGTGTCGCCGGTAGCGCGCCGGAGCCAACCCCCGCCGAGCGGCAGTGGCAGGCGGTCGCCTATGAGGATCTACGCCGCTACTTGACCGGTCCTGGCCGGGCGGCTACCACTCCCCGCCGGCGGGGCAGTGGAGGATGGGGTGCAGGAGGCGCTGTTGACGGTGTGCGCGACCCTGCCCGCCTGCCGGCAGCCGGCGGGGTTCTTGGCGTGGGCGGCGACGATCCTGCGCCGGCAGGCGTATGCGGCGTGGCACCGCAGCCCGCCCACGGCCAGCCTCGCAGCCTTGCTAGAAGCCGATCCACGCTGGGAACCCGCCGATCCGCGTGCCCGCAGCATAGACCCCGCCGGCGACCAGGCCGTGTTTCGCCTGCTGCATGATTGCCTCGATACGGAGGAGGAGCGGCTGTGGGCCTTGTGCGTGGCGCTGGGGGTCAAGCGGCGGGAGTTGGGGATCATCTTCGACACGCCGCTGCCGCGCTTCGACAGCGTGGGGGCCACTGTGCGGCGGAAGCTGCGGCGCGCACCGGCGTGGCGGATGTTGTTGACAGGCGGCCGCCCACCCTAAGCCCGCCGCCTCCGTAATCGCGCGTGCCCCGGTAACTTCGCCTAGGTGGTGTCGGACGCGGAGCGCTGATTGGACGAACCGCGGGTCCGCGCTAGCGACCCGCCGCAGCGGCCGCTTGCCGATTTCTGCCGGACGGCGTATACTCGCCCTATCACCCCCACGCCGGGGGCTATCCCGCACCAACCCCCGTTCGCATCCCGCGCTCGATGAGGGGAACCCCATGCCCACGGAGGCCGAAGATCGCTTGATTGCCCTGCTGATGGTCCAGCGCGAGGCGCTGGGCGCGGCCGTCTTCGCGCAGATGCTGCGCGAGGTGCCGGGCTATGATCGGCTGGATCCCGTGCGGCTGCGGGCCCAGAACCTGCACAGTGTGGATACCGTGATCCGCACCCTCGCTGAGCGCAATCCGGCGCTGGCGAGCCACTATGTGGATGAACTGACGGCGCAACGGCTCGCGGAGGGCGTGCCCATCACGGTCTTCCTGGTCGCGGTGCAGGTGGTCGAGACGGTCATCCGCGCCGCCATTCGCGCGGGCCTGGCCGACGATCCGCCGGCAGCCGCGCACGCCCTGCATCGGGTGGATCGGGCCTTCAGCCTGGTCCGCAATGTGGTCGGGCGGCGCAACCTCACCAACGTCATGCAACCGCCCGGCTCCGATCCCGCCACGCACCGCTAAACGGACCTGGCACGGAGTGACCGGGGGATCGGTTGCCGCCCCGCTACCGCCCCGCGCCCAACTCCGGCGACAGCCCCGCGAGGGCGGTGACGACCAGCCCATCTGGTTCGTAATGCTCCCACTACCCGGCTTACCGTAGTATTCCCGCACCCGCGTCCGCGCTGCGTGCACCTGGGTGACGAAGGCTGCCTCCCCAAGCCCACTGGTCTGCCGGAGCTGCAGCGCCGGGGTCACACTCGCCCGCCAATGCGTACTGTCCCCGGTCGCTGCGGGAGTCCTACACTTCCGCCAGCGCTGTAGGCACTGCCGGGGCGGTCGGCGCGGCCCCTCTGGGGCGGGCGTAGGTCGGCCCCGCCTGCTACGGGGCCGGCAGCGCGCCATAGACGATCTTGGCGGTTCACAAAGGGCGCGCAGTTGAGCGGGCGGCCCCCGCCTACACGTTAGCCGGCCTGACCACGATGATTGCCACAACATCGCGCGGGGAGTACCATCGTACGGTGGAGATCGTGCGCGGCGGGGTCGCGCATCCCAAGCAGGACGCACCTAGCAGGAGCCCCGAACCGGACCCGCCAAGCGCCACATCGCATTCGCAGCTATAACTGGACCGCCGGGGCGACCAACCAGCTGGCGCACCCGCAGGTGCCGTTAGCCGCGTCCGTCGGGCGGGCGGCGCGGCTCCACATAGCGACGGATCGCGGCGATCACGGAGCGGAAGGCCGCTTCGCGTGTGGCCGTGCGCTGGGGATCCGCATCGCCGGCGAGAAAGTCGGCGCGGATCTCGATCTGACCGGCACCCACCGGCTGGACGATAATGCGCCCCAGGCTGCCCAGGACCGGACTCACAACCGAATAACACACGGTTTCCCCCTGCAGCGCGCGCGAAGATGATCTCCTTGGGCACATGATCCGGCCAGTGCTGCAGTAACGCGGCGGGGAGGGTGGCCGGCGGATGCGGTTCGTGGAAGGTGTGGCCGGGGTGCGTGGTCCCCGGGCGCTCGTGCAAGCGGACCGTGACAGCCGAGATGCCCGGCGCATCGCAAACCACGATCACCGCGGCCCGGGCCGGGTCCACTGTCCAGAGCAAGGCATCCACGGTCGCCATCGCCTGCGCCCCGGCCGGCTCGGCTAGCCGGTCCAAGGCGGGGGCCAGGGCCTCCGCCACCCGGTCGAGCGGCACGTACCACATGGCGTGCGTGTGGGGCCAATGCACGACCAGACCCGGCGCGCCGGTGGCCTGGTACTGGGCCACACTTTC
>Ga0209724_1004393_pt1 | contig 11125 bp, 10 predicted proteins | sample grotaG_FD_184143 | JGI IMG/M metagenome (GOLD analysis project Ga0209724, IMG submission 184143) | Glacier valley bacterial and archeal communities from Borup Fiord, Nunavut, Canada, to study Microbial Dark Matter (Phase II) -... | ecosystem: Environmental > Aquatic > Freshwater > Ice > Glacier ... | reverse complement strand
CTTCCTCAACAAGCAGGACCGCCCAGGTCTGACGCCGTTGGAGTTGGCAGATGACATCGCCAACACACTCGACCTCGCACTCGCACCGCTGATGTGGCCCGTCGGTCCGAGTGGCGCTCTCTTCGGTTTGCTCGACACCCGACAGGATGTGCTGATCCGGGCGGATCGCACTGCCCGCGGCGCGTTCATCGGCGACGAGGAAACACTGAAGGGTGACGACGCGGTCGCCCTTGCCGGGTCAGCGCTGGCACAGGCTCGCGAGGAGTGCGAATTGCTCGATCTGTCATACGGTGGATGGGACCGGGAGGCGTTCGAAGCTGGACAGCTGTCGGCGGTGCTCGCCGGCTCGGCGTTGACGAACCAGGGTGTCCGCCAACTGCTCGATGCGCTGGTGTCCATCGCCCCGTCGCCGACAGCCCGGGAGCAGGTCGATGGGACGATGCGCCCGCTGGACGCTCCGTTCGCCGGCATCGTGTTCAAGATCCAGGCCAACGTCGATCCGTCGCACCGCGACCAGATGGCCTTCGTCCGCGCCTGCTCCGGTCGCTTCGAGCGCGGCGAGCCGTTGACGCAATCGTCAAACGGCAGAGTCGTGACGACCAAGCACGCTGCATCGGTCCTCGGCCAAGAGCGCGAGACCGTCGAAGAGGCGTTCCCCGGCGACATCGTCGCTCTCGTCAACGCCCGTAACCTGCGCATCGGCGAGACCGTCTACGCCGGTCCGCCGGTCGAGTTCCCACGCCTGCCGCGGTTCGAACCGGAGGTGTTCGCCTCGGCCCGTCCACTCGACGTCTCGAAGGCCAAGCAGTTCCGCACCGGTGTCGAGCAGCTCGATGCCGAGGGCGTGATCCAGGCGCTGATCGAAGACGGGAACCATTCCCGACCGATCATCGCCACCGTCGGAGCACTGCAGATGGACGTCTTCAAGCATCGCATGCGTGCCGAGTACAACGTCGAGGTCGAACTCGGCGGCAACAGCATCCAGGTCGTCAGGCGTACCGATGCTGCGACGGCGCAGAAGTTGCGCGAGATCGGCGGTATCCGTATCGCCGACCGCAGCGACGGTGCATTGCTGGCGCTGTTCGAGAACAAGTACCGCCTCGAGCGGCTGCAGCGTGATGAGCCGAGCTTGACACTGAAGCCGATGGTCGACCTGTAGGGGACATGACAAGGTTGGGTCGATGCCCAGCAGTTCCTGCAGACGGTCATGAGCTCGAGATCAATAGCCTCTGAGCTGCGACGTTGCTGTCGAGGGATTTGACACTCTGGCCGATAGCGTTGCTGCCGTCCGTCGGAGCTCAGGCCCTGGCGTGATGCATCTGCCACAGTTGGTGGGTGCGACCTCCATCACGTGACATCAAGTCAGAAGGAAGGCAACGATATGTCCACACAGGACACGATCGCCGCGCACCGAGTACACGACACGGACACCGGTTCCCCGGAAGTCCAGGTTGCACTGCTCACTGCGCGGATCAACCAGCTCACCGAGCACCTCAAGGTCCACAAAAAGGACCACCACAGCCGTCGCGGGCTGCTGATGATGGTCGGCCGCCGCCGTCGCATGCTTGACTATGCCAAGAACATCGACGTCGAGCGCTACCGGGCAATCGTTCAGAAGAACGGTCTGCGTCGCTGACAAATGAAGTGTCTGTGAGCGAGCGGCCAGCATGGCCGCTCGCTCCACATCTGCGCTTCATTCACTGAACTACCGATCAAACGTGGGTCCCGACGTCACAGGGGCAAACCAAAAACCGAAGTACAGGAGTCGGTTGTCAGTCGAGATTCTCCCGCTCCACCGCATGAGCAGGTGCAGCACGGGAGCTTGCCGACTGGGAACCGGGCCTTGCTTCCAACAGGAATTGCGCCAGGGTGGCGCATCCAAGAAAGGAATCACAATGGCAGAGGCCATTCGTGTCTCAGCACCGGTCGCCGGTACTGAGAAGACGCTCTCGTTCGAGACCGGCAAGTTCGCCCCGCAGTCGCAGGGTGCAGTTGTCGTCAGTCTCGGACGGACCACCGTGTTGGCAACCGCCAACGCAGCCAAAGATGTCCGAGATGGCATCGACTTCTTCCCGCTCACCGTCGATGTCGAAGAGCGTGCTTACGCTGCCGGCAAGATCCCGGGCGCATTCTTCCGTCGTGAAGGTCGCCCGAGCGAGAACGCAATCCTCACCTGCCGCCTGACCGACCGCCCGCTGCGGCCGGCGTTCGCCGACGGGTACCGCAATGAGACACAGGTCGTCTTGACGATCCTCGGCGCCGACCAGGAAAACCCGCACGACATCATCAGCATCAACGCCGCTTCGGCAGCGTTCATGATCAGCGGTATCCCCTTCGACGGCCCGATCGGCGCCGTCCGCGTCGCCTTCAGCCAAGAGGGCACATGGATCCCGCACCCAACCTTCGAAGAGGGCCACGAAGGCACCTTCGAACTCGTCGTCGCCGGCCGTGAGCTTGACAACGGCGATGTCGCCATCATGATGGTCGAAGCCGGTGGCACCGAGAAGAGTTTCACGTACTACGAAGCCGGTGCCCCGAAGGTGACAGAAGAAGTCATCGCCGGCGGCCTCGAAGCGTCGAAGGTGTGGATCAAAGAGAGCATCGGCCTCCAGCGTCAGCTGCTTGCCGCCGTGATCAAGGCCCATGGCCCGATCAAACCGCTGTCCTACAACCCGGTCCTCGACTACGGCACCGACGTGTGGGAAGCCGTCCAGCGTGTCGGCTCGCCGAAGCTTGCAGAGATCATCAAGATCACGCAGAAGACTGAGCGCAATACCGCTACCGACGCCGCCGCCAAGGAGACCGTCGCCGAACTAGCGGGAACTTCCGAGGCACCTGGCGAATTCGTCGGGCGCACCAAGGAGATCAAGGACGCGTTCCGCAGCCTGACCAAGAAGCTCGTTCGCCAGCGTGTTCTTGACGAGGGAATCCGGATGGACGGCCGCGGTGTCCGCGACCTCCGTCCGGTCTCAGCCGAGATCGGCGTGTTGGCCACGGCTCATGGCTCCGGCCTGTTCCAGCGTGGCGAGACGCAGGTCCTGACGGTCGCCACCCTGGCGATGCCGCGCATGAACCAGCAGCTCGACACGTTGACGCCTGACACGACCAAGCGCTACATGCACCACTACAACATGGCCCCGTGGGCCAACGGCGAGACCGGCCGTGTCGGTTCGCCGAAGCGCCGCGAGATCGGCCACGGCGCGCTCGCCGAGCGTGCACTGTTGCCAGTCGTCCCGTCGCAGGAATCGTTTGCCTATTCGCTGCGTCTCGTCAGCGAAGTGATGAGTTCGAATGGCTCGACGTCGATGGCCTCGGTCTGCGGTTCGTCGCTGGCGTTGATGGATGCCGGTGTGCCGATCAAGGCGCCCGTCGCCGGTATCGCCATGGGCCTCATCTATGCCGATGGCAAGTACACGACGCTGACCGATATCCTCGGTTCTGAGGACGCCTTCGGCGACATGGACTTCAAGGTTGCCGGAACGGCTGACGTCGTCACCGCTCTGCAGCTCGACACGAAGATCGACGGCATCCCCGCCGATGTGCTCGCCGCCGCTCTGCAGCAGGCCAAAGAAGCCCGTCTGCAGATTCTCGAGGTGATGAACGCAACGATCTCCGAGCCACGTTCGGAAGTCCGTGACACGGCACCAAAAATCCTCAGTTTCAACATTCCGTTGGACCGCATCGGTGAAGTGATCGGGCCGAAGGGCAAGGTCATCAACACGATCCAACAGGAGACCGGCGCCGACGTCAATATCGACGACGACGGTGTCGTCGGTACCGTCACCATTGGTTCCGTCGACGGCCGCAAGGTCGAAGATGCCCGCTACCGGATCATGCTGATCATCGCCCCGCCGTCGGCTGATGTCGGTGCCACCTACATGGGTCGCGTCGTCAACATCACCAAGTTCGGTGCCTTCGTCAACATCCTTCCGGGTCGTGACGGCCTCATCCACATCTCCAAGTTGGGCCGCGGCAAGCGGATCAACCGGGTGGAGGATGTCGTCAACCTCGGTGACGAGATCGAAGTCCGCGTCGACGAGATCGACGAAAAAGGCAAGGTCAGCCTGAGCCTCGCAGACGACGCTGCTGCGCCGCCCGGCGAGTCGTCGGCCCCGGCCCCGTATTCGTCAGCACCGTCGACCCCGTCAGCAACGACTTCGTCCGACGACGGTGAGCACGCCTCCGTTGGCGCGGCGATGGCACCCACGTCGTTGAGCTTCGAAGACGCATTCGACGCCGAACTCGCCGGCGACCTCGGCGACCTCGGCCCGGCATCCTCACTGCCTCGTGACGACGCACCGCGTCGTGACAGCAGTGGCGGAGATCGTGGCCGCAACGGCGCCGGAGGCGACCGCGGTCGCCGTCGTCACCGCTGAGACATCCCACTACTGAGCGCTGGCCAGACTGTTACCTTCGGTAGCGGTCTGGCCAGATCGCTTTTCGCCGCCATGCGCGGTTCTACTCACTTGCCTGGCGGTCGTTGATCGGCAGGTGTCTTTCGTACGAGGGGTCCTGTGTCAACGCAGATCACACAATTGCCGCAGGGCCTGACAGTGGCCACCGAAAATGTCCCTGGGGCGTTGTCGGTGGCCGCTGGCGTCTGGGTCGGCGTCGGTGCCCGCGACGAACCGGCAGAACTGTCCGGAGCTTCGCACTTCCTCGAGCACCTGCTGTTCAAGGGCACAGCTGACCGCTCTGCAAAACAGATCTCGGAGTCGGTCGACCGTGTCGGCGGCGACATGAACGCCTTCACGACCAAGGAATACACGGCCTACTATTGCCGCCTGCCGCGCAGGTCGCAGGCAATGGCCATCGAGTTGCTCGGCGACGTCCTGTCTCGTCCGGCGCTGCGCGAGAGTGATGTCGACTCCGAACGCAAGGTCATCCTCGAGGAACTGGCGATGGACGACGACAGTCCCGACGATGTCGCTCACCGGCTGCTGCTGGCGTCACTGTTTCCCGAGCATCCACTCGGCCGCGAGACCGCCGGTGATGTCGAGACCGTCATGGCAACGACCGCAGCCGACATCCAGCAGTTCCACGCCTACTGGTACCGATCGAACAACACCGTCGTCGCCGTCGCCGGCGACATCGATCACGACGTCGTACTCGGGCAGATCACGGCGGCGTTCGCCGACCTCGGCGTCGATGGCGTCAAGCCGGAACGGATACGGCCAGAGTCCTCGCCTGGCGCCATCTCGCTGTTGGAGGACGACACCGAGCAGGTCCACCTGACATTCGGGTTCCGCGCCTTCGACCGTATGGATCCTGATCGCGAAGCGCTCGACGTCATGAACCACATCCTGGGCGGTGGCATGTCGAGCAGACTCTTCGAGGAGATCCGCGAGAAACGCGGACTCGTCTACAGCGTCTATTCGGGTGCCTCGTTGTACTCAGATGGTGGCCTGCTGAGCATCTACGCCGGCGCTCGCCCCGAGCAGGCGGCCGAGGTTGCGGGACTCGTACGCATCGAACTCGACCGACTCCGTATTGACGGTGTCACCAACGACGAACTCGATATCGCTCGCGGATATCTGTCCGGCTCGTTCGCCCTGGGTCTCGAGGACAGCGGCTCGCGCATGGCCCGCAATGCCGGCCTGCTGACGGCGATGGGTGCGATCCGTTCGCCCGAAGAGCAGGCAGCCCGCTGGGAGGCCGTGAGCTCCAGCGACGTCGACCGAGTCATCGAACGGATACTCAGCCAGCCGGTCGTCGTCTCAGCGGTCGGACCGATCACCGACGAACTCCGCGCTGTCGTCACCGTCTGACGCCTAACCCAGCTCGGAAGCGGTGACGACGTCGTCGGGCAGCCGGCATCTGGCAGGCTCTGGCGATGACGTCAAGCGTTCGCCGCCGCATCGCCGTGGCACTGGCGTCGCTCGTGCTCATCGCCGGCGGGTGTTCGAGTAGCGCCAAGCGGGCTGCGCCGATCGGAGCGGACCTGTCGACGGCGAGCGACGCCAACGTTCTCAAGCACGCCTTGACCGCCGGACTCGCGGGCGTGCCCGGTGTCGATCAGGCATGCATTCAGCGGGAACTGGCGTCGATCCCTCCGGATTTCAAGATCCCGGTGGACTCGCAGAGCGCAGCAGCGGATGACACGACCGAGGCGACGGCCGCTGAAACGACGGCCGCTGAAACGACCGAGGCGGCGGCCTCGACGATCGCTGATCCGCTCGACGTGCTGGGCGACAGCGATTGCGGTGGGGACAGCGACACGATGCTCAAGCAGATGGCGGGGACGCCGGCGGGAGAGGAACTGGTGGTTCGGGTGCTCGCTGCCGGATTCGCCGGTCAAAGGCTCCCCGTCGATCTCATCTGCGTTCGAGCGGTGATCAGCTCGACCACTTCGAACGTCGTCGACGCCCTGTTGACGTCGGCGGATTCACCCCCGGGCGACATCACCGAGAAGTTGTCGGCCTGCACGAAGTAGCGCCGTCATCACCCAGTGAACGACATGTGCTGCGGTGCGGCGCTGTCAGCGTTACCGTGGCGTGCCATGACGATTCGAGTGGGTGTGATCGGTGCTGGTGGCCGTATGGGAGCGACGGTCTGTGATGCAGTCGTCGCCGACCCGGACTTGCAACTCGTGGCGGCTGTCGACGTCGGTGCCAGTGGGGAGCTCGTCCACGGGGTGACGATCGCTGCTTCGCTCGACACCCTGAAGGAACGCGATGTTCAGGTCGTGGTCGACTTCACCGTGGCAGCGGCAGTCCGCTCGACCCTGCCGTGGCTGGCTGAGCACAGCATCCACGCTGTCGTGGGGACGACCGGACTGACGGACGACGACATGCAGATGGCGCGCAACCGGTTCACCTCCTCGAATTGCCTCATCGCCGCCAATTTCGCCATCGGTGCCGTGCTGATGATGCGCTTCGCCGAATTGGCGTCGCCATGGTTCGACACCGCCGAGATCATCGAGTTACACCACGACGCGAAAGTCGATGCACCGTCGGGTACGGCCCTTGCCACTGCGACTCGGATGGCCGCAGCGTCGTCAACATGGGCACCGGATCCAACCCGGCACGAAGTCGTCCGCGGGGCGCGAGGTGGCGAGGGACCCGCAGGAATACGTGTCCATTCGGTGCGCATGCGCGGCATGGTCGCTCACCAGGAAGTACTGCTCGGTGCTGCTGGACAGACCCTGACAATTCGCCACGACAGCTATGACCGGATCAGTTTCATGCCAGGTGTCGTGCTCGGTTGCAAACGCATCGCCGAACACCCGGGACTCACCATCGGCCTCGACAGCTATCTCGGGCTGTGAGCCGGGCACGTCTGCTTCGCTGTTCGCTACGAACCGATCTCGAACCACACTCTGGTCTGGCCGTGATCGGTCGAGACGCCCCAGGTGCGGGCGAGATCGGCGATCAGCTGCAAACCGCGACCTGAGGGATCGGTCTCACCGGCAACACGACGAGTCGGTACACCAGCGCCCTCGTTGCTGACTTCGATGCGGACGACCTGGACGCTTGGGTCGCTGCGTTCGACGCTCATGTTGATCGGCGCGCGACCGTGGAGCACGGCGTTGGAGACGAGTTCGCTTGCCAACAGCTGTGAGGTTTCGACGGTTTCGGCAGGCAGCCCCCATGACAGCAGGACGGTCGAGAGAAAACCACGGGCCTTATGCGGCGCACCAGTGTCCTGGTCGAGGTCGAGTTGTTCGATGCGTGGGGTCATTGCGGTATACCATTGTTGGATTGGTCCGACCAGAGAAGTGCAGACGCCACGATAGTTAACTGGGCCCGTCCGAAGGGTGAAGCGTGTGTGTGCGGTCGATGACAACGATCCGGGCTCGTGTACATGTGCAGACGCCGATGCCCACTCGCCGCCCACTCTAAACGTGAATCGGACGTAAACAGTGCAACGTCCAACCGCCCCGTCTTGCGAGCCTCCCGCTCGTCAGGCCTTCATCGGTGCGATGACCTGCTCGGTGAATCGGAGCGCCGGCTCGACGGCGAGGGGATGGCCGAAGTCCATCACGAAATACGTCACGCCGAGTTCGCCGAGGTGCGCCAGTCGTTGCAGCCACTGTTCGGAAGCCTCATCCGAATCCGGAAGCTCGCCTGCGACGGTCACGCAGCTCTCGATGTCGGCGGTATTCCTGCCGGCGCTGATTGCGGCCGTGTCGACGATGTCTCGCTTGCGTTTCCACCCGTCGTCGCTCCGGTACGCACCATTCCAGATATCGGCATGCCGTCCGACGATGGGTAGACCGATCTGCTCACCGGAACTGCCGATGCAGATCGGCGGAACAATATTGGGGCGGGGGGTGGCTGCGGCGTCGTCGATCTGGAAGTACGTCCCGTCGAAGGTCGGGTGCTCCTCCGTCCACATCAGGCGACAGATCTGTACGACCTCTTCGAGTTGACGAAGCCTGACGGCGGCCGTGGGGAACTCATATCCGTACGAACGGTATTCTTCGTCTCGCCATCCGGCACCGATGCCGAGCATGAAACGCCCGCCGGACAGTACCTGCAGCGTCGCCGCCATCTTCGCCGTGAGCGCCGGGTTGCGATAGCCGTGACCGAGTACGTGGTGGCACAACATCACGTCGGGGAACGTCGCTGCCAGCCAGGTGAGCGTTGTCCAGCCCTCGAGAAAGCCTTCGCGCTTGTCGCGGTCGAAGCCATAGAAGTGATCGGCGATCCACACCGAGTCGAAATGAGGCAACGCCCTGGGAAGGATGTGCTCCTGCTGGTACATCACGATGGGTTGGAAGTTGCTCCCAGCATGACCGGCGACAGGAGACAACCAGCCGAATTTCACCATGTCCGCAATCCTTCCGTCAGCCGACCGAGACAACTGTCGCGCATCCGCTCCCCGCAATCGGCATCCGTGCATCTTCTCGGACCGCGAGCTGGAGCAATGTATCGAGCGGCGGATTCGTGGGTATACCCACTGGTCGCCATCGCCCCGGTTGTCACCCTCGAATGACAGCGAGTGACGGGGCGGGCCACAAAATTGAGATACTCCCACACATCTCAGTACGGTGGGGTCGGCCGAACACGCTGCCCCCACCGGATGAGCCCCACCGGACGAGAACGAGAAGACGATGGACGAGATGAACGACATGCACGAGGTTGGTCGGAACGAATCACTGGCGGTATCGATCGATCAGCAGGGAACCGTGATTGCGGTCGGCGACATCGACCTTGCCGGCGGCCCGCTGCTGGAGAAGGCGATACTCCAACAGGAGGAGTCGCAGCCGATCATTATCGATCTTGCGGCTGTCGAGTTCATCGACTCGTCCGGCCTGCGCAGCCTGCTGTCGGCGAGCCGTCGCGCCCAGGGCCGCGAAACCTCCGTCACACTGCGCAACCCGTCGTCCGGCGTCCTCCGGCTGCTCTCGATCACTGGCACCACCACTCAGTTCGTGATCGAAGAGGCAGAATCGTGAACACGGCCACTCCGGCCGAAGCTGCACCTGATACCGCCGATTCCAGTACCGGTCAACTCGTGACGTTGGTCGTCCCCGCTGTCGCTGCGATGGCGCGGGTTGCACGGTTGACGGCCAGTTCGGTCGCCTCCCTCGGCGATATGACGGTCGACGACATCGATGACATCAAGATCGCCGTGAGCGAGTTGATGACGCTGTTCATCCAGCACGACGATCCATCCGAGATCACGTTGCGATTCGACGCCGGCGAGCTGACATTTTCGATCGACGCGACGATGGCCGTTTCCGGTGCCGATCTCGAGGGACCCGAAGCGCTGCTCGCCAAGGCAGTACTCGACGCGGTCTGCGACGTGTACGAGCTCGATTCGGTCGACGGTCGAATCGCTGCCAGGGTCGTCAAGAAGCGGTCCGACCAGTCGACTTCCTCACGCGGTTGACCCGTGACCTCACCGCGCACCCCAGAGGACGAGGAACGACTACGGATGCGCTTCCGCGAACTCCGTCGAACCGGCGATCGACGCACCCGCGACGACATCGTCGTCGAGCATTCGTGGATCCCCCGCGCTGTCGCCAGACGGTTCGACCAACGCGGTGAGGCCTTCGACGACCTGCTGCAAGTGGCGTCGATCGGGCTCGTCAAAGCGGTTGATCGATTCGATCCGGAGATGGGAACGAACTTCGTCTCGTTCGCCATGCCGACCGTCGTCGGAGAGGTGCGTCGGTATTTCCGCGACTACGCCTGGAGTGTGCGCGTGCCCCGCAGCGCCAAAGAACTCAAGCCGCGGATTGCCAAAGCGATCGAGGACCTGCAGCAGCAGCTGACACGTTCGCCGAGCGTTGCCGAAATCGCCGAACATCTCCATGTCGACGTCGATTCGGTGCTGGAGGCGATGGAGGCGTCTGCTGCCTATCGTGCCTCGTCGCTGGATACGCCCGGTACCGGAGACGATGCCCCGGAACAACACCGCAGTCTCGCCCAGGACGATCGTCAACTCGCCGGCGTCATCGATTCGGCGACCATCCGGCAAATGCTCGAGACGCTGCCGGGCCGCAGCAGGATGATCCTCTACCTGCGGTTCTTCGAGCAGATGAGCCAGGCAGACATCGCCGAGCATGTCGGCACCAGCCAGGTCCATGTGGGCCGGCTGCTGAAGGCCGGACTCGAACAGCTCCGTGGCCAATTGAGCGAGGACGAGCTACGCGAACTCGTCTGATACGGCACGTCGCTCGTTCGTCGCCCAGACGGCGGCACGTGTCGCCGTTTGATCCGCATTCGAGCCGGGTACCTCCTGTCGGCGCGACGGTTGCGCAAGCTCACCGATTTCAGGGGCTCGGCGACGTACGCGTGGCGTCCATCAGGCGCATCGCACAAGGAGAACGACAGATGTTCAAGCTCATTCGTAGGCCACTGCGTCCGTTCTACCGCTCGGTGGCACTCGCCTTCGTGTGGTCGAACAGGCGTGATCTCATGCGCTGGGTGAGTTTTGCCAAGCGTGCTGTCGCCACGACAACTCGGCCGTCATCAGCCGATCTGAAAAGTGAGGCGCGTGTGCGGTTGTCGGTCTCCTTGGATCCGATATTGCGTCGGGATGCAGCGCTCAAGGACCTCCGCGTACGGGACGGAGTCGTGACCCTGCAGTCGCCTGTCGGCTGGGCCAACCGTGGCATCGCCGTCACCCGGCTGGAGCAGATCAACGGCATCGAGTCGGTCCATACGACAAGCGA
>Ga0209724_1004389_pt1 | contig 11129 bp, 6 predicted proteins | sample grotaG_FD_184143 | JGI IMG/M metagenome (GOLD analysis project Ga0209724, IMG submission 184143) | Glacier valley bacterial and archeal communities from Borup Fiord, Nunavut, Canada, to study Microbial Dark Matter (Phase II) -... | ecosystem: Environmental > Aquatic > Freshwater > Ice > Glacier ... | reverse complement strand
CCCAACCTATATTCATATCACTTTCCAGATTGGCCAATGGAAGGTTAAACCCAACTTCTTCAGGAATTACAATGTCATTTTTGGAAGCTAGAAGCCCATCTCTTTTTCTTGTAAAAAAATCACCACTGAAATACAGCTTTTGATTTAACATATATGCATCAATCCCAATATTAAAATTTGAAGTTGTAATCCAAGAGATATTGGTTGCTGGAAGTCCTCTTTGCTCAATCCCTATTATTGTTTGGTTATCTCCCATTACGTACTTCCCTTTATCAAAATTATAACCGTCAAAATAGTCAAAGCCTCCAACATTAGTATCATCTCCAAGCTTTCCATAACTACTTCTAATTTTGAAGTCATTAAATACCCGATTCAAAATAGAACTAGTCCAAAATTGTTCTTGACTGATCCGATATCCTAAAGCAACAGCTGGGAACAATCCCCATCTATTTTCCGGCAAAAATTTATATGACCCATCATACCTTCCTGAAAGTTCAACTATATATTTGTTTTTATATGTATAGTTTACTCTGCCAATTATGCCAGCTCTTGCATTCTCCTCGTAAGTATTGGCTAAAGAATTAAACTCATTTGTTTTAATTAAGGTTAAGTAATTGGTTGTGGGAATACCATTTAAGGTAAAGTTAGGCATCTTCCTTTCTGACATTTCAGCTGCGACAACTGCATTTATTTGATGATCACCCTCTTCACGGAGGTAATTTATTTGCGCACGGAACATGTTTTCAGTAACATTATTAAACTTTCTTAACTTTGAACGGTTGGCATTTCCCCCTGTTACCACATACTCATTGGTTTCTTTGTTAAAAGTATACGCTTTAGTATCAAATTTTTGTCCATCATAATCGTTACCGGCAAAATAATAAGAACCTAATAATTTCGCTGTTAATCCTTTTATAGGAGTATCATATGTGAGGGAAAGGTTTCCCTGAAGTACTCTCCAGGTGTCTACCCAACTACCACTTTTCTTCTTATTAATAACTGATGTATTCACATATGTTCGATTTCCATTATCAGCAGGATAATCAGGATTATCATTAGCATAAGGTCTCTCCGTCGGTCTATTCCTAAAAATGGCTTCTGAAAAAATGTAGTAGTGATCTCTACTAACCATAGTCATTACACCATCATTATTTTCAATTCTTCCATTCATGTCCATTCCGATGTTTAATCCGTGAGCTAATTCTGCTTGAATATTAGACTGAAAATTATTTCTTTTAAATTCAAATCCATCAAACAAACCACTCTGATCCAATAAACTATAACTTAAGTAATAATTGATTTTATCAGTACCACCGCTTGCATCCATATGTAGATAAGATTGTGGGGAATTAGGCTTAATGATGAATTTTTTCCAATTAAAGCTTTGGTATTTTGGGTCAGTTCCTTGCTGCCATTTATCATACTCTTCTCTTGTCCAACTGGTTGCCCCATAAAGATTCATATCTCTCTCTACCATATGATCTACCCATTGAGCAGAATTCATCATTTCGGGATATTGGGTAAAATTTTGCCACCCTTTTCTATAATTAATATTGATTTGATTAGGAGAATTTCTCTTCCCTTTTTTTGTATTCACAACAATTACTCCATTTGATGCCTGTATACCATATATTGCTGCCGATGCATCTTTTAATACTGTAATGGACTCAATGTCATTAGCATCGATGTTATTAAATTGTCCTGCATCTTTTTGTATTCCGTCTATGACATATAATGGATTACCTAAATTACGTATTTGAATATCAGCAGCTGAACCCGGTTTTCCTGTAGTTTGCCGTGCAGAAACTCCACCTATTTTACCCACTAAAGCACTCGCTAAAGATGTTTCTGATGAAGATATTAATTGATCTGTTTTAACAGAACTAATAGCACCGGTTATGGATTCCCTTTTCTGAGTTCCATAACCAATTACTACAACTTCTTCTACTCCGGTAGCTTCATCAACAAGTGTCAAATTAATAGTTGAATTGTCTCCTACTTGAACCTCCTGTCCCTTCATCCCCACAAATGCAAACTGCAAAATTGCTTTTTCAGGAATATTTGGAATTGAATATCCGCCATTGACGTCAGTGATGGTTCCTTTGGTCGTTCCTTTTACAACCACCGTAACCCCTGGAAGTGATGCTCCTGACGAGTCGGTTACCTTTCCTGAAACAGTTTTTTGCTGTTGACCCGAGTTCTTTACTCCCGACTTATTTTCAGCATTGGTAAGTACAATCTGGCGGTCGCTAATGCTGTAGCTTATTTCAGTGTCTTGAAACAAAGCATTCAATACTTCATCAATCTTCCCATCTTTAACATTTAGATTAACCGTTTTTTTTGTATTCACAAAATCCTGGTTGTAAAGAAAATAAAATTCACTTTTATTCTCAATCTCATTCAATACGTCTTCCAGAACTGCCTGGTTGAATTTAAGTGTTAGTTTTGTTTGCTGTGAATAACCATCCACTGCCAAAACCTGGACAATACCAAGGAAAAAGAAAAATACGCTCCATTTCATCATCTTTAGGCATTTTTTTAGGGTATAGCTGTCCCATACCCCGAGTTCTCGATTTTTTTTCATAGTTTTACATGTGTAGTTTAATTAAAATTTAACCGTTTATTGATCTACTCTTTTTATCAGGGAAGTACTTGTAATACTTTCCTGATTTTTTTTATGCTCGTATCGTTAATTTCTGATGAATAGTTAATTTGCTTTTCTCCGGATGATAATGCTTCTCTTTTTGAAGGTACCTTTATCATCCACTTTACGATTGTTGAAGCTATATTCGATAGGGGCTGTCAGCGAAATCAGGCGGATAACTTCTTCAATTTGTTCCTCCTGGAACGTGGCACGGTACCTGAATTTTTGAAGCATGGGATCAGTCATGACAATCTCCACGTTGTACCAGCGGCCAATTCGATTCAATACTTCCGACAATGGTTCATTCCTGAATACTAGTAACCCATCTTTCCAGGCACTGAACTGAACGGCATTGACGTTTTGAATGGTACTGGTTTTCAGAAGCGCATCGTAAATAAACCTTTCATTGGGTTTCAGTTCAGCTGTGAACTTCTTGTCAGTGCCATCCACTTGTACTTTCCCTTCCTGAAGAACCACCTCGGTGACTTTTTCATTCAGAAAAGCTGCTACATTGAATTTGGTACCCAGTACCTGAACATCCAATGCCGGTGTGCTAACCACGAAGGGCTTGTCTTTGTTGTGAATGACCTCAAACCATGCTTCGCCTGAAAGTTGAACCTTTCTATTGCCCAAGAAGTTGGTGGCATATTTCAATGTGGAACCACTGTTGAGCCATCCTTTGGTCCCATCAGGCAATTGAAAATGAGTCCGGGCGCCCTGTGGTGAATAGATTTCAACTAAAGACGAATTGTCTGAGGAAGAGGTGGCAAGGAAAGTTGAGTAAATACTGTAAAGAAGTAAGGGCAACAGCAGGATGGCAGCTGCCTGTGTATAGAACCTTTGAAATTTGATCTTCAAATTTACAGATGGTTTCTCGGAGGCAATCTTATGTTTGAGCAAGTTGAGCACCGAACTTAAATCTTTTTCTCCCTCAACGATTTCTATCGGGAATTCATTCCAGTGTTGCTCAATGGTAATTTTTAATTCGGCTTCGCTGCCCGGGTCTTTAAACCAGCGGCTGACTTGTGTAAAATCTTTCAGCGAATAGTGACCGCTGGCAAAGTTTTTCAGTATTTTATAATCAATTTGTTCTTTCATAGCAGTTCTGTCCACCACCTGATATCTAATGTGTGACTGTTATATCTGGAAACGGAAAAAACCCCTATTCGAAAGTGAAATATTTTTTTAGTACTGAAAAATGTACAGGAATACCATGCCCAGAGTACTGTCTTTTTGAAATTTCTTTTTTAGGAAATTCATAGCTTCGGTGATCTGGTTTTCAACCGTTTTTGGTGAAATGTCCATAGTCAAGGCAATATCACGGACCGACATTCCCTCTTTTTTGCGTTTCATGAAAATTTCCTTTCTCCTGTCAGGCATCTGCCCGATGAGTTGTTCCAGTTTTGTTACAAGTAACTCATAATCGGGATTGGTTTCGATGGAAGCATTTTCTGAAGCCAGATATTCCAGTATGCTTGCAGCGTATTTTTCGTCCCTGGACTTTTTGTTAAAATGTTTTCGGATGGCATTAAAAGCGATTGTAAACAAATAGGATTGAAAAGAAGTGTCGCTCCTAAGGTAATGGCGGTTCTCCCATAATTTCATGAATACATCCTGAACAATCTCTTCAGCTTCGGTTTCCGATTTCAGGTAAGACAAAGAAAACCGGTACAATTTCTGGCTGTAATTTTCAAACAAGCGTTCGAATGCAAACGGTGAACCGCCTTGCAATAAGGAAACCAACTGTTGTTCAGTTTGAGGTTGTTCTCTGTACAAAAGCTTAAGTTAAAATTATATTTATTTTTCAAAAGTATATATAATTAGGGCAAATTATTCATAGGTCCCATATTTTTATTTCAGGATGGCATCCGCAAACCCGGTACATAAATGATAATTATAGTACCATAATGATTGGGTGCCTTAAATGACTTATTTATTTGATTATTTATCATTCTATTGTGTATAAGGATCAGGAACAGGTATTTTATAATAGTTTGGCTATAATTTAGTTTAAAGCGTCAAATATACAATTATTAATTTGTCTTCAAATTTATACCCTGAAATTTTATGAAAGTCAGATCGTTGATATTTATTCCCTGATAGTTTTTCTTTCGATGTAGTTTGTATCATTATTTAGTAACTCACCTTAGGTAAGAACACGGATAAATAATAAAAAATAAAAAGGGGAACACTGATTTAACTGACCCCGAGTCTTCAAATTGGCGTTAACTTCGTGCAATCTGTTTTGTAAACAATTGATTATTAAGAAGTAACTCCAGGTAATTAGTTCGCACTCCAGATAGGAAAAGATACTGGGATGAATCATTTTGTAGGATTTGAAATCGATATTGCTTATTCTACAACTGTTAAACCACCAGGGAATACTGCTTCAAATCTTTGATTATCAGCATGAATATACACGAAGTTAACGCCAATTCAAGTACTCGGGGCCCGATTCTGGAAACTTCGGCGGACAGCCTGACTTACGGTCCGGGCCATCATTGCATATTCACAGTAAGGGGCCAGGATTATATACTCTATCACCGGATCTTCCCTCAAAAGGAAAGCTATGTGCTGCGTCAGTTATGCCTGGATCGACTGAATTTCGACTCAAAAGGAATTATACGAAAGGTAAGTAGGCTGGGTGTGATCAATCCATTGAAAAAATAGAAGACTCCCCAATCCTGTCAGATTTCCAAAAGCTGACAGGATTAAATACAGCAGATTTTTTTATCCTCCTACAACCCCTTCCAACATCTCTTTGGCCTTTTTAACACTTTTGACTTTTTCGAAAGTAAGTGAGAGCCGGTTGTTTCCTTCTTTCATCCGGCAGATTTGTTGATGGGTTTGTATGAATTGAAGTACCTTGCCAAATACAGGTGATTGGTAATAAGCAGATTGGGGATTGGAAATAAACTGGCAAACCATTTTAGAGTGTTTGAGAATAATTTTCTCCATTCCAAGCTCAACGGCTGCACGGCGCAGGCGAACTACTTCAATGAGTTCCAGACTTTCAGGGGGTAATTTACCAAAACGGTCAATCAATCCTGCTTCGAATTTTACCAAAGCTTCTTCGTTTTCTAGGTTGTCGAGTTCTCGGTAAAGCAACATGCGTTCTGAAGTACTCTGTATGTAATTATCCGGAAACAGCAATTGCATATCGGTATCAATCTGGCAGTCGCTGCCAAATTTCATATTCAGGAAAGCGCGTGAGGTATCTTCTTTTTCATCTTTGAAGATCTCTTTAAACTCAGTTTGTTTCAATTCCTGAATGGCTTCATTCAGTATCCTGTGATAGGTTTCGAACCCGATGTCGGCAATAAAGCCACTTTGCTCGGCGCCCAAAAGATTACCGGCACCACGGATATCCAAATCCTGCATGGCAATGTTGAACCCGCTTCCCAGTTCCGAGAATTCTTCAATGGCCCGTAAGCGCCTGCTTGCTTCAGATGAGAGCGTTGAAAGCGGAGGTGCGAGCAGGTAACAGAACGCTTTTTTGTTCGACCGGCCAACCCTTCCGCGCAACTGGTGCAAATCGCTCAGGCCAAAGTTCTCAGCATGATTGATGATAATGGTATTGGCATTGGGGATATCCAATCCAGACTCGATGATGGTAGTGGCAATCAATACATCGAATTGGCCGTTGATAAAATCCATCATCAGCTTTTCAAGTTTTTGCCCCTCCATTTGCCCGTGACCAACCACAGTGCGCACTCCGGGTACTAATTTGCGGATAATTGTTTCTACTTCATAGATATTCGACACCCGGTTGTGGATAAAAAACACCTGGCCTTCACGCGCCATCTCATATTGAATGGCATCTCTGATAATTTCTTCACTAAATCCATGCAGCTCAGTGGCAATGGGGTAACGGTTGGGTGGTGCTGTTTGTATAATCGATAAATCGCGGGCTCCCATCATCGAAAATTGTAGCGTTCTGGGGATGGGAGTGGCAGTGAGGGTAAGTGTATCGACATTTAACTTTATCTGCTTCAGTTTTTCTTTCACCGAAACACCAAATTTCTGTTCCTCATCCACGATTAACAGTCCCAAGTCTTTAAAAGCCACTTCTTTGCCCACTAATTTGTGGGTTCCAATAAGTATATCCACCTTGCCGGCTTTGGTGTCAGCAATTACCTGTTTCACATCAGCGGGTTTGCGCAATCGGCTGATGTATTCAACCCTTGCCGGGAAATCATTTAGGCGTTCAGAAAAGGTCTTGAAATGCTGAAGGGCCAGTATAGTTGTTGGAACCAATACTGCCACCTGTTTGCTGTCGGCCACCGCTTTAAAGGCAGCCCGGATAGCGATCTCAGTTTTCCCGAAACCCACATCACCACAAACCAGGCGATCCATGGGTATTTCCTTTTCCATGTCTTCCTTTACGGCAATGGTCGATTTGAGTTGGTCGGGCGTATCTTCATAAATAAAGGAGGCTTCCAGTTCGGTCTGAAGATATGAATCGGGCGAAAATGCAAAACCACGTTCCTGGCGACGGGCTGCATATAACTCGATGAGTTCTTTGGCAATGTCTTTCACCTTCACCTTGGTACGGTCTTTCAGCTTCTGCCACGCCCCGCTCCCCAGCTTACTGATAGTAGGTTCGGTGCCTTCCTTGCCTTTGAATTTGGAGATCCGGTGCAGATTTTGAATACTCACCAGAAGTACATCATTGTCGCGGTAGGTAAGCCTGATGGCCTCCTGAAGCTTTCCATCAACCTCAGTTTTTACCAGACCAACAAATTTACCGATGCCATGATCAATGTGCACCACGTAATCGCCCTGGTGAAGTTTGTTCAGTTCTTTTAAAGAAATACTATCGCGTTCGGCCTTGCGCGTTTTAATCTCGAAACGATGATAGCGTTCGAAAATCTGATGATCGGTATAGCAGCAAATCTTCAGGTCGCGGTCGATAAATCCTTCATGTAGGGTAAAGTTGATGGGTCGGAACTTAACATCCAATCCTTTATCGTCAAAAATAGCCTGTAGGCGATCGGTTTGCGAAACATTGCCCGAAAGAATATAATTGGTGAAGCCGAAGTTCTGATAGTCGATCAGGTTTTCAGCCAGCATATCAAAGTTCTTGTGAAACACAGGCTGGTGTGTAGTTTGAAAAGTCATTGTTTTAGAATGGCCGAAGAAATGTTTCTGTCCAAACTCGGCACAAGTAAAGCGTTTTATTTCTTTGGAAAATACTTCTCCTGAAAGTAGTTTGGCAAACCATGCCTTGCGTTGCTCTTCGGTTTCAGCCTTTTCGATTGTTTGTATAAAATTAAATTCCATCTGATCCTTAATCAGTTGAATGTCATTCAGGAAAAGGAGAGTGTCAGCAGGAATAAAATTCAGGAAGCTGATGCGTTCCTCTCCATTTAAATCTTCATGAATATTGGGAATGATGCTGATATGAGTAAGGGCTTCTTTAGATATCTGATTGTCGATATCAAAACTGCGGATCGAATCTACTTCATCGCCAAAGAAGTCAATGCGGTAGGGATCTTCATTCGAAAATGAATAAATATCGACAATACCACCGCGAATGGAAAACTGGCCGGGTTCATACACGAAGTCAACGCGTTCGAACCCATACTCAAACAGCACTTCATTGATAAATTCGAGGGACAACTTATCACCTTTTGACACCTGGAAAGTATTGGCTGCCAGTCCCTCTCCGGAAATTACTTTCTCAACCAAAGCATCAGGATAAGTGACCACGATAAGGGGGTTCCCGTCTTTTAACTTATTGAGTACCTCGGTTCTAAGGATGATGTTCTCCTGTTCGATGGTTTCGTAATGCGCTGATCGTTTATAAGACGAAGGAAAGAGCAAAACCGGAACCTCGGTAGCCAGAGTAATCAGATCATCATAAAAGTAGGCCGCCTCTTCCTTGTCGTTCAGGCAAATAACAAATGTTTTCTGTATTTCTTCGGAAAGTAAACAAACCAGAATGCTTCGTGAAGAGCCAACGAGTCCTGAAAGGTGAATCTTTTCACCCGGGGTATTCAGCAACAGGCTCAACTCGCTGAGTAATTCATGCTTTCTGAAAAGCTTCCTAAATTCTTTCCGCTCCAAAATCAAACTATTTGGCTGCAAATGTAACGATAAATGAGATAAAGTGTTCGCAATGATGATTAAGGATTCTATCTCTATTGAAAAGATGAAATTCTTAATCATTATTAATTTGATTTACTGCCAGATGTTTCGTAAATTTCAATGTTAATTCAAAACTCAATTTTATAAATCATCACCATGGACAACAATTCAGAAAAACATCATTCACAACAGGAAGATAATAATCTTCAACAGGTTGAACCAGAAATGAAAGGCCACAACAAATCGATAACAAAGAAAAGATATTTCAAAGAGCTGGAGAAGCTGGAGTTTGAATTAATCAAACTTCAGGAATGGGTAGTATTTAAAAAACTTAAAGTGGTGGTCTTGTTTGAAGGGCGTGATGCCGCTGGAAAAGGAGGAGTGATCAAGCGGATTTCCGCGCCACTCAATCCTCGAATCTGCCGGATTGCTGCCTTGGCAACTCCAACTGACAAAGAAAAATCGCAATGGTACTTTCAACGCTATGCGGCACAACTGCCTTCAGCGGGCGAGATCGTCCTGTTTGACAGAAGCTGGTATAACCGCGCGGGAGTTGAACATGTGATGGGATTTTGCACCGATGAACAGTACCACGAGTTCTTCGAAAGTTGTCCGCAGTTTGAATTAATGTTGAAGCGCTCGGGAATCATTTTAATCAAATATTACTTTTCCGTTTCAGACGAAGAACAGGAGAACCGGTTTCAGGATCGAATCAACGATCCCACAAAGAGCTGGAAGTTAAGCCCCATGGATATTGCCTCGCGTGAGAAATGGGTGGAATATTCCATCGCACAGGATGAGATGTTTAAACAAACCGATACCAAACAATCACCTTGGTATGTGGTTCCTGCCGACCATAAAAAGCTGGCGCGCCTTAACTGTATTAGCCATATTCTGAGCCAGGTTCCTTATGAAACGCTTCCTCATAAAACCATTGTCCTTTCTGCCCGTAAACAACATCCGTCTTATGCCAGGCCTCCGATTTTAAATCTGAATTTCGTTCCCGACCGGTATGGGGAATAATAACGTGAGTGCGATTGGATGGTTGGATGATTAATATTAAATTATTCAACCATCCAACCATGAACATTAACAGAATAAAAGCTGTCCGCTCAGAATAAAGATTACTTTTGATTGTTGTATCATCAAAATAGTATGAATGGCTCGATTTATCAATGACCGGAAGCAATCTACCGGAAAAATGCCGGGTGCACTAATTCACTTGGGAACACAGAAAATTGATCGCACAAGGCTGCGTCTTATTCATTACACGCAAGATGAAATTGTTGAAAAAGAACCAGAAACCCTGGATGAGTGCCTTCCCTATATCGCTGACGACACAGTGACATGGATTAATATTTATGGGTTGCACGATGCTAAAATAATTCAGAAATTAGGCGAACTGTTTGTTATTCACGACCTTTTGCTTGAAGACATGCTCGACACGGGACAGCGTCCAAAAGTGACTGAAACCGATGATCTTATGGTGGTGATTTTAAAGCTGCTGGATTACGATGAAAAAAATAAAAAACTCACTTCCGAACAAATTACTTTTATTCTGGACGATTCTTATCTTATTACCCTTCAGGAAAGGGTGGGAGGCCATTTTGATCTGATAAGAGACCGGATCAGAAAAGGAAAAGGTAGAGTCAGACGAAAAAGCGCCGATTATCTGACCTACGTTTTGTTGGATGCCATTGTTGATAGTTACCTGATTAACATTGAAATACTGGGCGATTTTATAGAGAAAAACGAACCTTACATTTTTGCCCCCAAACATCAAAAAGGGTTGATGCAGAAAATGTATAAATATAAAAATGAAATCAATTTTCTTCGCAAAAACATACGACCTGTGAAAGAAATTGTCCTTCACCTGATTGAAAATGAATCGGGTTTTATTGACGAAGAAAACCTAAAGTACTTTCGCGACCTCAGTGATTTAGTTACACAGGGTACGGAAACAATTGAAATCTACCAGACGATGTTGAACGATCAGATGATAATTTACCATGCCAACCTGGACACCAATGCCAACGAAATCATGAAAGTGCTCACTGTATTCTCTGCTTTCTTCATTCCACTTACCTTTTTGGCAGGTGTTTACGGTATGAATTTTGATGTTTTCCCCGAATTGCATTTCAAATACGGATACCTGTATTTCTGGATACTGGTAATCCTCATCGTTTCAGGCCTGTTGGTGTATTTCAGAAGGAGAAAATGGTTTTAATAAACTTATTGCCATCGAAGTCTCTGAATTTCACTTTTTTCACCCCCCCCCTCATTAATTACTGCACGTGAAGTTCAATACCTCGGCAACTCTGAAAGTAGGGAAGGGTTTATGAATTCTTGCCCATTTGTTGAATTATACTAAAAACGGGATAAATTTATACACTTC
>Ga0209724_1004384_pt1 | contig 11135 bp, 8 predicted proteins | sample grotaG_FD_184143 | JGI IMG/M metagenome (GOLD analysis project Ga0209724, IMG submission 184143) | Glacier valley bacterial and archeal communities from Borup Fiord, Nunavut, Canada, to study Microbial Dark Matter (Phase II) -... | ecosystem: Environmental > Aquatic > Freshwater > Ice > Glacier ... | reverse complement strand
GAACTACAAAATGTTTTTGCATTCCTTCAATACTGTTTTCTTCAACTGAATTCTGTGAAGTTTTCATAACAATAAAATTTAAGGTTGAAAATTATATGCCAGGTACTTAGGGTGGCACAGCGGGTCAGTCAGGGAAACGTGGAATACCTTAACGATCCGGTTTTTCAGAAATCGGGAAGGATATGCTGCGAAAGTCCTTGACTGAGCGCAGCGATACCCGATGGGATACCCTACCTTGGTATAGAATTTTCCTTAAATTGTCATTAAAACCTGATCACAAATTATGGAAAACAAGTAGTTGCAGGAGAGACAAACTTGTAGGTTAGGTGAATGATTGAATTACTTTTAGAGTAAACCTTCATCGGCCATTGAGAGATAAGAATCAGTGGTCATAATCAGGTGATCCAGCAGCGGAATGTCGAGGATAACACCGGCTTGTTTAATCTGATTCGTAATTTTCCGGTCAGCATCGCTAACATCAAGATTTCCAGACGGATGGTTGTGAGATAAAATTATTGAAGTGCAGGAAGCTTTAAGTGCAACCTGGAAAATAACACGGACATCAACCACTGCACCGGTCATTCCACCTTTCGAAAGCTGGTGATAACCTAGGATCTGGTTCTGCCGGTTCAGCATTAGCAAATAGCTGAATTCAATGTGTTCGTAAGCCGGCCAGATTGCTCTGAATGCATCGGCAGCATCTTTGAAGCCGGTCACTTTTATTCGGTCTTTGGCCTTGACGTGTGATGAATAAGAGATTTGTACTTCTGCTATAAATTCCGGAATCATGAGTTTCACCTATGCCCTTAGGATTTATTTTGGCATCTGGCCCGCCGTTACGTTAAATTTCGGGCAAACCAGATTGAGCCGGGCGGATTCTTGTCAAGGGCGAATGTCAGTTTCTGCCTTTCGTGGGTTGAAAGTGACCGAGCACGAAGTGACGGGAGATGATGCACTAAAAGTTATCATCTGCATGACCGGACGACCCTTGACTTTTCCGATCTGGCGATCAATACCTTTGACCTGGAATTTAAGTGTAACAGCAAACGTTCACTGTAATCAGTTTTTAGTAAAAACCTTCCGTCTTATGGATTCGGAATGGAATTATTGTTGATTTTCCACAAAAAAAGCCTCCGTAAAAGAGACTTCATAAAGACTTTTTTTTAAATTATTGACCAATTGTCCAGGACCACATTTCCCAATAATCAGGATTTTCTTGTTCCCATTTACTTAAAGATTCAGAATCTTCAGCACTATTGCGTTTCCCAAATAAAAATTCCAATTCATCCTGTTTCTGAATATCTTCTAAAACTAAAGTTGTTTTCATGACAATAAATATTAAGGTTAAAAATTTTATGCAAGGTGAAAGGGTGGCATGGCTGGGCAGTCAAGGAGGAACTGGAATACCGGACTGATCCCGTATTTCTCGGGAAGAGGGAGGATATGCCGGGAAAATCCTTGACTGAGCGAAGCGGTACCTGATGGGATACCCTACCTTAGCATAGAATTCCAACCGTTCAGTGTCATGAAAACAGTTGGTTTATAGACAGCAAATGAGTACCTTGGATTATGTTTTTGGAAAAAGCAGGATTAATATACGGTAATATTGGGATGAGCAAAAAAAGAGACCCGAAGGCCTCTCTCGCTATTCAACTGAACCAGTTGGCGAAGGTTCCGCTTTCTGATTCAGCATATAGTTAACAGCATTTTGCGCCTGTGCTGCAGCCATAACAAGCACCTTGGGATCATCCTTGAAAGTTCTGATCCAGCTTTTGATGTAGGCAGCGTTGTTTTCAATGGTTTGTTGTTCAATATTTGTTAAACCACACAGGTAGGCAGCACCCATTTCAGCACAGAGCTCCTCTTGACTATAATCCTGAGAACCGAATTTATGATCTTTAATTTTTTCATGACGGCCAAGCCTTGACCTGTGACCTGTGCTATGGACAAGTTCGTGATACATAGTCGAATAGCACTGTTCGTCATGAAAGAAAGATCTTTGACTCGGCATACAGACAGTATCTATTGAAGGAGAGTAGTAAGCATGATCACTGTTCCATTCAATCTTTGGACAATCTTTCCACTGGTAAATGATCTGATCAGCAGCTGCAATGGAATTAAAATCGTGATCAAAAGCTTCAGTATCCGGGATCCTCTTTGGATCAATTCCTTCAGTTTGTAAAAGGTTGAAAACATTGTAGTAGCGAAGAAATGGTGTTTTCTTAATTGATCCGTCTTTCTCTTCGGATTCAAGAATTTTCCAGAAAACCACCATTGTCGCTTTTTCTCCTTTGCGGATATTACCGCCAAGTGCTCTTGCCTGTTCGAAAGTCATGTAAAACGGCGAAGTGTAAGGAAGGCAAAGCAGCATCCAGAAGTTAATTCCGGTATAAGGGCGATTAGATGTCATATTACGAGGCATTCCGTTTTTGGTTCGCCAGGGAATCTGCCATGGAACAACTCCAGCTTCCAATCTGTCAATAATTTTCTGCGTAACAACTTCATAAAGATCCATTTTATTCATCTGTGATGCTTCTGCCTTGAAGACTTGTTTTGGCAACTGGCACGCCGGTTAAATTTTTGCGTGCCGATCATTGAGCTGCCACGGATAAGGTCAACGGGGTGCATGTCAGTTTGCCACCCTGCCCGAAGGGTAGTGTTATTTAGGCAAACTGAACGTATCCGAAGGATTCCGGCGCGCCGGAACCCCTTTACCGTTCCGTGGAGCGATCAATAACTTTGAAAAAATTTGAGTGAAGTGTATTATCTTTAAAATCAAAACCTTACCTTACATGGAAATAAATTTTCAAAATCAACAAAAACTATGAATAGTCTCCTATTTTGACAATGCCTTTCCATTGTTCGTATAACTTATCAACAAAACAGCCTTACCATCTTGACTCATAATGAAATTTCAATTGGCGAACTGATGGCACAAGAACGTGACCTTTTGTTGCCCCATCCCGGACGCATGGAGTGCTTTGTCCTTCAGGAGGCAAGTGTTGATAAGTATGCCACCTTTACCTTGGGTACGAACCATTATTCTGTTCCCGATCACCTGGTGGGACAAAAAATTGATATTAAGGTATACGCCAACCAATTGAAGATCTACCATCAGGGAAAAATCTTTTTCAAACACGCCCGTGATTATGGAACCGGACAGTGGATAATCACGCTGGACCACTACTTACGAACCTTGGAACGAAAGCCGGGTGCCCTTCATGGTTCGGTGGCGCTCAAACAAGCTCCCTGGGAAGTACGGCAAATTTATGAGTCGGCCTTCAGGGAAAATGCACGGGATTTTATTGAAGTGCTCCAATACTGTAAATCGCACGAGATCTCCCATGAACGCCTGTGGAGGGTCTATCAGCAATTGCTGGTAAAATGCCCTTCTGACATCAGCGTGGACAAGTTTAAGGCATTACTGGGGAATAATGCTCAGGAAGAGTGGTTATCAACTATCCTGATACAGAAATTACCCGGTATGCATTGGAGCTACTTACAGAGGTCGGTGATATACTTTATAAAAATTAGCTATGGAAAAGAATATTGCACAGGACATTACAGTCTATACCAAGGAACTCCGGCTACCGACCTTCGGTAAGAACTACGAAACCGCAGCCACTGAGGCTGCTCGTGAGAACCTCTCTTTTGAACAATACCTGCACGGTCTGTTGTTGCTGGAGTTTGAATCACGGGCTGAAAACCGCAAGAAAACCATGATCCGTCAGGCGGGTTTCCCGCAGCTGAAGTACCTTCAGTACCTCAGTCGGGAGGATCTTCCCAAAGAGGCACAAGAACGCTTGCCGCAGCTTGAACGGCTGGAATTTATCCGCACCGGTCGTAATCTGATACTGGCTGGTAACCCGGGAACAGGTAAGACCCACCTCGCACTTGGTCTGGGGATAAAAGCTTGCTCAGAAGGGTTCCGCGTGTTGTTCACTACTGTACCCAGGATGCTTACCCAAATAAGGGAAAGCCGTTCAGATAAAACCCTTACTCTTTTGGAACATCGCTTCGAGAAATACGATCTGGTGATCTGCGACGAGTTCGGTTATATCTCCTACGACAAGGAAGGGGCAGAGCTGCTGTTTAATCACCTCTCTTTAAGAGCGGGAAGTAAATCAACGATCATCACAACCAATCTCTCTTTTGACCGCTGGCCTGAGATTTTTGGAGATCCAACTCTTACGGCTGCGATGGTTGACAGACTAACTCATCGGGCCTATTTAATTAATATGAACGGTAAATCTTATCGAGTGAAGGAGACCCGCAAATGGAACGAACAATAACAAATACTATCCCCAGGGCGGCTCCGAATTTTTTCCGGGGAAGGCAGGATTCGACCTCCGGCCTCATCCCACCTTCCCCGGAAAAAGAAAGCTTGCGTACATCAAAGGAAAAGGTATTTTTACATCGGTCAGCTGTTCACTTTTCAACCGGTACAGCTGTGCAGTTTTCACCCGGTATTTACAATTCTCTCAGCGCTGCTGAGAGTTTTGATTTTCAATTTGTGTCTGCACTGCGGTCACAAATAACAAATTATTTAAATTCAGTTATTTGCATTTGTCCGTTACAACAAAGTCCTGGTTATTCAATCAATTGGCCTACTTTGTTTACTACTCTATATTCCAAATCAAATTCGTTAAAGTGTGCTTTACCACATTTAATTTTAAGTTGTTCGTCTCCACTTAGTTTGGATAAATCAACTTGCGGCGTTCCCGTATCTTTGGTTTCAGCGACGAAGTAAATTTTCTTATCGTCCTCAAAAACTATCGCCCAGTCTGGGTTGTAGTTGCCGATTGGTGTAGTAATTTTAAACCAATTCGGAAGTTTAAAGTAAAATTTGACTTGATCGCTTGTTTCACAGTCTTTTGCAAATCTACTTTCAACTCCCGAATCCAATGGCATAAACTCTTCATAAATAGTTTTGGACGGGTCAGATACTTTGAACGAAAAATCATTGAGATAAACCTCTAATTCTTGCGCATCAAATAATGCCATTTCATAATCTGAAGTACCAATTTTCTGATATTTAATTCCATCGATCATCAAATCATACAAAGTCCGCTTAATTGCCTGCGAAGCTAAATCGAGAAACAACTGTGGATTAATCAAAATGTCATTTATTCTTCCCGATTTACTTAAAATATCCTGAATTGTCGACCTCGTTAATTCCGTTTTGCTTTGAATATAACCCAATACATCAGGGATTTTCCAAGAATAAGCTTCATAAGATTCAATTTTATCGCCCAAATAAGAAGTTCCAATCCCTTCATCATTCATGATTACGGAAACTTTTGTAGAACGAATTGAAGGGGCTTTTATTTCGTGAATTTCTTTAATGGCCTTAGCCGCGGCAACAATTAAATCGTTTGTTGCGTAATCAACCCGATAAGTTGTTTTCTTTTTGATTTTTTCCCAGATCTCAAGGAATTTTGGGTCTGCTTCAAAACCTTTACGGTATTTAATGGCTGTTCTTTCACGCTTATTTTTGATACGACCTTTAAATTCAACTCCGCAATCATCTTCAATTTCTTTTTGTAAGGCTTTGGCAAAATCATCATAAGCTTCATTTGCAATAACGGTCAAACGGTTTATGTTTTGATCGTAAATCCGTTTACCACTTTGATCAACTGCTAAACGCAAACCTCTGCCAATTTCCTGACGTTTTTTAATGTCTGACTTTGTTTCATTTAGCGTACAGATTTGAAATACATTTGGATTGTCCCAACCTTCGCGCAAAGCAGAATGAGAAAAGATAAAACGTAAAGGATTTTCAATATCCAAAAGTTTTTCTTTATCTTTCATAATCAGGTTGTAGGTATCATCATCAGCTTGCGTTTCGCCTGATGTGTCTTTCATCTTGCCCTTTTTGTCTTGCGAAAAATAGCCGTTATGAATTTGCTCTATCGGGAATTTATCCAATGATTTAAAAGTAGACTTTGATACAAATTCCAGGTAAATTTCCTCGAACCATTTAGCAAATTTACCTTGACCCGGATTCCCTGCTTCATCATATTGCCGATAGTTGGCAACCCTGTCAATAAAGAAAAGCGATAACACTTTAATCCCTTTTGAATTCAACCGAAGCTCTTTTTTCAGGTGTTCTTCAACTGTTTTGCGAATCTGGAATTTCATTACTTCGTCGGTCAAACCGCCCTGAGTATCACCTTTAATTAAGATATTGCCATTTGAAAATGAAATGCAATTATTTGCTGCATCAATTTCTTCAATGAAGTAGCCTTCTGCATAAATTTCTCTTTCGTTTGATAGTTTATAAAGGTCATCACCAACTTTAACAGCGACAGATTTCTTCCTTACGCCACCTGCTTCATTTGTATTAATTGACACCTTTGCTGTAACCTTTGTCTTAGTTGCTGTAATGGATTCAACTGAAACAAAGGCGTCATTAAACGCATTTTCTTCAACAATGGAATCAACCTCGATTTGCTTTACCAAACCCAAATCGTATGCTTTAACCGGATTAAGACTGTAAGTTAAATTGTATTGGTTTTTGTGTGTTGCCGAATAACGAAGCGTGCAAAGTGGTTTTAGATTCTCTATTGCAGTTGAACGCTTTTCAGTTTCCATGTTTTGAGGTTCGTCAACTATTACAAACGGATTGGTTGATTGAATAAACTCAACTGGTCGCTGTCCGTTTAACTTATCATTGGGCTTGTTAATAATATTTTCGTCTTTGGCAAAAGCATCAATATTGATAACTAAAACCTCAATGTTATTGCCTGTTGCAAAACCTCTTAACGATGAAACTTTTGTGCTGTCATATACCTGAAAATGTATTGGAACATTATCGTACAAGTTTTGAAAATGCTCATGCGTAATTTCAAGGTTTTTCAAAACTCCTTCACGAATGGCTACCGACGGAACAACAATTACAAATTTTTTGAAACCATACTGCTTAAACAATTCGTAAATCGTCCTTAAATACACATAAGTTTTACCCGTTCCCGTTTCCATTTCAACAGAGAAGTGCATTCCGCCCAACTGCTTTGCTTCGTTTATTTCATTTTCAATTTGAATTGTTTGAAGATTTGAAAGGATTTGTTCTTCTGTCAATATGAGGTTGTTAGCAACTCCATTAATCAAGCTTAAAGTTCCTTTTTCCTTTAAGCTGTATTCAGCAATAGAATCTTCCATTGGTTGACCTTCAAACAAGCCTGTAATAGACTTAATGGCATCTTGCTGATATTGTAGATTCGATTCGAAACTGAGTTTCATTATTTTTTCTTTAGTTTTTTAATGTCTTCCTCAATTTCTTCAAGGCTTTGTTCTTTTTCTATCTGAATTTGAGCGATTTTAAATTTCTCAAACTCCTCTCCCGATTTTTTTAAAGCTTTTTCGTGGCTTATTTTACCTGCGTGAGTAAGCAATTGTCTGCCATTGAGTTGTAAAATGCTGTCTAGTCGTTTTATCCAATCGCTCATGTACATGGGTGTGCGTTGCTGTGCCATTGTTTCGGCAAATGCCAGGTATTGTTCTACAAGTAAACCCAGTAATTTTATTTCATCTTCATTCAGAAAGTTTTTTGCAATGCTTACATCTGCCTTTTTCACTGGCTTTGAATTTTCTTTGTCGAATGATTGCATTCCCAATAATGGCAAACTCGCATCAACTCTTCGATATACTAATTCTGCAGCCGTTTGTTGGCTAATTGCCCATAACAGTTTGTTTTGCACCACCTTAAAAAACTCAATTGTTTTTTCGTCTTTTGCATCGTAATCAATGCTTGTGGTGTAAATGTCTTTTATTTTTTGATAGAAAAATCGTTCAGAAATCCGTATTTCGCGAATCCGTTCTTGCAGTTCATCGAAATAATTCATTGAATTGCCCGATTTAAATCGTTCGTCATTTAGGGCAAAACCTTTTATGATATACTCTTTCAACCGTTGTGTTGCCCAAATTCGGAACTGTGTTCCTTGCTGAGATTTCACCCGATAACCTACCGAGATTACAACATCAAGGTTATAATAAATTACTTCTGTATTTTGTGTTTTCCCTTCTATTGCACCATGTTGAGTGGTGTGTCGGAAATTCCGACATACCATATTTTCATCTAATTCACCTTCCTTGAAAATATTCTGAATATGTTCAGTAATGGTTGTTCTGCCTTTACCAAAAAGCTGTGCCATTTGAATTTGACTTAACCATACGGTTTCATCTTCCAAATGAACATCTATTTTGATATTGCCCTCGGAGTTTTGGTAAATTAGTATTTCGCCTTTTGATTTCATTTGCTATATGGTTTTAAATTCAATACCAGCATCTTTCATTTGCAAAGCGGTATTAGTTTTCAACTGATCATTTCCTGTGAAAAGCCTGTCTAATGCAATTACCTTTTGAGGTTGTTCTTTCAAAATCAAATTAACAATTTCTTGTGAGGCTTTCTCAAGCATAAAAACCAACTCATTGTCGTTAATGCAATAATATTCAGCCATGTGTATTATTTTGCTGTTTAAGTCCTTCCCACTTTTAAGCAGTAATTCAAAAACCATATTTTCAATGGTTGCAGTTTCTGAAACAGGGTCAACAAACAGTTTCATTTGTTCTTCCAGTGCTTTAGCATCTTTTCCACGAATTTGTTGCCACTGTTTGAAGTTGCTATCGGAAAGTTTAAGTACTTTAAAGCCTGAGTCTAGATTCTTTAGCTGATCAATTTTGGTTTTAAGATTTTCAATTTCAGATTTAGCATCGTCTGTAGGAAGTTCACCTTGCAGCTTTTTGATGTCTGATTGTAATTTCTTGATTTCAGCTATAATTTCTTCTTGTATTTTCTTTCCTGCCCTGCGGATTCTTTCTTTTGAAATGTCTGCAATGGTTTTGTAGCCTGCTTTGTAGGCTATACTTTTTTCCTCGCATGGTTCGGGCAGTTGTACACAAATGTATTTACTGGTGCCTCCATCTTTTTTGTTTAAATCCATTACCGCGTGGGCAGTTGTTCCTGAACCTGCGAAAAAGTCAAGAACTATATCTCCATCTGAAATTACTTGATTTAAGAGTAAATGTATAAGTTTAATTGGTTTAGGAAATGTGAAATAGCCCGTTCCAATAATACTGGCAACTTCTTTAGTCCCATTATTAGTAGATACTTTTGTTATTAATGTTGAAATGTTTTTCATTAAGGAATCCATTTCATTTACAAATAACTTATTTCTTGGTCTTCCATCTGATGAATCAGGCCATAAAATCCTTTTTTCAGAAATTTTTAGAACCATTGTTTTAGGCTCATATCGCCATCCTTTCGGTGGACACTTATATGTAATTCCTGATTCAGGATTTATCAAATTATAATGGCAATTTGGTCTTTGGTCAATTGTTAATAATCCTGTTAAGTCAGAACTTCTCCAAGGACCTCTTGGGTCATTATCTGGATTTGAAAATTTATCCATATCTTTCATTATACCTGCCAAAACCCCTGACTGCTTTCTATAGGTAAGTATATACTCGTGGTCAATCGACGCACCTGTTAAATTTCTATTATCTTCACTTAAGCGTGATTTCCATATAAACTCAGCCACAAAATTTTCCTCCCCAAACACCTCATTCATCAACAACCTCAGATTATGTACTTCATTGTCATCAATGGAGATGAAAATAACCCCATCTTCACGAAGTAAATTTTTCGCCAGGTACATACGAGGATACATCATATTCAGCCAATTACTGTGATATTGTCCGTTTTCCTTGCTATTTTTATGAAACATTCCGTCGCGGGTCATATAACCTTCTTCGTCTTTGTCTCCTACTCGTTTTTGGTATTCGTCTTTGGTTTCAGAAAATTTATCGGGGTAGATAAAAGAATCGTTTCCGGTGTTGTAAGGCGGGTCAATGTAAATCATTTTCACTTTTCCGAAGTAGCTTTTTTGCAATACTTTGAGCACTTCAAGGTTTTCGCCTTCAATAAAAATATTTTCAGTTTCATCAAAATTTATTGATTCCTCTTTTGCCGGTACAAGTGTTCTTGAGCTTGGCGTTTGCAATATTTTAAATGCTTCACTTTTACCTGCCCAATTTAAGACATACCGTTCGTTGCTAAAGGTAATATCCTCACCTAGTGTGGCTTTTAACTTTTCCCAATCTATCTTTCCTTCGCTGAATGCCTCGGGTAATAATTCTTGTAATTGCTGAAGTTTAATTTTATCAGGTGTAAGGCTTTGTCCGTCCATATATTAATATTTTTTTTATCGGTTTTTAATTCCACAAATTTACTTTTTTATCCGAGAGAGTCGGCAAGATTTTAGTCTCTTTTGGCTGTGAAGCGGTCGCCCGTTTGATCAGGATTTCAAAAGAGCATAAATATGTTTTGGTATTTCCTTGGATTCTTTTCTGCCTATTTGCAACAAATTAATCGTTGTTGTATTCTTTTTTTGAGATTATCCATAACGGACAGCAGATTTGATATGGCAGTTTTATCATTAATGCTACTTTTAAATACTTAAATTCATTATTAACAAAACTGGTATCAGAGAACAAACTTATACTATTTCAAATATGCTGTAAGGGGTGGGGTTTATGTTGCAGTGTATCCGTAAAGAGTATTGCTATCAGGTTGCTCCCCAGCAGAGCCTGTGTCCTCTTTCTCTTTACAAAACAAAGATAATGTGCATTAAATGAAGTTTTTCAAAAAATTGTTCAAAAATAATGCTCCAAAAATTTGGATTACAACATAGAAGAACCTCCCTTAAGTGGTATTGGATTAATCGCATGGAAAAGAATCCCTGTATATAATCGTAGACGGCTCCGCTAGTAGTCAGCTAAAAACCCACAGAAATGGCCGGTGAGCCGTTAATTAATCAGTGAGGAACTCCCATCCTGCCTTCCATACCTCCGCTTTTTCTTTCGTTTTTTCTTCGATAGATGATTCTTCTCATTGGGATTACCCTCAAATTCAGGGGACAGGAAAGCAAGCAGACCGCTAATTACATCGCCGATGTCGGAGACGGTTGTTTTTTCAATGCGGAAGGTATCGTCCGGGATTAAAGTTTTCTGCAAATCGGCAGGCGCATACTGCGGCCCGCCGAATCGATCATTAAACACATTGGCCGAAAACTCTTTCCCGAGTCGGGAACCGTTAAATACACAGCGGTCATTGTGGTCAATAAAGGTAATCCCAT
>Ga0209724_1004381_pt1 | contig 11146 bp, 9 predicted proteins | sample grotaG_FD_184143 | JGI IMG/M metagenome (GOLD analysis project Ga0209724, IMG submission 184143) | Glacier valley bacterial and archeal communities from Borup Fiord, Nunavut, Canada, to study Microbial Dark Matter (Phase II) -... | ecosystem: Environmental > Aquatic > Freshwater > Ice > Glacier ... | reverse complement strand
GCAACGTGCGGATAGCCCCGATTTTCGCACAGAGGTAGGCCGGCTTCGGGCAGCGCCGGGGCCCTCGTTCGGGCCGCGAACCCGCATTGACAGCATCGCGAAAATGGCCGCGAAAGCGCCCGTCGAGATAGCGCTCCATCCACACGCCGCGCATGCCGACCGACCTCGCGGCCTTCAGGTGCGAGAGCGTGTCTTCGACCAGCACGCAGCGCGCCGGCGGAACGCGCAGACGCACGGCGATGCGGCGCAACATGCGGGCATCGGGCTTGGGCCGCAGCGCACCGAACATCGCCATGTCTTCGATCGTGATCACGCCTTCGAACAACGACGCCAGCCGCAGCTCGTGCAGCACACGCATCGCATAGTCGCGCGGCGCATTGGTGAGGATGAACTTGCGGCCCGGCAAAGCCGCGAGTGCCGCACGGTCGTGCGCGCTGGTGCGCAGCCGCTGCTCGAGCCCCGGCATGCGATGGGTCTTTTCGAGGAAGTGGGCGGCACGCACCCCGTGGTGGCGCACCAGACCGAGCAGCGTCGCGCCGTAGCGCAGCCAGTAGTGTTGACGCAGGGCACTGGCCTCGTCGGCAGAAACGCCCAGCTCCGTCGCCACGTAGTCGGCCATGGCCATGTGCAGATGCGGAAACGCGGCGTGGCTCGCGTCGTGCAACGTGTTGTCGAGGTCGAACAGCCAGACGGTCGAAGTCAACGCGAGCGGATCATGGTGCCGTAGGCTTGCTCGGTCAGCACCTCGAGCAGCATGGCGTGCGGCACGCGGCCGTCGATGACGTGCACGGTGTTGACGCCATTCTTAGCCGCGTCGAGCGCCGACTGGATCTTGGGCAGCATGCCTCCGGAGATCGTGCCGTCGGCGAAGAGGTCGTCGATCTCGCGTGCGGAGAGGTCGGTGAGCAGCTTGCCGGCCTTGTCGAGCACGCCCGGAATGTTGGTCAGCATGATCAGCTTCTCGGCCTTGAGCACCTCGGCCAGCTTGCCGGCGACCACGTCGGCGTTGATGTTGTAGTTCTCGTTGTCGGCACCGAAGCCGAGCGGCGAGATCACCGGGATGAAGGCGTCGTCCTGCAGCGCCTTCACGACGCTCGGGTCGATCGAGACGATCTCGCCCACGAGGCCGACGTCGTGCACGACGCTCGGGTCTTTCAGGTCGAGCAAGCGCAGCTTCCTCGCTCGGATGAGGCCGCCGTCGCGCCCCGTGAGCCCCACCGCCTTGCCGCCGGCCACGTTGATGAGGCCGACGATGTCTTGCTGCACCTGGCCCGCGAGCACCCACTCGACGACCTCCATGGTCTCGTCGTCGGTCACGCGCATGCCCTGGATGAACTCGCCCTTCTTGCCGATCTTGGCCAGCGCCTCTTCGATCTGCGGGCCACCGCCATGCACCACCACCGGGTTCAGGCCGACGAGCTTGAGCAGCACCACGTCTTCGGCGAAGTCTTGCTGCAGCGCCGGGTCGGTCATGGCGTTGCCGCCGTACTTGATGACGATGGTCTTGCCGTGGAACTTGCGGATGTAGGGCAGCGCCTGGGCCAGGATCTCCGCCTTGTCGCGCGGCGAGATGTGCGAGAGATCGGGTGCGGCGTGATCGGGAGCGGGGGCTGCGGGAGGCTCGGCAGTCATGGCGGCGGGGGTCCTGGAGGCGATGCGAATGCAGCCAGAATCCTAACCTTTGGACGAGGCCGGACCGACGATGAATCGCTTCTTCTTCCGCGCCATGCGCGCTCTGGTCGCCACCGCACTCGGCGCCGTGGCGTTCGCCAGCGCGACCGCACAAACACCCGCCGGCGACTGGCCCAAAGGCCCGGTACGCGTCGTCGTGCCCTACGGCCCGGGATCCACGCCCGACATCATCGCCCGCATCGTCTCCGACCGGCTTGCCAAGCGCACCGGCCAGCCGATGGTGGTGGAGAACAAGGCCGGTGCGAGTGGCAACCTCGGCACCGACGCCATCGCCAAGGCCGCAGCCGACGGTTCGGTGATCGGCGTGAGCATCGCCGGCCCGCTCGGCGTGAACGCACTGCTGTTCAAGAAGATGCCGTACGACGCGGCCAAGGATCTCGAGCTGGTGAGCATCGCCGCCACGCAGCCGAGCGTGCTGGTGGTGCCGGTTTCGCTCGGCGTGAACAGCACCGACGAGTTGGTCGCGCTGATGAAGAAGAACCCGGGCAAATACAACTACGCCTCGATGGGTGCCGGCAGCATCTCGCACCTGGCGATGGAAGCGCTCGCCGTGCGCAGCGGCACGAGCGTCGTGCACGTGCCGTACGCCGGCTCGGGCCCGGCCGTGACCGCGCTGCTGTCCGGCAATGCCGACATCGCGGTGCTGCCCGCGGCCTCGGTGATGGCGCAGGTGAAGGCCGGCAAGATCAAGGCCTTGGCCGTGGCCACGGCCAAGCGCTCGCCCGCCCTGCCCGAGCTGCCCACGCTGGCCGAGGCCGGCATCAAGGACGTGCAGGCCGACGCGTGGATGGGCTTCGTGGTGCCGGCGAAAACGCCTGATGCCATCGTGAAGAAGCTGCACGCCGAGTTGGTCGCGATCCTGGCCGACCCGGAGATCCGCGACAAGCTCAAGCTTCAGTACATGGACGTGGTGGCCGACACACCGGCCGAAGCGCGCGCCGTGCTCGCGGCCGATGTGGAGCGCTGGCGGCCGATCATCCTGAAGAACGGCATCGCGCTGGATTGATGGGTCACGCTCACATCAGTCGCTCCGCTCCTTCCGGTCGTCTCCCCCCGAGGGGGCGCGGCCGGCCTTGAGGCAGCCCGGCGCCCGGCCGTGACCTGGATCGACGAGCCACCTCGCTCGACGCTCGTCTACGGCGAATACGACGTGGTCGTGCTCGGCGGCGGCCCGGCAGGCATCGCCGCCGCCACCACCTCGGCAAGGCATGGCGCACGAACGCTGCTGGTCGAGCGCTACGGCTTTCTCGGCGGAATGGGCACGGCCGCAGGCGTCACCAACTTCTGCGGCCTGCATGCCAATGTGCACGGCACCATCCGCCGCGTGGTGCACGGCGTGGCCAGCGACCTGCTCGACCGCATGCGCGCGCTCGGCGGCCTCAACGAGCCGCACCTCATCTTCGGCAAGATCTGCGCACAGGCGTACGACACCGCGGCTTTCAAGTGCGCGGCCGATGCGCTCGTGCTCGCAGCCGGCGCCGAGTTGCTGTTCCATGCGGTCGCGGTCGCGGTCACGAAGCACCCGAGCGGCGCCATCGATGCACTCGTCGTCGAGACCAAGTCGGGCCGCGCCGCGATCCGCGCGAAGACGTACATCGACTGCTCCGGCGACGGCGATCTCGCGCATCTCGCCGGCGTGCCCATGGAACGCGGCGGTTCTGCCGGCCAGGGCGGCATGCTCTACCCGACGCTGATGTTTCGCGTCGGCAACGTCGATGCGGTACGTGCGGGCGAGGCCTGGCGCACGATCCCACAGCGCATGGAAGAAGCCGCCGCAGCCGGCGACTTCCGCTTCCCGCGGCGCGGCGCCATCGTGCGGCCGCAGCTGCACGCGAGCGAATGGCGCGTCAACGTCACGCAGCTGAAGAACGAAGATGGCTCGCCGGTCGACGGGACCGACGCGCGCTCGCTCAGCGCAGGCGAAGTCGAGGGCCGGCGCCAGGCCATCGACTACCTGCGCTTTCTCAGGGAGCGCGTGCCGGGCTTCGAAGATGCCTATGCGCTCGAGATCGCGCCGCAGCTCGGCATTCGCGAGACGAGGCGTTTGATCGGCGAAGTCGCGCTGACCGGCGACGACGTGGTCGGCTGCGCGAGCTTCGTCGACGCCATCGGCGTCAACGGCTGGCCGCTCGAGCTGCACGTGAAAGGCGATGTGGAGTGGCGCTGGCCGCCGATTCCCGAGTCGCGCGGCTACAACCAGCTGCCGTGGCGCATGTTGCTGCCGCGCCGCTCGACGGCCGGCGGCGCACTCAACCTCGCGCTGGCCGGCCGGTGCGCTTCGATGACGCACGAAGGGCATTCGGCCGCACGCGTCTCGGGTCCGTGTTTCGTCATGGGCCAGGCGGCGGGCACCGCCGCAGCCCTTGTCGTGGCGCGAAACGAACCGTTGCACGCGTTCGACGCCAGGCTGCTGCAAAAGGCCTTGCTGGCAGACGGCGCATGGCTCGGTGACGAGCCGCTCTGAATACCCCGATGGTGTAATGCAGATTGCCTTGTTTGCGACTCAGCTGCATCCACTCAACCAGGCCACACCGCCATGACGACTCCTGCTTCATTTCAACCGGCGCCGCGCCGCCGCTTCGGTGTCATCGGCGCATGGGTCGGCGCCGCGCTGATCGGCGTGGCCGCATTGCATCTCTCGCCAAGCGTCGCCGCCGAATCCGCGGTGAAGATTCCGCCGGCCGCGAGCGACGACACCACGGCCGCCGCCGGCCTCCAGACCGCCGTGTTTGCCGGCGGCTGCTTCTGGGGCGTGCAGGGCGTGTTCCAGCGCGTCGACGGTGTCGTCCAGGCGGTGTCGGGCTACGCGGGCGGAAAGAAGGAAACGGCGCAATACGAGTTGGTCGGCACCGGCATGACCGGCCATGCCGAAGCGGTGCAAGTCACCTACGACCCGAAGAAGGTGAGCTACGCCACGCTGCTGCAGGTGTTCTTCTCCGTCGCCCACGACCCGACCCAGCTCAACCGGCAAGACCCCGACAGCGGCCCGCAGTACCGATCGGCCGTGTTCTACGCCACGGCGCAGCAAAAGAGCACGCTCGAGCACTACATCGCGCAACTCGACGCGGCCAAGGTCTACCCGAAGAAGGTCGTCACCCAGGTCGCGCCGCTCGATGCGTTCTATGCCGCCGAGTCGTATCACCAGGACTACCTGACGCTGCACCCGGAGTCGGGCTACATCGCCCGCTTCGACCTGCCGAAGATCGCCAACCTGAAGGCGATGTTTCCGAAGCAGTACCGTGCCGAGCCCGCACTCGTGATGGCGCGTGCCCAGTCGGCTGCGAGCCGCACACCCTGATGCGAAGCGGCGGCGAGCACCGCCTGGCAGCAAGGCTGTGCACGCTGAGCGTTGCCGCTGCGACCACGCTGCTCGCCAGTTGCGGTGGCGGCGACGGCTCCGCGAGTGGCGATCCGACCTCGCTGCCTGCCTCATCGACACTGGCCGAGGTATGTGCCGCGCCGCGTGCGTCCGGCACCACCGACCCGTTGACCGGCCGTGCCTACGGCGACACCCAGGGCACGGTCGCCGACGAGAAGAACTTCCTGCGCTCGTGGATCGACGAGACCTACCTCTGGTACCAGGACGTGCGGGCCCTGCCGGCGGCCACGCTCGACCCTTCCGGCTACGCCACCGCCAAGAGCTACTTCGCCGCGCTCAGGTCGCCGCTCACCACCGTCAATGGAGCTCGAAAGGACAAGTTCCACTTCACCTACGACACGCCCGCGTGGGTGGCGCTCGCGCAGTCGGGCATCTCGTACGGCTATGGCTTCGAGATCGCGCTGATCTCTTCAACCGTGCCGCGCAATGCGACGATCGCCTTCACCACGCCCGGCGCGCCTGAAGCCGGCCAGTTGTCGCGCGGCACGGTGATCCTCACCGTCGACGGTGCGGATGTCGTCAACGGCACCGACACGGCCACGCTCAACGCCGGCCTGTTTCCTGCCGCGGCCGGCCCGCACACCTTCGTCGTGCGCGACGCGGGCACCACCGCTTCGCGCACCTTGACGCTCGACGCGCGCCAGGTCACGAGCGTGCCGGTGCAGAACGTGCGCACGCTGCCAGCGCCGAACGATCAGGTGGGCTACCTGCTCTTCAACGACCACATCGCCACCGCGGAAGCGCAGCTCGTCAACGCCGTCAACACGCTGAAGGCAGCCAACGTCACCGACCTGGTGCTCGACATCCGCTACAACGGCGGCGGCTATCTCGACATCGCCGCCGAGCTCGCCTACATGATCGCGGGGCCGGTCAACACCGCCGGCAAGGTGTTCGAGAAGCTGGCCTACAACGACCGCGATCCATTCACTTCGAGAACGACGGCGTTTTTGTCGAACAGCCCGGGGATCCGCGGCGGCCTGCCGGCCGGCACTCCGCTGCCCAGCCTCGGCCTGAGCCGCGTCTATGTGCTGACCAGTGCAGACACCTGCTCGGCCAGCGAAGCCATCATCAACGGCCTGCGCGGTGCCGGCGTCACGGTCAACGTCATCGGCGGCACGACCTGCGGCAAGCCCTACGGCTTCTTCCCGAAAGACAACTGCAACGTCACCTACTTCGCGATCCAGTTCCAGGGCGTGAACAACCTCGGCTTCGGCGACTACGCCGACGGGTTCACGCCCTCGTGCGCCGTGGCAGACGACTTCACCCACGCGCTCGGCGACCCGGGAGAGAACCAACTCGAGGTGGCACTCGGCTTGCGCAACGGCGGCACCTGCATCACGCCGTTGGCCAAGCCATCGAAGCTGCAGGCGAGCGAAGCAAGGCCGCCCCCCGTGCTGGTGCGCACGCCGTTCCGCGAGAACCGCATCTACCGCGACCACTGAGCCGCGAGCCCCGCGTGAGTTGACGGACGCCGCACCTTCGGCGCGGTGATCCGTCGAACGAACGCACACCGGCGGACGGGCAAGAGCCCGTGCGGGCTGGGTCAGAAATGGATACCGCGCATCATTTGCGCCATGGCCACCGCTTCTGCCGAAGGCTGGTACTTCACCGCCTTGTCGCCCTTGGCTGCTGCACTGTCGGGGAACATGCGGAAGGTCGAATTCATGACGATCTGCGCCACCCGCGGCAGCAGCGCGTGCAACAGCTCGCCCGTGATGCCCAGCCGCGTGGCGATGCGCACGGGCTTCTCGACGCAGGCCTCCGCGATCATGTCGGCAGCTTCTTCGGGCGAGAGCACCGGCACGTTGTCGTAGAGCCTGGTCGGGCCGATCATGGGCGTGCGCACCAGCGGCATGTTGATGGTGGTGAAGGTGATGCCCATGTCGGCGTACTCGCTCGACGCACATCGCGTCCACGCGTCGAGCGCGGCCTTGCTGGCCACATAGGCCGAAAAGCGCGGCGCGTTGGTCAGCACGCCGATCGAGCTGATGTTGACGATATGGCCCCTCTTCTTGGCCACCATGCCAGGCAGGAAACCCATCGTCACGCGCAGGCAGCCGAAGTAGTTGAGCTGCATGGTGCGCTCGAAGTCGTGGAATCGTTCGTAGCTCGCCTCGATGGCGCGGCGGATCGAGCGGCCCGCGTTGTTGACGAGGAAGTCGACGCCGCCGTGCGCGCCGACGAGCCATTCCACCAGGCCTTTGCAGCCCGCTTCGTCGGAGATGTCGCACGAGTACGTCTCGACGATCGCGCCCTTGCCCGCCTTCGCCAGGATCTCGCGCTTCGCTTCGGCGAGCTTGATCTCATCGCGCGCGCAGATCACCGTGATCGCTCCAGCTTCGGCGAATTTGCACGCCGCCGCGAGGCCGATGCCCGACGAGCCGCCGGTCACGAGCACCACTTTGCCGCCGACCGTGCCGCGCAGCGAGTGGTCGATCTTGAGCGCTGGATCGAGATGGCGCTCCCAGTAGTCCCACAGCCGCCAGGCGTAGTCGTCGAGACGCGGGCACTCGATGCCCGAGCCCTTGAGCGCGGCGAGCGCCTCGCGACAGTCGTAGCGCGTGGGGAAGTTGATGAAGGTGAGCATGTCTTCCGGCAGCCCGAGGTCCTTCAGCACCGCGCCTTTCACGCGCCGCACCGGCGCCAGCGCCATCAGCCCTTTCTTCACGCTCTTCGGAATGAAGCCGAGCAGCGCGGCGTTCACGAACAGGTTCATCTTCGGCGCGTGGGCGGCCTTGCTGAAGATGTCGAGCACGTCGCCGACGCGGTAGCCGAGCGGGTCGACGAGGTGAAAGCAGCGCTTGTCGAGATCGGCCTTCGAATGGCTGATGTGGTCGAGTGCGGCCACGACGAAATCGACCGGCACGATGTTGATGCGGCCGCCTTCGAGGCCGATCGACGGCATCCACGGCGGCAGCAACTGGCGCATGCGCTGGATCAGCTTGAAGAAGTAGTACGGGCCGTCGATCTTGTCCATCTCGCCGGTCTTCGAATCGCCGACGACGAGCGCGGGGCGATAGACCGTCCACGGCACCTTCGATTCCTTGCGCACGATCTTCTCGCTCTCGTGCTTGGTCATGAAGTAGGGATGGTCGAGCCCATCGGCCTCGTCGAACATGTCTTCGCGGAACACGCCTTCGTAGAGGCCCGCAGCGGCGATCGAACTCACGTGGTGCAGGTGGCCGGCGTCGATGGCCTTCGCGAACTCGACCGCCGCACGCGTGCCTTCGATGTTCACGGCGATCTGCGACTCGGCATCGGCGGAGAGGTCGTACACCGCGGCGAGGTGATAGACGTGATCGATGTGGCCTTTCAGGCGACGCATCTCGTCGCCAGCGACGCCGAGCTTCTTCGCTGTGAGGTCGCCATAGACCGGGATGGCGCGCGTGATGGCCGATGCGGCGGTCAACCCCCAGTAGTCGTACAGCGCGTCGAGCTTGGCCGCGCTTTCGCGCCGCAACAGGAAGTACACGACCGCACCGCGCCGCGCGAGCAGCGTCTTGACCAGACGCTTGCCGATGAAGCCGGTGGCCCCGGTAACGAAGTAACGCATGCGCCTGACTCCCTGATCGTGCGTCGATGAGAGGCGCATTCTTCTGCAAGGCACCTCGCGCACCGCGCGGGGCTAACCCGCACGCTCGGGCGATAGAGGCGCGACCCTAGCGTTCTAGGGTGCGTGCCCCAGCGTCGATGACTAGAGTCGCGCTCAGCCGTTGCCCCAGCGCAGCCGCAACCACATCAGGAGCACCAGCATGGTCAAGAAACTCAAAGCGATGGCCGACAGGAAGAACGCATCGGTCAACGGCCTGTTCGACAGCGCCCTCGCCAGCTCGGTGAAGGAGTCGGCTCAACAGATCTGGCTCGCCGGCATGGGCGCCTTCGCCAAGGCGCAGGCCGAAGGCAAGCAGGTGTTCGACGCGCTCGTCAAGGAAGGTGCCTCGCTGCAGAAGAAGACGCAGACCGTGGCCGAAGAGAAGTTTGGCGAAGTCACCGGCAGGATGACCAGCATGGCCGACGACGTGACCGCCAAGGCCGGCAAGCAGTGGGACAAGCTCGAGTCGATCTTCGAAGAGCGCACCGCCAAGGCGCTGAAAAAACTCGGCGTGCCTTCGTCGAAAGACGTGCAGTCGCTGGTCGACCGCATCGACGCGTTGCAGGCACAGGTGCAGTCGCGTGCCAAGGCGACGGCTCGCACCGCGACCGCGAAGGCCCCCGCCAAGACCGCGAGCGTCAAGCGCGCTGCGAAGAAGAGCCCGGTGGCGAAGAAGGCCGCGAAGACCGCGTCGCGCACTTCGGCCTGAGGTCAGGGGATGTACTTGCCGGGCCAGAGCCACAGCGCTCCGGCGGTCATGATCGCGTAGCGGCCGAACTTGCCGATCGTCATGTAGGCCACGCAGGGCCAGAACGGCAGCTTCAGCCAGCCCGAAACGGCGCACAGCGGGTCGCCCACGATCGGCAGCCACGAGAGCAGGCAGGCTTTGGGACCGAAGCGTTGCAGCCAGCGCAGCGCGCGGCCGTCGGGGTGCTTGTGAGTGGCGTGCTCGTAAGCGCGCTCGGCCCCGTAACCCATCCACCACGTGAGCGCTCCACCGAGCACCGCGCCGGCGGTGGCCACGAGGATCGCCGGCCAGAACATTTCGGGGTTGAGTTTGACGAGGCCGAACACCGCCGGCTCGGAGCCGAGCGGCACCAGCGTCGCGGCCACGAAGGCGATGAAAAAGACGGTGGACAGGCCCACCTCGGGGAGCGACAGCGCGCTCATCAACCAGTTCATCCAGGCATCCATCGAATGCATTATGGAAGCCCCTCGCCCTGGGAGTTCACCGAGGCGAATCGCCGAAATCGCGCCGCTATACTCCTGCCTCGTTTTTCAGCAGCCGACTCTTTTCCCACCCATGCGCATCGGTCCCGTCACGCTGGCGAATCGTCTGTTCGCCGCGCCGATGGCGGGCGTCACCGATCGGCCTTTCAGGCAGCTCTGCAAGCGCCTCGGCGCGGGCTACGCGGTGAGCGAGATGGTGACCTCGCGCAAGGACCTTTGGGCCAGCCTGAAGACCAGCCGGCGCGCCGACCACGAAGGCGAAGCGGCGCCGATCTCGGTGCAGATCGCCGGCACCGACGCGGCGATGATGGCCGAGGCCGCGGCCTACAACGTGGCACGCGGCGCGCAGATCATCGACATCAACATGGGCTGCCCGGCCAAGAAGGTCTGCAACCAGTGGGCCGGCTCGGCGCTGATGAGAGACGAGACGCTCGCGCTCGCGATCGTCGAGGCCGTGGTCGCTGCCTGCGAACCGCACGGCGTGCCGGTGACGCTGAAGATGCGCACCGGCTGGTGCGCCACCGAGAAGAACGCGGTGCGCATCGCGCGCGCGGCCGAAGGCGCCGGCATCGCGATGGTGGCGGTGCACGGGCGCACGCGTGAACAGGGCTACCAGGGCCACGCCGAATACGAGACGGTCGCGGCCGTCAAGCGCGCGCTGAGTATTCCCGTGGTGGCCAACGGCGACATCGATTCGCCCGCCAAAGCCAAGGCCGTGTTCGACGCCACCGGGGCCGACGCGATCATGATCGGCCGCGCCGCTCAGGGGCGGCCGTGGATCTTCGGCGAGATCGCTCACTTCCTCGCCACGGGCAAGCTCGCACCGCCTCCGCGCGTGGCCGATGTGAAGCAGTGGCTGCTCGAGCACCTCGACGACCACTACGGCCTGTATGGCGAATACGCCGGCGTGCGCACGGCCCGAAAGCACATCGGCTGGACGTTGCGCGGGCTTCCGGGCGGAGAAGATTTCCGCGCCGAGATGAACATCTTCGAATCGTGCGAGCAGCAGGCGCGCGAAGTCGGCGCATGGTTCGACCGCCTCGCCGACGTCATGCCCTTCATGCCCGCCCCGACCGCCCCGCATGCAGAGGCGCGGGCAGCCGCGCTGCACTGAGCGGCACGCACCGAAACCCTCACATCGATCATGAGCACCCACAACAAGAAGCACATCGAGGAATGCGTCCGCGAGAGCCTCGAGGGTTACTTCAGGGACCTGCGCGGCGTGGAGCCGACGGCCATGCACGAGATGATCC
>Ga0209724_1004380_pt1 | contig 11147 bp, 6 predicted proteins | sample grotaG_FD_184143 | JGI IMG/M metagenome (GOLD analysis project Ga0209724, IMG submission 184143) | Glacier valley bacterial and archeal communities from Borup Fiord, Nunavut, Canada, to study Microbial Dark Matter (Phase II) -... | ecosystem: Environmental > Aquatic > Freshwater > Ice > Glacier ... | reverse complement strand
CTGGCAGTCAAACAAAATCTACGGATTGCTGCTGCAGGTACTCACCCATTTTCATTATGGCGTGACCAGCCAATCACCAATCACCCAAGGTATGAAGAGATAGTCAACGAGATGCAAGATGCCGCCCGTGGTAACCTGATTTTTGGTTTACATGTACATGTCGGAATTGATGACCGTGATACGGCTGTAGAAATAATGAATGCAGCACGTTATTTTTTACCGCATATTTTTGCTCTGTCTACTAATTCTCCTTTCTGGGAGGGAAGTAATACAGGATTTAAATCTTTCAGAACGAAAATTTTTGATAAATTTCCGAGAACAGGAATTCCAGAATATTTTTCAAGTGCGGCAGAACTTGACCGGTATATCGATTTACTGATCAAAACAAACTGTATCGATAATGGGAAAAAAATCTGGTGGGATATCCGACTGCATCCTTTTTTTAATACCCTGGAATTCAGAATCTGTGATGTTCCGATGCGGGTTGATGAAACTATTGCACTGGCAGCCATTATGCAGGCAGTTATCGTTAAACTTTACAAATTAAGACGCAGTAATATCAGCTTTAACCTTTATAGCCGTGCACTGATCAATGAGAATAAATGGAGGGCAGCAAGGTACGGTCTGAGTGGTAAAATGATAGATTTCGGCAAACAGGAAGAAGTTGACACCCGCCTTTTGATTGCTGAGTTAATAGAATTCGTTGATGATGTGCTTGACGAGTTGGGTAGTCGTAAAGAAGTTAATTACATCTATGAAATCTTGAAAATGGGAACTGGGGCAGACCGTCAGCTAGCTGTTTTTAATGAAACAAAAGACCTAAAAAAGGTAGTCGATTTTATCATTGAAGAAACCAATTATGGGCTTAGCTAATAGAAGAAATTGAAAATAGCTATACTTGATTTATACGATAATCACGCAAATGAGGGTATGCGCTGTATTAAAGAGCTCATATCAGCCAATTTAGACGCTATAGAATATTCCGTTTTTGACGTTCGGGGAAAAGGGGAATTGCCCGACCTCAGCTTTGATGCCTATATTTCTAGTGGTGGTCCGGGTGACCCTACCGAATATAATCAATTATGGTCTGATGCCTGGGCCGCCTGGATCACATCTCTTCTTGTTTTTAATCAGGAAAATAGTCATAAAAAGAAGTACGCCTTGCTGATCTGCCATTCTTTCCAGCTGATGTGTTGCCAGCTTAAAATTGGTAAGACTTCACTAAGACATTCTCCGTCTTTTGGGATTTTACCTGTGCATCTTACCAGTGATGGCTTAGCTGATCCAATTCTATCAGGTCTCAATGATCCTTTTTACACAGTAGACTCACGCAGTTTTCAAGTACTTGCTGGCAGTGATGAGATCGAAGAACCCTATAAAATTCTTGCGATTGAAAAAGAGCGTAGTTATGTCAGCTACGAACGGGCTATAATGGCTGTCAGGTTCAGTGATGAAATCATTGGCACCCAGTTTCACCCTGAAGCTGACCCGATCGGAATGGGCCTGTATTTCAAACAACCTGCTAAACAGGCACAGATTATTGCCGAGCACGGACAGGTCAAGTATTCAGAAATGATGGATTCACTCTATGATCCTGAAAGACTTTCAAAAACGTATAGTTTCATTATTCCCTCATTTCTTGAAATAGTTTACCAACATTCAGCAGTAAAATTATGATTCCTGAAATGCGGCAATGGTTTAATGCAAAATTCAGTGATACAGATTATACTTTCCTGAAAGCTGATCTTGAAAAAAGATATGGCACCAAAATACCATTCAGACTTGCTGAAACACCGCTTTTTATTCCCTTAGATGTAAAAACCCAGCTAATTGAAGCAGGTAATGATGTTATCCGCTTTCTGCTACGGCCCGATTTCAAAGAATTAACCGACAGAGCAGTTCCACCCCAATACAAAGTGCCAAATGAAAGTGCACACCCTATGTTCCTAGCCATAGACTTTGCATTATCAAGCAATGAAGCAGGAGAAATAATACCACAGCTGATAGAATTACAAGGGTTTCCTTCTCTCTTTGCCTTTCAGGATGCTTTAGGCCAGCAGCATCGGAAAGTTTATTCTATTCCCGACAATTATACCTGGCTGTTCAACCATACAAATAGCGAAGACTATACACGTTTTCTTAACTCAGTACTTCTGGGAGGGCATGACCCCAAAGAAGTTATTTTGCTTGATATAGACCCTATAAATCAGGCTACCTATGTTGACTTTAAAGCAACTCAGGAGAAATCAGGTATCAGGCCTATTGGTCTTGAGCAGTTGATTTTATCTGGGAAGAAACTCTTTTACCAGGAAAATGGAATTAATATTCCTATTAAACGCATCTATAACAGGGTCATTGTTGACGAGCTTGACAGATGCCAGGCTGACAGATTCAAATTTCATCTTTGGGAAGATGCTGATATTGAATGGGCAGGACATCCAAACTGGTTTTACAGAATCAGTAAGTTTATCATGCCCTATCTAAAGGGGCCTGCCATACCACCCTCCTGGTTTTTGAATGAATTAAAAAATCTTCCATCAGACCTTGAAAACTACGTCTTAAAACCCCTATATTCATTTTCTGGAAGTGGTGTAATATTCAATCTTACACTTGAAAAGATCAGTACCATTGTTGATACTGAAAATTACATTCTTCAGAAAAAAGTACATTACCAGCCTGTATTAAAATCTCTTGATGGTTTAGTTAAAGCTGAAATACGCCTGCTCTATATCTGGGAAGAAGAAAGTAAATTACCATTGCTGGTTACCAATTTATGCCGGCTAAGTAAGGGGGATATGATTGGTGTGAAGTTCAACTTAAATAAATCATGGGTGGGTGGCACATTGGCACTATTTGAGTAAATCACGCGCATTCTTCGCTATTATTAATATTCTATGTTTTGAAAAGTCGTCCAAAAATTCTTGTGCTGGGTTGGGAATTTCCTCCCCTCCTTACCGGTGGTCTTGGTATAGCGTGTTACGGCTTGTCCAAGGCATTAGCTGAGTATGCTGACCTTACAGTTATTGTTCCCCGTAGTGATCCTGAATTTAAGATCAACCAATTTAATCTCATAGGACTGAATCATATTAAACTTGAAGATATGAGCAGGGAGCAAACTGAAATAATCCAGCGTCAGAATCAGAACCTGAATCTCGCAGAAATTAATCGGGAACGGGCAGATAATGATTACCATAAATTTGCTGCAGTTCATGAAATTTCTGCTGATTTTGATCCTTATCCTGTAAAAAGTCTGGGTAAATTGTATTCGGGTATGGTAGATTTTGACAGTAGCCACCCAGAAGGCTCAGGTTATACTACCACTACACATACCCAGCATAAAAAATCTATCGTGCTGAATGCTGCCGAGGCTGAAGCCCTGTTCAGTGATATGGATGTTTATGGGCCCAATATCATGCGTAAAGTGGCAGCCTATACCGAGGTTGTCTGTAAACTGGCAATGACCCTCGATTTTGATCTCATTCATGCGCATGATTGGATAACCTATACAGCGGCTGTCAGAATAAAAAAGCTTACTGGTAAGCCAATGGTTGTACACGTTCATTCATTAGAAACAGACCGGGTTGATACAAATGCCCGAAATACGGTATTTGAAATAGAGCGAAACGGTATGCTTGCTGCTGACCGTGTTTTGCCGGTCAGTAATTTCACTCGTAATAATATTATCGCCAATTACGGCATTGATCCAAATAAACTGGTAACAGTTTATAATGGCATTGCTCCTGTAAAAGCTTATAAAACAGATAAGCCTGCCGATATTAAGTCCGTCATGCAGACCGTAAACCCGGGTCAGGCAGATTTGATAAATTCGGACTTTACGCCTACCGTATCAAGGGCAGATGAAACAGCAGATAACTTAATAGACTTACCTGCAGAAATTTTTCATTCACGTTTTTCCCTTGAACCTGATTTTATTTACCGTTCAAAAGATGAAATTTATAAGACTGTTCCTTATTTGGCAACTGCATTAGATAAAACTAAATCAGTACCAAACCAATCTAAAGCAGATCTGCAGGAATTACGAATCAGCAATAGTGCTATGCTTGAGTCTGGTCAGTTAGATCCAGAAATGATCAAGTTGCCAGATTTAGGGGCGAATGAGCCATTATATGATTTAAAAGCGGCTAATCTCTTTAATTCTCTGAATCCTGAAAAGTGGGTCGTTTTTCTGGGGCGTGTTACCCGTCAGAAAAGCCCGTTCATGATGCTCGAAACAGCTCGGAAACTAGTAAAGAAAATGAAAAATGTTAAGTTTTTTGTTGCTGGTACGGGTGATCAGCTCGGAAGTTTAAAACAGCAAGTTGAGGTTGAAGGGCTACAGGAGTATTTTGTATTTACTGGGTTTATCAGCAAGGCTGAAGTGGGGCTCTTGCTATCGAGAGCTGATGTTTATTTTATGCCTTCAATTTCCGAGCCCTTCGGCTTATCGGCAGTTGAGGCAGCACAGTTTGATGTACCCTGTGTAATATCAAAACAATCAGGAGTGGCCGAATTATTGACCCATGCATTAAAAGCAAATTTTTGGGATACAGATAAATTTTCCGATCTTTTGTATGCTGTATTAAACTTTGATGGCATCAAAGAAACCATTGTAGGGCATACCCGCAATGATCTTAAAGCCATAACATGGCAAAATGCAGCCAAAACTGTTTCCGAAATCTATACCGAGTTAATTAGCTAGCCAATGACTTCTGTTTGTTTTTATTTCCAGGTTCACCAACCTTTCAGGCTCAAGCCTTATCATTTTGAAAATATAGGTGAAGATCATTTCTATGAGTTTACCCAGCAGAATTCAGACATACTTCAGCGTGTGGCAGCAAAATGCTACCTGAGAACGAATGCATTGATTCTTGATTTGATTGGCAAGCATGAAGGCAAGTTCCGTGTTTCTTACAGTATATCAGGGGTTTGCCTTGAACAGTTTGAACTTTATCAGCCTGAAGTAATTGAATCATTCAAAAAGCTGGTTGCAACGGGCTGTGTAGAAATACTAGCCGAAACCTATTACCATAGTCTTGCTTTCTTTTACTCGCGCAAAGAATTTGATCGGCAGATTGCAAAACATAGCGAAAAAGTATTCCAATTATTCGGCGTACGCCCTCAGGTTTTTAGAAATACCGAGCTCATGTACAGCAATGATGTAGCTCGTCATGTGGCTGAATTAGGCTACAAAGGTATTCTTTGTGAAGGTGTAGACAGGATACTTGCCGGTAGATCACCAAATTTTATCTACAGCACACCAGCCAGTGATAATATCGCCTTGCTGCTGAAAAATTATTCACTATCAGACGATATCGCTTTTCGTTTTTCGAACCGTGACTGGGCCGATTACCCACTGAATGCGCCGAAATTTGGTAAGTGGATTCATTCAACCGCTGGTAATGCAGAGACGATTAATCTTTTTATGGATTATGAAACTTTTGGTGAGCACCAGTGGCCAGAAACCGGGATTTTTGATTTTCTTGAATACATGCCTGGTGAAATACTAAAGCATGGTGATTTTGATTTTAAAACACCATCAGAAGCAATTGCTGCTTATCCAAGGCGTGACCTTTACGATGTACCCTACCCTATTTCCTGGGCTGATGCAGAACGTGACCTCAGCGCATGGCTTGAAAACCGCATGCAACAAAGTGCTCTGCAGGCAGTTTATAGTATGGAAGAAGATGTCATGAGAACCGGGGATGCTGAATTAATACATACCTGGGGCAAATTACAGACCTCTGACCACTTTTATTATATGAGTACCAAGTTCTGGAGCGATGGAGATGTACATAAATACTTCAGCCCCTTTGATAACCCATATGATGCCGCTATTTTTTATATGAATATTCTGAGCGACTTTAAGATTACCGTACAAAAGGCTCTTGCCAAAAAGGAATTGGTGAAGTAATAATTCTATATGAATATTCTGAGTGACTTTAAGATTACCGTACAAAAGGCTCTTGCCAAAAAGGAATTGGTGAAGTAATAAGCTGAAATAAGAATCAATGCCCCGATAAAATGCTGGTATATCTCAGAAACTTATCTGGGTTTTGCTTGAAATACCAATTTTGATCGATGCTCCTGTTGATAGACAGGAGCATTTTTTATTGAGATGAATTTGGGGATGTTGTATAACCTGCACGAACAATGTCTTGTGTCTTGGCTGCCGAACAAAGTCGTGCGTCTTGGCTAATGAACAAAGTTGTGTGCCATGGCTGCCGAACAAAGTCTTCTGCCTTGACTGCGGAGTTTAAGTTCATAAGAACTTTAAGTCCAAAAGGGTAAGTCTTGCACAAAAGATTTTCATACTGCTTCTTAACAATTGTTTTTTGTTTTTATATGAATATTAAGTTATATGAGGTAAAGTAGTATTTCTTTATAAATTGGATAGATACTTTTTGTGAAAAGAGTTATATTAATGTAAAGTAGTATGGCAAAAAGTATGTTTATTTATTAATTATGGCTCCCGGCACAACACCCGTAGGAATCGAAGTATTACCAGGCGCAGAAGTTTTACCAGGTGTAGAAGCTTTACCAGGTGTAGCAGTTTTAACAGGTGTAACCGTTTTACCTGCTGGTACAGCAACACCTTTAACAGCACTTAGGCTATCTTTTGCTTTTTCAGCTGTATAGGCTGCAAATTTCTCCTTGATATACACGAGCATATCATATTCTTTTGCGTTCTGGGTAAACTCGAAACTTGGTTTATTAGATGAAATAAAGGCTTCTAGTTCTTTCCCTTTCAGACCAGTTATGTCTTCAACGTTCTCTCGGGTGAATCTTGAATCAATATAATTATCGCGTTCTTCTGCAACCAGATGGGCCTGGAAATGCTTAAGCCTGCGGTTTTTACCCATATCTACCAATGATTGCAAACTGCTAACCGGATTAAAAAAAGATCCCAGAATAGCTCTGCCGACTGAGCGCCTGCGGTAGGCAAAAAGGGCAGCATTCTCACGCCTGTTATTCAGTGAATCTCTGGTTATATTGCGCCTGGCCAAGACCTCGACCTCTGGTAAATTGAACTTTTCAATAGTCAGATAGAGATTTTTCACTGCATCTGAAGCTGATGCAGTAACCTTGAATTTAAACCTCTTATAGCCTAAAATATACACCTCGATTGAATCACCAGCACTGGCATTCACAGAGTAAAATCCGAAATGGTCGCTTAACTCACCACCACCGGTATTTTTATTTCTGATACTTACCCCTTCAATCGGCAGCTGATTTACACTTTCATACACTTTACCGCTAACTATACCCTGAGCTAAAATTTTATCAGCAAAGAGACTTAGGATTAAGATAAAAAGTGGGGCAATGTATTTCAACTTATATAAATTTTTTTGATTCTCAGGTGATCAGGCATGCAGTTCAAGATTGCGGAAATCTTTACTGCATGAGAACGAGATATTCCCAGCATCATCGGTATGAAAATCGTTAATTTCTTTACGATCACATACTATCCTTGACGTATTGAAAGGCAAACCACAAATCTTTATGCGGTAATGCTCATATCTTGGAGTATGTAATCCTTCAACGTTTTGTTGAACCAATAAGGTATTGTCAGACCCTGTAACCATGAATTTTTTTTCAAGATAAATATTCTGTTCATAGGCGTAATTGTCACCATGATCTTCATACATAAATGAATATACATCATAATAGGAGAAATAGATATTGAGCAGCTGCTCTTCCATTTCAAACTGATTCGTGTATTGCATAACCGGATATTCAGGAATGATCGCCCCTGCTTTAATGAACATCGGTAAAATCTCTAGTGGTGTTTGCACAGTATACCTGCGCCCACCCGTCAAACGTTCACAGGTATGATACGAATACCAGTCGCCTTCGGGCAGGTATACATCAACACTCTCACATCCGGGCTCAAAAACAGGATAAACTAATATTTTATCTCCCAGGGTGAATTCATCCTGAATCTGATGATTTTCTACTTTACCCTGCTCATGCATGATCAATGGCCGTAGAATAGGAAAACCATAGCGATGATGCTCCCAGAAAGCAGAATATATATACGGAAGAAGCTTATAACGTAGCTCAATATAAGTACGGCAGATGTCTTCATATTTCTTTCCAAATGACCATGGCTCACGTTCAGGGGTATCACCTGCTGAATGTGCCCGCATAAGTGGAGAAAAAACACCAAGCTGTATCCAACGGGTGAAAAGTTCTCCATCTGGCTCACCCGTGAAACCACCTATATCAGAACCACAAAAAGAAATTCCTGATATACTCAGTCGCTGACACATTGTATTTGCCAGACGCAGGTGCTCCCAGGAAGCAACATTATCACCTGTCCAAACAGAAGAGTAACGCTGAACACCAGCATATCCTGACCTGGTAATGGTAAAGGGTCTTTTGTTTACCTGCAATTTTTTAAGCCCTTCGTATGTAGCCCTTACCATCTGCATCCCATATACATTATGCGCTTTACGGTGTGACCCGCGGGTGCCGTCATAATTATGGCGTACATCATTCGGGAAAGTACCCAGACCAAATACCGCAGGCTCATTCATATCGTTCCAGATACCGGCAACGCCCATATCTACAGAATCTTTAAATAAGCCTCCCCACCATTTGCGCACATCAGGATTGGTAAAATCAGGAAACTGGCATCTGCCTGGCCATACATGACCTTCCATAAAGTAATCATCTGAACGGCGGCAGAAGTAATTATTTTCTTTTCCCTCTTTATAAACAAAGTAATTTTCGTCGACTTTAATTCCAGGATCAATGATAACAACCGTCTGAAAACCGTCAGCATGAAGTTCTTTAATCATGCGTTTCGGATCTGGAAAATATTTCTTGTTCCAGGTAAAGCAGCGGTAGCCATCCATATAGTCTATATCCAGATAAATGGCATCGCAGGGAATATTTTTCTCGCGAAAAGTGCGTGCAATATCTGTTACTTTTTTCTCAGGGAAATAACTCCAGCGGCATTGATGATATCCCAGCGCCCACATAGGTGGCATCGGATGGGTACCTGTTATGCTTGAATATCGCTTGACGACATCCATCATATGAGGACCATGGATATAGTAATAGTTTAACTCACCCCCATCTGCCCAGAAGCTGACCTGATCATTTTCTTCATGGCAAAAATCAAAATAAGATCTGAACGTATTGTCAAAGAAGAGGCCATAACTGATACCTTTTGTTAGTCCCAAATAAAAAGGGATATTTCTATATAGTGGGTCCTGGTCTTTGGCAAAAGCATAGGTATCGCTACCCCACATGGTAAAGCGTTTACCGCGGATATTAAATTCTGTTGGCTTGTCACCCAGCCCGTAAAAACTTTCTTCTTTTTCTGCCCGTTTGGTGCAATACACATAATAGCCCCCAAACTCGGTATTTTCTTCCCAGTGCATTGGCAATTCGTCTTCAAGAACGATTACTTCATCACGATCACTGATAGAAACCAGGAAATTGTCTTTTTGAACATGACAATTAACTGTATTAGTTGAGATAATATAAGAATGATCATCTTCTGTAAAATCAATACGACTGATACGAAATTCTGATTGTGTTATTGCATAGGAAAAATCAGGAAGAAAAATTCCCTGTGGTGCCATTCTCACCCTCACGATTTCATCACTTAATACAGAGATACAAACAGTTGAACGCCCATCTGTAAAGAAATACTGATTACCAGCAATACGCACACTACTGACCGATTCGATGTATTGTTTTGTCACAGGAGAAACCTCAGTAATGACTGTCTTGATGGTCTGTTCAAGCATATCATCACTTACATCACTGTCTTGCCTGCGTGCAGCATCTTGTGCTGCCAGCTGCAGTGCTTGATCTTCCAGACTAGGTGCCGGATTTAATGGTTCATTATGGTCAGGCATACGATTATTATAATTATTGGAAAATTAGGATAAAATATTCAAGGACGATAAAACTCTTTTTATTTTTACAATATACTTTCCATACATTACTTTGGATTAAGCTGTACGGAATGAAATACGCCAGGTTTATTTTTACATTTTTACTAACATTATTACTCATTCTGTTGCTAAATGCAAAAATTCCTTTTCTTATCAGTACCCCAGCTGGAAGTTTACCCCCGATAGGTCGATTTGTTGATCCATTTCATGGTTTTTGGAACAATGCTGACCAAGCAAAAATAAAATCAGATCAATTAGTGAAAATTCCTGATATCAGGCAGGCGGTTACCGTTTATTATGACCAGCAAATGATACCACATATTTTCGCCTCGAATAACTATGACCTTTATTTTTCGCAAGGCTATGTAACGGCGAAAGACAGACTCTGGCAGATGGAATTTCAGACCCTTGCAGCGGCAGGTCGCATAAGCGAGGTTATTGGGCTCAAAGGCCTTAATTATGACAGGTTGCAGCGCAGACTGGGTATGGTTTACGGGGCTGAAAACAGCCTGAAAGCGATCATGGCTGATCCTGTATCCAGAGAAATTGTCATAGCCTATACTGCTGGTATAAATGCCTGGATTGCACAACTTAAAGCTGAAGATCTGCCGCTTGAATATAAACTGCTCGATTATAAACCCGAATCATGGACCCCTTTAAAAGTTGCACTTTTACAACGAAGTCTGTCTAAGGTTCTTACCGGAGAAACAGAAGCCCGCGCCCTTACAGCTAATCTTCACAAATTTGGCCCTGCTGTAATCAATGATTTATTTCCTGATTTTAAGTTCATTGAAAGTCCGGTAATTCCAACAGGAACAAAGTGGAATTTCAAGAATAGATTGTCAAGGGTTCCTGAAAATAAAGCTTTAGTTAATAATTTGCTAACTGGTTATAAAACGCCCTCAGCGAATAGACCGCTACCCTTCCCTGAAAAACTGGCAGCGCTTAAAATTTCAGGTACAGTGAAAACTTTTGAACTATTAAAAAACCCAGATTACCAACCAAGCCTGGAAAGTTCTGTAAAAGAACATATTGATGGAATTGGTAGTAATAACTGGGCTATTGATGGCACAAAATCAGCTGATCATCATGCGATTTTAGCAAATGACCCGCATTTAACGCTGAGTCTGCCTTCAATCTGGTACCAGATTCAGTTAAACGCCCCGGGGATAAATGTCTACGGGGTTTCTTTACCAGGCGCTCCAGGTGTAATTATTGGCTTCAATGAGCATATTT
>Ga0209724_1004379_pt1 | contig 11149 bp, 10 predicted proteins | sample grotaG_FD_184143 | JGI IMG/M metagenome (GOLD analysis project Ga0209724, IMG submission 184143) | Glacier valley bacterial and archeal communities from Borup Fiord, Nunavut, Canada, to study Microbial Dark Matter (Phase II) -... | ecosystem: Environmental > Aquatic > Freshwater > Ice > Glacier ... | reverse complement strand
GTCGTCTGGGACGGGACCTCGAGCGGCTACAATCTATGCTGGTCGGCTTCCATTTTGTTGCCTTCTGTATTCTGTTAGCAAACAAATTATCCACCCTCACTACGAATTCTTGTTAGGCACCCTCTAGACCGACCCTAAGCTAGAAACCCCACGCTTGAGTGGAATCATAGGTGGAGGTATGGTTTTAGGGTGGCTGTTCAAGTCATAGTGTTCAGGGCCTTGTCAATTAGATTTTTCAATTGTAAATAGTCGTCATCCAAAGTATCCTCATTAGACGCTAAAATAAGCATTGCAAATATTGAATCATTGGAAATTGACTTCACTTGTTTGCCAAAATTTGATATCCTAGCCTTTATAAGCATGGGAATCAATGATATCAAATAATGTCCTTTAATACTTTCAACATTTCGTGACCTTCGTATACCCATTAGCTTTGTAGCTTTGATATAAAACTCATCAGAAATGAGACTTTTTAGATATGTTGTTTTGCGAAGCATTTTACTTTGCGAAAACGAATGTTGTATTTTGTCATCCATAATTTCTAAACAACTCTTACCATATACTTTCACTCCACAGCCACCTAATTTGTTCGCAAAATCTAGGCGAATCAACTCCTGTACGAATATTGCAAACTCATTCAAGTATTTTCGCAAAAAAACCAGCGAATCGCGCTTTCCTGTAAAAGCGGATATGACCTTTGCAATAACTTTAGGTTTGCAAATAATATTCTCAATAGAATATCCTGGGGTATATATTACTCTATCATGTTTTATGTGCTGATGCTCAAACTTTAAATAATCTGAGTCTCGTATGGCACAAACCTGAGCATTTTCATCGCATATTTTTGTAATTATTTTATCAACCTCTTCAGAACCGCCAAGAGGCGTAAGATGTATTTCCTCAGACAAACCAGCAATAAATAGAATATGCTCCCAAAAAATTACATCATCCTTTCCCTCAATGAAAACTACTTTTTTTCTATAGAATTTATTTAATACGTTTAAAGCCTTAGTTGACCTTGTAGGGATAGTCATAATATGTTATCGAAGGAAGTCTTCCATATCGATTAAACTGTTGCTATATTGTCCTGCGATCTCGGGTGAGTGCGTAGCTATCAAAAATTGAGCGTGGGGATTTATTTCTTTCAAGGCACCTATAATTCTCTCCTGCCAAGTGACATGTAATGAGACTTCTGGCTCGTCTATCAAGAATACACATTTCTTGCCATCTTGCAACAAAGACGTAATCAAAAGTATGAAAACTTGTTTTTCGCCAGACGATAAGTCGTCGATATCTAAACTCTTATTATTCTTTACAATACTAATATTTCCATCGTTTGTTACGGTAAAATGTTTGTCCCACATGAATTCCTTAAGCATACTATTGAACACACTGAATAAATAATAAACAGATTCTCTTTCTTTTTCTGCTTCTAAAGATAATTCTACTATTTTACCTGTTCTTTTAATCAAGGGGCTTGGCAAAAGACTTTCAATTGATAAATATTGTGCAGAATCATCAACTGTTGAACTTCGTAAGTCATATAAAACTTTATTCATAATATTTACATGCTTATTAATTAAACCCTCAATCTCTTTTCCCGACAAACCAAGTGAAGTGTAAGCCTCTAAAAGTCTTTGTTTATCAATGGTAAGACTTGTTAGACCACTCACTACACCTTCTACAGTATCGTAATCTGGATTATATAAGATGGTTCTTAAAACGCTTTCTTCTAATTTTCGTGTGACATCTAAGGATTTGGAAGATAATTTTAGCAAGTAATTTGATAAACTTTGAATGAGTTCAGCTATTTTACTGTCTATATCGCTAGTCTTTTCACGCTTCCTGCTGCTCACTCTGTTCATTGATTCAAAGATTTCGCTATAGCTCTCGTCTTTATACTTTTTTATAAATCTGCTAACAGATGTAAAATGAAACTCCACGAGTTTCGATAACCTTTCCCTGACATCTTCTGGCTCCCCATAGTTTAGTTCGTCTCTATCCAGAAAATAGCTTCGCCGTTGATTTTCGTCAATAACATAATAAGCAATCTTATTTATAACATACTTTACAACGATTCTCTCTTTGCCTCGAGTCTCGAAATCCACATCTATAAGAACATTCTTATTAGTTTTTCTCCCTTCATCAAATAGTACAATAGACAATTTTTTAAACCTTAGCTCTCGTAGTTTAGTTGTATCAACTGAGAATACCGCATTCAAGATGTCTAAAAGTCTTGTTTTGCCAGTACCGTTCCTTCCTACTAGTATATTTACATTGCTATTAGTTAGAATAGAAACGTCTTGTCCATCTCTAAAATCTTTTATATTTATTTCGCTTATAGTGTACATGCGTTCCCCTTTGTTGATTAATTTGTATCAGCGATGATTCAAAATGTCGTGTAGTGGCAAAACTCAAGAGATTAGATGAGCAGTCGTGGTCCAAAACTTATATCAAACAGATTGTAATATACTCGATTTTACCCCTGCAACCCCGCATAAACCTGCTCGAGCGTGAGGCTCACGCCCAGGCAGGGCAGGTCAAATTCACCGTCGCCCTCGAGTTCCTGATAGGTCCAGTTCCAGGCGTGCTTGCGGTACACTTCCACACGCCGCATCTCCTGGTCAATGAGGATGTAGCGCTCGAGGGTGGGCAAATTGGTGTAGGCTTTGAGCTTTTCGCGCTTGTCCTTGCCCGCCGTGCTGGGTGAAAGCACTTCCACAATCAAGCACGGACGCCGAACCTCGTAGGGGTCGTTGTCCTCGGGGTCGCAGGTGACGACCAAATCCGGGTAGTAGTAGCTTCGTCCACCTTCTATCTCAGTAGACACCGTTTCAAAAAACACGTCACAGCCCCGCGCTCGAGCGATGGGTAGAAGGTGGGCATAGAGGTTGCCCACGATTCTGTTGTGCTTCCGGCTTTCTCCCGCCATCGCATAGACAAAACCATCCAGATACTCGTGGCGCACACCCGTCTGCTTCTCGAGTTCGCGCCACTCGAGTTTGGTCAGGCGTAACGAGTGCTCGAGTTGGGCGGTCATGAGCTTAGTTTACCCTAATCCGCCGCTACGACCCGCTCCAGCTCCGGCTCATAACTGAGCACCGGCCCCAGCCAGCGCTCGGCCTCCTCGAGCGTCCACCCTTTGCGTCGTGCGTAGTCCTGCACCTGGTCCCGCCCTACCCGCGCCACCGCAAAATACTTACTCTCCGGGTGGGCAAAGTAAAACCCACTCACGCTCGAGGCGGGCAACATGGCGCAGTTTTCACTTAAAATCATGCCTACTTTTTCGGCCTCGAGCAGGGCAAAAATCGTGCGCTTTTCGGTGTGCTCTGGGCAGGCCGGATACCCCGGCGCGGGTCGGATGCCCCGGTAACGCTCCCGGATGAGTTCGGTGTTCTCGAGCGCCTCCCCCGGTGCGTAACCCCAGTGCTCTTTCCTAACGTCCTGGTGCAGCTTTTCCGCGAACGCCTCGACCAGTCGGTCTGCCAGCGCCTTGACCATGATGGCGTTGTAATCGTCGTGCTCGAGTTCAAATTGCCGCGCCATCTCGTCCGCGCCGTGAACCGTGACCGCGAACATGCCCAGATAGTCGCCCGTTTTTCCGTCAGTGGGGGGTGCTATAAAGTCGGCCAGGGCGTAGTTAGGTCCCACACTGTCGCGCTGCTGGCGCAAGGTGTGAATCACGGTTTTCACTTCAGTTCTCGAGTCGTCGGTATAGAGCACGATGTCGTCTTGAAACCGTTCGGCAGGCCAGAACCCAAAGGTTGCCTGCGCCACAAAGCGCCGCTCGAGAATCATGCGCTCGAGCAGTTTTTGCGCGTCCTCAAAGAGTTTTTTAGCCTCCACACCCTGCATCGGGTCGTTGAGGATGGTGGGGTATATCCCGCGCATCTCCCAGGCGATGAAAAATGGGGTCCAGTCTACGAACGGCAGCAGGGAAGCGATGGGGTAATCCTCGAGCACTTTCTGGCCCAGAAAAGTGGGTTTGGCGATGTCCTTGTACTCGAGCTGGGGCGCGTTCTTGCGTGCCCCCTCGAGCGTGAGCATCCGAATATTGCGCTCGGCGTGTCCTTCCCTAATCTTGGCGTATTCGGCCTTGATTTCGGCCTTGTACTCGAGGTTATTGCTGAGCAGCTTTTGCAGCACGCCCACACTTCTCGAGGCGTCGAGCACATGCACCACGCTGTTGTTGCTGTAAGCAGGTTCAATTTTGACGGCGGTATGCGCCCGACTGGTGGTCGCGCCGCCAATGAGGAGCGGCAAAGTCATGCCCCGGCGCTGCATTTCACGGGCCACGCTCACCATCTCGTCCAGACTGGGCGTAATCAGGCCCGAAAGCCCGATGGCCTGCACTCCCAGCTCGAGCGCGGTGTCCAGAATCTTCTCGGCGCTGACCATCACACCCAGGTCTATCACCTGATATCCATTACAACCCATCACCACGCCCACGATATTCTTGCCGATGTCGTGTACGTCGCCCTTTACCGTAGCCATGAGGATTTTTCCGGCGCTCGAGGAATCTGCTTTTTCGGCCTCGAGATAGGGGGTCAGATACGCCACCGCCTTTTTCATCACTCGAGCAGACTTGACCACCTGCGGCAAAAACATCTTTCCCGCGCCAAACAGGTCGCCCACCACGTTCATGCCGTCCATCAGCGGCCCTTCAATCACATGCAGCGGACGGCCCAGCTTCTGGTACGCTTCCTCGGAATCGGTGTCAATATGGTCGGTGATGCCGTGAATCAACGCGTAACTGAGGCGCTTTTCCACCGTCTCAAGCCGCCAACTGGCTTCCTCAGCCTTAGTTTTGACGGTTCCCTTGACGGTCCCGGCAAAGTCCACCAGCCTTTCTGTGGCGTCGGGCCGACGGTTGAGTAACACGTCCTCCACGCGCTCGAGCAGTTCCGGTTCGATTTCGCTGTACACCTCGAGCATTCCCGCATTCACGATGCCCATGTCCAGGCCCGCGCTTATGGCGTGGTACAAAAAGGCCGCGTGCATCGCCTCGCGCACCGGGTTGTTGCCGCGAAAACTGAAACTGACGTTGCTGATGCCGCCCGAAACGTGGGCGTGCGGCAGGTTGGCCCGAATCCAGCGGGTCGCCTCGATAAAGTCCACGGCGTAGTTGTTGTGCTCCTCGAGTCCGGTGGCCACGGTCAGCACGTTGGGGTCGAAGATGATGTCCTGCGGCGGGAAACTGATTTCGTTCACCAAAATCCGGTAAGACCTCGAGCAGATTTCAATTTTGCGCTCGAGCGAGTCGGCTTGCCCCTGTTCGTCGAAGGCCATGATGACCACCGCCGCGCCGTAACGGCGTAGCAGGTGTGCTCGAGCGCGAAACTCGTCTTCACCGTTTTTGAGCGAAAGGCTGTTGACAATGGCCTTGCCCTGCACCCTTTTGAGTCCCTCCTCGAGCACTTCCCAGCGGCTCGAGTCCAGCATGAACGGGACCCGCGCAATGTCTGGCTCGCTCGCCAGCAGGTTCAAAAAGCGGTTCATCGCCGCCTCGGAATCCAGCATTCCCTCGTCCATGTTGATGTCAATAATCTGTGCGCCGTTTTCTACCTGCTGCCGTGCAATGCTCAGTGCGGTGTCGAAATCGCCGCCCAGGATGGCTTTAGAAAATTTGGGGCTTCCGGTCACGTTGGTTCTTTCACCAATGTTGACAAAGTTAATCACGCCCGTCAGATTCAGTGGCTCGAGTCCGCTGAGCTGGGTCACATGGCGGCGCTCACCCGGCACTCGAGGCTTTATGCCCTCCACCGCCTCCGCAATGGCCCGAATGTGGTCTGGCGTGCTGCCACAGCAACCCCCTACGATGTTGAGCCAGCCCTCGAGCGCAAATTCGCGCAGGGTGCCCGCCATGTGCGCCGGGGTTTCGTCGTATTCGCCAAAGGCATTGGGCAGGCCCGCGTTGGGGTGGGTGCTGACGAACTCGGGGGCAATTTTGGAAAAAGTCTCGAGGTAGGGCCGCAAATCTTCTGCGCCCAGCGCGCAGTTCAGGCCCACCGACAGCAAATTCCCGTGCTCGATGGAGTTGTAAAACGCCTCGGCGGTCTGACCGGATAAGGTGCGCCCGGACTTGTCGGTGATGGTTCCCGAAATCATCAAGGGAACATCGCGCCCCGTTTGCTCGAGCGCCTCGTGAGCCGCAAAAAGCGCCGCTTTACAGTTGAGCGTGTCGAACACCGTTTCAATGAGTAACAGGTCCACGCCGCCCTCGAGTAAGCCTAAAGTTTCCTCGAGATAAGCCGCTACCAGCTCATCGAACGTCACCGCCCGAAAACCGGGGTCTTCCACATCCGGCGAGAGCGACGCGGTGCGGTTGGTCGGCCCGATGGCCCCGGCCACAAAGCGCGGTTTTTCAGGGTCCTTTGCGGTAAATTCGTCCGCCGCTTGCCGTGCCAGACGTGCGCCCTCGAGATTGATGCGGTAAGCAAAATCTTCGGTGCCGTAGTCTGCCTGCGCTATTCTCGTTCCGTTAAAGGTATTGGTCTCGAGAATGTCCGCCCCGGCCTCGAGATACTGGCGGTGAATCTCGAGAATGATGTCCGGCCTCGAGAGGTTGAGTAAGTCGTTGTTGCCGCGCAAACTCTTGGTAATCAGGTGCGAATTGAAATCCGGGTGCCAGAAGTCTTTTTCCTCGAGCTTGTAGCCCTGAATCATGGTTCCCATGGCCCCATCGAGAATCAGGATGCGCTCTTTTAAAATCTCTCGAATATCGGTCTGGGACATGAAAACTCCTTTGGGTGTGCTCGAGCGAAAATAAAAATAGGCGCACCGACGTGCGCCCATCAAAAGTGCCATCATTAGCCTGGGTCTCGAGCGCCGAAATGAGGACGCTTCGAGCGGTATAGCTTAAATTGTCGTCGGGAACAGGAAGAAAGTCAAGGACGTGGTGCAGATTTGGCTAGCTTTGTCGCCTCGAAGGCGGGCCGTACAACTCGATGTGGTCGTAAATTTGTTCAAAGCTCAAAGTGGTCTCGAGACTCGGAATGGGGATAGACCCCTGCTCGAGCCAATCTACCCGAAAGGTATTTCCCTCGAGGCGGCTGTAAATCTCCGCTTTTTGTTCGTCGTCGTAGAGCACCACGATTTGTTCGATGCGGGGAGTGTGATTGAACAAAATGGGCTTTCTATGGTTGTGGAAATCGTGGAAGTTGCGTTCGGTCAGAACCTGAAAAACCACGCGGGGCGCAGTCACCCATTCGTCTCGGTCGTCTACTGTAGCACAGGTCACGTTGAGGGTGGGGCGTAAAAAGTGGTCGTCCACCCGCACCCGCATGGGCGAAGCGAGGCATCCTCGAGCCTCTGCGATATCGTGCAAAAGCCGCCAGAGGTTGCCCATAATGCAGTTTTCACGCAGGCTGTGACCGGGAAACAAGTAGAGCCGCCCATCCAGGCGCTCGAATTTATCTTCGGAAACCCGCTCGAGTTCCAGATAATCTTCAACGGAGATGTGTTCAGCCATAGGACGATACTATCAAACACAATCTTCCTTGGTCCTCGAGCGCGCAAATTTCAGAGTGGAACGTTTCGGTACATCTGCTCGAGGGTCAAGGTCGTATCTAAACACTTGACTTGCAGTGTTCCGGCCTCATCGAGGCGCTGATAGGTCCAGATACCGCCTTCGGCGCGGGTGTACACCTCGACTTTGCGTTCTTCGCTCGAGACCAGAAGATACTGCTCAAGCGAGGGCAAGGTGTAGGTGTAGGCATCAAATTTCACCGTCCGGTCTCGAGTTTGCGTGCTTTCAGATAAAATCTCGAAGATAACGCATGGAAACTGGGCTTCGTAAACGTCGGTGTCGGCAGGACAAGACACCACCACATCGGGGTAGTAGAAATTTCCTCGCTGGGTTCGCACCCGAGTATCCGAAAAGTGAATCGAGCACCCTGAACGCAACACGGCTGGGTCCAGCGCTTGACCAATGTCAAAGGCGATGCGGTTGTTGACTTTTTTGTCCCCTGCCATCGCCCAGAGCAAACCGTCTTCAAACTCGTGCCGCACCTCAGAATTGCGCTCGAACTCGAGGTATTGCGCTTCGGTCATGGGGTGCTCTCGAGCCGGGTCGGTCATGAAACCAGTGTACCAGAGCGCTCGAGAATTGGGTTTAAGCCCTGATTTTGGTTACACTCGAGTCTCAAACGCTCGAGCACCGTTTCAAATTCAGCGCTCGAGCCAAAGGGGGAAGTATGACCACCATTGGCACTCTATCCACGAAAACCCACAGCCACACCCTGCAAAACGGAGTCACCCAATGTCTCAAACTGTTTCCTTCGAGCAGAGCCATCTGCTTGAAACCTTCGTCCAGGCCAAATTAGGTCAGCTCGCCCCAATCCTGCACACCTGGTATACCCCCGATGAACTGCACCAGAACCTGAAAGCCGAGCTTCAGGACGACCTCGAGTGGACCCAAAACCTCGAGTGGGCCGAGCAGTTTCACGCAAACTTTGGAGTGGGTCAGCCCCAGGATTACCTTGTTCGCACCCTCGAGCTGCCCACTCTGGGCACGAGTTGGACCCACATTCGCTTTCGCGGCGGCGACCCGGCGCGGCCTTTCGTGGACTTGCGCTCGAGCCTGAATTTGCCGTCCCATAGCGAGAACTTTAAGAACTTGCTCGAGCGCCTGAACAACGAATACACCGTATTCAAGCCCAAACACCTGCGCCTGTTTCTGCCCCTTATGAATTCGCTCGAGCCACTGCCCGAGGGGGCTTTCTGGGAAAAGCGCTATTTAGCCGCGCCTGTCGAGAAACTGCGTCAAAGTGCTGTGTCAGATGCGCTCGACTCGGATGCACGCGCTCGTCTCGAGGCCCGCCCACTCGCTGAGGATTTCTACCTACGCTATCTCGAGACTTACCGTGAACTTCAAGAAAGTTGGCCCGCGCACGCTGAATACGCCGGGGTTCAGGAGAAATCTGACTTTCGGGGGACCGATGGGGCTGCGCTCGAGCTGTTTTTGGACGGCCAGTACGCCGGATTGGTGGCTGCTTCTCGAGCGGTGGAACAAGGTTTGCGCGGTTTTGTGGTAGACGAGGTGGTTTTAAGTCAAGTGGCTCGAGGACGCGCGCTTGGGCCTGTGGCACTGCGCCATCTGGTCGAGCATTTACCTGCTCGAGCGGGAGATATTTTGTTTGGTACAGTGGATGTTCGCAACACGCCCGCTTACCGCTCAGCTTTGCGTTCTGGACGCGAGGATGTGGGGGGTTATCTGTGGGTTTCGTTCATAGGGTAGTGAGCAAATCACATAAAAAAAGCCCTCGAGCGTATGCTTGAGGGCTTTTTGCCACCTCGAGAAGATTTTAGCCGTCGTCGCTCTCCTTGTGAGGGGCTTTTCCCTCGCTCGAGCGGGCGCGTTCCACCTCTAAATCGATAGCGGTGCTGCCGCCCAGATTGGTTTGCTGGGTGGTGTTTTCGGTGGCCACAACGTGCTCCGCCGAACCGGGCCGAATATTGTTGTCCAGTGCGCCCTCACTAAATTTCTCGGTGCCCGCCTCGAGTGAGTCGCCGTTATCTGCGTTCCCATTGTCTGCATTCACGGTCTTTTGAGTCGTTGGGTCAGTAGCCATGCGCTCAACTTAGGCCCCTGAATCCCCTCGAGCGTGAACCCACCCTGAATTTCTCCGCACAAGCCATCAGCACGGCTTAAGCACAGCATCAGGTCGCGCGCAGCTTATTCAGTTGAGTTCGCGCAGGTTTTCAGGCAGCCGCAGGGCAAACGGGGGAATGGACACCTCGAACGTCTCGCCACCCTCGAGTGCAAAGGTGTAGGTGCCACGCATGATGCCGGGAGTGGTGTTCACCGCCACACTCGAGTTGTACTCGAACACGCCCCCCGGCGCAAAAATGGGCTGCTCACCCACCACGCCCGCACCGTGAACTTCCATGCTGCGCCCTTCGCGGTCACTGATTAACCAGTGCCGCTCGAGCAATTGGGCGGTGTGTTCGCCCCGATTTTGGATGCGGATAAAGTACACGAACACGAAGTGATTCTCGCTCGAGCGCTCGGGTAAATACTGGGTGCGGACTGTTATTTCAAAGTCTTCAGGCATAAAGTCTTCAAGTATATAGGCTTCGGGCATGGTGGGCGTTCCAGCGCCACAATAGCAGAAGGCTCGAGGACGCGGTCCTTTTGGCCCACATCTTGAGCGTCATCACACCCAATCTCGAGCAGATGCCCAAAGAGCGACCTGCGACTTCGCTAACCCGCGCTCTAAACAGGCTTTTTCGCTCGAGCACAGTTGTGAGGGCGCTCTTGAAGAAATCTCCACTCGAGCTTGGGAGAGCCTTAAAACTGTGCGCTTGACGCGGTTGATGGCGCGGCGAGTTCCTAGCCTGAGCGCATGACCGATACCAAAACTCATTCCGAAGCCGTGACCAAACTCGCTCAACTTGTTAATGGAATGCACATCGCCATGCTGACCACTCAGGGCGAGGGCGGAAAGCTCGAGAGCCGCCCGATGGGTGTGCAGGCCGCTGAATTTGATGGCACGCTCTACTTCCTGACCCAGCGCAGCAGCGGCAAAGTGCAGCAGGTCGAGCAGTATCCGCAGGTCAATGTGGCCTTTGCGGACCCCGGTAAGAACACCTATGTGTCCATCGCGGGTAGGGCCAAGGCGTACCGCGACCAGGCCACTATTGACCGCCTCTGGACGCCGCTGGACAAAGCCTGGTTTCCCAAAGGCAAAGAAGACCCCGCCATCGAAGTGCTCGAGGTGGAGGCCGAGAGCGCCGAATACTGGGATTCGCCCTCGAGCACCTTTGTACAGCTTTACGGCTTTGTAAAGGCCACGCTGACCGGAACGCCCCCAAAGGGCGGAGAGAACGAGCGGGTTGAGCTGTAGAAAGTAGGTAAAACACTATCCTCGAGCGGGTCTTTGATTTTTTAAGGACCCGCTTATGTATTTGGGTAGCACCCTCGAGATTTATCGTTGGCTTGTGGAAGGCCCACCGTAAACGCTACGCCGAGGCCCCTCTGACCCCAAGGATGAGTTGGCTCATTTCTATCCACGAATGTTTGGTAGTGGCCCAGAGTCGAATGTTTAGGAATTTCCACTCCATCATGAAACAGCCGATGGTTTTGACTGATGGCGCTGACTTTGGCGATTCGGGGGAGGCAGCGCCCCGCCCCTACCTGTACTTTTCG
>Ga0209724_1004372_pt1 | contig 11156 bp, 8 predicted proteins | sample grotaG_FD_184143 | JGI IMG/M metagenome (GOLD analysis project Ga0209724, IMG submission 184143) | Glacier valley bacterial and archeal communities from Borup Fiord, Nunavut, Canada, to study Microbial Dark Matter (Phase II) -... | ecosystem: Environmental > Aquatic > Freshwater > Ice > Glacier ... | reverse complement strand
TAGGCTGGTCGCTAGGCCGGGCTGCGGCCAACCGGCCCGCCGCCACGCTTGGTCCAACAGCCCGCGAAAGGCGATCTCCTCGAACAAGGCCACCGTCAGCGGCAATTCCAGCCAGATGCGCCGCCGCAACGCGCCCCGCGACAGCCCGGCGATGGGATCGTAGACCAGCGGCTGCCGCAGTACCACCGGGCGTGCGAAAAACAGCAGCGCCGGGGTCGCCAGTAGCCCGCCCACCAGCGGCCCGCCAACCAAGCTGCGTCCCCCGCCCGCCTGTTGCACGCCCGCCTCGCGCAGCAGCCCGCCCGGCCCCACGCCGCGCACCGCCGCCAACGCGCCGACCAGCACCACTAGAAACGGCCCGTTGCTCCGCACATACGCCGCGTCGGCCACCGCCCCGCGCCGCAGCGCCCGGATCGCCAGCCCATTGCTATAGCCCAGCAGCGCCAGGGCCAGCGCCGCCGCTGTGACCCGTTCTCTCATGTCACGCCCCCCCACGCATCCTCGGCAATACCGCACCGATCAGCACGTCCAAGCCGGTCGGGGCGCGAAAGTCGGCCCAGTCGCTACATGAACTGTTATTAGGTTGGATTCGCGCAGGATTCGTAACCAGTATTTGATTTCTTATGTTTCCTTTAATCGCCGAGCCAATTTATAAAATGGTATTAAGGCCAAAGCGCAAGTTGCTTCTGCAAAACTACTTGTTTAAAAGTTGCTTCTACTGTTTGATACGAGTAGAACTTTTCCAAACAATAGATGGAGCTATGACTACGCTCTACTACCACACCACTCATAGCCTCCGCTACTAAGGCCCGCGTAATGCGAATCGCGTTCTTTTTATTCTCCGACCTTACCCAAAATGGATAGGGTAGTCGTTCAAAGTCCTTGCTCTGAATATTTTTGGTGTGATTTATTACCGTCTTCAACAAATGGGTACATAGTTCCGTACAGGCCCATCCCAGTATAAAGTAAAGCTCATCCTCTTCAACATTTGGTCTTAGAAAAGCACACGGCGCTCCGCTATCAAGAATGTATCCTTCTGGTAGGAAGCGTACATTGAGGCGAGATGAAATAAGTTGCCAACTGAGGCCAGAGCGCCCAAAATAGGGTTGTCCTCCAACACCATGAAGATACCAATTGCCATTTTTCTTAAATGTTAGGACAGCATCGCCTTTATCTTTCCAGTAAATTGCGTATGCTGGTTTGGCGTAAACAATAGCGCTAGTAGCTTTGTTGTAGTAACAGTAATCAGGATGAGGGAGGCCAATTTGCGCTGGTTCTACGTTCGCCACAACACGTACATTTCGTCGTGTCTTACCACTTAGCTCTTGTTGTCGAACATAGGCCATTATTTTTGGTGATAGTTTATGATACTGAGCCTTCTCTAATTCACGTTCTAGTCTAATAGCATCATCAAAAAACTCAAAGTTATAAGGTTCAATGATATTATTATTAACAATATCACGGACAAAAAACTCATTCTTACCTACTGTCATACCACTAGAGCAAATTACATAATCACCCAGTTTTGGACCAGCAAAATACTTGGCGGTTTCATCTGTTATTCGCCAAGAAAAATTACCGGTAAGTTCCATAGCATCTCTACTGATCTGCCCGCTATCTATATATAGAATGTCGGATCGTCCTGATTTGACTAAATCTAACAACAACATAGGGTATTTAGTCTCTTCGGAAAAATCATTTAAGCGGCAAATGTGAACAGTACACTCTTCCATGAGAAAGTTACGAAGACCGCGCATCGTTGGAATCGTCATAAAAGTGTCACTACAAATGAAGAGAAGCCTGCCACCACTATTTAGTTGTTCCAAACAACGTACAATGAAAAACGAATAAGTTTCTTTCTTAATTTTCTGACCATTACGAAGGCCATATTCTTTATCCAGATCAACCTGAAGCGATAGATCGATAGTTCCGCCAAACGGCGGATTACCGATAATGACATCGAAAGACTCAGGTTTGCCAAACAGGAAAGGGAGAAATTGCCATGATTTAGCAAACCCTACGAGGGAGGTAAACTTATGACGGAAGAAATCATCATGAACTAAATTGTGTTTTTGTGGAATGTAACCCCATCTACCCTGAATACGTTCTAGACACGCTTTGTACATTACTTCGTCAATCTCAATACCGAAAATATTGTTATTAAGAATCATATCCAAACGTGTCTGTATTGGTCCATCATATAAAGGCATAAATGCCTCAATGAGCGGCAAAATAAAGGATCCATTTCCAAAGCTTGGCTCCAGCACGCGCACCGCAGGTGTGAAATCCACCCGCTGCACAATGCTCTCCGCTAGAGCAGCGGGTGTCATAAACTGCCCTAATTGCTTCTTTGCTACGCGCTGATGCTTAGTCTCGCTCATTCTAGGACTCCTAATCGGGCTTCAAGTTTAGGGCACTTTGATTCATAGGGTTTTCTCTTCCAGCACTATAAGTTGCTTCCATTTCTTCGATGTCAGCTCGAACCCGATTGCGGTTAGCCAATAATCGCCTATCAGCATCTTTGAGCATTTCAAAAAGTTTGGCAATTTTGTCATCTAAAGGGAGTGTTGGAGTTGTAAAAATACCCGTACCTCCTGGATCTAATTGAATTGTTTTAACTTTATCCTCTATTGTCTGGTAAAACTGGCGTTCCTTCAGCATAATCTGACCGGGTCCAGAGTCGTAAGTTACGTAGTCGAGCTGATCGAGTATATCTACCAGATAAACGACCGGACGGATGTCGCCTTTCAGTACCATTTTTACAATCAGTAGGTAGTATGAATCAAGTTGATGAAGCAAAAGCGCCCGTAGTAGCTTCTTCAACGATACCATATTAGGCTGGCCGTTTTTACCTGCTTCACCAGCTTTCACGTTAATTGGGTTATATATGCCGTTAGAAAACACCCAAATATCACCCATTGATCGGGACATAATTTTACCACCTGGTGAATGTTGTCGCGCAGTTGGAAAATTGTCCGCAATCAACTTGGTTGTCTGTCGATCTACGTATGGGGCTATCTCCTGTCCAATCTCCTTACCAGTCGCTAACTCCATGAAACCTGGATTTTTAATCTGTGTTTCCCAATATACAGTAGTTAAAGCAAGAATACGTTGAGCTATTTCAGGATCAAGCATGGTAGCTTCTTTCTTGCTCAGAACTCAGAACGGTACGCCGTCGGCGGCGGGCGGGGTGGAGCGCCCGACGAAGCCGGCGAGGACGAGCAGGGTGACAATGTAGGGCAGCATTCCGACGATACCGACGGGCACCGGGCCTTCGACCACCTTGCACGACTGGAGATTGTTCTGAATGGACAGGGTGAGACCAAAAAACAGCGTGGCGAGCCAAGCGCCGATGGGGTTCCACTTGCCGAAAATCATGGCCGCCAGCGCGATAAAGCCGTAGCCGTTGGTCAGGCCGGGGCTGAAAGCGGGGATATACCCTGGCACATAGGATGCGCCGCCCAACCCGGCCAGCAGCCCGCCGACCAACACTGCGCTGTAGCGCACGCGGCGCACGTTCACGCCCACCGTGTCGGCAGCGTGCGGATTTTCGCCCACCGCGCGCACGCGCAAGCCCCAGGCGGTGCCTTGCAGCACGGCGTACAGCACAAACACCAGGATGATGGCGATCAGGGCCAGGGATTGCAATTCCCGCCCGCCCGGCAACTGGATCGTCGGCAGCGTACCGGGCGAACTGGGCGCATCGTGAGCGTACCACTGGCCGAAGAGGTAGCTGGTGGTGCCGAAGCCGAGGATGTTGATCACCGTGCCGCTGATGATCTGGTCTACCTTATAGGTAATCGAGAGCCAGCCGTGCAGCAGGGCCATTAGCCCGCCCACCAACACCGCCGATAGGACCGCCAGCGGTAGGCTGTGAAACGTCACCGCCGCCCAGTAGCCGCCGAACGCCCCCGATAGCATCATGCCTTCGATGGCGATGTTGACCACGCCGGCCCGTTCGCAGATCACGCCACTCAGCGCGCCGAGCGTGATCGGGGTGGCGAACGACAGCGCGGTGATCACCACACTGAGCAGCAACAGCGAGATGTCTTGGCCGCACAGGGTCATAAAGCGAGTCTCCGCAAGGCAGGGTTAGAGGCTGTCGCCCCAGCCGGTGGTTAGGGTGGCACCGCCGGGCGCGGACGCAGGCACCCGGTATACCCGCCGAATGATGGCATCGGCGGCAACAAACAACAGGATCAAGCCCTGGATGACGGAGATAATCTCGCCCGGCACTTCGGGATGGGTGTTGAACTGCATGGTCGAAGCGCCGGCGTGCAGCGCGCCAAACAGCAAGGCCGCCGCCACCACGCCGAACGGGTTGCTGCGCCCCAGCAGGGCAATGGCGATGCTGTCGAAGCCGTAGCCGCTGGAGAAGCCGAGGCCAAAATAGCGGTCGCCGCCCAGATTGAGCCGCGACACGTTGAGCGCCACGCCCACGACATCTACCGCGCCGGCCAAGCCGGCTAACGCGCCACTGAGCGCCATCGCTAGGATCACGTTGCGGATGGTCGGCATCCCGGCGTAGCGAGCGGCGGCGGGATTGGCCCCCGTGGTGCGGATCTCAAAGCCCCAGGTGGTGCGATAGAGGAACCACCATACCGCGACCGCAGTCAGCAGCGCCAGAATGACCCCGCTATGCAGCCCCAGGTTCGGCACGAGCATGGGCAAGCGGGCGGTCGGCAGTAGGTCGGGGGTGCGGGCGGCGAGCGAGCCGGGCTTTTTCAGCGGCCCGGCCAGCATCAAGCCGACAAATTGCAGCGCCAAGTAGTTCATCATGATCGTGGTGATCACTTCGTGTGCGCCGGTGCGCGCTTTGAGGAAGCCGGGTACTGCGCCCCACAGGAAGCCGCCCAACACCCCGGCAGCCAGCGCCGCCAGCGGATGGAGCAGGCCCGGTAGCGGCACAGCGTAGCCGACATAGGCGGCGCACAGCCCGCCCAGCGCCACTTGGCCCTCGGCCCCGATGTTAAACAGGCCGCACTTAAAGGCCAGCGCGACGGCCAACCCGGCGAAAATATAGGGCGTGGCGCGGAGCAGCGTGTTGGCGAGCGCCTGCGGGGAACCCAGCGCCCCCGTTAGCAAGCCTTGATAGGCTTGCAGCGCCGTGCCGGGGCTGCCGGTGGTCAGGCTGATGAGGCCCGCGCCGATCAGCAGCGAGGTGAAGATCGCCAGCAACGGCACCAGCAACTCGCGCCCCATGCGCCCTAGCCGGCTCTCGGCCGGGGGCGCGGCGCTGCGGGGTTCACCGGCTGCGGGGGCCGGCACCGGGGCTATAGTCGTCTCCGCCATCGGTACGCTCCTCGGCGAGGGGTCAGGCTATCAGGTATCAGGTATCAGGTATCAGGTATCAGGTATTAGGTATCGGGTTTTAACGCCTGATACCTAGTATTCGACACCCCAAGTTCGAGTGATCAGCGATCAGGTCTTTACTACCGGACCCCTGACACCCGGACCCCGGACCCCGGACCCCGGACCCCTGATACCTGATACCTCGGACTACGGCTTCGCGGGCGGCACGCCGGTCTTGATCGCGCCGCTGGCGAGATCGGCGGTCATCTTGATCAGCTTGGCTTGGAGGTCGGCGGGCACTTTCGCGGCCACGTCGTGGAACGGGGCCAAGCCGACTTCGCCGGTGTTGTTGCCGCCCTTAAGCGTGCCGGCCTGCACCGCTTTCAGTAGGGTGAACACGCCTTGAGTGAGCTTTTTCTCGGCGCTGGAGACAATGATCGGCTGCGACTCCGGCACGGTGTTGTACTGGTCTACGTCTACGCCGATGCCCAGTATGCCTTTGTCTTTGCGCTCGGCGGCGGCGTAGAGCGCGCCGTTGCCGGTGTTGCCGCCCGCGCCGAACACCACGTCGGCGCCTTTATCGATCATCGAGAGGGCGGTGGTCTTGCCCCAGGCCGGGTCGTTGAAGGTCTTGCTGATGTCCACGTCGCTATGATACGTGACCTGGACGGTCGTGGTGGCATCCATCGCTTTCGCGCCGACTTTGTAGCCTTCGCCGTAGCGCCACACGGGCGGCACGGTGTCGGTGCCCAGGACCGCGCCGATGTTGTGGCTCTTGCTGATGCCGGCGGCCAGCGCCCCGGCCAGATAGCCGGCTTTGTCTTCCTCAAAGATCAGGCCGGCCAAGTTGGGCAGGGTGGTGCCCTGGAACTGGTCCACGCCGATGAACTTGACGTTGGGGTTGGCCGTCGCCGCCGCGACGGTGGCATCGCCGAGCGCGAACCCGACCGTGACGATCACATCGTACTTGGCGCTCACAAACTGATCAATGAGTTGGCTGTATTCTTTCGCGTCCTTCGGCTCCAGATATTTGATCTCTGCGCCGAGGTCTTTTTCCGCCTGCTGCACGCCTTCGTAGGATGCTTGGTTGAAGTTTTTGTCGTTGATCGAGCCGACATCGGTCACGAGGCCGACTTTGATCTTTTTGCCGCCGCTTGTGCCCGGTGTGGCGGCCATCGCCGTGGTCCCGGTCGGAGCCACCATCGCCGTGGTCCCGGTCGGGGCCATCGTCGTGGTGGGCACCGCCGTGTTGGCGACCGGAATCGGCGTGTTCGCCGCCGTGCCGCCGGTGTCACAGGCGGACAGCAGCGTGGCGGACAGTAGCAGCCCTGCGCCCAGCAGGTTGCCCGATCTGAAGAACTTAGACAACGTTTTTCCTCCCTTACTAAAGACCCATGGTATCGCTTGGTGTCGCTGACGCAGGGGCGGGCGGTTGTCGCGTTGCCCCTGCGCTATCCGCGCCCTGACGGATTGGGCTATTATAGCATACGTGCCGCTGCTGTGCTATAATGCAGCGTCCGCTAGGCCAGAAAGCGGCGCTGTTTAGGCCAGGGAGACCCGCCATGTCCACTTTTCGCTTTATTGATCTACCCACTGCCGCCGAAGTGCTGGGTGTGTCGCGCCAGCAGGCATTAGCCTATATTGAGGCGGGGCGCTTGAAACCCTACCAGGGCATCGGCCAAGCGGCAGTGTTCCGGGCGCGCGATGTGCAGGCGCTGTTGGCCGCACTGGGCCAGGAAGCGGCGGCAGCGCTGCCGACCGTCACGCGCGGCGCAACGGCTGCGGCGGATGCGGCGACGGCGGTGGCGCAGGCGGGGCGGCGGCGCACTGATACAATCCGCCGCGACCCGGTGAAGAAAGTGGGCACGCGCCTGACGCAAGATGTGCGCTGGGCCGAGATCACGGATGCGGACCTCGCGGCTTGGTTTGATGCGCTGGACACGCGCTCGTATCCCGCTGTGCGCCACGCTGCCCGCCAAGCGCTACTGCGCCTCACGCGCGTCTTGGAGCTGACCGGCGGGGCCGGCGAAACGCAAGATGACCGCGATCTGACGGCCAGCGGGCGGGTCGTGTCGGCCAAAGAGATCCTGAACGCATAACCTCCCTCGTTAAAACGACTGGCGAAAACCCATGAACAAACTAACTCCCGTCAACGCAGAACTCGCGCTAGAGGCGCGGAATGTCACCAAGCGCTTTCCCGGTGTGCTGGCAAACGACGGCGTGAACTTCGAGTTGCGGCATGGCGAGATCCATGCGTTGCTGGGCGAGAACGGCGCGGGCAAGTCCACGCTGATGAACGTCCTCTATGGGCTGTATCCGCCCGACGGCGGCGAGGTGCGGGTCAACGGCGTGGCGGTGCAGTTCCGCAATCCGCGCGATGCGATTGCGCGCGGCATCGGCATGGTCCACCAGCACTTTATGCTCGTGCCCCCCCTCACTGTGACCGAAAACATCATGCTCGGTCAAGAGAGCGTGCGCGGGATCATGCTGGACCGGCGGACGGCGGCGGCGCGCATTCGGGCCTTGTCGGCGCAATACGGCCTTGATGTGGACCCCGATACCAAGATCCGCGATCTATCGGTGGGCAGTCAACAGCGGGTCGAGATCCTGAAAGCGTTCTATCGCGCTGCCGCTGTGCTGATCCTCGACGAGCCGACCGCCGTGCTGACCCCGCAGGAGGCCGACGACCTGTTCAAGATCATGGACGGGCTGCGGACGCAGGGCAAAGCGATTGTGTTTATCACCCACAAGCTGCGCGAAGTGTTGGCGATCACCGACCGCGTGACGGTGCTGCGTCAGGGGCGCGTGGTCGGCCACGCCCAGGCGCGCGAGGTGACGGAGTCCGACCTCGCGACGATGATGGTGGGCCGCACTATCGCCTTACCCGGCCAGCGCGCCCAAGCCGCTGATGCCGGAGCCGCCACTGCTGCCGCCGCTCTGGGCCTGGGCGAATCCGTGCCCCAACACGCAACGGCAGCCCCGCCGGCAGCAGCGGTGGCGGTGCTGGAGGTGCGCGGGTTGCGTGTCCGCAACCCGCGCGGCCGGTTTGCGGTGGATGATGTTTCGTTCAGCATCGCGCCGGGCGAAATTCTTGGCATCGCCGGGGTGGATGGCAATGGGCAAAGCGAACTGGTGGAGGCGTTGACCGGCTTGCGCCCTGCCGCCGCCGGCACGGTGCGCTTTGATGGGCGCGACATGACCAACCGCCCACCCAAAGCCCTGATCGCCGCCGGCTTGGCCCACATTCCCGAAGACCGCCAGAAATATGGCCTGGTCCTCAGCTACCCGATCAGCGACAACTTGGTGCTGTCCACCTACGGGCAAGCGCCGTTCGCGCGCGGCGTGCTGCGCCAGGATGCGCCGATCCGCGCTTTCGCCCGCAAGCTGGTCAGCGCCTTCGATGTCCGCACGCCGGGCGGCGACGTGGCGGCGGGCACGCTGTCGGGCGGCAACCAGCAGAAGGTGATCATCGCGCGCGAACTGTCGCGGCCCATCCGCCTGCTCGTGGCGGCCCAACCCACGCGCGGCCTCGATGTCGGCTCCATTGAGTTTGTCCACAGCCAGATCGTGGCCCAGCGCAACGCGGGCCGTGCGGTGCTGTTGGTCTCCGCCGAACTGGACGAGATCCTGGCCCTGGCCGACCGCATCGGCGTGCTGTACCGGGGCCGCTTGGTCGCCATCCTGCCCCGCGCCGCCGCCACCCGCGAACACCTGGGCCTGCTCATGGCGGGCGGGGGCGACGGAGCGCCGACGACCTAACCCCCCAACCCCCTTCCCTCTGCCGGAAGGGGGAGTCTGGCTCGTTCTCCCCGCCCTCTGTAGGGGAGGGGGGCGAAGTCGGCCTCCGCTACCCCAGCAACGCGGGCCACGCGGGGTCGGGGTGCAAGGGCGTGAAGTCGGGGTCGGCGGCGGCGCGGGCGCGGAAGGTGGGGTCGGCGGCACAGGCGGCGCGCAGGGTGGGCAGGGCGGCGGGGTCGCCCTGGAGGCTGTAGAGGCAGGCCAGATTGTACAGCACCGCCGCGTCGCCAGGGGCCAGGGCCAGCGCGGCAGCGTAGTCGCTGTGTGCGCCGGTGGGGTCGCCCAGGCGTTGGCGGGTGATGGCGCGGTTGGTGAGCGTCGGCACATGGGCGGGTCGCGCGACCAAGCTGGCGCTGAAATCGGCCAGCGCCGCATGGAGGTGGCCTAGATCGCTGTACGCCCCAGCGCGATAGGCCAGCACCGCCGCATCGCCGGGTTGCGCGGCCAGCACGGCCGCAAAGTCGGCCAACGCTGCGGCGGGGCGACCCAGCGCGGCCAGCGTCAGCCCCCGATTTAGTCGCGCCACATGGGTCGGGTTCTGCGCCAGCGCCGCATTATAGTCGGCCAGCGCGCCGGCGTGATCGGCCAACGCCCGGCGGCTATTGCCCCGGCTATACCACACATCGGCATCACGCGGGCGCAGGCGCAACACGCGGCTGTAGTCGTCTACCGCCGCAGCATGGCGGCCCATCTGGTGCAAGGTCAAGCCGCGATTGTAGAGCGTATCCGCGCCGTCGGGTTGGCGGGCCAGCGCGGCGGAGTAGTCGGCCAGCGCCGCCTCCCACTGCCCCAACGTCGCATAGGTCCGCCCCCGGTCGCTCAGAACCGCCGGTTGCTGCGGGCGCAGGGCCAGCGCCGCCGTGAAATCGGCCAGCGCCGCGCAAGGCCGGCCCAGCGCATAGAGCGTGTTGCCGCGCCGGTGTAGCGTCGCCGCGTGGTCGGGCCGCAGCGCCAGCGCGCGCGTGAAGTCGGCCAACGCCTCGGCATAGCGGCCCAGCGTGTGATAGGTCCGCCCCCGTGCATACAGTGCGCCGGGATCGGGGTGGTCGGAGTCCAGCGCGGCGATAAACGACTCCAAGAGGGCAGGGTCGCGCGCGTGGCCTCCGCCATTGCTGCCGTTCCGTTGGTGGATGCGGCTTTTGAGGATCGCCAGATAGGAGCCATCGCCCCCGGCCAAGCTCGCGGCCAGCCGGCGAATGGTCAGGTCGGCGGGGCGGGCAGCCCGCGCCGCCACCAGCAGATCCGTTAGCCGGTCCGCCGCCTCCGCCCAACAGAGGAGTCCCCCCAACGCTGCACTAGGATCGGCGGTCGGGTCTGGGGCGGGCGCAGCGGGCACCGCCGCGTGCAACCCGGCGATGGCGTCGGCGCTGGAGAAGGCGTGACTCAGGGCGGTCTGGATGCTCGCCCGTTGGCGGTCGGTGAGTTTCACGTTGCGATTATACGCCGATTCCGCTTTCTTGCCCACCATTGACATATAGCAGAGGAAAGCGGTATAATGCTGTAGAACAAATGTTCGTATTAACCGCTGCGATGTGTGTTGAGCCGAGCTTTGTGTAATTAGCCGGGAGGACGAGAGAGATGGATACGAAGAAATTGACTAATGGTAGCGCGCCCGTCGCGTTGCTTGATGCTGCCCCGCTCGCGGTGGCGGCTGCCGTGCCGGCGCTGGACGGCTTTGACCCCTCGCGCTACCTGACCAAGATTGATGGCCGTGACTACCTGGAAGTGAAGTGGCGGCTGTTGTGGCTGCGAACCGAGTACCCGGCGGCGCGCATCAGCACCGAGCTGGTGAAGTTCGAGGACGGCTTTGCGCTGTTCCGCGCCGAGGCCACGCTGCCCAGTGGCGCAGCGGCTACCGGCTGGGGGTCGGAGACGATCCACGACTTTGCCGACTACATTGAAGCCGCCGAAACAAAGGCGATTGGTCGCGCGCTGGCCGGGCTGGGCTTCGGCACGCAGTTCTGCCGCGATTTTGACTTCGCCGCCGAGGCCCGCGCCGAACTGCCGCGCGCGCAAGTGGTGGACGCGCCAGTGGCGGCGCCGGGCACGACGCTCACCCCTGTCGC
>Ga0209724_1004369_pt1 | contig 11157 bp, 7 predicted proteins | sample grotaG_FD_184143 | JGI IMG/M metagenome (GOLD analysis project Ga0209724, IMG submission 184143) | Glacier valley bacterial and archeal communities from Borup Fiord, Nunavut, Canada, to study Microbial Dark Matter (Phase II) -... | ecosystem: Environmental > Aquatic > Freshwater > Ice > Glacier ... | reverse complement strand
TAGCCGGGCTGGGTCGCTGGGGTGGAAGGCCAGCGTAGATGCGCCTTCCTGCTCAAGCGTGTACTGGTGGCAGCCCCCGCCATCCCAGACCTTGACCCGCCCAGCTACGTCGGCGGTGGCGATCCAGCTGCCGTCGGCAATGTAGACTACCTCGCTGACGTAAGCGGTGTGGTGCAGCACCGTGCGTTCGGCTTTGCCCACCTGCCACCGCCATAGCTGCACCAGGCTCGGTAGCGTCTCGTCACGGCTGACTGTCACCAGTGAGCTACCGTCTGGCGCGGCAACGGTTAGCCGCAGGTCAACGTCATGTTCGTGGTGCAAGGTGGCAACTCGCTGCAACTGCTGGTCGTAGAGCCGTAGCTGCTGCCAATTGCGCGTAGTAAGTAGCAGGTCGCCGACGAACAGCGGGCCGTACTCGGCGACCTGCCCCACGTCCCACACGTTGATGCCGTTACTACCATGCTGGTTGATCAAGTCGCTCAACATTGTTCGCTCCTCCCCCTGCTGTCAGTGCGCAATCGCATTATACCACTTCCTAGCGATATGTGGCAACGGGCTGCTCATCCTGCCCCTGGTTCTCCCTCCCTTGTTGAGCGTAGGCCAGCTTCGTCAGCTTGTTGCCCACCCACTCGCTCCAACCCCGCAGCAACCCCGTCAGGTCGTCGTACTCACCCTCAGCCAGCATCGCAGCGACGTGCTGATCCAACTGCCTTACCGCCGTGCGGCTGACCTGCTGGAACTCGCGCCCTGCCGCGCCGTATTCGCGGGCGGGTACCGGCTGGCCCCGCCGCTGTAGCTGCTCGGCCTCTTGCTCACCGGGGGTCATCAACTCTGGCCGCAGGCTGGCAACCGCGGTTTCGCTGCTTGCACTATTAACCAGCGTCGGCTGCACTACCAACGTGGCAATCAACGGCGTAGCTCTGGACGCTGGCTCCACCTCGCCTTTGTCCGCTGGCTCATCAATAGTAGCGGCTTCCTCAACTTCGACGGCTTCCTCAATCGTTACTCCATCTTCAGCTGTTGTCCTGCTGGCGGGCGGCGGCTCAACCAGCGTCGGCGTAGCCAACGTAGCCACTGGACTGCTTGGCTCTCCCCTGCTTGCTTGACTGGCACCAGCTCCCGCTAGCTCAGCCAGCACTCGCTCCTTCAGCCGCTCTACTCGTTGGTTCGGCTCATCTGCCAGCAGGCGGCGGGCAACCACCAGTACCTTGCCAACCACGTACTTGTTCCCGGCTATCCCCAGCACCCGTGCTGCTGCCTGTATCGCTCGCACCGGCGGCAACTCACCGGGCGTGTTCAGCACTGCCGTCAGTAGTTCCTCTTGCCGAACAGCCGGTGCCTCCGCCAACGCCAGGTGGTGGCTCATCGTCAACCCTGCGTCCTCACCCAGCAGCCGCGCCCGCACCGCACCGCTCAACTTGAGCAGTTGCATCAGGTCTACCCGCTGGTCGCGGCTCAACCCGCTATACCGCTCGAACTCGGCCCAGGTCTCCCGCACCCGCTCAAGCGGTTGCCCTTCCGCCTGCTTGACTAGCCTGGCATAAGCCGCTTCCCACCCTGCCAGGTCGTCCGCTTCCGGCATCGTCACCTTGAGCGCGTCGCTCAGGTACATACAGTCCATCCGCACCTTCAGTTCGTAGTAGCTCAACGCCTGCTCCATTGGCCGCAGGTCGCGCCGCGTGTTGTTCTCGCCTAGCTGCATCCGCAGCCGCGTCACCGCGTCCATCTCGTCCGCCTCGTAGATGATCGCTGGCACTGTCACCAGCCCCGCTGCTTGCGCCGCCTTCAGCCTGCGCGAGCCGCTGATCACCCGCAAGTTCCCCTGCGGCGTGCGCTCCAATGCCAGCGCACTGTAGAACCGTCCGGTCTGCTCGATGTCCTTGACCAGGTCGCTTACGTCCCCCACCTGCCTACGTGGTTGATGGCTGACTGCTTCGATCTCGTTGACCTTTACTTTTGTTGCCGTTGGCATTGCTACTCTCCTCTGTTTCTTCTACTTGATGTTACGGTTGGTTGCTATGTTGCTGCTTAGATTGACCATACTGCACCCGCTTGGTCGTCGGCATCAAACCAGAGCGGTTGATGCAATGCGCCGGGGCTGCCTGCGTCCTTGCGGGCCTCAACCAGCCGGGCTTCAGTGGTGAAGAACCAGGGCAGCGGCACCCCCTCGGCGGCCATCCGGCTGCTCACCGCGCCGACCATATTGTGCAGCCGCCCTTCTCCCGCACTGGTCACGACTAGCACGGCTGGGTAGCTCTCGCGGCTGAACCCCGCCCGCCAGTTCCCCGCGTGGTAGTAGCTGAGGTACTGCTCGAACTTCTGCCCGATGATCCGCTCCCCTTCGCTGCCGGTGTCCGCTTCGAGGAAGAAGTCGAGCCGCAGACTACCGAGGGTGTAGCTGCCGATTGCGTCGGGCCGTACCTCGGCTGGTAGCCAGCTTTCGTACTCCCCCCACCACTCGGCGGTGCCGTGCAGCTCGCGGCTGTCCACCACGACTTGGGTCATGAAGTCAGCCACCAGCAGGTCGTGCGTCCAGCGCAGCCTGCGCTCGCCCCACCGCTTGCGCCCGGCCACCGCCTGTAGCACCTGCGCCCACTGCCCTGGCTGGTAGAGGCTGTCATTGCGCTCCTGGTAGCGGCTAGCCACCACCCAGCCGTCGGTGATGAGTGGCTTAAGGTCACGTTGCAAGGCCCGGATCGCGCCGCCCGCTTGCAGGTCGGCGTAGAACAGGTCGTTGAAATGCTGACCGAGCAGCACGTTGTAGCGCAGCAGCGCATGGATGATCTGGTTGCGACGCACCACTGGGCCACGGACGGTGGGCTGTCCAGCCCGCGTGCTGGTGGTTTGCACATCCAGCCTTGCCATACGCCGGGTTAGTTCGCGCAAGGTCAGCTCGTCAAGTTGGATGTGGTTGGGGTCGTAGCCATGCTGGTCACTGGTGGGGGCGGTCATCTTCTGGTTTCTTCTCCTTCTGCTTGCGCTGGTTCTCTGGGGGGCGGGCGGCGGCTTGCTGCTGCGGGCGGGACTGGCTGGTGACGACTGGGCCATTGGCCTGTGGAGGCTGCTCGTCATCTGCTTGCCGCTCGTTGTCAGGCGGCTGTGCCTGCTCATTGTTGTCGCCGCCACTGGCCGCTGGTTGGCGGGTGACAGGCTGGTTGGTTACAGGCCGCCCATCATCCCTTCGCGGTTGGGGTTGTCTGCGTTTGCTTGGTGGCTGGAAGTAACCAGCGGCTCGCAAGGCTGCATCTTCGCGTCTTGCTTCGGCCATGACCAGCACCGCTGGCACGCTGTGGCGTAGCTCGCTCAGTCGCTCAAGGAACTGCACCTGCGTCGTGCATACGCCAGGGTTAGCGAACAGCCAATCCGCCATGTACTGCTCCCGCGCTCGTTGTATCTGCCACGCTGCCTCAAAGTCGGCCTTGCTTGCTTTGCACAAGGCGGTGACTGCTACTTGCTGTGCGGTCGCTGCCTGTTCGCTGACCGCTGGTTGCTGGCTCTGACTGGCGCGCGCGCTGGCGGTTAGGGCCACCTCAATCAGCCGCAGCAGGTCGGCTACCCGCTCGTTGGGGGCGGCGTGCTGCTGTTCTGCTTCAGCCCAGCCTTCCGCTTCGTCCAATGGGTACTGGTTGAACTCCCTCGGCGGGGGTGGAGGCAAGGTCTCCAACGTGCAGACCCGCAGCGGGCTGCCCCGGTGCATCAGGCGGGCGTAGGCCGTGTAGTTGCGTTGCTGGGCCACGTCCTGGGCGGTTACTTCACCGTTGAGTAGCTCGGTCGCCAGCACCTCTGCGTCCGACCCTTCACCCCGGAAGATCACCTTGTTGGCGACGATGCCTGACAAGACCGCCAGCACGTCGGGGTCTAGCTGGCGGATGCTCTGGAAGGCGAAGGTGGGGCAGACGTTCAGCTTGCGGTACTGGGCTACCATGTCTTCCACATCCCCATTGATGCCCAGGTGCGCTTCGTCCATGGTGAAGTAGCAGAGCTTGCGGGCGTAGTCCGGCTGCTTCAGCCTGCGGGCGGCTTCGATGCGGAAGCGGACGATCAGCAGTTGCCAGATCAGGGCCATGGTCTGGTCGCCGCCCCGCTTACCTGCTGCTCCCGGCAGGTTGACCAGCAGCACGCCGCCCCCTTCGACCACCGCCTGCATGTCTATAGTAGAAGCCCGGCTGCTGACGATGTTGGCGGCGTAGGGGTTCTGCAACAGCTTGTTGATGCGACGCAAGACCGGGCCGATCATCTGCTGCTGCATCTCCTCCTCAGCCCGGTCGAAGTAGTGCTGCCAATAGCTCTTGTTGGCCGCTTCATCCGTCTTGCCATACAACTGCTGGCGGTACTTACTACTGGTGAGGAAGGTGTAGAGGTCGCGCAGGTTGGCGTGCGGCACGGTCGCCAGCACGATGCCAATTGCCGACTCCAGTAGCTGCTGCATCCGGCCACTACCTTCCCAGTGGTCGCCGCTGATCGCTCTAAATACTTCCATCAGCATGGCCTGCACTGCCGGGCGGCGGGTCGGTTCGTCGCACTGCATCAGGTTGAGGGTCATGGCCCGGCCCCGTTCGTACAGTCTTTGTGGGTTGAAGTAGATCAGGCGCGCCCAGTCGTAGGGGTGTAGGGTTTCCATGATGCGGGTGCAGAGGTCGTGCGGCTCGATTACCACCACACTACTGTCCGGGCTGCTCCCGATGTCGCCCAGGGTGAGGTGGGTGAGCAGCACCGACTTGCCCACACCGGGCGGGCCGCTGACCAGCAGGCTCTTGGGCCGCTCGCCCCGCTCGATGCCGAGTAGCACGCTCCCTTGCCTGCCCAGCACGCTGCGCTGGCCTGCTTCCCACGCCTGTAGCTCCTTGAGGGCGGCTACCTTTGCGCTCGGCTCAACTGGCAGAAGGTCACGGCTGAACGGCGGGGTGAGCGGTTCGACCATCTTCGGCGGTGGGTAATTACCGCTGTACAGGCTGCGCTCGGCTTCGATGTACCTTCCAGCACTGGCCGCTACGCCAGGCGTACTCTCCGCCGGGGCCAGGTGGCAGAGGGCTGCCGCTTCTGCTGGGCTGATCACCTGCTTGTCGTCAAAGCGCACGGGGTAGCCGCTGCTGGCGACCTTGCGGCGTGTCCAGCCCAGGCGCAGTTCGTTCTCGGCCTTGAAGTGGCCGAAGTAGTGTTCGCCTACCTCGCGGATGGCGGCTCTTGCTGCCTGCTCGTCGCCCACAACTGTAATCGTGAGGCTACTCGACCAGCCGAAGTCGCGGCTCTCCACCACCTTGTTGATCCACGACGGTAGCACCGCATAGGGTAGCTGCGTGCGGCGGGCGTAGGTTTTGACTTCCTGCTGCGCCCGCCACTCGCCCTGTTCCGCTCCACCCAGCTTGCGCACCGCCCGCTTATGGGCCGACCCGGCCCAATCCGGCCCTGCCGGACGCAGGCGGTAGACCACCTCGATACGTCTGACCCCGCCTTCAGCACGGAGGTGGCGGGCAAGTACCTGCCGCACGTCGGTACCTTCGGCGAAGTCGGTCAGCAGCGGGTACCGTGAGGGTCGCAGCATCTCGACTTTGGCGGTGTAGCTGTGTTGACTATCGGTGTTGGTGGGGTAGTCAGCAGGCTGCACCATGATGCCGGGGTAGCCAGACAGGGCCTTACGTACCGCCGCCTGCACGCCCGCGTCGCCAACCACCCGCAGGTAGGCTGCGGACTGGTAGGGCGTGTTGGGCAGGGCCAGGTCGCACCAAGCGAGGTGCGGAGCCATGCCCAGCACCCGCTGAAGGAGCGGGCGGCGCAAGCCCTGATGCAGACCCAGAAATACTTGCCGGAACTCGGCCACGCCCGCCACCCCCCCGACGGTTGGTTGCAGCAGATAACTCACCGCGTGCTGGTCAGCGCGCCTACCGGCGCGCCGTTGCAGACTGTAGGCCAGCAGATAGAAGCCGACAACCAGCAGCGTGCCAGCCCCGGCTAGTTGCCACACCTGCGCGACATAGGGGTGGCGGCTGAGGCGGGCTGCCCCGATCCCGCTCCAATCGGCGTTTGCGATCTTGGCCGTCATGACCGGGTTGGGGTGCAGCAGGTTGCCTGTGACCACACCGAGTTCGGGGCCGTAGAGGGTGGCTGCACTATAACCAGCGACCCCCAGCCACAGCAAGATGAGGAACAGGAAGGTTCGTGCGGTCATGGTTGGGCCTGTCCACCTGTTCGTTGTTTAAGTTTAGCGATAAAGGTTTGTAGCTTTTTGGGGTTTATGATCTTCTTGTAAACAAGCAGCCAGCCGCTGGCCGCCAGCAGCACGGTGCTGACGAGGACGACTGGCACCCAGAAGTTAGCTTGTAGCCAGCCCATGATGCCGGGGTCAGGAGTCGGTTCAACGGTGGCAACTGTGGTTGAGGGTTGTGAGGTCGTGGTCAGCTCTGGACGGGGCGTGGGTGTCCACACGTTCATCTCGACGGGCAGGCCAACCATCGCAGTTACGCTGACGGGCGGCTGCTCGATGTAGGGGCGGGTATCGGCCAGCATTACCGCTGCTGTGGTGGCAGTTGCGGTCGGCGTGATCGTGATGCTTGTGCTGGCGGTTGGTGACGCGAGGATGGTTGGCTCGACAGTGGAAGGCACTTGCGTCGGCACAAGCTGGTTGGTCGGTTCGGCTGTTAGCGTGGTAGTTGGGGTCAGTATGGTTGCCGTTGGGGTCGGTGTAACTGCCCTCGCAGTTGGTGACAGAACCGGGATTGAGGTCGGGGTTGGTCTTGGCTGGGTGCCAGTCGTTTGCGCGGTAGTGGCTGCCGTTGCCTGCACTGTTCGCTGTTCGCTCAGGCTGAAGCTCACGCCACTACCAACCAGCGGGGTAGCGTCCCACTCCCGCACGATCCAGCCTGCCTCGCACCTGCTGCGTAGCTGAACGGCGGGCGGTTGCACTGCCAGCCGACAAGCCGCCTGCCCTTCGACCAGCAGCCCCCAACCGACGAAGCGTAGTCCCCGCGCCTGCGCTGCGGCTTGCCCCACGCTGCGATCCACGCTGAAGCTGACCAGCCCAGCGTGGCTCTCTTTGCGGCTGACAATTTGTAGTTGCAGCAGGCGGTCGTCACCACGCAGCAACGCGGCCAGGGCAACCGTCGCTGCCCCACCGCTGATGCGAGCCGCTAGCTGGTCGATTGGCGCAGCTAGTGCAGACCTGCTACCCAACATGAGGACCAGTAGTAGCAGGGCTGCCAGTCGGTACTTTGCTTTGTTCATCCTCACTCTCCTTTCTCCTGGCCTTGCCCAGCGGCAGCAACCGCCAGCCGCCCAGGGCCACAAACCCGATGCCAATTGCCAGCCCCAGCAGACCGACGTTAGCTCCCCCGGCGGGCTGGTTGCCGCTTGGCTGGCGACTGACCGTTCTGCTGGGGCTGATTACCTGTGTCGGCGTGGCTGTCCGGGTGCTACTCACCACAGCGGTGCTGCTAAGCACGCTGGTGCTGCTGACTACGCTACCAGTTGCCAGCACGGTGGGCTGGAAGGGGCTGCTCTCGTCTAGGGGCGGCACAGCCGGGCTGGATGAGGGTTTATCACCGCTATTGGCTACAGTCGGTACAAAGCCAGCCGCTTGTGCCAGGCCTGCCAGTTCCAGCCCACCCACTGCGTTGCGGCGGTAAGTAGCCTGCACCGTCTGCCGCTCGCCACCATATGCCTGCCAACTCAGGTAGTCGCGCCGCTCCTCGACCCCACCACGTAGCAGGTAGACAACCGCACTCCGCACGTTGGTCGCCGCTTGCAGGCTGTAGCGGCCCTCCGCCTCGGCATGAGCCGGGAGCAAGCTCTGGTTGCGGCCCAGTTGCAGCAACACTGTGCGCTTATCACCGGTTAGTAGCTCCGGTAGCAGCACTAGCAGGCGCAGTTCGTAGCGACTACCCTTGCTCGTTTGTGCTTGGACGGTTAGCGGCAGAGCCAGTAGCAAGATGCTCAGCAGGCAGACTAGCATCTTCATGGCTGCGGCTCCTCGCCAGGTGGCTCACCACGCAGGTGGGCGCGGCGGGCGTGCAGCACCTTCAGCCGGGCTGCCAGTTCGCTCAGCTCCACCGCGTCACGCTGTTCCTGCTCGACCTCGGCTAGCCGCAGCCGATAGGCGAGTGCCTGCGCGTACTCCGCCACGCTGTAGCCCAGGATCACCTCTCGCAACGCCGGGTCTAGCTCCGGTTGTGGCTGCCGTTCCGGTTGGTTACTCATGCCCCACCCCCTCAGCCATGCGCCGCTCGTCCTCGGCAGCACGACCTTCGACGAAGGTCTCGATGCGCCGTAGCTGCTGCGGGCTGATCGCGTAGACGATGTGCAGTACCTTGTTGTCTACCACTTCCAGGGTTTGTCCTGTCTCCAGGGCGGTTAGCTGCGCCGCCTGCCCCTGCCCCAGCCCCAGTTCAGCGGCGATCTCCTGGGTGTTGGCCTGCCCCCGACCCTGCCGCGCCAAGCGAAAGATGGAGGTGTTCTCCCACATCAGCCGTCCGTACTTGGAGCGGAAGGTGACCGGGTTCTGGTCGATCGCAATCAGCCGCAGTTGCAACGCCCGCGCCCGCTTGAACAACTCCGCCACCCACTGCCCGAAGGCCTCGTACTCCTGCATCAGCAGCAGCCCGATCTCGTCAATGACCAGCACCCGCCGTTGGGGCTTATCCACGATCTGTTGCCAGATGTGTTCAATAATCATGAACATCACTAGCGGACGCTGGTAGCGGTCTACATCGCGGATGTTGAACGAGACGAAGCGGTTACGCAGGTCAACATTGGTCGGGCCGTTGTAGCTGCGGCCCTCATAGCTGGGGTCAACGTAGAGCCGCAGCTTGTTGACCAGGTCTACCGCCCCCTGCTCAAGCAGATACGGCAGCAGGTCACTCAGGATCGGGGTACCACGCTTGTGTTCGACCGCTGCGTAGTTGGCGATGCGCTCGGCTACCGCCTGCCGTACCTGCCCACCTGCCAGTCGGTTTAGCTGCGCCCCCCACTCTGCGCTGCCAGTACCTTCACGGTCAGCAACCAATCTCGCTACAGCCTGCTCGCGCTCCGGCGACCAACCTAGCTGCAGCTCGTGCAGGATCGCCCGACTGATCTCGCTGCTCGTGTTCAGGCCATCCTCGAAGTGGGCGTACATGGTCTTGAGCGCAGCAGGCAAAGTGTTGTTGCGGGTCAGGGCCGGTAGCTCCTCCCCGATCATTAGTTCAAACAGGCCAGCAATGAAGGTGCGCTTCTCTGGCAACGGCACTTTGTAGCCGCTCGGCGTGCTGCGGTCCAGGCAGTTGATCCGCGCCTCCCCTCGTGGCCCAAAGTTGATGATGCTACCGCCCACCGCCCGCACAAAGCTGGCTACCCCGTTCTGCGGGTCTATGTAGTAGTATTGCATGGCCGGGTCTACCAGCAGCCAGCGCAGGGCTTCGATCAGCACCCCCTGCGTCTTGCCACTGCCAGTGATGCCCGCTACTATGGTGTGCGGAGCCTTGCTGAACCGCCAGGGGTTGACCCGCAGCAGGCTGCCGTCCTGCACCTGCGTCCCCAGCATCACCCCGTCCTCGTGGTCGATACTCGCCACCACTTGCGGCACGGTGCAGGCGGTCACCCAGGTGGTCAGCGCGCGGCGGCTGTGTTCGCGCAACAGCTTGTTCTTCGGCACCAGGTTCTGGCCGAGCGGCAGCGTTGAGACGTAAGCCTGCCACTGGTCGAGCCGGGCCACGTAGGGGTCGAGTTGCATCGTTTGCAGCACGTGGCTGACTGTTTGTACACTCTCGCGCAACTTGCGCAGGCTACTGGCTGATACTGCCACGTACACCCCGGTGTGGAAGAAGCGACCTTCGCCCCTGGTCAGCATCTCACGGCCTGCTACCACGCTGTTGGCGACGTAGCCCAACTTGCGGTTGTAGGCATCCTGGGTCATGGCGTAGTCCAACACGAACTCGTAAGCCCGCAGGCTGCGCTCCGCTTCGGGGTTGGGGATCGGCTGGTAGTGAATGCTGACCTCAAGCTGTTCTACATCCTTGAGGCTGACCAGGGGATAGAGCCAGCCAAGCTCGACCTCGCGCGGGTAGCGGGTGGCATCGGCCACCAGCACGCAGATGTAGCGGTCACCCAGCTTGAGGTGGTCAGGTCGCTCAATGAAGGAGGGCGAGGCAAGGCCGTCGCGCCCGGCGTTGACGTGGCCGCCAAGCTGGGCGGCCAGCACTGCCAGCACCTCGTCCTGCTCGAGCAGCTTTGCCTCCATGCCAGCTGCCGCAAAGATGGAGGTGGCGGTCTGGCCGCGCTGCTTGCGGAGGTTCTGGATCGCGGCTGGCACCGGCTCCCCACTGCGGGCCTTGAGCCGGGCTTCGACCTGCTCCGGGGTTTCCAGCCCCAGCATCTCGTAGCTACTCAGCACCGCCATCTGGCGCAGCCGCTCACGGAAGGGTGGCACTTTGGGGCTACCATCATCAGCGAGGTCATCGCGACCGCTCATGCCCGCGATCCTGCTGTTGGCCTGTTTGGGGTAGGTCTGCACGAACAGGGTGCTGCGTTCAACAATGCCAGCAGTGCGGGCCTGGGCCAGGATGTAATCCTCCTCCTCAAAGAAGCGGGCTTCGAGCAGCTTGTTGAGACGAGCGGCCTTGCGGCGGTCGTACTGTTGCAAGATCGGAGCGATGTCGCGGCTCCTTATGCGGCAGTAGTACTGGAAGGGGTCAGGTTGCAGGTCGTGCAATCTGCCGAGGGCGGCAACAACGGCAAGTTGATCGTCGGGGGCAAGCAGGGCGGTGTTGAGGCCGCCAACCTGCATCAGGCTGGCATAGCCAGAGCCGGTCACGAGGTAGCCGTCACGCACATCGGCGACCGGCACAAGGTCGGTGGTGGTTAGTTGTTTAGTGGTTTGGCTCATGGTCTGGTCTCCAAGTGGTTGAAGGTACAGCCATTGCCGCTGGCGTAGAGCAGCGGATGGCTGAGGTCGAGGTCGGGTACGGTAAAGGCTGGTTGGCCGTCAAGTTGCACCAGGCCGGTGTTGGTGATGCTGAGTTGATGTGGCACACCTGCGTAGCGGTCAGCCACCATTACGCTAGCCGATGGCGCGGCGAAGTTGCTGTCCTTGAACTCAAAGGCGCGTAGCAGGGTGGTGTTCGGCCCGCCAGTTGTCATCCGCAGCAGGGTAAAGCGGTCAGCGGTGCCGAAAGCTACGCCGCAGTCTTC
>Ga0209724_1004367_pt1 | contig 11159 bp, 12 predicted proteins | sample grotaG_FD_184143 | JGI IMG/M metagenome (GOLD analysis project Ga0209724, IMG submission 184143) | Glacier valley bacterial and archeal communities from Borup Fiord, Nunavut, Canada, to study Microbial Dark Matter (Phase II) -... | ecosystem: Environmental > Aquatic > Freshwater > Ice > Glacier ... | reverse complement strand
CAACAGGAGGTGAAAGCCAGTCTGGAAGCCAGCTACAAAAAGATCTACAGTTTGTCGCGTTTCTCATCGGAGAACCGGATCAACGCCACACTGATCGAACAGTTTCTGGATACAGTGCAGACATCGGGGGAGAAAATCGTAAAAGCCCATTTCAATGTGATGTTATTTGATGAATCAATCCGTCAACTTAAGCAGAACAAGAGTGAAGCCAGCTCAGCCTTCTCCTTGATGAACTGTTTTCCCTACCAGCACACTTATGATCTCCCGCTGTTGTTTTTTGCTTCGCTTCCTTATTCGACGCAGCTACCCGAAACGGAACTGTTCATCACCCAGGTACCGCAGGCCTGCTGTCTGACCAACTTTGAAGGAGGTGTGCACAGCAGTGATTCTGATTTCACATTACTGCTTTCGGACAGGCTAAGCGGATGTCCCGTGCGGATAGACTTATCGGATGAACCGGTCAGGCAACACCTGATTCATAACCGCAACAAAATCATTATCGGCGGATCGGGCTCGGGCAAATCCTTTTTTACGAACCACCTGTTACGGCAATATGCAGAGAGCGAAAACTGTCATATTGTTCTGCTGGATGTGGGACGAAGTTACGAACTGCTGACCCGGTATATTGATGAACGGCTTAAACATCTGGGCGGTGCGATGATGGTTGAGTTTACCGCCGAACACCCGATCTCGTTTAACCCGTTCGTGATTTCAGGTGAGCCCGGTCCGGAGCGCAGGCAGACCATCCTATCGGTGATCTGCACGATTTATCGCGAGAATCTCTCGGAGATGGAAAAAGATGTGATTGCAAGGGCTATCAGCGCCTATTTTACGATAGAAACACCCGAACGATCTTTTAACGGTTTCTATGAATTCTGTCTAGATTATATTCCTGAACTGGTTAGTGATCAGAAACTCTCCTTCAATGCCCCCGAATTTTTCTTTATCCTGGGCAAATATTACCGTGGCGGCGAATATGACTTTTTGCTGAACAGGGAAATGGAGACCGATGATTTTTTCCGTTGTCCCTTTATTGTTTTCGAACTGGACAATATCAAAGACCACCCCATCATTTTTCCGGTAGCCACACTGATCATCATCGATATTTTTATGCAAAAGATGCGCCGGCTCGTTGGGGTTCGCAAGGTGATCTGTATCGAAGAGGCCTGGAAGGCAATCGCCACACCGCAGATGGCCGGTTATATCAAATACTTTTTCAAAACCATCCGCAAGTTCTTCGGCGAGGCGATGGTGGTCACCCAGGAGATTGATGACGTGATCTCCTCGCCAGTGATACGCGATGCGATCATCAACAATGCCGACACGCGAATCTTGCTGGACATGGGTAAGTTCCGGAACAAGTTTGACAACATCTCCCAGACCCTTGGCCTCTCGCCGTTCCAGAAAGAACAGATCCTATCGATCAACCGAAATCTCCCTCATAATCGCAAACTCAAGGAGGTCTTTATCGGACTGGGCACTTATTCGCAGGTTTATGCCCTTGAAGTGAGCCGGCCGGAGTACAACTGTTACACGACAGAACAAAACGAGAAAGAGCAGATCCTCAAAAAACTGCAAAACCATTCCTCTTTTTTCGAAACCATTAAAAACATTTGATTATGAAACGAGCATATTTCCAAAACTCAAAAATAGATGAGAATCATCTTTTGCGAGTTCAAGCCGACAATAAAAAAACAAATTATTCCCGGATTAAAATTTATCTGGTTATCCTTCCTGCCTTGGTGATTCTTCTGACAATAAAGGGTTACAGTCAGGCTCCTGTCACCGATGTTGGAGCAGGGATCCAACGGGAAGCTCTCTGGACAGAGGAAAAGAATATCCTTTCGAATATCAACTGGTACAATGTTCTCATCAGGGCGCTAAACGGAGATATTAAAGGATTGACCGGTGAACTTTTAGGCATCGACCAGAAGATGATGGAGAGTCTGGAAAAAGTCTCCGCCCTGATCAAAGATTACAAACGGATTCAACAGACACGCGATATGCTCGGAAAAATTACCGGTATCTATACCAGCAAACTGCCCCGGCTGATACAGGATGAGAATTTCACGCCACAGCAGGCCGCTGTGATTGTACAATCATTCGACCTGATCCTGGATGACTCCCGGCAACTGGTTACTACAATCCTGGGCGCCATCACAAAAGACAAATCTTTTCTGATGGATGACAAACAGCGGTATGACACGATCAATGGAATCTATAATGAGGTTCGTAAGCACTACGGAACAATCTGTTACCTCTATAATAAACTGCTCTATGTCTCCTACCAGAAGAGTTTCCAGAGCAATAAGCTGGAGAGCTTTGCCTTTTACTACACCCTTTATCAATAAACGCCATGGAAAATTTTAAAGCAATAATAGCCATGAAAACGACCCGTTTGCTGGGGATGATTATTCCATTGATACTGATCATTGAACTGACAAGTATCGTGCAGCTTCATGCACAGGCATTTGCCATCAAACGCTGGCGTGGTACCTATCCGCAGATGAACGGAAGCTACCCCTTATCATTTATGTCCTTTAAAGGCGGGTTTATTATCCCGACGCCCCACTTTTTTGTCCGTACCTGGCCGTCGCACTATTACATCAAAGTAGGAGCTTTGCCCGTAACAGATTCTAAAAATCTGACGGGTTCAATAAAAACCGGCTTTCTAAGGATTGTGGAGAAAATACTGGAGCGTTCTCAGATGCAAAAGCGGTCTGAAGAGACAGCGCAAATCAAAGCGAACAACTTGCAACAAAGGGATATCGAACTGAAGCTGTTCAATTCCAGGTCTGACTACCTGCCTGATGTCTATGGCATTGCAAATCAGTTTATCCGGCTTTACAAAAGCATCAATAGCCTGGGAACGCAGGCGAATGCAGGAGCAATCGTTCAGATCAGCCGCCGGGAGGCTGATGAACTGGTAGTCCGTTTTATCATGGTCAACCTTTTACAAACCGATCACGGCAAAAAACTCGAAGCCTTTTCCCAGATCCGAAGTGAGCTGACCCGGCAGATCGGAGAAGCCGATTATTTGAACCGAAAAGTATACCACTTTAATTTTTACAGCCAGGATGCCGGTAATGCCTACGCTTTTTTAACCCGCTAAAATCAATACGGTTTTCAATTCTAAAAGCAACCAAAAATGAATATTACTCTTTTACAGATTATGACTACCGATAGCTTCTTCCGCTTCACCGATGTACTGGTTCGGGGAGGTGTCGAAAATGCCCGCGTGCTTGTGGATATGGCCAGGGCAGTCGGTGGCATTGCCACTTTCTTCTACATCTCCAAACGGATCTATGAACAGCTGATTGCAGATAACCCAATTTCCATGCTACCGCTGCTCAGGCCTTTTGCGCTGGTTCTGGTTATCACCTTCTGGGGACCGTTTGTGAATCTGTTGATGGTTCCCACCAAAGGACTCACGAAACTCTCCGAGGCTGTCTATGCAAACAAGAAACACATTGTTGCCCAGCGTTTGAAGGATAAGCAGAATGCCATTCTATCTACCGATCTCCCTTCGTTTTATGAGAATGAAGAGAAGGAAGCGGCCCTTTGGGATAAAGGGATCAATATGCTGCTGACCACCTACAACATTATCTCAGGCAGGGCACTGGCGAACCAGATTCACTTCTATGTAATGGACGGCGTCAGGCAACTGCTGGAATCATTCTTTGAGGCTGTTGTTTACCTGATTGCATTTCTTCGAACCGTCTTTTGTGTACTGCTGGTCATCTTCGGACCGCTCGTGTTTGCCATCTCCATTTTTGATGGCTTCCAGGATAACTACCTGCAATGGATCGCACGGTTCGTCAATGTGAACCTCTACCTGCCCATCGCGATGCTGATTCTTTCGCTTGTTCAGGAAGTGCTGATCTATGTCCTTGAAAGTGAAATTGCAGTGATCAACAGTTCCCTGATCTATCAGCCGTCACTCTTTTTTGTTTCCAACCTCGTGGTTCCGCTTTGCGGCATCGCCGGGCTTATGATGGTTCCCAAGATTGCTTCCTGGATCGTTCAGGCCTCCGGTACCGGTTCGGGTGGAGGAAGATTATTCCGAACCGCAGCCACAATTGCCATTACCAAAGGGTTGATGAAATAAACCTCAAGTGCAACAGACGATGAAAAAAGTATTTGATATACAGCAAAAGTTCCGGTTTACAGTCTATGTACTGCTGATTGTCAGTATCTCGCTGACCGCATTAAGTGCCTGGGTATTTTTCCGCTCTGTCGGAATGGTGGAAAAATCAAGGCAGAAGATCTATGTGCTGGACAACGGCAAATCACTGCTTTTGGCGCTTCGCGAAGACATCAGCGAAAACCGCAATGCAGAGGCAAAAGACCATGTCAAGCGGTTTCATGAACTCTTTTTTACCCTTGAGCCTGACAAAGCCTACATTGAAAATAATGTCAAAGAGGCGCTCTTTCTTGCAGACCAATCCGCTACGGATCAGTACCGCTCTTTCAAGGAAAACAATCTTTATAACCAGGTGATCGCTATGGACATCAGCATGACCCTTGTGACCGATTCAGTGAAAGTGGATTTTTCGGCATACCCCTATGAATTTTCATTTTACGCAAGACAGAAGATCGTGCGCAAGTCCAATATCACAGTGCGCAACCTCGAGACATCAGGACGGCTTCGTAACATCTCCCGCACCGATAATAATCCGCATGGTTTTCTGATTGAAGAATGGAGGATCAACGACAACACCGACCTGGAAACCGTGAAACGAAAATCATTTTAACAATCTAAAACGCATATTATGAACAACTTTAAATTACCTGAAACACCACATTTCCCCAATATCAGCCACTATACAAGGTGGCTCAACGAGATGGAAGAAAAGGAACGGTTGATGAGCCCGGAAAAACGCATGCACAAATGGGTGATTTTGATGGCTGTACTATTTCTGCTTTTTGTGGCCTCCTTCTTCCTGTTCCCGGCACCCAAAATCAGTCATCAGCCTGTAAATGCATTGCCTGAAGTCAGTGCACTTGATGGAGATACCATGAAAAAGGAGCGATCCATGACATTTGACATGCCTGTTGATTCGTTTGAACAATACCTAAAAAAAGAGCTCCATGAAAAATTACCTGAATAAAAACTGGCCGTTACTTTTTCTGCCATTTATGGTGATTCCCTTTATCATCCTGATCTTTTATATTCTGGGAGGAGGAAGCGCCCCGGCAAGCGAGAAACAGGAGTTAAAACAGACAAAAGGTAAGATTGCAATTAACTATCGCCTGCCTGAAGCAGACCGCACGATTGGTATTGTTGACAAGATGGAAGCGGTGCAGGCGCAGACTCAAAGTTTCGGAACACAGGACTACCATATCGGTACTGAAAATGGGTCCGCTGGGATAACTTCAGAAAGAGACAGCACCTCAGAACAGGATGAAGCGCAAAATCAGGAAGGCGAAAATCGGTCTGATCAGTCAGTACGACCTGATCCAGGTGTTCCGGATCAACTGATGGCTCATATCCGCAAACAGGAAGCACAGGTAAAACTGGAGCTGCGGCAGGCAACAGGGGATACCACTGTCTGTTCAAAGGGAGAAGTGGCAAAGAGAGCGAATCGTTCCGGTTCAGCCGACAACCCCAACCCGCAAAACGATCAGAAATCGGTTGCTGCAAAAACCAGTCAAAGTGCAACGGGTATTGGTGAGATAGATGCCCTTTTTGACAGAAGCCTCGCACTTGAACGTCAAAACGATTCACTTAACTATCTGTTGCAGGAATCGAATTTTAAAGAGCAACAAAGAGTTGCAGAAGAGGCCCGGAATTTCACGCTTGATAAAGCGACGAACAAAAACACGACCTCAGAAAAATCAGCAACAGGCGCTATACCGGCAGAAATTTATGAGACGGCCACAGTATTAACAGGTAACAGGGTCAAAATTCGTTTACTCGAAGATACCAGGCTTAACGGACGAATGATTCCACGTAACACATTCATTTATGGTATCTGTCGGTCTGACAATGAACGGTTACAAATTGAAGTTCAGCAGATACAGGTAAGCGGTCAGTTTATACCCGTAAAGATTACTGTTTGTGATCTGGACGGATTGCCGGGACTCTATGTTCCTGACAATGCATCAAGGAAAATCGCCAAAGAGGTTGGAAGTGGTGCCAACACCTCATCGATGGTTGGTTTTACAGGCAATCCGCTCGCTTATGCAGGTGTTCAGGCTGCCGACCGTGCCGCCAGATCGGTATTGCAGGTGATCAAACAGAAAAAAGTCACCATCAAGAAAAATACCCTTGTTTACCTGATTAACAAAAACAAATAACCCTTTAAAAATCATACCAATGAAAAGATTACTGATAATGTCCCTGTTTTCAATTTTTACAACGATCGGTTTAGCCCAGAACATCCTGCAGGTATCCGATAAAAAAAGTGTCCATGTGGTCTGTCCCGATAAAGTGCTATATGTCAGTTGTGGAGACGATTCCGAGATTCAGGCAGAGATCCTTCCGGAACTCTCCAATATTGTCCGTGTAAAAGCATTGCAACCTTTTGAAGGACAAACCTCCGTGACGGTGGTTTGTGCCGGTCGTATTTATTCCGTGGCTGCACAATTTGGCAGTTGCGATGTTTTGACTTACCAGCTTGAATCACTTCCGTCTGAAAAAGCATTCCCCTTTTCGGGTAAACTAATGCCCGATGAAAGCTTACAAGCGATTAGCGATCAGGTGTTATTTCGTAAAGGAAATCATACCGTGCATCGAAGTACAAGGAAAAACGGTATACTGATGGAAGTCCCTGGAATCTTTATCAAAGGGGATGCGCTATTCCTTGTCATTCAGGTCACCAACTGCACGAATATGGCTTTCGATGCAGAAGCGTTTAACTTCTGGATTGCTGATCGAAGGCAGCAGAAAGCAACCAATGTACAAGAATACCTGATTGTCCCTGATTATGCCCGTTTTGATCTCAAACGTGTTCCAGCCCGTGATTGTGCTACGGAAATCTTTGTGATCGAAAAACTGACAATCCCCGACAAACGGGTTCTTCGGATCGAAATGACCGAAAAATCCACCGGAAACACGGGTCGTAAACTTACCCTCGAACTTAAAAACAGGGATTTGCGAAAGGCTGAAATGCTTTAGGTGAATAGGCATTCGATTGTTAGGCTGTAAACGAATCATTTACAATTTTGCTCCATCAAAGTCATGAGTGCCACCGAAGATAAAGATCTGATCAAAATGCACGAAGGGTTCCGGTTTTTCAGTTACCTGCTGCTGATCCTGTCACTGTACCTGAATCAGCGGGGTTACCTGGAGAGCAAAGGGTTTCTGATTCCAGCGTTTTCACCCCTGGTGGATAAGCTTCTGCAAATGAAATTTCTGTCAGGGATTTATCCTTCAAAAACGGTCTGCCTGTTTTTTCTGATGGTAACCTGTATCGGAACCAAAGCTGCCAAGGAAAGGGAGCTGAAGGTATCTACGATTGTTGCTCAGGTTTTTTTGGGAATGATGTTTTACTGGGGAAGCTTGCTGTTATTTGTATGGTCCCCGCTTTGGTATATCCTATCGTCATTTACAGGTTTTGTTATTCTGAATATTGGTTTTGATAATATCTCAAAACTTATCAATGTCAACCTGATGAAAGACCGCTTTAACGTTGAGAACGAGAGTTTTTTGCAACAGGAGAAACTGATGGAAAATGTTTATTCGGTCAACCTCCAGACGAGTTACTTCTACCGTGGAGAGCTTCGTGAAGGGTGGATCAATATTGTAAATCCTTTCCGGGCTACGATGGTGATTGGAACACCTGGCTCAGGCAAATCCTTTTCTGTTGTACTACCATTTATCAGGCAGCACTTGCACAAAGGTTTTTCGATGTGTGTCTATGATTTTAAATACCCGGATCTTTCGATTGTGGCCTATAACCGGTTTCTTGCAGAAAAGGCAAAAGGGCTCCTGAGGGAAACATCCCGGTTTATGGTGATCAATTTTGATGATATCCGTAAGTCATACCGTTGTAATCCGCTTGCACCTGAACTCATGGAGAGTCCCATTGATGCCTTTGAATCTTCGAGAACGATCCTTTATAACCTGAACCGGGAGTGGATACGAAAGCAGGGTGAGTTCTTTTCTGAATCAGCAGTCAGTTTTTTTGCTGCTGTGATCTGGTTTCTGAAAAAATACCGCGAAGGGATTTACTGCACGCTGCCTCATGCCATCGAACTGCTTCAACTCGATTACGATGATCTCTTCGAAGTACTATCCACTGAAAAGGATGTGGTCAATGTAATCAACCCGTTTATCAATGCCTATAAGCGCGAAGCGAGTGAGCAATTGGAAGGGCAGTTGGGCAGCCTTAAAATTGCAATCGCGAAAATCATTAGTCCGGAGATTTACTGGATCTGTTCGGGTAATGATTTTTCGTTGGACATCAATAATTCTGAGCAGCCAAAAGTGCTTTGTCTGGCAAATAACCCGCTTCGCGTTGAGATGTACGGAGCGGTACTTTCTCTTTTCATTACCCGTATGCTCAAGGTGATCAACCGGAAAGGGCAATGCCCCTCATCGCTGATTTTTGACGAGTTGCCAACCATATACTTCCGTGGTCTGGACACACTCATTGCCACAGCACGCAACAACCGTATTTCCACTTTGATGGGAATCCAAACTGTTGATCAGCTGATCCGGGATTACGGGAAGGAACAGGCCAATGCGATCCTGACCAATATCGGCAATGTCCTTTCGGGACAGGCATCGGGTGAAACGGCCCGGTTTATCCAGGGACGCGTGGGCAAGATCCTACAGGAACGGCAATCGGTCAATATCAACCAAAACACGCAATCATCAACCTTTTCGACACAGCTTGACTTTCTGGTACCTGAAGGGAAGATAGCTACCCTGCCACAGGGATGCATGGTGGGACAGGTAGCAGATAATTTCGGTGAAGTTATTTCACAGAAAAACTTTAATTGTATGATCTGTGCTGACATCGAAAAACTGGCAAATGAAGAGAAGCGCTACAGAGAGATACCTGATTTTTACCATTTTGATAATATCCGGGATGTACTTGATGGAAACCGCAACCGGATTTTTAATGAGATACAAACCCTGGTCACACAAATCCGCAAAACAAAACCTGTTGGTGAAACTAACTGACAACTAATATAATAAGTCTTTTTTGAGTTATGTTTTTTATTAATTATTTAAAAATGAAGTGTTATGGAACAAAAGACAAGAATGACCATTGATGAGGTTCCTTATGACAAGCTGGAGAAAGCAGGCATCGACCGCAATTTTGTCTCCAGGATGGAACCCAAGGAACTGACCGATTTTCTGAATGGTTTCCGTTCGGAGAAGCTTTACACCGTGAATGCGCGGATCAATGATGAGGAGCACCGGATTCCGGCAAAACTCCGTTTACAGAAAGAGGAGGACGGATCGGTCTCGGTAAAGGTGCACCCGATTCAGCGCCTTTCGATACCGGATGAGTACATGGGGCATACCTTCAGTAAGCAGGAGATGGCAGCGCTGCTGAACGACAAAAACCTGGGAAAGGCCATTGAGCTGACCAACAAGAAAGGTGTGAAGGAGAATTATTACCTGAGCATCGATCCCAAGACCAATGAGTTGGTACCGCTCAAGACGAAGCAGATCCAGGTTCCGGACAAAATCAAAGGAGCAACCCTTTCGGCAGAGCAGAAAGATCAGCTGGCAGCCGGTCAAAAGGTAACGGTCAACGGGATGACGGGTAAGAACGAAAAGAACTTTTCAGCAACCCTTCAGGTCGATGCCGCCACACGAAAGATCAGTTTTTCGGAATTCAAACAGGAAGTTTCCGAATCGGCGAAACAAACCAACAAGGAAGAAACCAAAAAAGGTGCGAAACTAAAGGTTAGCTGATCCGAATGTCAAAGACGAAAAAAGACAGTACGAGTGAAAAGGAGGGGAACCTGAATAGTGAGATTTCCCTCTTTTTTCGCACAAGAGCAACCCCTCTGAGAAAGGTATGGAGATCGATCGGAGAGGACAATGCAAGATGTGTTTTTGTATGCACAAAAACCTCTTGATCGTTCCTGGCGGGGCCTTTAATTTTCTTCGAAAATTCATGTTAAACCAATCCATTACTCATTAAATAGTAAAATCAAAAACCATGAGACCAAGATTATCTGAAAACAAAAAACGGAATAGACCATTGATCATCCGTGTATCAAAGGAGGAGAAAATCCGGATAAAAAGTCATACCAGGATTGGAAAGTTTGCGTGTATGAGTGATTTTATCAGAACACGGCTTTTTAATTCCAATAAAAAAGTGATCTCCCTGGATGAAGAGGCTTCTGCTCAAATAAAGAGGTTGGATTATGAGCTGAACAAGATCGGTGTCAACCTTAACCAAATTGCCAAAAAGATCAATTCTCAGAATGTATCACAGTTTACTTCCAGTGACAGGGAGGTTTTCGAACAGATTTTGAAGGAACACCTAAATTGCTATTCTGTATTACAAAAATATATGGAAAAAGTTGAGTCAGGTAAAGAATTGAAGTTTAACTCAGATCAGAAAGAAACCTAATTGATTTTTGTGATTCTGCCGATTGTTCGAACACTACAAATAAGAGAATATGGTAATTGTGATTCATCAGACTGCCGATACACCGAACGCGCTGCTTTACAATGAACATAAAGTAGCGGAAGGTGTGGCAACGTATTTTCACAGCGCCAATACGGAGTCCTCAAATCCTTTTTTGTATGACCACAATTATCGATTAAATGCCCTGCTTGATATTGAAAGCCGCAATACCCGTTCTATAAATAAATGCCTTCACATCTCCGTTAACCCGTCAAAATAAGACAGTCTGATTCTGGATGATAAAGCGATTCGTTTGGAGATCCGGCAGATGATGGAACATATGGGATACGGGAAACAGCCATATTTTGTCTATAAACACAAAGATCTGGACAGGGTCCATTACCATGTTGTCTCGACACGGATTGACAGCGTTACTGGTAAAAAGATCAAAGACAATTACGAACAGGAGAAGATGCAACGGTTTATCCAGGGTAAGCATTCGGTGAAGTCCGTCTTGTTTTCCTGAAAAATCGGGATTCCCTTTCAAAGTTATTCTAATATGTTCGGAGAACTTTGAAAGATTTAGGAGAGAATGTTACAATTTTGGTTTTGCAGTTT
>Ga0209724_1004366_pt1 | contig 11163 bp, 13 predicted proteins | sample grotaG_FD_184143 | JGI IMG/M metagenome (GOLD analysis project Ga0209724, IMG submission 184143) | Glacier valley bacterial and archeal communities from Borup Fiord, Nunavut, Canada, to study Microbial Dark Matter (Phase II) -... | ecosystem: Environmental > Aquatic > Freshwater > Ice > Glacier ... | reverse complement strand
TCGTGCCTTCAACCTGGCCGAAAAATATCGTACTCCGGTTATGGTTATGCCTGACGAAATCGTAGCTCACATGCGTGAGCGTGTAGTTTTCCCGGAACCGGGTGAAATTGCGATTACTCCACGTAAAACCCCGACAGTACCACCTGAACAGTACAAGCCGTACGACACCAGCTTCGGCGATGTACCACCTCTTGCCGCCTTTGGTTCCGGCTACAAGTTTCATGTAACTGGTCTCAACAAGATGGCTGACGGATTCCCAACCACTAAGGCCGACGTTGTTCAGGCTGAAGAAGAGCGTCAGGTACGTAAAGTTGATGCAAACATCGACGATATCGTTACCTTCGAAGAATTCATGCTTGATGACGCTGATGTTGTCGTAGTTGCTTACGGCTCAACATCAAGATCTGCCCGCTATGCAGTTAATGTTGCGCGTGAGCAGGGAATCAAAGCCGGTATGTTCCGTATCAAGACCTTCTGGCCATTTCCTGACAAGCAGATTAAAGCTTTGGCAAACAGGGTCAAAGGTATTGTAATTCCTGAAATGAATCTTGGTATGTGCTCACTTGAACTCGAGCGTTGTGCGCAAGGTAAGGTTCCGGTCCTCGGAATATTCCGTGTTGACGGTGAGCCTATCAATCCTGACCAGATTCTCGCTAAGATCAAGGAGGTTAAATAACCATGGCATTTGATTATGATAAATGGATTCGTCCCGGCAAGTTGCCTCACATCTGGTGCCCTGGCTGCGGTCACGGTATCGTCATGAAGGGTCTTATTCGGGCGATGGACACGCTTAATCTCAAAAAAGAAGAGACCGCTGTTGTATCCGGTATCGGATGTGCTTCGCGCCTTCCAGGATATATTGATTGCTGTACGCTGCACACAGCCCATGGTCGTGCTGCTGCTTTTGCAACTGGTGTTAAAATGGCCAAGCCTGAAATGAATGTTATTCTGGTTGGCGGCGATGGTGACGGTACCGCAATCGGTGGTAATCACTTCATCCACGCATGTCGTCGTAACATCAACATGACGTATATCATCATGAACAACTACATTTACGGCATGACAGGTGGTCAGTTCTCCCCATGTACTCCTACCGGTCACAAGGCCTCCACAACTCCATACGGCAACCCGGATCCAGGTTTTGATATTGCAAAACTGGCTATTGGTGCCGGTGCTACATTTGTTGCCCGTGGTACAGCATTTCATGCCAACCAGATTGATAAACTGATTGTAGAAGCTATTCAGCACAAAGGCTTCTCGGTTGTTGAGATTCTCGATGACTGCCCGACCACCTACGGTCGTCGCAACAAGTACAAGTCTGTCATCGAAATGATGAATCGCCTGAAAGAGGTTGCCGTACCAGTTAAAGCAGCCGAAAAAATGACTGCTGAACAGCTTCAGGGCAAAGTTCTGACTGGTGTTCTTTACAAGGATGAAACCAAGCCTGAGTATACTGCCGAGTACGCTAAAGTTATCGAGCGTGCCAAGGCTGCCAAGTAACAATTACAGGAAAAGGAGCGATATATTCATGTCAAGATATGAACTCAGATTTTCCGGTTCAGGTGGACAGGGTCTGATCACCGCCGGAATTATTATGGCCAAAGCCGCTTCTATTTATGAAGGGAAGCAGGCCGTTCAGTCGCAGAGCTACGGGCCTGAAGCCCGTGGTGGTTCATCAAAATCGGAAGTTATCATTTCTGATGGTCCGATCGATTATCCGAAAGCCACAACGGTAGATGCGTTGCTGGCCATGACTCAGGAAGCATGCGACAAGTACACACATGACCTGAAAGAGGGAGGAATTCTTTTGGTCGATTCCGATCTCGTCACAAAACTGCCTACGACTGGCAATTTCAAGATTATCTCCTTCCCGATAATCAATACTGCTAAAACCGATGTCGGCCGCGAGATCGTTGCCAACATCGTTGCTTTGGGAGCTATGGTTGCCCTGACAGGTCAGGTTAGCCGTGAAAATGCAGAAAAAGCTGTTCTTTCGAGTGTGCCAGAAGCATTTATCGAATTGAACAAGAAGGCCTTCAGCATCGGTTATGAAAGGGCACTTGCTGCCAGCGCCTGAAATTGAAACATAAATAACCAGCAACATGAAAGGCCCGGTGGATGCACATCGGGCCTTTCATGTTTTGTATGGTGTGTGTAGAATTCTGAATACTTATCTGTTGTCAGTCAACCAGAATTGATGGCTGTAAGTTTGCATTTAATGTACTGAGATATTCTGTAACACTACGGAGTTATACTGAATTCTACTTATCGTCTTCCGTTATCGGAGCAGAAATGGTAAAGTGCACAAATAATAATAGTTTGTTTCGCGTGTTTCGCAGAACCCAATACAAAGGAAGCTTATATGTATCAGTTGAAGTATGTTTTAGTTGTGGCTGTTAACATATGAAAACACCCGAATGTTTTGAAGAACTTGTTCGCAACGGCCTTGTTGATGAAGTTGTCTCCAGGTTGATGAGTGGCAAGGAAGCGGATGTCTACGTTGTTCAGTCGAAAGGGGAGCTCTGCTGCGCCAAGGTGTATAAAGAAGCACGCACGCGCAGCTTTAGTCAGTTGGCCCAGTACCAAGAAGGGCGTAAGGGACGTAACAGCCGTCAGGCTCGGGCAATGCAAAAGAATTCCAAGTATGGACGGAAGGAAACTGAGGCCGCCTGGAAAAATTCAGAGGTTGATGCCCTGAGGACGCTTGCAGATGCAGGGGTGAGGGTTCCGCAGGTCTATAATTATGTTGATGGTGTTTTGTTGATGGAATTTGTTGTTGACGCAGAGGGCTGTGCGGCTCCACGGCTTAACGATCTCCGCTTGAGTGAAGCCAAGGCCCGCGAATATTATCTGGAATTGATTCAAAATATAGTTCTTATGTTGTGTGCCGGGATTATTCATGGAGACCTATCCGAGTATAATGTCCTTGTTGGCCGCGATGGCCTGGTAATTATTGATCTGCCACAGGCTGTCAATGCTTCTGGCAATAACAACGCCCGCCTCATGCTCGAACGCGATGTAGAAAATATAACGGCTTATTTTGGGCGCTTCGCTCCCGAACTTATTGCTACCGATTATGGCAGGGAAATATGGAAACTGTACGCGAGTGGCAAGCTCAGCACTACTTCCGAATTGACCGGATCTTTTGAACAGAATAATACTCCTGCTGATGTTAACGGTGTTATGCGTGAGATCGACTATGCAAGAATTTTATATCAACGCACTCTGGCCAGAAAATCACAACAGTCCTGAACGTCTGATGCCACTTCTAGAAATGGTATCGGTGTCCTGGAAATGAAGAACCTGCTGAAATATGCTTCATTACTCCTGTTTCTTTCTTTTGTTACTCCTTTGTCAGTTTCATCTGCTTCTGGCGAGGAGGCTTATGAAGGGTTGTCGCTGGGTGGGGCGGCTCTATCCATTACTCCAGACGATGCCAAGGCTCCGGAGCATGGTGTTGTAACAGCTAAATACGGCTTCAAAATAGCCCAAGATATTTTACCATATTTCGGAACTGGTCTTGCGTATACATATCAACCGGATTCCAGAACTGGTGAAATGACAAATATCCGAACAGGAATCGCCGCTCAGATCGGCCTCAGCTATTTTTTAAACACAGGCCTCACTCTCAAGCTGGACTATAAATATCTCTCCTTATCTCCTGAAAGAACACAGGGCGATGCTAGGGAAACACCTCAATCAATCGGCATAGGGTTGGATATCAAATTCTGAATATAAAAGGATATTCGACGTGCCGCACTACATTGAACCACTCTTTCGCCCCCCTAGTGAAGCAAGAAGCCTGATTTTTCAGATCACACTCGGTTGTTCCCAGAACCAATGCCGCTTTTGCGGGATGTATAAGAACAAGAACTTTCAGATTAGACCTCTCCGGGATGTTCTTGATGAAATAGGCGCTATTCCGGCTCAGTACGTCTCGCGTGTCGACCGTGTTTTTCTGGCTGATGGTGATGCTCTGGTTTACCCTTTCGAAGACCTGTGTATAATCCTTGATGCACTGGCGGCAACTTTTCCGGGGTTGACTCGAGTTTCTTCATACGCGTCTCCAAACAGTCTTACAACCAAGAGTGCAGAGCAGGTGGTCCAACTGCGTGAGAAACGTCTAAAGATCCTGTATTTCGGTTTGGAATCAGGCGATGATGCTACGCTGCTTTCAGTAAATAAAGGTTTTGGTTCCGAGCGCATGGCAGAGCTGGCTCTGGTGGCGCGTGATGCCGGCATGAAACTTTCTGTTACTGCAATACTTGGCCTGGCGGGGCGAGCCAGGAGTTTGCAGCACGCCAGAGCTACCGCAAAGTGGGTTAATCTGGTAAATCCCGAATATTTCTCACTGTTGACGATGTTTCATCGCCATAATGATGACTTTGTCCGTTCCCTGCAGCAATGTACCCGTCGCGAACTGATGCTGGAGGCGCGTGAGATGCTTCAGCATCTGCATCCGTCTAAAACCATACTCCGTTCAAACCATGTCTCTAATTTTCTTAACCTGGCCGGCAGCTACCCGAAAGACCGCGAGAGGTTGATCGCCGAAGTTGATTTGGCGCTGAAACATTCTGAAGTACGAGCCGGTTTTCTCGATGAAGTGCCATCATATCAAGAGGATTACTATTGAAGTAACCTCTTTTATCTTGCCGTAATCGCATCATAAATGCTACTTTGCCTTCGTTTTGAATCATCTGCGGAGGTTTTTTTGTGAGTATATTTCGTTATCTGACGGCTGGTGAGTCACATGGCCCTCAGTTGAGTGCAATAATCGAAGGGCTTCCGGCAGGGATACATCTTACTGCTTCGGCACTGAATCAGGATATGTCAAGGCGTCAGCAGGGGTATGGGCGCGGCGACCGGATGAAAATAGAAAAGGATACCGTGCAGCTGCTGTCCGGCGTTCGCTGGGGGGAGACAATTGGGTCTCCTGTTACTCTGGTTGTGATGAATCGTGACTGGGAGAACTGGTCTGAGAAGATGTCGCCCCTTCCTGAGCATCGTGATGATTCCATGGCGGTGACCCGTCCTAGACCCGGTCATGCGGATCTTTCAGGCGTTATGAAATACCACCATAGCGATGTGCGCAATGTCCTTGAGCGCTCCAGTGCCCGTGAAACTGCGGTCAGAGTTGCTGTTGGTGCCGTTGCTAAAGCGCTGCTGGCTGAATTTGATATCATTGTAGGCGGGTTTGTCACTGAGCTCGGCGGGATTTGCGCAAACACACCTCAGGAACCGCTGGAAACGTTGTGGAAGCGGGCAGCGGCATCAGAAACGTTTTGCTGTGATCTGTCTGCGGAAATAGAGATGAAGCGGGCCATTGACGCGGCTCAGTCGGGCGGCGATACGTTGGGTGGGGTTGTCGAAGTGCAGGTGATTGGTGTGCCTCCAGGTCTTGGAAGTTATGTGCAGTGGGATCGTAAGCTTGATGCCCGTCTGGCGATGGCTCTTATGAGCATACAGGCCATCAAGGGAGTTGAGGTCGGAATCGGTTTCGATGCCGCTCGCAGGCCAGGTTCACGCGTGCATGATGAAATATTCTATAAGGATGGCTATCAACGTAACAGTAATAATGCCGGCGGGATTGAGGGTGGAATGTCAAATGGTGAGCCGATTGTCGTGCGAGCTGCCATGAAGCCGATTCCTACCCTGTACACGCCACTCCGTTCGGTTGATATGATAACCCATGAGCCATTTGAGGCAACTGTAGAACGCTCAGATACCTGTGCCGTGCCGGCGGCACTGGTGGTGGCTGAGGCTGCTGTTGCGATTGAACTGGCCAATGCCATGCTGGAAAAATTCGGCGGCGATTCAATTTTTGAAATCAGGCGCAACCTTGCAGGCTATCGTGAGCAGATTCTCAATGCCTAAGCAGGCGTTGATATTGAGCGGCTTTATGGGCAGCGGCAAAAGCTCTGTTGGCAGAGTAGTGGCAGAGCAGCTTGGGTGGCGGTTTGTAGATTTGGATGCTGAGATTGTTACTGCTGAGGGATGCTCAATTAACGAAATTTTCGCCCGTGATGGCGAACCGTCATTTCGTATGCTGGAGAGCGCGCAGTTGGAGCAGATTCTGTCTGCGGGTGAAAGGTGTGTTGTTGCCACCGGCGGCGGAGCGGTAATTTCCGCACAGAACCGTGCTTTGATGCACAGTAGTGGGGTGATAGTTAATCTTAAGGTGACACTTGAGCAGGTAGTAGATCGTCTTAAAGGGTGCTGCGATAGGCCCCTGCTCGCAGGTGAAGATGTCGATAAACGCGCAAAAGCGTTGTTGGATGAGCGTGAACAATTTTATGCCGACGCAGATATTAGAATTGACACGGATGGGAAATCCGTGGAAGATGTCGCGGCAGAGATTCTGTGCCGTTTGAAGGGGCTTTTTAGTGAGTGTACTGTCCGTTAATCTTGCTGATAACAGCTACGATATTGTTATTGAACCCGGTGCTCTTGCCTCACTTGGGGAACTATGTCGCTCAGTCGGGCTGAAAGGTATGGCCGCGGTTATTACAAACTCGACCGTTGCCGCACTGTATGGAGCCGCTGTGCATAAATCCCTGGAGAGTGCAGGGTACGGTGTTGCCCACATTGAAATGCCAGATGGCGAAGAATACAAAAACAGTAGTACATTGAACCGGATTTATGATGACCTTCTTGCGGCCGGTGTTGATCGCGGTTCTTTTGTCGTCGCACTTGGTGGCGGTGTTGTGGGAGATGTGGCCGGCTATGCCGCCGCAACCTGGATGAGGGGTATTCCCTTTGTTCAGGTGCCAACGACATTATTGGCCCAGGTTGACAGCAGTGTCGGTGGCAAAACAGGAATTGATCACCCAAAGGGAAAGAACCTGATCGGCGCATTTTATCAACCGCGCCTGGTGCTGATAGATGTAGAAACGCTGTCTACACTCGATCAACGTCAATTTCGCGCCGGACTTGCTGAAGTTATCAAATACGGAGTAATCGCAGACCTTCCGTTTTTTGAATTCGTAGAAACAAACTGTTCCGCAATTTTGTCCATGGATACGGATGTCCTGATAAAGATCATTCATAGATCCTGTCAACTGAAGGCTGAAGTTGTGGAGCAAGACGAGAAGGAAGCCGGTTTGCGGGCCATTCTGAATTACGGCCATACTCTTGGTCACGCCTTTGAAGCTATCTCCGGCTATTGTGCTCTCATGCATGGCGAGGCGGTTGCCATCGGAATGGTGCTGGCAGCCAGGATCTCGGTTGCTAAAGGTCTCTGTAGCCAGGCAGATCTTTTGAGGATTGTTACTCTTATTTGCCGATGCGGGCTTCCGGTTGATATTCCGCCCTATGACCGTCAGCAGCTGCTTGATGCTGTTGCCGCCGATAAAAAGTCAAAGGGCGGAAGTATTACCTTTATATGTAACAGGGACATTGGCATGTATGCCATGTCGCAACATACTCCCGATGAGCTGCTCAAACTGAGCCGGCTGGAGGCGTGACCATGCAGGAATCAGCTTCATTCTGGACGGACATCAAAAACCTTGAGGAACAGTATGCCAAGTCGCCTGACTCACTTTGCTTCGCACGGCTTGCAGAGGTATACCTAAAGGTGGGGCTGGTTGATGATGCGGTTCATGTAGCGCGCCAGGGGGCCCTTAAACACCCGCGCTATCTGTCCGGCCAAAGAGCCCTTTCTCTGGCCTGTCATGCCAAGGGATTAGCTGCCGAGACTATAGCCGCTTTAAAGGTGGTTACTGAGGCTTTGCCTGAGGACGTAGCATCACAAAAACTTCTGGGGCGTCTGCTGGCTGAGGCTGGGGACCTGGATTCTGCCTGTCAGGCATTCAGGACTGCGCTGGATTTTGTGCCTGATGACGTGGAGTGCCGAATCGAGCTGGAATCTCTTGAAAGAGCACCCGGGAAGCCGGCAGCAGTTTTTGAAGCTGATCAGGATGATGATGAGGAAATCATCGAAGATCTGGAAATAATTGAAGAGCCTTTTTTTGAGGAAAGAGAACAACCGGTAGCCGGACTTTGTCCCAAAGTTATAAACGCTGATTCTGATGGTCCTGCAGCGCCGCAACATGACCCTCTTTCAACCGGGACACTCGCGGAATTGTATGTAACCCAGGGGTTCATTAATAAGGCACTTGAAATATACCGTGCAATTTTGATCGATAATCCGACTGATCAAGCCGTAGCGGAGCGGGTAGCAGAGCTTGAGAAGCTGGAAGCGGGTTCGTCAGAGCCTGGCTTTGGAATTGACTATACAGTGGAAGAGGAAACGGCGGATGAACCCAATTTCAGCATGACTACCGAAGAATATTTGCAGAATTCAGGGTCCGATGGAGTTGTTGATAATGCGCTTTCTACGCTTGATCGCTGGCTTGATAGTATCAGGAGGATTAAACTATGCCGCTGAAAAATTCACTGAACGCGATTATCCAGAGTGTTGATGGGGCATTGGCTGCGGTAGTTATGGCGTATGATGGTATTCCGATTGATGAAGTCACTGTGGAACAGTCAGAATTTGATATGCAACTTCTGACGGTAGAGTATGCAACCGTACTTAAGGAAATCAAGCGTGCCGTTGAAGTAATCAAAATGGGTAATCTTGAAGAAGTTTCTATTTTGACGACACGTACCTGTATTGTTGTCAGAGTTCTAAACGATGATCTTTTTGCTGCATTGATTATGAGTCGTGACGGCAATATAGGCAAGGGACGCTATATGCTCAAACTCAAGTCTTTTGATGTCCTGAGGGAGCTTTCTTAGTTATGAAATTTATGGTGCTGCATGGCCCGAATCTGAATCTGCTTGGCACACGTGAGCCTGAAGTATACGGTAGTCAAACGCTTGCGGATATCAACGATTCACTTAGAGAACTCTCCACGGAGCTTGGCTGCGAGCTCTCTTTTTTTCAGTCAAACTGTGAAGGTGAACTGATTGATGCAATCCAGTCGGCTGCGCAGGATTGTCATGGCATACTGATAAATCCGGCCGCATATACACACACAAGTATTGCCATTCGCGATGCCCTGTCTGCAGTAGGGCTCCCCTCTGTTGAGGTTCATCTATCCAATATCCACCGCCGGGAAACGTTCCGCCACACGAGTATGGTCGCCCCGGTAGCAATTGGGCAGATATGCGGATTTGGCAGTGACAGCTATCTGCTCGGCTTGCGGGCATTATTTAATTCCGTTAAAAATAAATAGATTCCAGTGTGCCGCTTTTGCCGGTTTAAAAGGCGTTAAGTAAAAACAGATTGTAGTCAGGGTTTCATTTATGCTAAAAAACAGGCGTTCAACTCTGAAACGGTTTTTTGAAGAACATTCACTTGATGCCGTATTGTTTTCCGATCTCAGGAATATTCGTTATCTTTGCGGTTTCAGTGGCACCGAAGGGGCGCTGCTGATATCAACGAATAACGCATGGTTTCTGTGCGATTCCCGCTACACCGCTCAGGCCGCTGAAGAAGTAAAGAATGCCGAAATCAGGGAATGTGGTGCGACTCGACTTGACACAGTAACGGCATTGGTACACGAATATGACCTTCATCGGGTAGGCTTCGAGGCTGCCCACACAACGGTCAGTGCCTTTAGGCGGATGTCTGAAAAACTGAGTGGAATTGAGTTGGTTGAGCTTGGCTCCAACCTTGACGAAATCCGCATATGTAAAGATAAAGCAGAAATTGAACAGCTTGCCTCGGTAGCCGGGCTTTCTTCTCGGGCTCTTGAAGCTGTTCTTGGAAAGATTAAACCGGGTGTTCAAGAAACCGAAATAGCCATGGCACTTGAATTCGAGATGCGTCGTCTCGGTGCAGACGGCAAGGCGTTCGATTTTATTGTTGCTTCCGGTGAACGTGGCGCCATGCCGCATGGCCGTGCCAGCGATAAGGCCATACGTTCAGGTGAGATGATTACAATCGATTTTGGCGCCTTAAAAGACGGTTATCATTCCGATGAAACTGTCACTGTCGCCTGCGGAGATCCAGGTGCTCGTGCGCGGGAGATTCATGCTATTGTAAGCACCGCCCATGATCTTGCTATTGAGGCGGTCAGGCCTGGAATCAGCTGTAGGGATCTGGATGAAGTTGCACGCTCATACATCCGTGATAAAGGGTATGGTGACTATTTCGGACATGGACTTGGCCATGGCATAGGTCTCGAGATTCACGAAATGCCGACGCTTTCTCCGCGCAGTTCTGCGGTTCTGAAAGAGGGAATGGTTGTTACTGTCGAGCCCGGCATTTATATTCAGGGTTTTGGCGGCGTAAGGATAGAGGATACTGTGGCGGTTACAAGTGATGGCTGCCATGTTCTGACCAGTGCCAATAAGAAATTGCTTATCCTGTAGTCTTTAGCTAACATACTGTCCTCTCTATTAAGGGCGGATCAGGTAGTGAACTTCAACACAATTTAGATGCACCACTATTAGACTGAGGTAAAAGGAGACAAACTGAAATGGATATTAAAGATCTGAAACTACTGATAAAACTTGTTACTGAAACAGACATCACTGAATTTGAGATGGACAATTCGGACGAAAAGATTATCATCAAGCGCGGGCATAAACCGGAATATATTACTGTTGCCGCTCCTGCAGTTCAGCAGTATGCACCCGCCGGCTATCCGGCGCCTCCGGTTGCTGCAGCTGCAGCTCCGGCTGCCTCGTCTGCTCCTGCTGCCGATGCCGGTGATACTGTCGATTCTCCGATCGTAGGTACATTCTACGCAGCTCCAGGGCCTGATTCTGATCCATATGTCAGCGTCGGTCAGGTTGTAGAAAAGGGGCAGGTCCTCTGCATTGTAGAGGCAATGAAATTGATGAACGAGATCGAGGCCGAGTGCAAATGCAAGATCCTAAAGATCTGCAAAGACAATGCTCAGGCGGTAGAATTCGGTGATCCACTGTTTGTAATCCAGAAACTTTAATTCCATTTAATAGCGGGGTTCGCCTTCATGTTTCATAAAGTACTTATTGCCAATCGTGGTGAGATTGCTGTCAGGATTATCAGGGCATGCAAAGAACTGGGAATCAAAACGGTTGCGGTATATTCCCAGGCCGACATCCACTCTCTGCATGTCAAGCTGGCAGACGAGAGCGTTTGTATCGGGCCGGCTCCCAGTGCCCTGAGTTATCTGAATATCAATGCCATCATCAGCGCCGCCGAATTGACTGACTCCGAGGCAATTCATC
>Ga0209724_1004365_pt1 | contig 11164 bp, 9 predicted proteins | sample grotaG_FD_184143 | JGI IMG/M metagenome (GOLD analysis project Ga0209724, IMG submission 184143) | Glacier valley bacterial and archeal communities from Borup Fiord, Nunavut, Canada, to study Microbial Dark Matter (Phase II) -... | ecosystem: Environmental > Aquatic > Freshwater > Ice > Glacier ... | reverse complement strand
GGTCGGGTCCAGCCGCTGGTCGAAGATGTTGGCTTCGTAGCAGTTCTCGTCGGTGATCACCGCCGGGTTCGCGCAGCGCAGGAAGATGCCGCTGTTGGCGTCGTCGCTGGCCCAGAACTCGGCACGCAGGGTGAAGTCCTTGTACGACGCCTTCGACACGAGATAGCCGGGATCCTTGCCGCCGGCGCTGGCCTGGATGGCGCCGTCGCCGGCGCTCCAGTTGGCGTGGCCGACGCGGCTGAAATTGTCGAGGCCGTTGCTGCCGTCGACGAGCGTGGTCCAGCCACCGCTGCCGCTGGTACCGGCACAACCGGCCAGCAATACAGCGCCGGACAGCGCCGCGAAAAGAAGCTTCCTGATCGTCTTCGTTCGATTGTCTCCTTCGTTGTTGTCGGGTCTATTCGCCCAGGTACGCCGCCCTCACTTTCGGGTCGGCGAGCAGCGCCTTGGCGTCGCCGCTCATGGTGACTTCGCCGCTGTCCATCACGTAGCCGCGCGACGCCAGCTGCAGAGCCCGGCTCGCGTTCTGCTCGACGAGCAGGATGGTCGTGCCCTGGCTGTGGATGTCGTTGACGACCTCGAAGATCTTGTCGACCATGATCGGCGACAGGCCCATCGACGGCTCGTCCATCAGCAGCACCTTGGGCCGCGCCATCAGCGCCCGGCCCATCGCCAGCATCTGCTGCTCGCCGCCGCTCATGGTGCCGGCGAGCTGGTTGCGGCGCTCCTTGAGGCGCGGAAAGATGGCGAACACACGATCGATGTCGCTCGCGATCTCGGCCGTATCGTCGCGCACGAAGGCGCCCATCTGCAGGTTCTCGGTGATCGACATCCGCGTGAAGGTGCCGCGCCCCTCGGGCACCATCACCAGGCCCTGCTTGACGAGGTCCCACGGGCCCTGGCCACGGATGTTGCGGCCCATGAATTCGATCTCGCCGCCGGCTACTGCCTGGATCCCGGTGATCGCTTTCAGGGTCGTCGTCTTGCCCGCGCCGTTGGCGCCGATCAGGCTCACCAGCTCGCCGGCGTGAACCTCGAACGAGACGCCCTTGACGGCCTGGATGCCGCCATAGGACACGCGCAGTCCGGCGACGCGAAGGAGGGTCTGCTTCTCGCTCATCAGAGCAGCTGCCGTCAATGCGCGGCGTGATCGGCGCCGAGATAGGCTTCGATCACTTTCGGGTTTCGCTGCACGTCGGCCGGCGTTCCTTCGGCGATCTGCTTGCCGTAGTCGAGCACGGTGACGCGGTCGCACAGCCCCATCACCAGCTTCACGTCGTGCTCGATGAGCAGGATGGTGCGGCCATCGTTCCTGATGCGGTCGATGAGCTCGCGCAGCGTCACCTTCTCGGTGGCGTTCATGCCGGCGGCCGGCTCGTCGAGCGCGATCAGCTTCGGGTCGGTGGCGAGCGCGCGCGCCACCTCGAGGCGACGCTGGTCGCCATAGCTCAGCGTGCGCGCCTTGTACTCGGCGAAGCCGCCGATGCCCACGTAGTCGAGGAGCTCCTGCGCACGCTTGGCGATGGCCGCTTCCTCGGCCTTGAACCCCGGCGTGCGGAAGACGGCGCCGATCAGGCCCGAGTGCGTGCGCACGTGGCGACCGACCATCACGTTCTCGAGCGCCGTCATGTCGGCGAACAGCCGGATGTTCTGGAACGTGCGCGCGATTCCCGCCTTCGCGACTTCGTGCACCGCGCTCGGCTTATACGGCTTTCCGCCGAGCTCGAAGGTGCCCGAGTCGGGCGTGTACAGGCCGGTGAGGACGTTAAAGAAGGTCGTCTTGCCGGCGCCGTTCGGGCCGATCAGGCCGTAGACCTGGCCGGCCTGGATCGTGATGCCGACATCGGACAGCGCCTGTAGGCCGCCGAAGCGCTTCGACACGCCTGCGACGTGCAGGACCGCGGCCTCCGGCGCCCGCCGGGCCGCCCCAACGGCGCCGGACGCCCCCTCGGGGGGCAGCGAACGCAGAGAGCGTGGGGGCTCCACGTCAGGCATGCCTCGTTCCGCTGCTGTGATCGGCGTTCGTGACCTCGCTCGCATTCGGGTTCACGGGCTGCGGCACGGCCGGGTCACCGGGCGAGCCGAGCGGCGGCAAGGTCGATGCCATCTTGCCGTGCTCGGGCGAGGGCCAGAGGCCGCGTGGCCGCGCCAGCATGATGCCGATCATCGCCAGCGCGACGAGCAGCTGGCGCAGGATGGAAGCGTCGAGCCGGCCGTCGGTCATCTGCTGCAGCGGCCCGGCGACGTAGCGCAGCACCTCCGGCAGCGCCGACAGCAGCAACGCTCCGACGATCACGCCCGGCAGGTGGCCGATGCCGCCGAGCACGACCATCGCCACGATCATCACCGACTCCTGCAGGCTGAACGACTCCGGCGAGATGAAGCCCTGGAAGCTTGCGAACATCACCCCCGACACGCCCCCGAAGGTGGCGCCCATGCCGAAGGCGAGCAGCTTGAGGTTCCTGGTGTTGATGCCCATCGCCTTGGCCGCGATCTCGTCTTCGCGGATCGCCATCCAGGCGCGGCCGATGCGGCTGCGCTCGAGCCGGTAGCAGATCACCACCGCGAAGACGACGAGCAGCAGGAACAGGAAATAGTAGTTCGTGACCTTCGGCCAGTCGAGCCCGAACCAGTGGCCGGTCTTGCCGAGATTGACGCCGAAGATCGAGATGTCGTCGATCGACGCAATGCCTTTCGGGCCGTTGGTGATGTTGACCGGCGCGTCGAGGTTGTTCATGAACACGCGCACGATCTCGCCGAAGCCGAGCGTCACGATCGCCAGGTAATCGCCGCGCAGCTTCAGCGTCGGCGCGCCGAGCAGCACGCCGGCGCCGCCGGCCACGAGCGCGCCGAGCGGGATCACGACCCACCACGGCGTGTGCAGGCCGCCCGGGAATGCAGAGGCGATGTTGGCGAAGCTGTCGGTGAGCTGCGACGACGCCAGGAGGCCGAGAAGGTAGGCGCCGACCGCGTAGAAGGCGACGTAGCCGAGATCGAGCAGCCCCGCGTAGCCGACGACGATGTTGAGGCCGAGCGCCAGCAGCACGTAGAGCAGCGCGATGTCGATGATGCGGACCCAGGCGTTGCCGGCCATCTGCACCACGAACGGCAGGATCAGCAACAGCACCGCCGCGCCGACGAGGACGGCCAGCTTCTGCTGGCGGGTGCCGTCGCTGAATCTCATGCTCGATCGGCGACGCGCTCGCCAAGCAGGCCCTGCGGGCGCAACGTGAGCACCAGGATCAGCACGACGAAAGCGAAGATGTCCTGGTAGTGGCTGCCCAGCACGCCGCCGGTGAGGGCGCCGATGTAGCCGGCGCCGAGCGATTCGATAAGGCCAAGCAGCACGCCGCCGACCATCGCACCGGCGAGGTTGCCGATGCCGCCGAACACTGCGGCAGTGAACGCCTTCAGGCCGGGCAGGAAGCCCATGGTGTGTTGCACCGAGCCGTAGTTGGCCGCGTACATCACGCCGGCCAGCGCCGCCAGCGCCGCGCCGATCACGAAGGTGGCCGAGATCACGGTGTCTGGCCGCACGCCCATCAGCGCCGCGACGCGCGGGTTCTCGGCGGTCGCGCGCATGGCCCGACCGAGCTTGGTGCGGTTGACGAGGTACATCAGGCCGGAGAGCGTGATCACGGTCGTGACCAGGATGAGGATCTGGACGTTGTTGATGACGGCGCCGCCGATGTTGTGCGGCTCGCCCGGCAGCAGGATCGGGAACGATTTGTAGTTCGGCTTCCAGATGATCATCGCCAGCGTCTGCAGCAGCAGGCTCATGCCCATGGCCGTAATCAGCGGCGCCAGCCGCGGCGCATTGCGCAGCGGCCGATAGGCGATCTTCTCGATCGCGAAGTTCAGCGCCGAGCAGACGATGACGGCGGCGACCAGCCCGATCAGCAGCAGCGACCAGCCTGGCAGGCCGAAGCCGGCGAGCGCCGTCACCACGGTCCAGCTGGTCAGGGCGCCGACCATCAGCACCTCGCCGTGGGCGAAGTTGATGAGGTTGATGATCCCGTAGACCATCGTGTAGCCGAGCGCGACCAGGGCATAGACGCTGCCGAGGACGAGGCCGTTGATGATCTGCTGGATAAAGGTGTCCATGGGCCGCAGACTCTAGTAGCAAAACCCTTGCCACCGCCTAGGGAGAGGCCCGATGGACGGCACCGCCAATCAATCGCCTGCCGGATCGACCTTGGTGGCGGCGTCGAGCCGACGCAGCTCGGCCAGGCGCTCGCCGATCCGGATCTCGAGGCCGCGTTCGACCGGCTGGTAGAAAGCCTGCGCCGCCATGTCGTCGGGCCAGTAGCGCTCGCCGGCCGCGTAGCCGCCGGCCTCGTCATGGGCGTAGCGATAGCCCTTGCCGTAGTCGAGGCCCTTCATCAGCGCCGTCGGTGCATTGCGCAGGCGCAGCGGCACCGGGCGCGTGCGGTCGGCCTTGATGAAGGCACGGGCCGCGTTGTAGGCCTTGTAGACGGCGTTGCTCTTCGCTGCCATGGCCAGATAGACGACGGCCTCGGCCAGCGCCAGCTCGCCCTCCGGCGAGCCGAGCCGCTCGTAGATCTCGGCGGCGTCGAGCGCGATCCGCAAGGCCCGCGGATCGGCCAGGCCGATGTCCTCGCTGGCCATCCGCACCAGCCGGCGCGCCGCATAGCGCGGATCGACGCCGCCGTCGATCATGCGGACGAACCAGTAGAGCGACGCGTCCGGGTCACTCCCGCGCACCGCCTTGTGCAGCGCCGAGATGGTGTCGTAGAACTGTTCGCCGCCCTTGTCGTAGCGGCGCAGCTGCTCGCCGAGCGCTTGCTCCAGCATCGCTTCGCTGATCGCGTCGACCTGGCCGAAGGTCACGACCAGGTTCTCGTAGGCGTTGAGGAGGCGGCGGGCGTCGCCATCGGCATAGCCGACGAGACGCGTCGTCGCGGCAGCGTCGAGCGGCGGCGCTCCGAGCAGTGCCCGCGCCCGGCCGAGGAGGGCGCGCAGGTCGTCGTCGTCCAGCGGCTTCAGCACGTGCACGGTGGCTCGCGACAGAAGCGCCGAGTTGACTTCGAACGACGGGTTCTCGGTGGTCGCGCCGATGAAGGTGAGCAGGCCGGATTCGACGTGCGGCAGGAAGGCGTCCTGCTGGTTCTTGTTAAAGCGGTGCACCTCGTCGACGAAGATCACCGTGCGCCGGCCCGTCGTGCGCAGGGCCTGCGCGCGCTCGACCGCCTCGCGGATGTCCTTGACACCGCCGAGCACCGCCGACATGGCGATGAATTCGGCGTCGAAGGCGTCGGCCATCAGCCGTGCCAGCGTCGTCTTGCCAACGCCGGGTGGACCCCAGAGGATCATCGAATGCAGGCGACCCGACTCGAAGGCGACGCGCAGCGGCTTGCCCGGCCCGAGCAGGTGCTGCTGGCCGATCACTTCGTCGAGCGTGCGCGGCCGCAGCCGCTCGGCGAGCGGTGCGGCGGCGTCGGCGGCGGCGAACGGAAGGTCGAGCGAGCTCTGGGCCATGGGGGTCAGCAGGCTACTACTAAGATCGCCCCTTTTATCCTCCGCCGCCCCTGACCGCATGAATCCGTCGACCTTCGAAGCGATCGCCGCCGTGCTCGCCGATCAGTTCCAGGTCGACGCCGCGCTGTTGAAGCCGGCCACGACGCTGGAGACGCTCGGCCTCGACTCGCTGGCACTGATGGAGTTCGTGTTCGCCGTCGAGGACCGCTTCGACGTGCGCATTCCCGAAGACAAGCTCGACCCGCGCCAAGCCGGCATCACGCTGGCGCAGCTGGCCGGGCTGATCGACGACGCCGTCGCCGCGCGACCCGGCAGCGATGTCGCCGCCGGCTAGGTCGGGCGCAGGGCGCGGCGCGCCGATCGCGATCAGCGGCTGGGGCGTCGTCAGCCCGATCGGCAACGACCTCGCCGCCTTCGACAGTGCCTTGTTCGCCGGCCGCTCCGCCGTTCGCGCACAGGCGCTCGACCTGCCCGGCATCGAACTGCCGCCGGCCGCCGTCGCTGCCGCGTCGTTCGACGCTGCCGGTCGGATCGCACCGTCGCGGCTGCCGCTCGACCGCGGCACGGCGATGGCGCTCGCCGCCGCCGCCGATGCGGTGGCCGTCGCGGGGCTCGACATCGGCGCCGTCGACAGCGAGCGGCTTGGCATCTTCTGGGGCAGCGGAATGGCCGGTGCCGCGACCTTCGAGGCGACCTGTCGCGCCGTGTTCGCCGACCGCCGCCGCATGCGGCCGACGAGCGTGCTCACGACGATGCCGAACGCGCCGGTGGCTGAGCTCGCACTCGCCTTCTCTGCCCGCGGCGCAGCGCTCGCCTATGCCTGCGCGTGCGCGTCGTCGGCGGTCGCGATCGGCGAGGCCATGCACGCGATCCGCGCCGGCCGACTCGATATCGCCATCGTCGGCGGTAGCGAGTCGATGCTGACGCCGGGCGTGCTCGCCAGCTGGCAGGCGATGCGCGTGCTCGCGCCCGTGACGCTGCCCGATGCCGACGGACGCAACGCTCGCGCCTGCCGCCCCTTCGCGGCCGACCGCACCGGCTTCGCGCTCGGCGAAGCGGCAGCGGCCTTCGTCATCGAGTCGTGCGATCACGCCCACCGGCGCGGCATCGAAGCGGCCTGCGAGCTGACCGGCTACGCCACCAATTGCGACGGCGTCCACATCACCCAGCCCGACGCCGGCGGCCAGGGCCGCGCCATGCGCGCTGCCCTCGCGGACGCCGGCCTCGCGCCGGCCGACATCGGCTACGTCAACGCCCACGGCACCGCCACGCTCACCGGTGATGCGGTCGAAGCATCGTCGCTGGGCGCGGTGTTCGGCCCGCACGCCGTGCCCGTGAGCTCGACCAAGGCGATCCACGGCCACCTGCTCGGCGCCGGCGGCGCGCTCGAGCTGCTCGCAGTGCTGCGCATGCTGGCCGCGGGGCGGCTGGCGCCGAATGCCGGCGTCGACGCTGCCGATCCGGCGCTCGCGATCGACCTCGTCACCAGCGCAAGACCGGCAGCGACGCTGCGCCACGCGATGTCGAACTCGTTCGCGTTCGGTGGCACCAACGCCGTGCTCGTCGCATCGCTCCGTTTCGCCGACTGAGGGCCCCCTCGATGCGGAGACATCTCGGGCGCAGTGTCGGTTTCGTCGCCGCGCTGTCGAGCTTCGTTGCCGCGGCCCAGGTCTCGGCGCCGCCCACCGGCTCGCCGCCGACCCAGCCCGAATCCGCGCTGCCAGAAGCCAGGCCGCCGACACCGTCGCCATGGCGTGCCGACATCGTCTACAAGCTCGACCTGCTCCATGTCGCCCGGCCACGGGTCGACGCCGGCGTCGGCCACCTCGACGCGACGATCAACGTCGACGCCGGCGCCCTGTTCGGATGGCCTTCGACGACGCTGCGCCTCGAGGCGATTTCCGACCAGGGCGGCCAGCCCAACGCCCGCCTGAAAACGACCGGCGGCATCAGCAACCTCGAGGTCGTCGAACGCAGTGCCCGGCTCTATTCGGCGTGGGTCTCGAAGGACCTCGCGCCGGGATGGAATGTGCTGGCCGGACTCTACGATCTCAATTCCGAGTTCTACAGCACCGATGCGTCGGCGCTCTTCATCCACCCGTCGTTCGGCATCGGCACCGACTTCTCGCAGTCGGGCCGCAACGGCCCGTCGATCTTTCCGAACCTGTCGCTGGCCGTGCGCATGCGTGCGCAGGCCGACACCGGTCGCTACCTGCAGGTGGCGGTGCTCGACGGCGTTCCGGGCGACGCCGAGCACCCCGGCAACACGGTCGTGCGCATCAGCCGGGCCGACGGCGCCCTCGTCGTGGCCGAAGGCGGCTGGCAGAGCAGCAGCACGGGCTTGCGCGCCGGCCTCGGCGTCTGGGGCTACAGCCAGCCGGTGCCGAGACTGGACGGCGGCGGCGAACGACGAAACCGCGGTGCCTACGTCATCGTGCAACGAACCCTCGTCGCCGGGCCGGTCGCGCGCACGACGGCCTTCCTGCGCGCTGGCGTCGCCGACGGCGCCGTCAACGCCGTCCGCGTCGCTGCCGACGCCGGCATGCTCGTCGAGCAGCCAATCGGCGCGACCGGGCCGGCGGCGCTGGCTGTCGGCGTCACGACGGCTCGATTCGGCAGCGATCGCCTGGCGCTCGGCCGGCGCGAGGGCGACGTGCTGGCGAGCGCGGAGACCGTCGTCGAGATCGGGCTGCGGTGGCGACTCGGCCGGCACGGGGCCGTCCAGCCGTTGACGCAACGGATCTGGAACGTCGGCGGTCGCCGCGGCACCACGGCGACGGTGGTCGGTGCCCGCGTCGAATGGGCGCTCTCGTCAGCCTCCGGCTCGTAGGCCCGCGCTACTGCTCGATGACATCGGCGCCGGCCGGCACCGTGAAGCGGAACGCCTCGGCCCGCACCGGCGAATTGGCGGTGAAGCCTTTGAAGCCGAGCAGCGACTTCTGGCCGAAGCTGTCGATGATCTCGAGCGCCGCCAGATCCTTGCCCTGGAAGCCGACGCGCACCGACTGGAAGGCGCCGTCTTTCTGCCTCGGCTTTGCCTCGGCCCAGTCGAGACCGCCCTGCGTCGGCAGGTTCGAGAGCTCGAAGTCGCGATCGAGCGAGCCGCCCGCGAGCAGTGCCGCCGGCGTCGCGCCGAGGGCCTGGCCGATCTTTCGCGAGCTGACCTGGTTCAGGTCGGCGTCGTAGATCCAGACCTTCTCACCGTCGCCGACGATGGTCTGCTCGAATGGCTTGGCATAGGCGAACCGGAAGCGGTTCGGGCGTGCGAACTCGAAGCTGCCCGTCGAGCTCTTCTTCTTCGCGCCGTCGGGCGAGGTCACGGTCTGGGTGAACTCGGCACGGCCGCTCTTCACGTCTCGCACGAAGCTGCGCAGCGTCTCGACGGGATCGGCATGGGCGGCGAACGTCGCGACGAGTGCCGCGGCAAAGACGATCCGGCGCGACATGAGCTTCACTCCGCGCGCGCCGGAACCAGGATGTCGCGATTGCCGTTGGTGGCCATGCCCGATACGAGCCCCGATTTCTCCATTTGTTCCAGCAATCGCGCGGCGCGGTTGTAGCCGATGCGAAGGTGACGCTGCACCAGCGAGATCGAAGCGCGACGATGCTGCAGGACGATGCCGACGGCCTGGTCGTACATCGGGTCGCTCTCTCCACCCACGCCGCCGGCGCCACCTTCGGCTTGTGCGTCGCCGCCGTCGCCGTCGAGCACGCCGCCTTCGAGGATGCCTTCGATGTAGTTCGGCTCGCCCTGGCTCTTCAGGTAAGCGACGACGCGGTGGACTTCCTCGTCGCTCACGAAGGCGCCGTGCACGCGCACCGGCAGACCGCTGCCCGACGGCAGGTAGAGCATGTCGCCCATGCCGAGCAGCGCCTCGGCGCCCATCTGGTCGAGGATCGTCCGCGAGTCGATCTTGCTCGAGACCTGGAACGAGAGGCGGGTCGGGATGTTGGCCTTGATGAGGCCGGTAATCACGTCGACGCTCGGCCGCTGCGTGGCGAGGATCAGGTGCACGCCGGAGGCCCGCGCCTTCTGCGCGAGCCGCGCGATCAACTCCTCGATCTTCTTGCCGACCACCATCATCAGGTCGGCGAGCTCGTCGATCACAACGACGATGAGCGGCAGCCGCTCGAGCGGCTCGGGCGCCTCGGGCGTGAGGCTGAACGGGTTCGGTAGGTGCTCGCCACGCTCGGCCGCCTCGGCGATCTTCTTGTTGTAGCCCGCCACGTTTCTCACGCCGAGCTTGCTCATCAGCTTGTAGCGCCGCTCCATCTCGCCCACACCCCAGTTGAGCGCGTTGGCGGCCTGCTTCATGTCGGTCACGACCGGGCAGAGCAGGTGCGGAATGCCCTCGTAGACGCTCATCTCGAGCATCTTCGGGTCGATGAGGATGAGCCTCACGTCGCGCGCCTCGGCCTTGTAGAGCAGGCTCAGGATCATCGCGTTGATGCCGACCGACTTGCCGGCGCCGGTGGTGCCGGCGACCAGGCAGTGCGGCATCTTCGCAAGGTCGGCCACGACCGGGTTGCCGACGATGTCCTTGCCGAGGCCGAGCGTGAGCTGCGAGCCGGAGTCGGCGTAGACCTGCGAGCCCAGCACCTCGGAAAGGCGGATCGTCTGCCGCTTCGCATTCGGCAGTTCGAGCGCCATCGTCGTCTTGCCGGGGATCGTCTCGACGACGCGGATCGAGACCAGGCTGAGCGAGCGCGCCAGGTCCTTGGCGAGGCCCACAACCTGGGCGCCTTTCACGCCCACGGCCGGCTCGATCTCGTAGCGCGTGATCACCGGCCCCGGCGACGCCGCCACCACGCGCACCTCGACGCCGAAGTCGCGCAGCTTCTTCTCGATCATCCGCGAGGTCATCTCGAGCGACTCGGCGCTGATGCCCTCGACACGCTGCGGCGCCGAGTCGAGCAGGTCGACCTGCGGCAGCTTCGTGTCGACGAGTTCTTTGAAGAGCGGCTTCTGCCTTTCCTTCACGACCCGCGTGCTCTTCGGCACGTCGACCAGCGTCGGTTCGATGACGATCGGCAGATGCTGCTCCTGCAATTCGTGTGCGACCTCGATGGTCTCGTCGCGCTCGCGCACGGCCTCTTCACCGAGGCGGGCGTCTTCCTCGCGCTCGATGCGCATGACACGGCGGTTGCGCAGCGCCGCGATCCGGCCGCCGAGTTGTTCGGCGACGCGCGGCCACGAGAAGCGACATGCCATCGAGACGCCAGCGACCAGCAAAGCGATCCAGAGCACACCCGAGCCCGCGAAGCCAAGCAGGCCCTGACTCGTCTTGCCGAGCGCGTAACCAAGCACGCCGCCGGCGTTGCCACCAGCCATCTGCGCCTCCCACTGGTAGAGCCGCGTCCATTCGAGCGAAGCGCTGGCGGCAAGCACGAGAGCGAGGCCGAGCCATACCGGCCAATCCGGCTCGGCCGCCTCGCTCGCGGCTGGCTGGCCGGCATTGGCGCGCAGCGCCCGCGCCAGCGCGCCGAGCCAGGCCCGGGCCGCCACCAGTGGCAGCCACCATGCCGAGTAACCGACCAGAAAGAAGGCCAGGTCGGAGCACCACGCGCCGACGAGGCCGGCACGGTTGTGCACGGGGGCGCCGTTGCCGGACGTGGAGAAACCAGGGTCGGCGGCCGAATGGGTCGCCAGCGCCAGCATCGCCAG
>Ga0209724_1004361_pt1 | contig 11172 bp, 10 predicted proteins | sample grotaG_FD_184143 | JGI IMG/M metagenome (GOLD analysis project Ga0209724, IMG submission 184143) | Glacier valley bacterial and archeal communities from Borup Fiord, Nunavut, Canada, to study Microbial Dark Matter (Phase II) -... | ecosystem: Environmental > Aquatic > Freshwater > Ice > Glacier ... | reverse complement strand
ACTGCGGGTAGCGGAGAGCTAGCTGATCCGGCTCCAACAACTCCACCCGCTCGCCCATGTCGCGCAAGGTGGCATAGCTGTCGAGGGCGAAACCCCCCGCCCCGCTGTCGAGTAGCAGCAGGCCCACTTGATGCAGCAGGCTGGCTCCGCTCTCCAGCTCCAGGTCGCGCCAGAGCCGCCCCGCCTCTTTCGCCCAAACCACGTACTCGCGCTGGCCCGCATAGGAGTAGCGGAATATCTTGCTATAGTCGCTGCTGGCCGCCATGCTGTTGCCCGCTGCGTCAGCCTCCAGGATAGTCACATCGGCCCCCAGCCTGGTGGCGTAGTCAGCAGTGGCAGCCCCCATCACGCCGCAACCGACGACGATCAGCCGTTGTTTCATTCTTCAGCCTCCAACGGTGCAAGGCAGAGCGGCAACCAAAAGTAGAAGATGCTACCCCAGCCTGGCCTGCTCTGCACCCCCACCTGCCCACCCTGCAACTCGATCAGGCTGCGCGTAATCGCCAGACCGAGGCCGAGACCCTCACCGCTGCGCTTCTGGGTCGCCAGCTTGCCAGTCTCTTGGTGGGCCACGCTGTAGAACTGGTCGAAGACGCGCTCTTGCTGCTCTGGGCTGAGGCCCGGCCCATCGTCGCGCACCTGGACTAGCCCCTGTTCGCAACCATCCGAGCCAATCCCCCGCCGTAGAGCGACGCTGAGGTGGCCGCCTTCTGGCGCGAACTTGTTGGCGTTGAACAGGAGGTTGAGCAAAGCCTGCTCCACCCGCCGCTTCTCTGCCTGCACGTAGATCGGCTCGTCGCCCAGGTGGACGCGCAACTCCTGCCGTTTGGCCTCGGTGAGCGGGCGCAGGTGTTCAGCAGCCTCCTCAACCACTGCCCGCAGGTCAATCCTGGTTGGCACGATCTGCAACCGCCCGGCCTGCAAGCGGGCGAGATCGAGCAGGTCGTTGACCAGGGCGATCAGCCGCTCGGTGCTGCGGTTGACGTTAGCCAGCAGCTTCAGTTCGGCTTCACTCTGCGGCACCGCCTGCAAGGTGCTGATCGAGGTCTTCATCGCGGTGAGTGGGGAGCGCAATTCGTGCGAGACGATGCTGAGGAAGTCACGCTCCATCTGCTCGCGGTTCGCGCTCTCCTCCGCCTTCGCGCTGGCCCGCCTGCTGCGCTCTGCCTCGGCGTAGAGAGCTTGCCGCAGAGCAACCGTCGCCAATGCTGCCAGACCAAGCGCGTTGATGTAGACACTGAGGATGCCCAGTAGCGGCACGTCGTCGCGCTCCAGACCGAGCCAGTAGAGCACCGCACTGAAGATGAAGGTGGCCCCCACATAGCCGAGGCTAGTGATGATGCCGAACTGGGCGGCGGCAGTGATCACCAGGGTGAAAAAGAGGATGAAGAAGACGCTGTGCGCTCGCCCAGTGAGCATCACCGCCGCCCCCGCCGTCAGCCAGTCTAGCAAGAGGATAGCGAATACTATGCGCCGATTGTTGTACCGCCGCCTGGTGAGCAGAAAGAGGGTGACGAGCAGGTTGTAGGTGACGGCGGCCATCGCCACCACTGGCCCTGGCAGGTCGAAGGGCGGACGCGGCAGGTGGCCGATGAAGAAGCTGAGAGCCAGCACGGTCAGCACGCCCAGCCAGCGCACCGCCAGGCTCATCCCTTCCAGCGAGAAGCCAGATCGCTCGTCGAGGGTGACGAGCAGTTGCCAGCGGCCCGCAGCGATGCCCCGCAACCAGAGCCAGAAGCTACGCGCCTCCCGCTGCCACCGCCCACCCTTGCGCTCTGTTCGTTCGGCCATCATTGCACCTTTGCCCAGTTGAGGCTATAATTGTAGCATAACCCGTCAATCGTCTCTCCTACGCTGCGCGCGGGAGCGGCAAGGTAAATGTGAAAATCTGAACAATCATTTGGTATAATTGTACCAAAGCGAACAGTTGGAAAGCAACAGAAGGGAGTCTGAGCTATGGACGGTATGGCCGAAGTCTACATGAGCGGGGTGTTGATCGCCTTCCTCTTTTTCATCTTCCTGATCCTACCAATGATGGTCGAGAACCGCAAGCGCAAGCGGATCATCGCCAAGTTGGCAGTGGGTGACCTGGTGGTGGCCTACGGTGGGCTGATCGGCAAGGTGGTGGGCGTATACGAGAAGGGACTGCTAACTGAAGTCGCCCCTGGGGTGCGCGTGATCCTCGCCACCAGCCTGGTGATGCGCCGCGTTACCCCGCAGGAAGCGCAACTAACCGGTGCGGCAGCCTACCTGGGCGTAACGCCCGTGCTAGGGAGCAGCGACCTGCTCAAAGAGCAACCTGCCCAGAAGTAGTTGCCACAGCCTCGCCGAAGTTGGGGACGGTAAGGCTAATGGAATATACAGCGGTGATTTGATCTGAGCCAGCAGCAAAGACAGGGTTAGCCATATGGCAGCAGCGGAACCAACCCCACAGCAGCTAATCGAGCTTACACCGAAGCAGCAGCCTGCCAGCAGCCTGGTGCTAGACTTGCTGCGCCCGGTGCTGGTCGTCACCGCTATCGTCTGCCTCATCGAGCTAGTCTTCCAGCGCGGCCTCTCGCGCATGGGCAACTCGCTGACGATGAGCGGCGTGACTGGGCCGGTGGTGGATGCCTTTTTCTTTGTTGACCGCGTGACCGGGATCAGCCTCAACTTCGCGGCCCTCTTTCTGGTCGCCAGCCTGCTGCTGCTCGGCTGGCAGGCTCTGCGTGAAAGGGGTAGCTGGCGGCTGCTGCGCCTGACGATCTGTGTTGGTGTGCTTGCGCTCGTGCTATTCAGCCTCTGGCTAGCCGCCTCGCGCCTGCTCTTTGCTGGCAGCTATGCGGCAGGTCGGGGCTACCAGGTATTGGCCTTCGCCATGATTGCCCTCGTGCTGCTCTATGCCATCGTTGCGGCGGTAGACTGGCGGGCGAGGCTGATCTTCGCCACTATGCTAGCGGCCTACGCTTGCTCTGCCTACAACGTGCTGGGCCAGGAGTTGCTGCCGGTCGGCAAGGCGGGTGGGGTAGATTGGGTCTACCCGCTCGGTCAGTTGTTCGTCCTTGTCGCCCTCGCCATGATTTTCGTCTGCTACATCCTGCCGCTCGGTCGCCCTGATCGGTTGGCCGTTGGCCTCAGCGTGGGGTTGATGCTGCTGTTCAGCGGTCTGATGCTCGCGCCGCTCAAGGTAGACGTGCCAGCCTACATCGCCATCTTCAGCGGCGGCTACCAATTCTTCCTGCCCCTACCCATCTACATCCTTGTGGTCGGGGTGGCGGTCTACAGCATTGCGCAGGCGTTGCGCGGGCCACTAAAGGGTTGGGTTGGTAGCACGCCAATCGGCCTCGGCTTGCTGCTAGTTGCAATTGGCGGCTACGACCTCAAGCTAGACATCCAGTTCATGCAGGCAACCCTCGGCCTGCTCCTGCTCACCGGGTTCATCGAGTTTGAAGCGCAGTGGGGGCAGCAAGTTAAACAGAAGGAGTGATCATGACTATACGCGACGAAGCAGCAGACCAGTACGGCTTTGAGACCAGGGCGATCCATGCGGGTCAGGCACCCGAACCGACGACCGGCTCAATTCAGGTGCCGATCTTCCAGACCTCCACCTACGTGCAGGATGCGCTCGGCCAGCACAAGGGCTATGAGTACGCACGCACTGGCAACCCGACGCGCACTGCATTGGAAGCGGCCCTCGCCAGCCTGGAGGGGGGCAACTTTGCCCTCTGCTTTGCCAGCGGCCTGGCGGCAGAGACTACCCTGCTCTACCTGTTCAAACCAGGCGACCACATCCTCTGCGCCGACGACGTGTATGGCGGCACCTACCGCCTGTTCGTGCGCGTCCTCGCCGATTACGGGCTGAAGTTCGACTTTGTGGACATGACCGACCTCGCCCTGGTTGAGGCGGCGATCAAGCCAGAGACGAAGGCGGTTTGGGTAGAGACCCCCAGCAATCCCCTGCTCAAGATCGTGGACATTGCCGCCCTCAGCCAGATCGCCCACGCGCACGGCGCACGAGTGGTGGCCGATAACACGTTCGCCTCGCCCTATGGTCAGCAGCCGCTCAACCTCGGTGCCGACATCATCGTGCATAGCATGACCAAGTACATCGGCGGCCACAGCGACCTGGTGGGCGGTGCGTTGATCCTCAACGACGCAGACGATCACGAGCGGCTCACCTTCTTGCAGAATGCGATTGGGGCTGTGCCGGGGCCACTGGACTGCTGGCTGGCCCTGCGCGGCCTCAAGACACTGGCGATCAGGATGCGGGCGCACGAGCAGAACGCAATGGCGATCACCAACTTCCTGCTGGAACACCCTGCTGTGGAGCAGGTGATCTACCCCGGCCACCCCTCGCACCCCCAGTACGAGATCGCCCGTCGCCAGATGTGCTGCTTCGGTGGCATGATCTCCTTCCTGGTCAAGGGTGGGTTGGAGCAGGCGCAGCGCGTGGTGGAGAAGACGAAGCTGTTCGCCCTCGCCGAGTCGCTGGGCGGGGTCGAGTCGCTGATCGAACACCCCACCAGCATGACCCACGCCAGCCTCGCCGGTTCGGCCTACCTGCCACCCGCCAACCTGATCCGCCTGTCGGTCGGCATCGAAAGTCAGCAGGACTTGCTGGCTGACCTCGCTCAGGCGTTGGCTTGATCCAGCCGCGCCGAATGTTGGCTAGAAGTTAGCTAGCGTCTGGCGGCCAGCGAAGCCAGCGGCGATCTCGTGCCACCAGCCAACTTCGGGTTCGCCAAACAGCCAGCAGAGGTAGACGACACGCCCCAGCCGGTAGGCAGGAAAGTCTATCAGGCCGCGCTCCAAATCCTTGAGTTCAATACCCATCTCCAACAGGTGTTGGTAGTCGGCGCGCAGGGTGCTGGCCGCTGCCTCAACCTCGGTCAGCAGGGCTTCGGCGTGGCGTGCGCTACCGTTCTGCCGCGCCTTCTCGGTGATCGCGTCCAGTTCGTCCTGGCGGGTTACGATGCGAGCGCGGGCCTGCCTCATGCTATATAGTAGGCTGCTGACGTGGGGCAACGCCTCGTTCGCCTCACGCACTGTATAGAAGCGGCGCACTTCTTCGCCCATGTTCATCCTGGCCTGACCCTCCTCACCACTAATTATAACACCGTCTTGCCGTAGATGTTCGCGCTAGCATGGCTGCGCAGCAGATGGCAGGCTACTACTACGCTCTGGCTAACAAAGGTGGCAACTGCGTGATACCTGGGAGGTATGCAGGTACAAAAAGGGGAGCGCATCCAAATGATGCACTCCCCGCTACTTACCCGCCATAACATAGCAGGCTAGAGGATGGAGTGGGAGGGTTAGACCGTCGGGCGGGTCTCTGCGGTGCGCTCGATTGGCACGCCAACGCTGCTGCCCCACTCGGTCCAGCTACCATCGTAGTTGCGGACGTTGGGGTAGCCAAGCAGGTAGGTGAGAACGAACCAGGTGTGGCTGCTGCGCTCGCCAATGCGACAGTAGGCGATCACATCGCGGTCGGCGGTGATCTCCTGGCCCTCGAACAGTTCCTTTAGTTGCTCTGCGGGCTTGAAGGTACCATCCTCCTGCGCCGACTTTGCCCAGGGGATGCTCTTGGCAGTGGGGATGTGGCCCGCCTTCTGCGCACCCTCCTGGGCATAGCCAGTCATGTGCAGCAGTTCGCCGCTGTACTCCTGAGGCGAGCGCACGTCGATCAGGCGGGTGCGCCCTTCTTCCAGGGCAGCTTCGACCTGGCGGCGGTAGGCACGGATGTCGTTGTTGCGCTCCTTCGCCTGGTAGCTGGTAGCCGGGTAAACAGGCATATCCTTGCTCATTGGGCGGCCCTCAGCTACCCACTTGGCGCGGCCCCCGTCCATCACCCGTACGTCCTCATGCCCATAATACTTGAACAGCCAGAAGGTGTAGGTGGCATACCAGTTGTTCTTGTCGCCATAAACGACTACAGTGGTGTCGTTGGCGATCCCCTTGCTGCTCATCAACTGCTCAAAAGCCTGGCGGTCTACGAAGTCGCGCATGAAAGGGTCTTGCTCCTCCGTGTGCCAGTCTAGCTTGAGTGCAGCGGGGACATGACCCTGCTCGTAGAGTAGTATATCCTCGTCGCTCTCCAGGATACGCACGTTCGCGTCCTGGTGGTGCTGCAAGACCCATTCGGTCGTGACCAGCACTTCGGGGTGGGCATAGCCAGACAGCTTGCTGTCCTGGGCGGGTACTTCGGTTGCAGTCATCAACACGTCACCTCCTCATATGATCCACCTCGATTGTAGCAGCAAAGGGCAACTTTTGTCAAGTAAAGCTGTTTTTAGTGCGCTAGGCCATGCGGGTGGGGGCAGCTACGGTGAACCTACCCCTACCTCTAGGCTCAACTACTTGCTCCAGTAGTCACCGATGTGCGCGTCAGCTTTGACGGGGACGAGGGTGAGAATCTTCTGACCTGCTCGGATCATCTCCTGCTCCACAATCTGGCAAACGATCTCGGCTACGTCCTCGCGGGCTTCGACGATGATCTCGTCGTGTACCGTGTTGACGATGCGGGCAGGGTAGTCGCGCAGGCTATCACGCAGAGCGACAAGGGCGTACTTGGTCATATCCGCGTTCGCCCCCTGGATGGGCGCATTCTTGGCCTGCCGCTCGATAGCCGCCCGCTGTGCGTTGAAGTCGGGGCTAGCGGGGTCGGGCTTGGTGAAGAAGCGTTTGCGACCAATTGGCGTTTCGCTGTAGAGCTTGCGTACTCCTAGCCGCGCCGCACCATCCAGCCAGCGTTGCACGCCAGAGTACGCTTTGAAGTAGGTGTCGATCAGCCGCTTGGCCTCGTCCACGTCCACACCTAGTTGCACGGCCAGCGAACCCGACCCGCGACCATAAGCAAGGCCGAAGTTGATCGCCTTCGCCTGACCGCGCTGCTGTTTGGTCACTTCCTCAACCGGCACCTGGAACATCTGGCTAGCGGTTAGCTGGTGGAGGTCGCCGCCGCTGACAAACGCCTCGATGAAGGCGGGGTCTTCGCTGAGTTGGGCAAGGATGCGGAGTTCGGCCTGCGAGTAGTCGCAGGTGATCAGCTTGTAGCCCGCTTCGGGAATGAAGCACTCGCGGAACTCGGAGGTGGCTGGTATCTGCTGCACATTCGGCTCGGAGGCAGAGAAGCGGCCCGTGTCCGCCCCATGCTGGTTGAAGTTAGGGTGGATGCGCCCAGTCTTCTTGTGGATGAGCAGCAACATATTCTCGCCAAAGGCACTGAGCGTCTTCTCGTGGGTGCGGTATTCCAGCAGCTTCTTGACGGCTGGGTGGTCAAACTTGGTCAGCGTACCTTCGCTGGTGTCCGGCAACGCCACACCCAACCGCCCAAACACCTCGATCAACTGCTGACCGCTGTTCAGGTTGATGCTGCTCACCCCCAGCATGGTCGCTTGCAGGGTGGCAGGGGCGAGCAGGGCGTGCAACTCCCCTGCCGCCTCGTCGCGCAGCACCTTGACCGCCTCGATGATGTGTCGCCACTTGGTCTCGTCGATCTTCACCCCAGCCAACTCCATGTCACCGACAGCGGGGACGCACTCAAACTCCAGTTGCACGGTGCGCTCCAACTTGTGCTTCTTCAGCTGCGGCTTCTGCGCCTCCCAGATTGGAAAGAGGACGTGGACATCGCGGATCGCGTACTCTAGCTGGCTCTGGCTATAGGGGCTACCAGGGGTCATGCCAATAAAGCTCTTTTGCTCGGTCTTGTCTATTGGGCGGCCAAGATACTTGTTGGCGATATTCTTGAGGCTAACTTCGCGGCTGATGCCACTTGTTAGCACGCGCTCGGCCAACATGGTGTCGTAGATATTGTTGAGGGCAATGCCAGTCTGCTGCATGAGCATCTTGTAATCGAACTTTGCGTTCTGCAAGAGCTTGAGGATGTCGGGATGCTCAAGTACGCGCTTGAGTGGGTGTACATCCAACTTCTTGCCACCGTTGCTACCGCCTGCCATGTCGAAGATGTAACCATGCTCGTGGGTGGCGATCTGGAGCAGGAGGAGGTCGTTGGTGTAGGGATCGAGGCCGGTGGTTTCGGTGTCCACCGCGATCACCGTCTCCTTGAGCAGCAGTTGGATCACCTCGGCCATGCGTTTGGGGTCGTTGATCAGTTCAAACTCCGCGTTGTCCCACTTGCGCTCAGCCTCCCCTGGCTGCTCCGCCTGCTCGTCGGCTACTGCCGCTGGCGCAACAGCCTGCACCGTAGCAGCAGCGGGGCCGAAGTCGCTGTCGTCACTGTCTCTATCAACGTCGCCGTCGTCCACCTCGTAGCTAGTCGCTTCTTCACGCACCATCAACGGAGCAGGGGCGGCGGGTAGCGGGAAGCTGGGCAGGTAGGCGTAAACTCCACCACGCCCACTATTGTCGCCACGTACACGCCCATCGGCACCGAGGGTGGGCGCAGCCTGGTTGCCATTGCCAGCCTTGTTCTGCGATCCATTAGTGTGCGCCTTGCCGTTACCATTGCTGCTAACTGGGGCATTGCCGTTGCTGCCAGCTGGCAGGTTGCCATTGCTGGCAGCACGGGTAGCCTGGGTGTAGATGTCGCGTAGTTCGAGATAGTATTCGAGGGGCAACTCCTGCTCGGCGGGGTGGCTAGCAGCGGTGGGACAGGCGACCAGATCGGGGCGGTAGTAGCTGCCACAGGGCAGACAATAGCGGTAGCGCACGCCGCTGGTCGCCACCGCCCGGCAGTTGGGGCAGCGAACGGCTACCCCGCTAGCATAGGTGTCGGGCAGAGCGAAATCCTGGTCGCAATTGTGGCAGAGGGTGAGCAGTTCGGTCATGGCAGGCTTCCATTCACTGGGGGCGGGCGAAGTTTGTGTCAACCTAATTCTATCCAACCTGGGCCGATCCGTCAAGATCATTGCTCGTCAGCAGGCGTTCAGGTTCATGGCTAGTTTGCCTCCAGGTGTTGGTGAAGCTGGCGCAGCTAGCCGTGTCCACAGATACTCTGCTATGCTTCAGATGCGCCCACACAACCTTGCTACCTTTGAGTGGGCGACCACTGCGCTCTCATGCAACTCTTATTTGCCCGAAGCCGTGCCTGGGTGGGCAATTTGTTATAATAAAGTAGTTGAAACAAACGCCGCCCAACTGCTGTCCTACAGGCGTAAAGAGACGCAAGCAACGCTGCTTTTGCAGCCCCCACGTAGGAGGTTCCTGTAATGTACGGATTGGTTTCCATGTTCTTCAACATCTACATCATCCTGATCATCGTCCGTTCGCTGTCCACCTGGCTCGGCCCCAGCATCCAATACCAGCAGTGGTTCAAGCTGCTCTCCGCCGTCACCGACCCAGTGCTGGTGCCGATCCGCAACACGATGAACCAGTTTACTGGCAACCTGGGCATTGACTTCTCGCCCCTGGTCGCTATCGTACTGCTAAATATCCTCCAAAAAATAGTCCTGGACCTGCTCCGTTACTAACTGGCAGCCAGCCGCCAGCCCTCACCCAGCAGTGGGTGGGGGTTGTTGTTTGCCTGCAAGCCGTTACTCCCTCAGCGGGCCGCGGCCAAAGACGGAGGGCTGCACTTTATTCCAGTAGCGGGAGAAGCGGGTGAGGTCGAGCTTGCCGGGGTATCGAGCAAAGTCGGCTTCTGATAGCTCCTCCACTACCAGGCTGCGCTCTATCTCAGCCAGGATCGTGCCAAAGCGAGGACTGGGCGACTCGGCAGTGGCGACCTGGGTGGCACCATGTTCGCGGGCGAAGGCGACCACCTCTGCCGCCACGTCGCCCCGGCGGATCGTCACTGGCAACTCCAAGAGGCACTCGTAGATGAAGGCGACCCGCTTGAGGGTGATGCCCCACTCCTCTAGCAGCGCGTCGTCCCAGACGAAGATCGCAGGCGCACCAGGGTAGGCGGTAAGGGCGGGGCCGTAGGGGTTGAGGTTGTCGCCATGTAGCCAAACGATGGTTGGCAACTGCTGGCTCTGCTGTTCAGCCATTATACTTCTCTCCTTGCGCTCTAAGGGGCAGCGTGTTGCTCGCTAGCCGCCGCTACTACTGGCTGCTCAAGAGCGGGGTCGGCGGGGGTATGCGCCTGCTGGCGGCGGGCCAGCCTGCGCCCCCAGGCGATAGCAGGCTTCTCCACTACCAGGTAGAACAAGTAGCTACTAAGTACAACCAATAGACCTACGCCGATGGTGTAGCCGAAGAAGGCAGCTGCTCCATTCATGAGTGGGAACCAGGAGGAAAACTGCATGATCAGCGGCTCTTGCAACAAGTAGAGGCTGTAGCTGAAGGCTCCTACCGCCACCAGAGGCCGCCAGCTAAACACCGCCTGGGCGATGCCACTACCGCTAGTCGAGAGGAGCAGAAAGAAGAAGGCAGTGCCAATAAACAAATCTATTAGCGGCGACAGGTCACCCAGGCGCACATACATGTAGGAGTAGCCCAACCAGAAGAATACTACTGCCAACAGCAGGCTGGTGACAGGTCGGATTTGTTCACGGTAGCATACAACCAGGTAGGCAGCCAGGATGCCGAGGGCGAACTCGAATAGACGGCCCGGAGCAACCCAGCTTATCAGGCGGGTAAGGTAATAGTTGTTGTAGGGGACGAGTGCGCCCCAACTTATTGCCCGCCAGGTAGCAGTGATCAGCAGCACACCACCGACCATGTTGAATATCCCCCAGCGGCGCGCCCACCAGATCAGCAAGGGGAAACAGAGGTAAAACTGTACTTCCAACTCCAGCGACCAGAACGAGCCGCTAATTTGGGGGAAGTTGGGGTTGAAGGCCAGCGCCGCATTGTGGACGAAGAACAAGTGAGTGGGGATGGCTGTTAGCGAACGACTGAGCGAGGGGAATGCGCCCGACAGGTTTGAGCCAAGCGCGTGATAGAGCAGCGGTACTACAACGCCCAGCACGGTAAAGAGCAGGATCGCCCCCCAGTATGGTGGGAGGATGCGGAGGGCGCGGCGCACAAAGAAGTCGCGCAGGCGCAGTTCACGCCAGCCGTCGCTCTGCACCAGCGGGTAGGCCAGCACGAAGCCGGAGATGACCATAAAGAGGTTGACTCCAAACACCCCCCAGCCAAGCACCTGGCTGACATTAAGCGGGCCGAGCTTGAAAGCATAGGTGCCATTAAAGTACATAGAGTGAGCGGCCACCACCATCAGTGCGGCAAACCCCCGCAACCCATCAATGAAATCCAGCCGTTGCTTCAACTTACGCTCCTCCGCTCCCTAGC
>Ga0209724_1004358_pt1 | contig 11176 bp, 7 predicted proteins | sample grotaG_FD_184143 | JGI IMG/M metagenome (GOLD analysis project Ga0209724, IMG submission 184143) | Glacier valley bacterial and archeal communities from Borup Fiord, Nunavut, Canada, to study Microbial Dark Matter (Phase II) -... | ecosystem: Environmental > Aquatic > Freshwater > Ice > Glacier ... | reverse complement strand
GCGAGCACGCCCTGCAGCATCGCCTGCGACTGGGCCGGCGTCTCGACGCGCAGCGCGCGGTTGCTCGCCATCGTGAAGCCGAAGTCCTCCGGATGAATCTCGTACTCGCGTACTTCGCCGTCCTTCAGCTCGCCCACCAGCGTGGCCGCACCGAGCGAGACCTCGTCCATGCCGTCCTTGCCGTAGACGACCAGGGCATGCTCGGCGCCGAGTCGCTGCAGCGCCCGAACCTGGATGCCGACGAGGTCGGGGTGGAACACGCCCATGAGGATGTTCGGCGCGTCGGCCGGGTTGGTGAGCGGCCCCAGGATGTTGAAGATCGTGCGAATGCCGAGTTCCTTCCTCACGGGGCCGACGTTCTTCATCGCCGGATGATGGTTGGGCGCGAACATGAAGCCGATGCCGGTGGCTTCGATCGAGTCGGCCACCTCCTTTGGCGTGAGGTCGAGCGGCAGACCCAGCGCTTCCAGCACGTCGGCGCTGCCCGACTTGCTCGAGACGCTGCGGTTGCCGTGCTTGCTCACGCGTGCGCCGGCAGCGGCCGCCACGAACATGGCACAGGTGGAGATGTTGAAGGTGTGCGAGCCGTCGCCGCCGGTGCCGACGATGTCGACCAGGTGCGTCTTGTCGGCCACCTCGACCTTGCTCGCGAACTCGCGCATCACCTGCGCGGCGGCCGTGATCTCGCCGATGGTTTCCTTCTTCACGCGCAGCCCGACGAGCACGGCCGCCATCATCACCGGGCTCATGTCGCCGCTCATGATGCGGCGCACGAGTGCCAGCATCTCGTCGTGGAAGATCTCGCGATGGTCGATGGTGCGGCTGAGCGCGTCGATATTGGTGATGGGCATGGCGAGAGCTCCGCTCAGTTTTGCAGGTGTGCGCGCATCGCCGCAACGGCGCGATCGACGCCGTCGGCATCGACGTCGAGATGGGTCACGAAGCGCAGGCGATAGAGGCCGGTGGCGAGCACGCCGTGCGCCTTCAGGCGATCGATCAGCCCAGCACTGTGCTCGGGCGCGAGGTCGGCGAACACGATGTTGCTCTGCGGTGCTTCGACCGTGAGCCCGGGCAGGCCGCGCAGGCCTTCGGCGAGCCGCTGCGCGAGCGCGTGGTCTTCGGCCAGCCGCGCGACGTGGTGGTCGAGCGCGTGGATCGCCGCCGCGGCCACGATGCCGGCCTGGCGCATGCCGCCGCCGGCCATCTTGCGCCAGCGATGAGCCGCGCGGATGAAGCTCTTCGAGCCGACGAGTGCCGAGCCGACCGGCGCCCCGAGACCCTTCGAGAAACACACCGAGACCGAGTCGAACGGCGCCGCGATGGCACGTGCGTTGTCCAGCGCATCGCCGCCCATCGCGACGGCCGCGTTGAAGAGCCGCGCGCCGTCGAGATGCGCGGCCAGGCCGCGACCGCGAGCCAGCGCGCATGCGGCCTCGAGATAAGCCGGTGCGAGCACCTTGCCGCCGATCGTGTTCTCGAGGCACAGCAAACGGCTCTTCGCGAAGTGCGCGTCGTCGGGCTTGATCGCGGCCTCGATCGCCGCCAGCGGCAGCGAGCCGTCGGCCGCGTGCTCGAGCGGCTGCGGCTGCACGCTGCCCAGCACCGCGGCGCCGCCGCCTTCCCAGCGGTAGGTGTGCGCCATCTGGCCGACGATGTATTCGTCGCCGCGGTCGCAGTGGCTCATGATGCCGACGAGGTTGCTCTGCGTGCCGCTGGCCACGTATAGCGCCGCCTCCTTGCCGAGCATCGCGGCGATCTTTTCCTGCAGCGCGTTGACGGTCGGGTCATCGCCAAACACGTCGTCACCGACTTCGGCCGCAGCCATCGCGGCGCGCATCGCGGGCGTCGGCCGCGTCACAGTGTCGCTGCGCAAATCAACGATCGGCACCCTGCTCATCGCGTCGCCTCCAGAAAGTTTTTCAGCATCGCGTGGCCATGCTGCGTGAGGATGGATTCGGGGTGGAACTGCACGCCTTCGAGCGGCGTCTTCGTGGCGGCCAGAGCCCGATGGCGCACACCCATGATTTCGCCGTCGCTCGTGGTCGAGGTCACTTCGAGCACGGCCGGCAGGCTTTCGCGCTCGATCGCGAGCGAGTGGTAACGCACGACCTCGAAGCTCTCGGGCAAGCCCGCATACACGCCGCGGCCGTCGTGGCGCACTGCGTCGGCCTTGCCGTGCATGAGGCGCTGTGCGCGCACCACGCGGCCGCCGAGAGCAGTGCCGATCGCCTGGTGGCCGAGGCACACGCCGAGGATCGGCAGGCGGCCGGCGAACGCCGAGATCGCGGCGACGCAAACGCCCGCCTCGGCCGGCGTGCACGGCCCGGGCGAGAGCACGAGCATCGCCGGTCGCATCGCCTCGATGCCGGGCACATCGACCTCGTCGTTGCGGACCACGCGCACGTCTTCACCGAGCTCGCCGAAATACTGCACGAGGTTGAAGGTGAAGCTGTCGTAGTTGTCGATCATCAACAGCATGAGGTGTCTCCGATCACCGCACGAACGCAATCGCCGATCGCGTGAAATGGTGCAGGGTCGGCCTGCTCTTCGAGTCGTTGCGGCGACGTGCCGGCGGCATGATCCGCACTCGATCCCACACTGCCGCCGTGAACCACCGACCTGCTCCCGCCTCCGTTCGCCACCACGACGGCCTGACCCCGCTCGCGCTCGCCGCCGGCCTGGCGTTCGGGCACTTCGTGCAGGCGATGGCCGAATCGGGCCAGCCCGCCGCGGTGACGATGTTCTCGGCGCTGGTGTTCGTGATCGCTGCCAGCGCCGGCACGCTCTGCGCGCTGGTCTCGATGGCGTCGCATGCCGACGCCGCCGGGGCGCGGGCGCGCATTCCCGGTTGGTTGCTGGCGATGGGCGCCGGCTTGCTCGGCGCGCTCGCCCCGGCGCTGCTCTGACCGGCCGCCGGCCGCATCTAGAAGCCCTCCTCGACCAGCTCGGCGGCGCGCAACAGGGCGCGCGCCTTGGCCTCGGTTTCCTGCCACTCCAGCTCGGCCACCGAATCGGCCACGATGCCGGCCGAGGCCTGTACGTAGAGCGTGCCGTCCTTGACGATGCCGGTGCGGATGGCGATGGCCACGTCCATGTCGCCGGCGTAGCTCAGGTAACCGCAGGCGCCACCGTAGATGCCGCGCCTGACGGGCTCTAGCTCGTCGATCAACTGCATCGCGCGGATCTTCGGCGCGCCGGTGAGCGTGCCGGCCGGGAAGGTCGCCTTCAGCACGTCGAGGTTGCTCATGCCGGGCTTGAGCGTGCCCTCGACGTTGCTCACGATATGCATCACGTGCGAATAGCGCTCGACGGCGAAGGCGTCGGTCACCTTGACACTGCCCGTGGTGGCGATGCGGCCGATGTCGTTCCTCGCCAGGTCGATCAGCATCAGGTGCTCGGCGCGCTCCTTCGGGTCGGCCGATAGCTCTCGCTCGAGGGCGAGATCGAGTTCGGGCGTGGCGCCGCGCGGGCGCGTGCCGGCCAACGGGCGGATCGTCACCTGATGCGTGCCCGAGGTCGTGGCTTCGCGCCGCACCAGGATCTCGGGCGAGGCACCGACGATCTGGAAGTCGCCCATGTCGTAGAAGTACATGTAGGGCGACGGATTCAGCGAACGCAGCGCGCGATAGAGACTGAGCGGTGCCGCTTCGTAGCGCTTGCTGAGACGCTGGCCGATCTGCACCTGCATCATGTCGCCGGCCGCGATGTATTCCTTGGCGCGGCCCACGGCGACGATGAAGTCGGCCTTGGCGAACTCGCGCCGCACGGGGTGCGCCTCGCCGCGCTCGACCGGCGGCGCCGCCACGCTCGTCTTCAATCGATCGGTGAGCGCGACGAGCCGGCGCCGCGCCTTGGCGTATGCCTCGGGCACGACGGGATCGGCATACACGATGAGGTACAGCCGCCCCGACAGGTTGTCGATGACGGCGAGTTCTTCGCATTGCACGAGCAGGATGTCGGGCGTGCCGATCGGGTCGGGCAGCGGCCGCAGCTCGGCCGAGCGCGCCATGCGCGGTTCGATGCAGCGCACCGCGTCGTAGCCGAAGTAGCCCGCCAGTCCGCCGCAGAAGCGCGGCATGCCGGGTCGCGTGGCGACCTTGAAGCGCGCTTGATAAGCCTCGATGAAATCGAGCGGATTGCCGTCGTGCGTTTCGACCACGCGGCCGTCGGTCACCACCTCCGTCCGAAACCCCGTGGCGCGAAGCAGCGTGCGTGCCGGCAGGCCGATGAACGAGTAGCGCCCGAAGCGCTCGCCGCCCACCACCGATTCGAGCAGGAAGCTGTTGCGACTTTCGTCGGCGCCGCCGCCCGCGCTCGTGCCCATGCAGAGCTTGAGGTAGAGCGAGAGCGGCGTCTCGAGATCGGCGAATGCTTCGGCGATCAGGGGGATCCGGTTGTGGCCCTGCAGGGCCAGGCTCTTGAATTCGAGTTCGGTCATCGCTGGCACGTCGGGGAGCGGCCGCAGGAGCGCGCTTCGGTTCGATCGGGGCGGGCCCTACCCAGCGGGCCCGCGAGGCGGCGCGCCGAGGCGCCGGAGCCGAAGCGTCAGCTTCGGCCGAACGACGTGTGCGTGCGCCATAGCCAAGCTCCCTGGCCTGGCGACCTCGCATCGAAAATGCATGACGTAAGCATCGCAAAAGTGTAGCAGCGCGCCTCGGGCCGGCGGCCGCCAAGGGCGCTCACGCCGATGTGACCGGGATGCCGCGGATGTGGCCTGCCACCGCCGGGCCGGTGGGCTTCGGGTAGCGCGCCGGATCGAAACGACTCAACAACTCGCGCTCACGTGCCCTCGCGATCACGAGGCTCGCGAGCTTCACATGGCCGTAGCCGCGTATCGATCGCGGAACGCTGGCGATGGCCACGGCTACGGCCTGCGTTGCGGGCGCAAGGCCGCCGAGCAGCTCGTCGACGCGCGCCACGTACTCGTCGATCAGGCGCCGCTCGAGCCGGCGCTCCTCGGTGCGGCCGAAGGGGTCGAAGGCGGTGCCGCGCAGCGCCTTGCCGCGCGCGAGCACATGGAGCAGCGGCATCAGCCACGGGCCGAAGCGCACCTTCTTCGGCGCCTTCGGGGTGCCGGTCTTCGGCTTCATGAGCGCGGGCGGTGCCATGTAGAACTCGAGCGTGAAACGGCGCGTCGGGCCCTCGCCTTCGAACTGATCGCGCAGCTTGGTCGCGAACTCGCCGTCGGTGTAGAGGCGCGCGACCTCGTACTCGTCTTTGTAGGCCATGAGCTTGCGCAGGTTTTCGGCCACCGCCCGCGTGAGCGGCCATGCCGACCCTTCGCCTTGCAGCGCCAGCTCGCGCATGCGCACCCGGTTCACGACGGCGAGATAGCGATCGGCATAGCGGGCGTTCTGGTACGCGGTGAGCAACGCTGCCGAGCGCGCGACCAGTGCATCGAGCGTCTCTTCCTTCAACGTCGCCGGGTCGGGATCGTGCAGCAGCTCGCGCGTGGCCTCGGGGTCGGCGGCGGCAAGCCGGCCGAGCGAGAACGCGCGCAGGTTGCTCTCGACCGCCACGCCGTTCAGCTGGATCGCACGCGTCATCGCCGCCAAGCCCACCGGCACGAGCCCGCGCTGCCACGCGTAGCCCATGGCGATGATGTTCGAGACGATCGAATCGCCGAGGAACTCTTCGGCCAGCGCCTGCGCGTCCATCGTCTCCACGCGTTCCTCGCCGGCGGCGTACTCGATCTTCTCGAGCAGCGCCTCGACCTTCAGGCTGGCATCGGGATTCGAGAGCGACTCCGCGACCGGTATCTCGTGCGTGTTGGCGAGCACGCGGGTTCGGCCGCGGCGCACGGTCTGCAGCGCGTCGGCCGAAGCGGCGACGACCACGTCGCAGGCGAGCACGGCGTCGGCCTGCTGCGCGTCGATGCGCACCTGGTTGAGCGCAGCCTTGTCTTGGGCGAGGCGCACGAACGAGAGTACCGAGCCGCCCTTCTGCGCGAAGCCCATGAAGTCGAGCACGCTGGCCGAATGCGCTTCGAGGTGCGCCGCCATCGCAATCACCGCGCCCACGGTCACGACGCCGGTGCCGCCGACGCCCGTGACGAGCAGGTCGTACGGGCCGGACCAGGCGTGCTCGGGCGGCTGCGGCAGCTTCTCGACCAGCGCATCGAAGCGCGCTGCGCCCGCGCCCGCCAACGCACCGGGCCGCTTCTTCGGCCTGCCGCCGATCACACCCACGAAGCTCGGGCAGAAGCCCTTGGCGCAGGAGTAGTCCTTGTTGCAGCTCGACTGATCGATCTTGCGTTTGCGCCCGAGCTCGGTCTCGAGCGGCACGACGGCGACGCAGTTCGACTGCACCGAGCAATCGCCGCATCCTTCGCACACGCGGTCGTTGATGAAGAGGCGCCGAGCCGGGTCGACCAGTTCGCCCTTCTTGCGCCGGCGGCGCTTCTCGGCGGCACAGGTCTGCTCGTAGATGAGGATCGTCACGCCCTTCATCTCGCGCAGGCGGCGCTGCACCGCGTCGAGCTCGGCACGGTCGAAGAACTCGGTGCCGGCGGGAAACTTCGCGCGCACGGCGTCGTACTTGGCGATGTCGTCGGAGAGAACGACGACCTTCGTCGCGCCTTCGGCCTCGACCTGGCGCGCGATGCCGTCGACGGTGATCGTGCCGTCGACCGGCTGGCCGCCCGTCATCGCGACGGCGTCGTTGAAAAGAATCTTGTAGGTGATGTTCGCGTTGGCCGCGATGGCCTGGCGCACCGCCAGATAGCCCGAGTGGTAATAGGTGCCGTCGCCGAGGTTCTGGAAGACGTGCGGCACCTTCGTGAACATCGCGTGCGAAACCCAGTCGACGCCCTCGCCGCCCATCTGGATCAGGCCTTCGGTGTCGCGGTCCATCCAGGAGGCCATGAAGTGGCAGCCGATGCCGGCCTGCGCGCGCGAGCCCTCGGGCACTTTCGTCGACGTGTTGTGCGGGCAACCGGCGCAGAAGTACGGCACGCGCTTGACGGAGTCGCCGGCGTTCGAGAGCAGCGACGGCAGCGTGAAGTCGACGACCAGCGCACGGCGGTCGAGTTGCGGAAAGCGCTGCGCCAGCCACGCGGCCACGATCTCGATGAGCCGCGAAGGCCGCAGCTCGCCCAGCTCGCTGATCAGCGGCCGGCCAACCGCGTCGCGCTTGCCGACGATGGCCGGGCGCACGGCGCGGTTGTAGAACAAGTCGCGCAACTGCTGCTCGACCAGGCCGGCCTTCTCCTCGACGACGAGGATCTCCTCGAGCCCATGTGCGAACGCGTCGATGCGCGTGGTCTCGACCGGATACGCGAGGCCGATCTTGTAGAGCCGGATGCCGGCGGCCGCGAGCGCATCCAGCGAGATGTCGAGCCGGCGAAAGACTTCGAGCAGGTCGAAGTGCGCCTTGCCGCAGGTGACGATGCCGACCGTCGCCGCGTTCGCCCCGACGATCTCGCGGTCGATCGAATTGATCCGCGCGAACGCGCGCACCGCGTCGAGCTTGGCGTGCAGGCGCTCCTCGATCTTCAGCGACGGCAGGTCGGGCCAGCGGTAATGCAAGCCGTCGGCGGGGCGCACGAAGTGGGTTGCGCTCTCGACCTCTCTCGCGCCCTTCCACGCCGCCACGCGCGCATTCGTCTCGTCGAGATCGACGGTCGAGCCGCTCTCCACCACCTCGGAGAGCGCGGTCAGGCCGACCCAGTTGCCGCTGAAACGCGAGAGCGCCCAGCCGTAAAGGCCGAACTCGAGGTACTCGGCGACGTTGGCCGGCGCCACGAACGGCATATGCCACGACTGCATCGCCGCGTCGCTCTGGTGCGGCATCGACGACGAGACGCAGCCGTGGTCGTCGCCCGCGATCACCAGCACGCCGCCGTGCGGCGAGGAGCCGTAGGCGTTGCCGTGCTTGAGCGCGTCGCCGGCGCGGTCGACTCCCGGGCCCTTGCCGTACCACATGGCGTAGACGCCTTCGGCCGTGCGCTCGGGGTCGCTCTCCACGCGCTGCGTGCCGAGCACCGCCGTCGCGCCGAGTTCCTCGTTGATGGCCGGCAGGAACTTGACCCCCGCCGCTTCGAGCTGCTTGCCGGCCTTCCAAGCCTGCTGGTCGACCATGCCGAGCGGCGAGCCGCGGTAGCCGCTGATGAAGCCGTTCGACTGCACGCCCGCGGCCGCGTCGAGCGCGTGCTGCATCAGCGGCAGGCGGATCAGCGCCTGAGTGCCGGTGAGGAAGACCGAACCCGACTTCGCGACGAGGTTGTCGGCCAGGGCGTAGTCGGGGCGGGCGAGAGATGCGGGCATCGGGCGTCGCGACGCGGAAGCGTCAGGGCTTGACGAACCTGAGCACGAACTCGTCCTTGCGCGTGGGCGGTTCGGGTTCTTCGCGGTCGCGCGGGTCGGCCGGGCTGCGCAGGAAGCTGCCTTCGCCCGCCAGACGGAAGCCGGCGGCCTCCACCTCCTTCTTCAGGAACGCTTCCTCGATGCGGTGCAGCGTGTTCGATTCCGAGATGCCGGTGCCGGGCCGCCCGGCATGGTCGGCGATCACGTAGGCGCCGCCGCGCTTCAGCGCAGCGAACACGGCCGCATTCATGCGCGCGCGGTCCACGCCCATCGCGCCAAGGTCGTGGTAGTTGAACATCACGGTCACGAGGTCGAGCGCGTCGCGATCGGCACCCGGCGGTGCAGGGCTTTCGAAAGGCTGCACGACGGGCACGATCGCCGACGCAGCCGGCTTTTGCGCACGTTCGGCAAGCGCCATCGCCGAGGTGCGCGCCGGCGGCGGGTTGCGCGGCACGCTTTGCCCCCAGGCGCGGCCACCAGGGCCCACGGCCCGTGCCAGCAGCTCGGTGGTGTAGCCACCGCCGGCGCTGAGGTCGAGCACCTTCATGCCGGTTCCCACGCCGATGAACCCGAGCATCTCGGCGGGTTTGCGCCGGACGTCGTTGCGCCGGTCGGCGTCGCTGCGGTCGGGCGCGGCGATCAGCGCCGCGATCTCGTCGGCGGTGAGCGGCGGCGCAGCCGGGGGCGTGGGCGTGGGCGAGCGCAGATCAGGCAGGGCGCAGGCGCTGCACAGCAGCAGGGCCACGCTGGCTGCGACGACGAGACGACGGTCGATCGATGTGGAATTCATGTCGATCCTTTGCATCAGGCACGCGTGGCGGGCCGCGGCTCGAAACCGGCGAAGGCCTGGGCCATCGCCTCGTAGGCGCCCTTGGCCGCATCGCTGTCGGCCTTGGGCAGCGAGACCTGCAGCACGACGTACAGGTCGCCGGCCGGCTTGCTCTTGCCGTTGCCGGGCAGGCCGCGGCCCTTCAGCCGGAGCTTCCTGCCCGCGACCGAACCGGCCGGCACCGTGAGCTGCACAGCGCCTTCGGGCGTGGGCGCGTCCACCACCGCACCGAGCGCGGCTTCCCACGGTGCCAGCGGCAGCTCGACGGTGACATCGGCTCCCTCCAGCTTGAACACCGCGTGTGGCTGAAATTCGATCTCGAGGTAGAGGTCGCCGGCCGGCGCGCCGCCGCTGCCGGGCGCACCCTGGCCCGCGAGCCGCAGCTGCTGGCCAGGACGGATGCCCTTGGGGATGTGCACGTCGAGCATGCGTTCGCGCAAGGCGACGCGGCCATCGGCGCCGGCTTCCGGCACGCGCAGCGAGAGGCTGCGGTCTGCGCCGCGGTAGGCATCTTCCAGGTCGATCAGCACCTTGGCGCGATGGTCCTCGCCCTGCGTGCTGCGGCTGCGTCCGGCACCGGCTCGCGCCGCACCGGCGCGGCCGCCGAACAGCGACTCGAAGAAGTCGCTGCTGTCGAACCCGCCACCCGCGCCGGCACCGCCGAACGGGCTGCCACCGCTGCTGAAGCCACGCGAGCCAGGTGCGCCGCGGAACTCGAAGCCGGCGTCCCAGTTGGGCGGCGGCTGGAAGTCCTGGCCGGCCTTGTAGCCGCTGCCGAGCTGGTCGTAGGCGGCACGCTTCTCGGTGTCCTTGAGTACCTCGTTGGCTTCGTTGATCTCCTTGAAGCGCGCGGTGTCCTTGAGTACCTCGTTGGCTTCGTTGATCTCCTTGAAGCGCGCCTCGGCGTCGGGCAGCTTGCTCACGTCGGGGTGGTACTTACGGGCGAGCTTTCTGTAGGCCGCCTTGATCTCGGCTGCCGTTGCGGTCTTGGCAACGCCGAGGGTCTCGTAGTAGTCCTTGTATTTCATGCGTGACGGAGAGCGGGTTGGCTTGCAACCGTCGCGCCGCCGTCGCATGGCGCCATCAGCGTTTCGGTGGCGGCCTGCAGCGTGCAGTGGTCGATGGAGAAGCGCTCCGCCATGCGCGCGGCGGCGCGGCGATAGAACGCATCGTCTGGGTGGCCGGCAGGCGTGACGAGGTGCGCGGTCAGTGCCACCTGCGTGGTGCCGATGGCCCACACGTGCAGGTCGCTCACACACTCGACGCCGGGCAGCGCGGCCAGCTCGGCGCGTACGGCTTCGAGGTCGATGTGGGCCGGCACACCATCGAACATGAGGTGCAGCGAGTCGCGGAACAAGCCCCACGTGCCGAAGAGAATCACGACGGCGATCACCAGCGTCATCACCGGGTCGAGCCAGGTCCAGCCGAACCACAGCACGAGTGCGCCGGCCACCACCACGCCGGCCGAGACGGCCGCGTCGGCCGCCATGTGCAGGAAGGCGCCGCGGATGTTGATGTCGTTTTCGCGCCCGCGCAGGAACAGCATCGCCGTGGCCAGGTTGACGACGATGCCCACCGCCGCCACCGCCATCACCGTGCCGGCCTGGATCGGCGGCGGCGCCGCGATGCGGCCGAACGCTGCCCACGCGAGCGAGCCGATCGCCACCAGCAACAGCAGCGCGTTGGCGAACGCCGCGAGGATCGAGGCGCGCTTCCAGCCATAGGTGTGGCGCGGTCCGGGCGCGAGCCGGCCGGCGAAGGCACCGGCCCAGGCCAGCACCAGTCCGGCGACGTCGCCGAGGTTGTGCCCGGCGTCGGCCAGCAACGCGAGCGAGTCGGCGCGCCAGCCGAAGAACGCCTCGACGGCCACGAACAGCAAGTTGATGGTGATGCCGATGGCGAAGGCGCGGTCGTGATCGACCGGGCCGTGCGCATGGCCGTGGTGCGTGTGGCCCCCGTGCGGGTGACCCTTGTGCGCTGGGCCACGGTCGTGGGCTGCGCTGCTCCGCGGCCCTGCGGCGTGATCGTTGTCGTGATCGTGGCC
>Ga0209724_1004357_pt1 | contig 11177 bp, 10 predicted proteins | sample grotaG_FD_184143 | JGI IMG/M metagenome (GOLD analysis project Ga0209724, IMG submission 184143) | Glacier valley bacterial and archeal communities from Borup Fiord, Nunavut, Canada, to study Microbial Dark Matter (Phase II) -... | ecosystem: Environmental > Aquatic > Freshwater > Ice > Glacier ... | reverse complement strand
CCAAAGGCGCCTGGCTCAATTCCACAAACCTCACCTGGTCCCACACCGACCGCACGCGCGCGCTCCACGCCGCGTGGTCGCGCGCTTTCTCGAACGCGCCCTCCCGATACCCCATGTAACTTTGGTGAGCCGGTTGATACAACGATTGGTCATACTCCGCCACCATTCGCCGCGCGTCGAAATGCGGGGACACATTCATGATGGAAAGCTTCATCCGGCGCATCCACTCGGGCGAAGAAGTAGTTTCGCGCCGCTCGTAAAAAGCAGGCACTATCTCCTTCTCTAAAAGGTAGTAGATGGAACTGGCATGCAGGCCGTCCTGATCGTCGGCATACTCCTCACGGTCTCCAATCGCCCAGCCGCCCGAAGTTTCATAAGCTTCGTCATACCAGCCATCGAGTATGCTCAGGCTGAGCACTCCGTTCATGGAAGCCTTCATGCCGCTGGTGCCGCATGCCTCTTCTCCGCGGCGCGGTGTGTTCAACCAAAGGTCCACGCCCTGCACCAGTTCACGGCCCACCTTCATGTCATAGTCTTCGACAAAGACCACATGCTTCCAAAGTTCCGGGTCGCGCGAGAGCTGTACAATTTCGCGGATAAATGTTTTACCGGGTTGATCTTTCGGATGCGCTTTACCGGCGACAACAATCTGCACCGGACGGTCTTTGTTCGACAGGATGCGCTTCAGCCGTTCCGGATCGCGGAACAATAGCGTTGCGCGTTTATAAGTGGCAAAGCGACGCGCGAAGCCAATCGTTAAAGCATTCGGATCGAGCACCTCGCCTGAATACCGCAGTTCGGCGGCCGACGCTTTACGACGATATGCCGACGCAGTTTGCCGGTCGCGGATAAAGCCAATCAGGCGGCGTTTCCGTCTGCGGTGCGCCTCTTGCAACTCCTCATCGGGAATCTCTTTGACGAGCTTCCACCCTTCGAAATTGCCCGAAAAATCACGCCACTCCGGTTCCAGATATTGATCGAAGAGGTCGGCATAATCGCCATTGATCCAGCTTGGCAAATGAACACCGTTGGTCACGGAGGTGATCGGGATTTCATTCACCGGAATCTCCGGCCACAGCTCATGCCACATCTCGCGCGAGACTTCCCCATGCAGTTTGCTGACGGCATTGCGATAGTTCGAAGTCTTGAGCGCAAGAATGGCCATGGAGAACCGTTCGCCGCGATCTTCCGTGTTGCGGCGGCCCAACTCCATGAACTTGTCGAAATCGATATTCGCTTCGCGGCAGAAGCTTTGGAAAAAGTGATACATCATGCCGGGGTCGAACAGATCAATGCCGGCAGGCACGGGTGTGTGCGTGGTGAACACGCTGTTGGTACGTGTCGCTTCAAGCGCCTCTTCGAACGTCAATCCTTGCTTTTCGATGAAGACGCGGATGCGCTCCAGCGCGAGAAACGCGGAGTGGCCCTCGTTCATGTGATAGACGGTAGGCTCAAGACCCATCGCCTCCAGCGCGCGCAGACCGCCAATGCCGAGCACAATTTCCTGACGGATGCGCGTCTCTGTATCGCCGCCGTAGAGCTGGTCGGTAATGGTTCGGTCTTCCGGTCGCGCGTTCTCAGGAAGGTTCGTATCGAGCGCGAACAGCTTGATGCCGCCAATGGAGATCTGCCATACCTTGATGGTGACCGGGCCAGTGGGGAGTGTCACCTGCACTTTGATCTCTTCTCCCGCGGCGTTGTGAACGGGCGCGACGGGCAGCGTATAGAAATCGTTCTCTGGGTAGCGCTCCTGCTGCCAGCCATCGGCGTTCAGATATTGCCGGAAGTAACCATGTTGATAGAGCAGCCCGACTCCAATCAGAGGCAGCTTCAAATCGCTGGATGACTTCATGTGATCGCCGGAGAGCACGCCCAGGCCACCGGAGTAAATGGGCAGGCATTCGGTCAGGCCGTACTCGGCTGAGAAGTATGCCACCAGCTTGCCACCGGGGTTCGGCGCGGCTTCGGAAGCAACATGAGCATCGAACCGTTCACAGGCTTGCTTATAGAGCGAGCGATAGCGGGGGTCGGCCGCGGCGCGTTCGAGAGTGGATTGCGAAACGCGGCCCAACATGGCCACGGGGTTATAGCCGGACTCCTTCCATAGCTCCGTATCAAGCCGCCTGAACAGGGCGCGGATCACAGGCTCCCAACTCCAGACAATGTTATAGGCTAGTTCAGACATGCGGGCCAGGGCAGGCGGCACGGATGGGCGTACAAGAAATTCGCGGATGGGCTGAATGGTGAACGGCATCGAGAAATGAAAAACAAGTTTAGCGCGTGGCGCTTGTGGCGCGCGCGGAGCCGCAAGTGAAGATTCCGCACCTGCGCTGGATACTGGCCGCGATGCTCTTCCTGGCAACCGCGGTGAACTACCTGGACCGTGGCGCGCTGGCTGTTGTGAGCCGCAATATCCGCACCGAGTTCGGCTTGAATGAGCAGGATTATTCCTACAGCTTAGTCGCGTTCTTTCTGGCTTACGCGATCATGTATGCGGGCTCCGGCTATATCGTCGATCGGCTGGGGACCAAGAAAGGCTTCGCGTTTTTCATCGGCTTCTGGTCCATTGCGGCGATGCTGCATGCGGCGGTGCGAGGCACGTGGAGTTTGGCTGGCGCGCGCTTCCTGCTGGGCCTGGGCGAACCGGGCAACTGGCCGGCCGCCACCAAGGCTGTGAACGAATGGTTCCCTGCCCGCCAGCGCGCGCTGGGCGTGGGCATCTTCAACGCGGGCTCTTCGGTGGGCGCGATGCTGTCAGGCATTGTGATCGCGTGGCTGACGATCAACTATGGGTGGCGGTTTGCGTTCTTGTGTACAGGGGCCGTGGGTCTGCTGTGGCTGGCCGTGTGGCTGGTGCTTTATGACCCGCCGCATAAGAATCGCTGGCTGAGCGAGCGCGAGTATGCGGGCTTCCGCGATGAGATCGCTCCGCCACAGGAGACCAGGCCGGCGGGCGAACGCGTTCGATGGCAAGATGTGATTGCGCAGCGCGGCTGCTGGACTCTGATTCTGGCGCGCTTCTTTACAGACCCCGTCATCTATTTCGTGATCTTCTGGCTGCCCGAATATCTGCAGAAGGAACGCGGCTTCACCCTGGCATCCGTGGGCAAGTATTCGTGGGTGCCGTATGCGTTCGGAGGCATCGGCTACGTGCTGGGCGGTTGGCTTTCGGGGGTGCTGATCAAGCGCGGCTGGCCGATACCGCGGGCGCGCAAGACGCTGATGCTGGTGGGCGCGGCGTTCATGCCGGTTGCGATCTTTGCGCCATACTTCCCCGAAGCATGGATGGCCATCGGGGCGACGTGTTCCATCACCTTCGGGCATGCGCTGTGGACCAGCAACCTGCAGACGATTCCGACCGACTTGTTTCGCGGGACTGAAGTGGGAACAGCGGCCGGCTTCTCCGGCATGGGCGGCGCGATTGGCGGCATGCTGGCGAACCTGGGCACCGGCTATTTGGTGCGTCACTTCTCTTACTCGCCGGTGTTTCTGATGGCGGGCTTGATGCATCCGCTTTCCATCGCTCTGGTGTATTGGCTGCTGCCGGACCGTCGCTTCCCGGATGAGGTAACCCGGACGGCATAATTGGCCAGAGAAGTGCTTTAGGGGTTGCCAGGAGGAGTCTGAGATGCTCTGGACGATTTTTGTAATTCTTTTGGTGTTATGGCTTGTTGGCCTGGTGAGTGGAGCGGCGCTCGGCGCCTACGTCCATCTTTTGCTGGTGCTGGCTGTTGTCGTGTTGGTAATCCAGTTGATTACCGGCCGTCGCGCTGTCTAGTATTTAGGGACCGAAGGATCTACCTTGTCGCTCCAGGCAAGGATTCCCCCGGTCAGGTTGCTCACGTTCGAGAAGCCGCTTTTGCGGAGATACTCGACCGCTTTGCTGGACCGTCCGCCGCTCTTACAGTGGACGATTATCTCAGCGGACGGGTCGAGTTCTCCGGAGCGTTTTTCGAGGTCGCCTAGCGGGATGAGTATCGATCCTGGTATGCGGCCTATTTGCACTTCGTGAGGCTCACGCACGTCGAGCAAAATGAAGTTATCCTTGCTGTCTAATTTCCGTTTTAATTCCAAAACGTCTTTTTCGCCTGTTGCGATTGGTGTTGGTTCGTGCACGTTCACTCCGCAAAATTCCTGATAGTCAATGAGTTCGGTAATGGTGGGATGATCGCCGCAGACCGGGCACTCCGGATTGCGACGCAGCTTGAGTTCACGGAAGCGCATAGCCAGCGCATCGTAGAGCAGCAAGCGGCCTACGAGAGGTTCGCCTGTCTTTAGAATTAGCTTGACGGCTTCAGTGGCTTGGATGAGACCGATGACGCCGGGCAGAATTCCCAGGACACCACCTTCGGCGCAGCTTGGCACCAGGCCGGGGGGCGGCGGTTCGGCATACAGGCAGCGATAGCAGGGGCCGCCTTCGTAAGCGAACACAGTGGCCTGGCCTTCGAAGCGAAAGATGGAGCCATAGACGTTCGGCTTGCCGAGCAGCACGCAGGCATCGTTGACCAGATAGCGTGTGGGGAAGTTATCGGTGCCATCGACGACCAAGTCATAGTCGGCGATTATTTCGAGGGCGTTCTCACTGGTGAGCGCGACTTCATGACGATCAAGCTGCACGTTGGGATTGATTTCGCGCATGGTGTCGATGGCGGAATCGATTTTGGGGCGGCCTACATCGCTGGTGCCGTGAATGACTTGGCGGTGAAGATTGGTGTGATCGACAACGTCGAAATCCACGAGGCCGATGCGGCCTACGCCAGCTGCGGCGAGATACATGGCGAGCGGCGCGCCCAGGCCTCCGGTGCCGACGAGAAGGACGCTGGCGGCTTTCAATTTCAGCTGCCCTTCCATGCCGACTTCCGGCATGATCAGGTGGCGGCTATAGCGAAGGACTTCTTCCTGTGTAAGTTCAGGCACCAGCTTTGGTCCCTCCGGCGATGCTGGGTACGATCGAGAGAACGTCGGCCGCGCCTACCGCGGTCTTGTCTTTGTCGAGATAGCGGATGTCTTCGTCGTTTAGATAGACGTTTACGAAGCTGCGAAGCTTACCTTCCTCCGTGTAGATCTGCTTGCGCAGGCCGGGGTGCGTGCCGGTGAGGGCGGCGAGCACTTCGCCCACTGTTGCGCCATCGGCTTCCACGGAATCTTTCTTTTCGACATATTGCCGCAAGGGCGTCGGGATCAGGACTTTGGCCATATCAATTCCTCTTTCTCTGCTTTGGTCTGGTCCGCATCGGGGAGCCAGCTATTGGCGTGATCGAACCGCCCTGCCTGGACGGAGATCACGACGAATGAATACCACGGGCACGAGTTCTTTAAGTCTGTTTCAGAAAAGTAAGCGTCGCAATCGGGATGCGAATGATAAATGCCGATGAGTTCGAGTTTGCGGCGGCGGGCTTCGCGATCGGCTTCGAGCAAATCTGCCGGACGAATCTCATAGCGCGCCGCCTGTGGGCCCGCAGAGGCATTGTCGAGCGGCAGGGCGACGGTGACGGCCTTGCCGGTTTCATCGACGGAGCCCAGCATGACGCCACAGCATTCATTCGGGTACGTGGCTTCAGCATGTGCCACCATGCGCTCCCACGGTTCAAGAGAGATTTCAATCATCCCAAAATTTCTCGCTGAGGTACTTGTCGGCGCTGTCGCACAGGATGGTGACAATCACGGCCGGCTTGCCTTCGGCATGGAGCCGTTTGCCAAGGCGCACCGCAGCCGATACATTCGCACCGGCGGAGATGCCGACCAGCACGCCTTCCTCACGCGCCAACTGTTTGGTCATGCGATACGCCTCTTCCGTTTCGAGCCACAGGTTCTCTGATGCGAGAGCGGCGTCATAGATTCCGGGAACAATGGAAGTGGGCATGTGCTTGAGGCCTTCGAGGCCATGGAAGCCGGTGGAAGGCTGGGCGGAGATGCACTGAACGCGCGGCGCATCCTGCCGCAGACGGCGCGTGACACCCATGAAGGTGCCGCTGGTGCCGAGCGAGGCGACGAAGTGCGTGATGCTGCCGGCGGTCTGATGCAGAATTTCCGGGGCGGTGCTTTCGAAATGGGCCTGCCAGTTGGCGGGGTTGTTGTATTGATCGGGATAGAAATAAGGGTCGGGATCGGCGGCAACAATTTCGCGCACTTTGCGGATGGCGCCATCGGAACCCTGCGTGGGATCTGTGTAGACGATCTCCGCGCCGTACGCTTGTAGGATTCGCTTGCGCTCCATGGAGGCATTCGAAGGGAGGCAGAGTTTGACGCGGTAGCCAGTGGCGGCGCCGATCATGGCGTAGGCGATGCCGGTGTTGCCGCTGGTGGCATCGATGATGGTCTTCGATTTGTTCAGGGCACCGCGCTGTTCGCCATCGCGAATCATGTTCAGCGCAGGGCGGTCTTTGACGCTGCCGCCGGGATTGAAATACTCGGCTTTGCCGTAGATTTCGACGCCGGGCAAATCGCGCGTAACGGTGGATAGTTTTAGAAGCGGTGTGTTGCCGATTTGAGCTAAAAGTTTAGTTTCCTCCGGTGCGAACACTGTCTTCCATCTTACAAGAGCATCACGATTGCAAGGGGAGGTGTTCACATGGCTTCGATACCGCTGCGCGCTTTGGGAAAGACCAACGTTCAGGTTTCCGCGTTGGGGATGGGCGGGCATCACCTGGGCGACGCGAAGGACGAAAAGACCGCCGTCCAACTGGTGCATGACGCCGTGGATGGCGGCATTACTTTCTTCGACAACTGCTGGGAATATCACTTGGGGAAGAGTGAAGAATGGCTGGGCAAGGGATTGAAGGGCCGGCGCGATAAGGCATTTCTGATGACCAAAGTGTGTACTCATGGGCGGGATAGCGGGCTTGCAATGCGGATGCTGGAAGAGAGCCTGCGTCGCCTGCAAACCGACCATCTGGACCTTTGGCAGATTCATGGCGTGACGTTCGACAATGACCCGGAACTCTTCGCGAGGAAAGGCGGCGCGGCGGAGGCGCTGACCTTGGCGAAGAAGCAGGGCAAGGTGCGGTTCGTGGGCTTCACGGGGCATAAAGATCCGGACATCCATTTGAAGATGCTGCAGACGAATTATCCGTTCGACGCGGTGCAGATGCCTTTGAATGCTTTCGATGGAACATTCCGCAGCTTTGAAACCAAGGTGCTGCCGGAACTGCAGCGGCGTGGCATTGGAGCGTTGGGGATGAAGCCGTTCAGTGGGCATGGCGAGCCGGTGATGAAGGGCGTGACGACGCCGGAGGAGACGCTTCGCTACGCGATGAGCCTGCCGGTGGCGACGACGATTACCGGCATGGAGAAGCCTGAGGTGCTGAAGCAGAACTTGGCGATTGCGCAGGGCTTTCAACCGATGAGCGAGGCCGAGATGGGTGCCTTGCGGGAGCGGTGCGCGACGTACGGCGATGGACGGTTCGAGCTGTATAAGACGTCGATCAAGTATGACAATCCGGAGGCGCGCATGGCGCATGGTTTCCCGGTGGATATGCAATCGAAAGAGACGCAGGAGATGCTGAAAGCCACCAAAAACGACGGGAAGCCGTTTCAGGAATAGGTTATGAGACACACACGCAGACATTTCGTGCAGGGGCTGGGAGTGGCGGGGGCGGGCATGCTGATGGACACGGCTTCGGCGCAGGGGGAGATTCCGAAACGGCCTTTGGGGAAGACGGGGCTTCAGGTTTCCGCGTTGGGTGTGGGCGGCTATCATATCGGCACGACGGAGACGGACGATGAAGCCAACAGGATTGTGGCCGAGGCGATTGACGCGGGGATCAACTTCTTCGACAACGCCTGGGAGTATCACGACGGCAAGAGCGAGACGCGCATGGGCAACGCGCTGAAGGGCAAGCGCGATCAGGTTGTGCTGATGACCAAGGTGTGCACGCACGGGCGCAAGAAGGATGTTGCGATGCGGATGCTGGAAGAGAGCCTGAAGCGGCTGCAGACCGACCACTTGGACATTTGGCAGGTGCATGAGGTGGTCTACGACAACGACCCAGACCTGATCTTCGCGAAGGACGGTGCGATTGAGGCGCTTGATCAAGCGAAGCAGCAGGGCAAGGTGCGTTTCGTGGGGTTCACGGGGCACAAAGACCCGGCGATTCATTTGAAGATGCTGAGCCACAACTATGCGTTCGACACGGTGCAGATGCCGCTGAACTGCTTCGATGCGAGCTATCGCAGCTTTGAGACGCAGGTACTGCCGGAATTGAGCAAGCGCGGCATTGCGCCGCTGGGCATGAAGAGCATGAGCGGCAGCGGAGAGGGCGTGCGCAACGGTGCGGTGACGGCTGCGGAGGCGCTGCGGTACGCGATGAGCCTGCCGGTGGCGGTGACGATTAGCGGGATGGAAAGCCTGGAAGTGCTGCATCAGAATTTGGAAGTGGCGCGTGGGTTCCAGGCGATGAATGCGACGGAGTTGACGGCGCTGCGCAACCGGGTGCGGCTGTATGCGACGGACGGCCGGTTCGAGTTGTTTAAATCGACCAAGAAATATGACGGGGCGCTGGGGCGGGAACTGCATGGCTTTCCGACGCCGGAGCAATTGCCCGCGTAGACTGGGAGTCGCTTGAAGCGGCTGCTGATTCGACCTGGCGCGATTGGAGATTTCATTGTGTCGCTTCCGGCGCTGGAATGGCTGCGCGGCGACTATACGGAAGTGTGGTGTCCTTCAAGTACGATTCCGCTGGTTTGGTTTGCGGATCATGCGATTTCGATTGCCGGTAGCGGGATCGACCAGGTTCCCGTGGAGCGGCTTTGCGGCTTCGACGAAATTCATTCCTGGTACGGAACGAATCAGCCGGAGTTTCGAGAAGCTGTGAAATTAGCGCGACTGCCTTTTCGGTTTTACGATGCGCTGCCTACTGACGTGCATGTTCATGCTACTGACTTCTATCTAACACAAGTAAATGCGCCTACCGGTGCTTCGCCGCGTATCTTGTTGCAACCAGTGGTGAAAGAAAGTTTCGCGGTGTTGCACCCGTTTTCGGGGAGCGCGAAGAAGAACTGGCCCATGGAGAGATGGCTTGAGTTAGAGGCGCTGTTGAAGCCCAAGATGCCGGTGCGGTGGTGCTGTGGACCGGAGGATGATTTGGCGGGTGCGGTGGTGATTCCGGATCTGCGGGAGTTGGCGCAATGGCTGGCTAGCGCGGCGGTGTTCATCGGGAACGATTCGGGCATCACGCACTTGGCGGCCGCGACGGGGACGGCGACGGTGGCGCTGTTTGGGCCGACGAACGCGGCAGTGTGGGCTCCGCGGGGGGAGCGGGTGAGGGTGATCTGCAAAGCGCGCATGGAAGATATATCAGCGAAGAGCGTGGCTGACGAGATAATATGACCGTCACTATGGCCGCGCTTGCCGAGCCGTTTCGCCAGATACCGTTTCCGAGGGTGGTGGACCTGCGCGATTTCCGTGCGCGCAGCTTGGAACGGGTGCTGGGGGCGGAGGAGCGGGAGTGGAGCGAGACGCTGGACTGGGACTTCTCGAAATCGGGTGAACTGGTGAGGAAGTTTGTGAACCAGGGCAGTTTGCATGGCGCGGTGCTGGTGACCGGCGGGGGCGTGCAGGGCTATGCCTATTACGTTTTTGAAGATGGCAAGGGGCTGATTGGCGACCTATATGTGCATCCGGAATACAGGACCGGAGCACATGAAGCGCTGCTGATGCAGGCGGTGCTGGACCAGATGGCGGCGATGGGAAATGTGCCGCGTGTGGAAGCGCAGCTTATGATGCTGGGCACCGAGATGGAAAAGCCGGCTCGGCACTGGAGCGAGTATCAGGTGTTCCGGCGCGCATATCTGGGGCTGCGTCTGCCGACGGCACAGCCAATGGAGGAGCGCGAACTGCCGCCTGACATGGTGCTGCGAAGCTGGACCGCGCTGGACCAGGAACAGGCGGCGCACCTGATACCGATCACGTATGCGGGGCATACCGATAGCCTGATCAACGACCAGTACCGGGATGTGGCGGGCGCGCGCAAATTTCTGCACAACATTGTGCAGTTCCCGGGGTGCGGGGTGTTTGAGGCGGCTGCGTCTGTTGCGGCTTACGACCGGCGGAGCGGAAAGATGTGCGGGATGGTGCTTTCGAGCATTGTGGGGGAGGGTTCGGGACACATTACGCAACTGTGTGTTCATCCCGACTATCAGAGGCTGGGGCTGGGGCATGAACTGCTGCGCCACGCGCTGGTGCTGCTGGAGCGGGCGGGGTGCCATACCGCGAGCCTGACGGTGACGGTTGAAAACCGGACGGCGCGGATGCTGTATGAGCGGCTGGGCTTCCGGGTGATGCGTAAGTTCGCGGCTTACGTTTGGGAGCCATAGGTTTACTTTAGAAGGCGAGAAGGAAGGCGTAGATCAAGGCCGTTTCGCGGTACTTGTCATAGCGGCCGCTGGGGCCTCCGTGTCCGGCGCCTAGTTCGGTCTTGAGTAAGAGCGTGTGGTTGTCAGTTTTGAGCGCGCGGAGTTTGGCGGCCCACTTGGCGGGCTCCCAGTAGGCGACTCGCGGATCGTTGAGGCCGGTGGTGATGAGCAGGTGGGGATACGGCTGCGGCTTGACGTTGTCGTATGGCGAATAGCTGAGCATGTAGCGGTAGGACTCTTCGTCTTCGGGATTGCCCCACTGATCGTATTCGCCGGTGGTGAGGGGGATGGTGGGATCGCTCATGGTGGTGACGACGTCGACGAAGGGGACGAGAGCGACGGCGGAGTGGAAAAGGTCGGGACGCTGGTTGACGACGGCGCCGATGAGCAGACCGCCGGCGCTGCCACCCATCGCGCTGAGCTGTTGGGGCGTGGTATGGCCTTGGGCGATGAGGTGTTCGGCGCAGGCGATGAAATCGCTGAAGGTGTTTTGCTTGGTGAGCATCCGGCCGGCTTCGAACCATTCGCGACCGCGTTCGGCGCCTCCGCGAATGTGCGCGAGGGCGACGGTGAAGCCACGATCGACCAGGCTGAAGTAAGACGGCTTGAAGGTGGCTTCGGTGTTGAGGCCGTAAGAGCCATAGCCATAGAGAAGTAGCTTGCCGGGGCGTGGGGTTTGGCCGGAGAGAAGCGAGATGGGAATGTCTCCGGCGTAGAGGCGCGTGGTGGTGTAGCGAGCGGGAGTGAAGTTGGGGACTTGCGTCTGTTTCAGAAGGGTGCTGGTTTCGGTGGCGATGTCGTAATCGTAAGTGGAGAGGGGGGTG
>Ga0209724_1004353_pt1 | contig 11183 bp, 7 predicted proteins | sample grotaG_FD_184143 | JGI IMG/M metagenome (GOLD analysis project Ga0209724, IMG submission 184143) | Glacier valley bacterial and archeal communities from Borup Fiord, Nunavut, Canada, to study Microbial Dark Matter (Phase II) -... | ecosystem: Environmental > Aquatic > Freshwater > Ice > Glacier ... | reverse complement strand
GAGCAGCGTGTGCACACGTGCGTGGCCGGGCACGCGCCGCCTGTCGGTCCGACCGCGCAGTACGGGTTTGGCGCGACGACAGGTGACTGGGCGACCTGTTGGCATCGGTCCGAGGTGGCGCGACGGCCAGCAACGCCACGACGAGTAACATCACCACGAGGACTGCTCTCACCACGGATAGCGTAAGCCGAATCGGGGGTCGCGTGGTAAGTTCTCCGACGATGATTCGTGTGGTGCTAGCACTCCTAGTCGTGACGGCCGTCGCACATGCCGACATCGTCAGCCAGCCGCGGACCGCCACCGCGAGCTTCGACCCGAACACGGTCTACAAGATTCCGCGCGGTGCCGGCCCGACGGAGGGACCGACCGAGGCACCGGTCACAGTCGTCGACTGGAGTGACTACGCGTGCGGTTACTGCAACCGCGCTCAGGAAGCCCTCGATCGGATCGAGCGGCTCTATCCGGGCCAGATCCGCTGGATCCACCGGATCCTCCCGCTCGATGACGACAACACGATTGCCGCGGAAGCCGCGCTCGCCGCTGCCGCGCAGGGTCGGTTTCGCCCGATGCACGCGCGGCTCTACGCCGTGCGTGGCCATGTCGATCGGGCGGACGTCGAGCTGATCGCGCAGGGGCTCGGGCTCGACATGATCCGGTTTCGCGGCGAGCTCGATTCGGGCGTGTGGCGCAAGGAGATCGCCAACGACGTCAGCGACGCCGCGCAGCTCGGCATCACCGGCACACCGACGTTCTTTGTAAACGGTCGGCCGGTCCACGGCAGCCAGCCTCTCAAGGTGTTCGCCGATACGGTCGATCAAGAGCTCGTGCGTGCGAACGCGGCGCGCGCGGCGCATCCTGTGGATCTGTACGCGGCACTGGTCGCCGATGGCAAGCCGGCCGCGGATGCGCCGCCGAACGCGAACAACGAATCCGCCGGTCTGAATCCCAACCAGGCTTACAGGGTCGGGCTCGGGCTCCCGGGCCATCAGCTCGGATCGGACGACGCGCTCATCACGATCATCGAGTTCAGTGATTTTCAGTGCCAGTTCTGCGCGAAGCAAGCACCGGTGCTCGCGAAGATTCACGAGAAGTATGGCGATCAGGTTCGCATCATCTATCGCCACATGGCGATGAGCTTCCATCGCTATGCGAGCGTCGCGGCGGAGGCGGGAGTCGCGGCCGCGGAGCAGGGCAAGTTCTGGGCATTTCACGACCAGGTGTTTTCGCACTTCGGTCACCTCACGCGCGCGGATCTCGAGAGCTTCGCGCAGGCGTCCGGCGTCGAGATGACGTCGTTCAAAGCGGCGCTCGACAACCGGCGCTACCGCGATGCGGTCGTCGCGGAGACTGCGGCGGCCGAGGCACTCGGCGTCGACGGCACGCCGACGATGTTCATCAATGGCCAGCCCGTGAGCGGCGCACGCGATGAAGAAAATCTCGGGCGCCTGGTCGATGCGATGCTCGCGCACGCAAAGGAAGCGGTCGCGCGTGGCGTGAACCAGCGCGATCTTTACGCGATGGTGATGTCGATGGCGCTTGGCGACGAACGCGCCGACCCGTCGGCGATTCCGGATGCGAGTGCCAGCGCGGGCGGCCATCTCGAGCTGCGCTCCGATGATCGCACGCGCGCGGTGAATGCGGCGTGTCGCCGGCACGATGGGGCACGCGCGCAAAAGCTCGCGGTCACGCTCGAAGGCGATGCGAAGAAACGTGCAGCGGCGGTATGTTCGGGTGAAGGGATCGATCTGCCGTGACGTCAAACCCGACGACACATGAACCCTGCCCACCTGACACTGACCGAGCCTGACTCGGTGTCGCGGGGACGTCGCGGGCCGCAAATTCACGACTAGTCGCCGCTCAGCCACAGTTTTTCGAGTTCGACGAGCCACGGAGGCGCGACCGTGTGTCCAAACCCATCGCCAGCGCAGTGGCACTGGCGATGCAGTGTCGGCGAGCATGTCTGCTCGATTTGGCGACTACGAAGTCGTGGCTCCTCTTGCGAGCGGTGGCATGGGCGGCGTGTTCCTGGCGGTCCACCGTACGACAGGCGACCGAGTTGCCCTCAAGGTGCTCGATCCACTGTTTGCCGACCACGCAGAAGTCGTCGACCGGCTGTATGCGGAGCGCGAGGTTTCCGCGCGCGCGAGCCACCCGGGTCTCGTCGATATTCGCGAGGCTTCGCGGTCGTCCGATGATGTTCCGTTCCTCGTGATGGAATATCTCGAGGGCGAGGCGCTCTCGTCGATCATCGAGCGCGGCACGATCGACCTCGAGACGATCGTCACGCTGACCGCGCAGATCGCCTCGGCGCTCGCCGCGATGCACGAAGCAGGGATCATCCATTGCGATGTCAAGCCAGACAACTTGTTCGTGCTCGACGATGGCATCGTGAAGGTGATTGATTTCGGGGTCTCGCGCCTCGTCGAAGAGCCGCCGCCTGATGACTGTTCGATCGCGGGCACACCCGCGTACATGGCGCCCGAGCAGTGGCGCGGCAAGCCCGAGTTCGCGACCGACGTCTACTCGCTCGGTTGTGTGATGTACGAGCTGCTCACGGGCAACGTGCCGTTCGATGGCTCACTCCCGGAGCTCATGGTCGCTCATCTCGATCAACGTCCGGGGCGGATCTCGTGGTTGCGCAAGGCCGTACCGGTCGAGCTCGAACGGCTCGTAATGCGCGCGCTCGCGAAGGCGCCGGGATTGCGTCCTGGGATGGGCGAGATGGCGCTGTCGCTCGAACGGCTCGCTGCTCGTGCGCCGAGCGCGACGCTACGAATGGCCGGCTAACGCTTCGACCAGGAACATGCCACGCGCTTAACAATATCAGTTGTTTCAGATATTTACCTGCGAGATCTGCTCTCTGGCAGATCCGGACTGGACCACTGAACATCAGACCAGTAAGGTAGATCTAGAGCATGCGAATCGCCTGCATCCACATTCCGCAGTACGCGCTCCAGTGCGCGACGCGCCTCGATCCATCGTTACGTGGCGCCGCCATCGCGATGGTCGATGGTGGAGATAGCCTGCGCCCGGCCCAGCGGTCGGGTGTCGTGGCCGCTGGAGTGCTCAACGTTCCGGTTGTCGTGGCGGTCTCTCGCGCGGCATGGGCGCTCGGAGTCCGGCTCGGCATGACCGCCACGGTGGCGCGCTCGGTCGCGCCCGACGTGTCGATCGTCGCGGTCGAATCGGCTGGCGAGCGAGAGACCGTCCGCGCGGTCGCGGACAGCGTGCTCGGCCTGACCTCGGTGGTCGATGTCGGCGGTCGAGTCGGCGCCGGTGGTGCGCACCTCGCGATGTACGCCGAGGTTCCGCAAAAGACCCGCGGCAGCACGTTTGGCGAGCGCGTGATCGAGCGGCTCTCGCAGCTCGGTCTCACCGGCCGCGTCGGCATTGCAGATGACCGCTTTACCGCGTGGGTCGCGGCGGCGTACGGAGCGGAGACACGCGAGTCCCGCACGAACGACGAGGTCTCGGTGACGATGGTGCCCCGCGGTGGTTCGGCGGCGTTCCTGGCACCGCGCCCGCTGTCGCTCCTGGCGATCTCGGCCGAGGTCCAGCACATGCTAGAAGCGCTCGGCGTACATACGCTCGGCGAGTTCGCATCGCTGCCGGCGCCGTCGGTCTCGCGACCTCTCGAAGCGGATTATCGCTCGCTGGCGCGTGGCGAGTGCGGTGCGCACCTCCGTGCATACGCGCCCGAAGCGGCGATTCGCGAGGAGCTCGTCGTCGCGAACAACGTGCTCGACTCCTCAGATTCGATCTCGGGTCCTACCGCGATTTCACAGCTCGCTCGTCGCATCGCGCTCCGCCTTGGCGGTCGTGGGCGCGCCGCTTCGCGCGTCGAGCTCTCGGTGATCACCGCATCGGGGACCACCACGATCACGCCGAATCTCGCGGAACTCGCCGGCCTCGGTCATCCAGCAGCAGCATCCGCCCGAGCTGACCTGCCGGCCTATATCGAGCCTTCGGTTACACCTGCGCTCGTCGAGGCCGAAGATCTCGCTCGCGCGTTCGCGCCAATCCTCGAGGTTGCGGCGACCGCCTCACCGAGCGCGGCGTGGCGTCTCCGCGCGACCGTCGTTGGTGAATCGATGACCGCGATGAACGAGCAGGATCTCGCAGTCACGACCGAGTTCACGATGCCGGTGCGCACGTTCGAGCCGATCGTGGTCGGTCGCGATGTGCGTGACATCGTCGCTCGAAATCTCGACCGTCCGGCCGTGCTTGTCACGTCGAGCTCGGCCGCCGCGGCGAATATCTCGCATGGCTCGGTCTCGATGGTCGCTGTCGCCGGCTCGAGCTCGATTTCGATCTCGACCGCATCTGCGGTCGCATCGACGCTTCACGCGGCGAGCACGATGTCGGTGACCTCGGCGATCGCATCGTCTGCGTCAAGCACGTCGGCCTCGTCGCGGGGGCTAGCGAGCGAGCCGATCACGCGGCGCGCCTCGCGAGTCGCGAATGCGAATGCGAGCTCCGGACCGGAGCACGTGAGTGGTGATGTTGCGAACTCGAACCATTACGGTGCGAGCGACGTGAGCTTCGCGATCCGGGCCGATCCGTTGGCCGTCGTCTTGTCGACATCGGGATCGTTGTTCACGCTTTCGGCGCCAGGGCAGTCGCAGCACCCCGCGCGCGAGCACCGTCGGACGCGTCGCGGCAAACAGCGTCGTACGCGATCGATGACGGCACCTGTGCAGGCCCGTCTGTTCGATCGCCGCTAGGTCGCAGCGCTCGTCGCTTATGGCACGGTGCTCGTGCAGGCATACGGCCTCAAGGCACTGCGCTAGCGTGGCCCGCGGCTTGCTGAGTAGCGGGTCATGCATGCCGTGATCGCTGATGATGACGAGGACACGCGTAGCCTGGTGCGCGAAGCACTCTCGAGCTTCACGGTGCACGAAGCCGCGACCGGGATAGAGCTCCTCGAACAGGTCGCGCACGCTCGCGAGCTCGATCTGATCGTGACCGACATCGACATGGGTTGGTTCGATGGCATCCATGCGGTCGCCTGCCTACGCGGCGCCGGTGTCGCGGTGCCGATCATCGTGATCACGGCGAGCTCGGAGCCGGGACCGCTCGCACGCGTCGCGCAGTTGCCTGACGCCATGCTGCTGCGCAAGCCATTCTCGCCGGCAGAGCTACGCGCCCACGCGGAGCGGCTAACGCGGCAACGTGACGATGACGCGCGTGCCCGCGGGCTCGTTCGCCTCGATCGTGCAGGTGCCACCGATGGATCGACAGATCTTCTCGACGATCGAAAGCCCTAGGCCCGTGCCGGCGATGTCCCGTCGACCGCGAAAGAACGGATCGAACGCGTGCGCACGCGATTCGGGATCCATACCGGTGCCATTGTCCGAGACCACGAGCTTCACGGTGCCAGGCGCTTGCCCGGCGACGACTGTGATCTCGAGCGGGCGCTCAGGCGAGCGATACTTCGACGCATTGCCGAGTAAATTGCGCAGGATCTGCTCGAGCGAGTTCTCGCTGCACGCCACCGCGACATCTTCGACCGCCACCTCCACGCTGACATCGCGGAGCTCGGCTTCGAGCTCCTCGCGCACTTGATCGAGCGTCTGCCCGAGCTGCGCGTTGCCCGGTTCGGGATGACCCGCGCGCGAAAGCGAGAGCATGTCGTCGATCACCTTCGACATGCGCAGCACGCCCTTCGTGATGAGGCTGGCCTGCCTGCGGGTATCGGGCGAGACGGTCGCGTCGGTCGAGATCAGCTCCGCGTAACCCCGGATCGGGTTGAGCGGCGACCTGAGATCGTGCGCGGCACGGCCGGCGAAGGCGTCGAGTTCGCGGTTGCGCTCCTCGGCACGGAGCAGGCTCTCGCGAGCGAGCTCCTTCTCGCGCGCCTGCGAGCGGTACAGAGCGCGCGCGAGCGCTGCGATCACGATCGCGGCGACGATCACCGCGACGATGTCGCCGATGATCTCGTCGATGCGATCGTCGCTCATCTTCGCGAGGTACGAGGCAACCTCGGCATTGTTGATCTCGACCAAGCGATCGACATCGGGCCCGATCGTCTGGGTCCGGCTGCGCACGAGATCGAAGTCGCCGCGCGACGCGGCCTCGCGTGCAATCGCGACGCTGTCGTGGACCTTCGTCCAGATCGCGGCCTCGCCGGTATCGATCGCGAGTGGCGCGTACTCGCGGACATCCTTGTCGAGCTCGGTGATCAGAGCCGGTACACCCTCGCGATCGGTGTGGCCGAGCTGGTGGATCTGCCAGCGCAGATCCTCCACGAGCTCGATCGCTCGCGTCGAGTTGTTGAGGATCTTGTCGGCCGATTGCTGCGCGCTCCGAGAGCCCCGCACGTCGACGACGAGCACGAACAGGAGGGCCGCCGCGATGATCGCGATCAGATACACCGGCTTCATCGTTCGCTCCCCCACGGTCACATCGTACCGCGTGCTACAAACGCGCGATGGGTCCGATCCACACTCTCGTGGTCGACGACGACGAGCTCACCCGCGAGATGCTGGGCGAGGTCCTCGCGCGGCAGGGCCACGAGGTCAGCTACGCGGCCGACGGAGCCGAGGCGCAGCGCAAGCTCGCCACTCAGAAGTTCGATCTCGTCATCTCCGATATCCAGATGGCAACGGTCAGCGGCCTCGAGCTGCTCGAGACGATTCGCACCGATCATCCCGACACGCCGCTCGTGCTCGTGACCGCGTACGCCGATCCGAACGCCGCGATGGATGCGATGAGTCGCGGCGCTGCCGATTACCTCACGAAGCCCGTCGATATCTCGGCGCTCGTCACGACCGTGAACCGCGCGCTCGATCGTCGCAAGCTCGCGCGCGAGCACCGAGCGCTGTCGCGCGAGGTTCTCGGCAAACGGAGCTTGATCGGTACGAGCGCCGCGATGATCGAGCTGTACAAGCAGCTCGCACAGGTCGCGGCGACGAACGCCACGATCTACATCCACGGCGAGAGCGGTTCCGGCAAGGAGCTCGTGGCTCACACGCTGCACGAGCGCAGCCGTCGCGCGACTGCTCCGTTCGTCGCGGTCAATTGCGCGGCGCTCACCGAGAGCCTGCTCGAGAGCGAGCTGTTCGGTCACGAGAAGGGGGCGTTCACCGGCGCACAGAGCACGAGGCGAGGGTTGTTCGAGGAAGCGAGCGGCGGGACGCTGTTCCTGGACGAGATCGGCGACATCTCGCCAAAGGTTCAAGCCCAGCTCTTGCGCGTGTTGCAGGAAGGCGAGATTCGCAGAGTCGGTGGCAATCAGCCGATCGCGGTCGACGTTCGCGTGATCACGGCGACGCACCGGGACCTCCAAGTCGAGATGGAGCAGGGCCGGATCCGGTCCGATCTGTTTTATCGCCTGAGCGTCGTCACGCTCGAGGTCCCGTCGCTGCGCGACCGGGGTGATGACTTGCTCGCACTCACGCGTCACTTCGCGGCGCGCCACTCGCTCGAGCTCGGTCGCCCGAATCCCGAGATCAGCGAAGCCGCACTCGCCGTGATCCGTGACCATCGGTGGCCAGGCAACGTGCGCGAGCTCGAGAACGCGATGGCTCGCGCGGTCGCGATGTGTCGCGGCGATGTGATCCTGCCCAGCGATCTGCCGCCCACGGTGCTGCGCGTGCCGGCGCCGGCCGAGCTGCGATCCGGTGCCGCGGCGATCGATGGCGATTGGCCCACGCTCGAGATGCTCGAGCAGCGTTACATCGCGAAGGTGCTCGACCACACCGACCAGAACAAGACCGCGGCGGCCCAGCTCCTCGGCATCGATCGCCGAACGTTGCAGCGTATGGGCAACAAGGACTGAGGCCACGTCGGCGGTGGTGCAAATGCCACGCCCCGGGTCGTCACATTCAGAAACGCCCGAATGCGCGGGGCGTGTCACACATCGCGACTTTTTGTCGTCGAGCGCGGCATTCCACCGCACCATGTGGTCCTCGGCCGATGTGATCGCAATCTCGACGTCGCTCTACCACCACATCGCGATCGCCTGATTGGCACCACCGATGCATTTTGGTCCGCCGGACCGATATGAACAAGAAGTGGACCTACCTCTCCGTGATGGCTGGCGCCGTCATCATCGGCGGCTCGGCACTCGTACTCGCCGAGACCTACACCCGACCCGAGCCGACCCCCGCTGCTCTGCACGTCGGCATGACGGTTGGCTCCGATGCGGTGACGCTGACCGACGATGCGCCGCAGTGGGCCGCGATCACGATCGAGCCCGCGAAGGGTGCCGAGGCGCGCTGGTCGGATCCGGTCCCGGCACGCGTGGTGTTCGACGAGACCCGCACGTCGAGGCTCGGAACTCCGCTCGCAGGCCGCCTCTCGGCGCTCATGATCGAGCGCGGCCAGCGCGTCACCGTGGGGGACAAGCTGTTCACGGTCGCGAGCCCGAACCTCGCGGAGCTTCGCAGCGAACAACAAAAGGCGAGCGTCGAGCGCGCGAGCGCAAAGATCAATCTCGATCGCACGCAGGCACTCGTCGATGCGGGTTCGCTGCCTGGCAAGGAGCTCGTCGCGGCGCGACAAGCGCTCGTCGAGGCGGACCTCGCGGTCTCGCTCGCAGCACAGAAGCTGTCGTCGCTCAAAATCACCGCGAACGGCGATTCTTCGTTCACGGTCACCGCGCCGCGCTCCGGTGTCGTCGTCGAGATGAACCTCACGGTCGGGCAGGGGGTCGATGCCAGCGCTGGTTCGCTGCTCGCGATCGCCGATCTCTCGGACGTGTGGGTCGTGGCCGACGTGTTCGAGAGCGACCTCGGCAAGCTGAACGAAGGTGCCAAGGCGCAGGTCGTGCTTGCCGATAATGGCGAGACCGAAGGCACGATCGAACGGATCTCGTCGATCGTCGATCCGGATCGCCACACGATCCCGGTTCGCGTGAAGCTCGCGAACCCGACCGGCGCGCTACGCCCGAACGCGCACGTCCAGCTCCGCTTCCTCGATTCGACGCCCGCGAAGGTCGCGGTGCCAGCGACGGCCGTGATCTCGGACGGTACGGCGAGCTTTGTCTATGTCCGGGAGAAGGGCGCCCTGCGCAAGCGCAAGATCACCCTTGGCCCGGTCCACGGCGGTGTAGCGACGATCGTGACGGGTGTCGAGCCCGGCGAGCAGATCGTGGTGCGAGGCGCGACACTGCTCGACAACCAGATCCAGCTGGATAACTAACGTGATCGACAAGCTCCTCGGCGCGTCACTCCACCATCGGTTCGCCGCGCTCGCGATCGCGATCACCGTCGCGATCATCGGCTACGAAGCGTTCACCCACCTCACGATCGAGGCGTTCCCTGATCCGACCGATCCGCAGGTCCAGATCATCACGCTCTATCCTGGCCAGCCGGCTGAAGAAGTCGAGCGCCGGATCTCGATTCCACTTGAGCGCGCGTTGAACGGCGTGCCGGGCACGATCCGCCAGCGTTCGATCTCGCTGTTCGGGCTCTCGATGGTCACGCTGACGTTCGCCGACGGCGTCAATACGCTGGTCGCGCGGCAACAAGTGACCGAGCGCATCCCGGATTCGAACTTGCCCAATGGCATCACACCGAACCTCGCGCCCGATGCGACGCCGATCGGTGAGGTCTATCGCTACACGCTCGATAGTAAGACCAGCGATCCGATGACGCTGCGGACACTCCAGGACTGGACCGTGCGGCCCGCGTTGATGCGCGTCCCCGGCGTCGCCGATGTCACGTCGTATGGTGGCCTCGTCGAGGAGATCCACGTCGAGCCCGACCCGGCGAAGATGGCGAGCCTCGGGGTCGTGCTCGACGATCTGTTCGGTGCGCTCGGCAAGGCCTCGGCGAACGCGTCGGGTGGCCTGGTCGAGCGAGGCGAGCAGGGCTTCGTGATTCGCTCGATCGGTACGTTCACGTCTGCCGACGAGCTGAACGACGTGCGCGTCGGCTTTCACGCCGGAGTGCCCGTCACGATTCGCGATGTCGCCGCGGTCCGGACCGGCTACGCGCCGCGCCAAGGCGTGGTCACGCGCAACGGCAATACCGATGCGGTGCAGGGCATCGTGATCATGCGCAAGGGCGAGAACCCGTCGCAGGTGCTCGAGGGCGTGCGCGCGAGCGTCGCCGAGCTGCAAGCACACGCGCTGCCGGCCGCGGTCCAGATCAACCCGTTCTACGATCGTACGGAGCTGGTCGCGACCACGCTCGAGACCGTGTTCCACAACCTGCTAGAAGGGGCGTTGCTGGTCTCGATCGTCCTGTTCGTGTTCCTGTTGTCGGTTCGCGCGTCCCTCGTCGTGGTGGTGGTGATTCCGCTCTCGCTCGCCGCCGCGTTCATCTACCTCCACGTGCGCGGGATGTCCGCGAACTTGCTCTCGATGGGTGCAGTCGACTTCGGCATCATCGTCGATGGTGCGGTGATCCTCGTCGAACACGTGTTCGAGCACGCGGCGGGGCCGGCCTATCAGACCAAGACTACCCAGGAGCGCATCCGCACGATCTTCGATGCAGCTCGTCACGTCGCACGCCCGACGTTGTTCTCGTTGTTGATCATCGTCGCCGCGTACCTGCCGATCTTCGCGCTCCAGCGCGTCGAGGGCCGGATCTTCGCGCCGATGGCGCACACCGTCGTCAGCGCACTGGTCGGTGCGATGCTCGTATCTTTCACGCTCGTCCCGGTGCTGTGTTTCTACGCGCTGCGCCGGCACAAGGCGGTGAAGATCTCGCCGCTGCTCGCGGTCGCAAAAAAAGCGCACACGCCGCTCCTCGACCTCGCGATGCGCTATCCGCTCGCGGTACTCGTGATGACGCTCGGGCTGATTGCCGGTGGCGTCGCCCTCGCACCGCGGCTCGGCAGCGAGTTCTTGCCGGCGCTCAACGAAGGTTCGATCTACGTGACGTTCACCTTGCCTCCGACAAGCTCGCTCACGGATGGTCGCGAGCTCACGCCAAAGATCATCGAGAAGCTGCGCGCCGGGTTGCCCGAGGTCACCGAGATTCTCTCGCAGCTCGGCCGACCCGAGGATGGCACCGATGCGAAGCTGTTCAATAACCTCGAGATCTTCATCAAGCTCAAGCCGATGAAGGAGTGGCGCAAGGGGCTGCATACGCTCGACGACATCGTCGCGGTGATGACGAAGAACCTCGGCGCCCTGCCGGGGATCGAGTACGACTTCAGCCAGCCGATCCGCGACAACGTCAACGAGAACATCAGTGGCCAGCAGGGCCAAGTTGCCGTCAAGATCTTCGGCG
>Ga0209724_1004350_pt1 | contig 11187 bp, 10 predicted proteins | sample grotaG_FD_184143 | JGI IMG/M metagenome (GOLD analysis project Ga0209724, IMG submission 184143) | Glacier valley bacterial and archeal communities from Borup Fiord, Nunavut, Canada, to study Microbial Dark Matter (Phase II) -... | ecosystem: Environmental > Aquatic > Freshwater > Ice > Glacier ... | reverse complement strand
TATTCGTCGGGATCCTTGCCGTCCGGGACCATGGCGACAGATATCTTAGTCGGAGTCGCTGTATGTCGCTTGCCTCGCTGCAGAAGCATCTGCAGACCCCGGAGAACGGCTGCCTGGCCTGCTGCATCTGAATCATAAAAAAGTACGACCTCTTCCGTATAACGCGAAATCAAGTCCAACTGGCGCTCTGTAAGCGCCGTACCCAGAGAGGCCACCGTATTTATAACACCGGCCTGATGCATGGAAATGACATCCATGTAACCCTCGACAATGATCATCTTCTTCTCTTTACTGGACTTGGCAAAATTGAGAGCATATAAATTCCTCTGTTTGGAGTAAATAACCGTCTCAGGAGAATTGATATACTTCGGATTTCCGTCGTTTAGTATGCGTCCGCCGAATGCAATGACTTTACCGAGAACGTCAAATATCGGGAACATAAGCCGTCCGCGGAATAGATCAAGAAGTTCGCCTTTTTTGCCTTTAGTAAAAAGACCGCACTGGGAAAGAATATCATCTGTAAAGCCCTTGGCGCGCAGATGCCTGTACAGGCCGCCCCAGTCATCCGGTGAATAACCGAGGCCAAAAGCCTTGGCAGTCGTACCCGATATCTTGCGGTTCGACAGATACTGCCTGGCCGTCTGCCCGCGGGGAGACATCAGGTTCTGATAGAAATATCGCGCCGCTTCGACCAGTGATGCCCTTATTCTGTCACGCAGCTGCGCCTCTTTCCTGTAGGACTCATCTTCAGGCTCGGGAATGCGGATCTGCGCCCGTTCAGCAAGCATCTTGATTGCGTCAAGATAACCGCACTTTTCAATCTCCATCATAAAATGAATTACATTGCCGCCCTTGTGGCAGCCAAAACAGTAATAGATCTGCTTGGATGTGGATACAGAGAAAGACGGCGTATCTTCCGAGTGAAAAGGACAAAGGCCGAAAAGATTCTGACCGGAAGTCTTGGAAAAACGCACGTATTGACCCACAACAGATGCAATATCGTTGCGCGCAATAATCTCCTCTATGACGTTTTCAGGAATGCCACCCGAACGACCAGCCACTATTATCCACCTTTTTCACTTGTACTGCTTACGTTATTTCTCTTGATGTTCACTGATGAAAATTGATGTGCAATATCTTATGAATTACAGAAGCTGCGTCTGATTGATGTATAGCTCAAAGGTAAGATTTAGAAAAGACGCGGCATTTCTACACATCTTCATACGATTCAAAAATATCTCGAAATAATCCATTACAGGGCAGATTGTTGTGTCTATCTCTATGGCAAGCTTGGCTTTCTTATTCTCGACGACCAGCGTCGAGGTCGTCGCCGAGTAGTTAACGCGGTCATGAATATCAAATGTAGGAGGATTCTTGTTGGTAACACGACTTCTGTGCACATCCGCTTTATCCGACAAAATGAGTGCCGCCGCGATCTTGTTGACAGGCGTCCCCTCACCTTCATCGTGATTTGCGATAGCCATCATAATAGCTGCTGCGTCTTCGTAGGACATACCCTTTCGAAGGAGCATGTCATATGCAAGAAGAGCGCCCGACATGGCGTGCTGATTACGGTTGACGGCGTTGCCGATATCATGAATGTAGCCGGCAATTTTGCCAAGTTCAACTGTATGCACATCTTCACCGATCTGCTCAAGGATTTCACCGCATTTGTTGGATACAAGGCGGCAGTGACGGAATGAATGCTCCGTATAGCCAAGGGAAGTCATCTGCAGCGAAGAGGCCTGCAGCAGAACTTTGACTTCTTCACTTTTTTGGATATCTTTACTGGTAAGCGGTTTGGAGCCTGCAGTTGATTCTGTCATGCTTTTGCCTCCATGTCTGTATAGTCACGTACAAGGTTAACGTATTCCATGGCGTTTGCCTCAGTAGCCAGCTTCCTGTCAGCGCCCAATTCTTTCTTGAACGTGGCCGGGATGCCTGCATACAGTGAATACGGTGCTATAATATCGCCTTCTTTTACAACAGCCCCCGCTGCAATGACGGCTCCCTCGCCAATGACCGCGCGGCTTAGAACAACAGCGCCCATACCGATCATGGCATAGTCTCCGATCTGGCAGCTGTGGAGAATTACACCATGTCCTACGGTAACGAAATCCCCTATTACAACAGGTACATCGCGGTCGCAGTGAACGACTGAATTATCCTGAATATTCGAATTCCTGCCAAGTGTTATTTTAGCTTCATCTCCGCGAAGAACAGCGCCGAACCAGCAGCTGCTTCCCTCAGAAAGAACGACATCTCCGATGACGCTTGCCGTCGGGGCGACATAGGCATTACCTACCAGATCCGGCCAGATTCCTTTGAATGAATAGAGCATGGGGCACCTCCGACATGTTTAATCAATAGTCATAAATAATTGTAACATAACTTAAAGCTCCTGCCCTGCCGCAGCAAGCCAAAGTGAACATTCAAGACGTTTTTTAGCAAGAAGACATCCGATTTCATACTGGCCATCCAGCGAACCCGTGGCGTGCAGGCTGTTTGCCGCGCATCCTCCGCCGCAGTGGTACCGCGCGAAGCAGCTTTTGCATTCTAGCTTATTGGGCATCAGACGATCAATGAATATCTGTCGGACTTCCGGAATCAGAATATCCTCCGCTTTTTTGCCGGGAAGAAGCTGACCGTTTTCATCAAGAAGAGCCGAATAATCATGAACATTTCCCATTCTGTAGGTCACATCGCCTGCGAACTGATGGCATGGGTAGATATCTCCGTCAGGTGTAACGGCACAATACTCGGCCCCGACGCCGCAGCCTTTGAGTCGCTTATAGACACAGGGTCCGCCCTTCATATCCATAATAAAGTGGAAAAAGTGTACAGGATCCTCTGTTTTTCCTGATGCCAGAATATAGGCCGCGAGGTCTTCGTACTCCTTCTCAATCCGGGGAAGGTCTTCCATGCGGATCTCGTACCCGGCGCCATCTTCTGCTACAACAGGCTCTACTGATATTTGTCTGGCGCCCAGATCTTCTGCCATATGTATGACATCCTTTGAGAAATCCAGATTGTTTCTTGTAAAAGTACCACGCACATAATGCTCCGAATACGCCGAATCTTCTGAAGTTCTTGCTGTCAGAAAAGACTTGATTCTTTTGGAGACGGCTTCATAGGAACCTTTGCCGCCGATTCCCGGACGCATATAGTCATGAACCTCAGGACGTCCGTCAATGCTCAGCACGCAGTTTTTCATATGTTTATTAATAAATTCCGTCTTTTCCTCATCAAGAAGAAGAGCATTGGTTGTTATGGTCAGACGGATATCTTTGCCGGACTCCCTGCCTTTGGCCTCACAGTAATGAGTGAGGTCAACAACGACCTGCCAGTTCATAAGCGGTTCACCGCCGAAAAAATCAACGTCGAGATGGTGCCGTTTGCCTGAGGCGGCAATCAGGAAATCGATGGCCAGTTTACCTGTCTCGAGATCCAGCATGGATCTTTTGCCGGTGCCGAAATCACCGGTTCCGGCAAAGCAGTACCGGCAGCGAAGGTTGCAGTCATGGCAGATATGAAGGCACAGAGCCTTAATGGCCGGCGCTTCCGGATAGAGCGATGAGAAAGCAACATCCTGCGCAGGCGCAAATAGCCCGCCCTGTTGAATCAGTGTGTTCAGATCATCCCGGCACTCAAGAATCTCTTTCAAATCATAATTATTATCGGATGATAGCTTCGAAAGAACGGATAGTTCCGGCTCCTGACCTCTGTTTTCTATATATGTATTAAGGACGTCAAATGCCAGTGCGTCAAGCTCATGAAGAGCACCTGACTCGGAATCGTATGCTATATAGCGGCCTTTCATTTCAAATGTATGGACCAAGGTACACCTCCGGATTATCTGATAAACCGGCAGAATTACCGGCTGTTTTGTAAATTCATTATTTGTAAATTCATAAAGACAGAAAAATAGTGAAGACAGTAAAACCATCTCCACTATCCATCGATCTTAAAAGTATGCATCACGTGTGCGGACAGATCAGTTCAGCTATCTGATTCGCACTTCTGGTTAGCAACCGTGCAGCTTGTCTTACAGGCTGACTGACAGGAAGTCTGGCATTCGCCGCAGGCTTTGCCTGAAGCAGGAATTTTGACGCAAGCGGTCTGAATCGTCTTAATGTGTGTCATAATCGTACTCCTTAAAATTGATCTTACATGTTATTGAATCAAACAATTATTGCTGACGGGGAGTAATTGTGCTGATAGCTGATTTCTTGAAAGTAACCATGGTATGAGCAACACTTGTTGTTACTGTAACATTATCATCTGTGATATTGGCGATTGTTCCAACTAATCCGCCGATTGTTACGATGCCGTCACCGACAGCCATCTTGGAAACCTGAGCCTTAAGTTCCTTGTCACGTTTGCGCTGAGGACGGATCGTGAAGAAATACATGAAACCGAAAACAAGTACCAAAAGTCCGATCATAATAGCAGAACTCTGCAAATCAGAGCCAAGAGCTCCTGAAGCAGCAGGTGTAGCTGTAAGAATTACTGAAGAAAAAAGCATTGGAACCTCCATTTAGCTGTTAAACAGCATATATACATAGTTTTTAGCGATATTCATTTTATCATTCAGGCTATGTAAAAAGCAAGGACAATATAGTAAGCATCTGAAAACGGTCATTATTGGTATTTTGAATTTTTCTGATGCGGGCAACGGCTCTGTCAGATCTTTTTTTTGTAGCCGAAGTCATGGAAGAAATCATTGCGGTAATCAAGAAGCCTGTCATTTTTTATCGCTTCCCTCACCTCTTCCATCAGGTTGAGAAGGAAATGAAGATTGTGCCAGGAGCAAAGTCGGAGGCCGAACATCTCATTAGCCTTTATAAGATGACGGATATAAGCCCTCGTATAGTTCTTGCACACATAGCACTCGCATCCTTCTTCAATCGGTGTATAGTCTCTTGCGCACTTCGCGTCCCTTACGATCAGGCGGCCTTTTTTTGTGAGCACGGTTCCGTTTCTTCCGATTCGTGTCGGGATGACGCAGTCAAACATATCAATACCTCGGATCGCGCCCTCAATCAGATAATCAGGAGTCCCGACACCCATCAGATAGCGCGGCTTATCCCACGGCATCAGGGGCACTGTCTCGTCAAGCATCTGGTACATCAGTTCACCGGGTTCGCCGACCGACAGTCCGCCGATTGCATAGCCGGGCAAATCATAGGAAGTAATCTCTTTTGCGCTTTGTCTTCTAAGATCGGGGAATGTACCGCCCTGAATGATTCCGAAAAGCGCCTGGTTTTCCATATTCTTATGCGTGTCGATGCAGCGGCCGAGCCACCTTGTCGTACGTTCCAGAGATCTTTTCGCGTAATCGTATTCACATGGCCAGGGTGTGCATTCATCAAACGCCATGATGATATCGGCGCCAAGATCTTCCTGTATCTGCATGGATTTCTCGGGCGTCAGGAATTGTTTGGAACCGTCGATGTGAGACTTAAAGTGTACGCCGTCTTCTGTGATATCTTTGGGCTTTGCAAGGGAAAACACCTGAAATCCACCGCTGTCCGTCAGCACTGCACCCTTCCAGTTCATGAATTTATGAAGGCCGCCGGCGTCTCTTACGATATCGCTTCCGGGACGCATCCAGAGGTGATAGGTATTCGAAAGCATAATTCCCGCGCCCATTCCCGAAATTTCGTCAGGGGACATGCCTTTTACCGTCGCCTGTGTGCCAACCGGCATAAAAGCAGGCGTCATAAACGAGCCGTGGGGGGTGTGTACACGTCCGAGTCTTGCCCCTGACTGTGCACAGGTATGAATATGTTCATACCATACAGGAGCTTTTTTACTGTCACTGTGAGACTGATTACTTTCCGTGCTCTGAGATTGATTATTAACATTATTCTGAGATTCAACCTGTGTATGATTCATTGATTCGGTCTGCGGGTCTTGCGGCATACATTTACCTTTCTACTTGCGGTTCGACTGTCTGCTGACTTGCGTCCATACGTGTCATAAACATCGCATCTCCAAAACTGAAAAAACGATATTTCTGCTCAATTGCCTCCGTGTAGGCGGCGAGCACATGCTCCTTGCCTGCAAAAGCCGAGATAAGCATGATAAGCGTTGATTCAGGCAGATGAAAGTTGGTTATCAGGGCATCTATACATTTAAATGTGTAACCGGGATATATGAATATGTCCGTCCATCCCGATGAAGGAAGCATCTGCGGGTCTTTGGAAGCCACGGTCTCAAGTGTCCGGCAGCTAGTTGTTCCTACGGCAATGACCCGGCCGCCTCTCTTTTTTGCAGCCCGGATCTGATCAGAGGCCTCCTGGGAAAAGCTGTACCATTCGGAATGCATGACATGTTCCGTCACTTCTCCGCTCTTTACCGGTCGGAATGTACCCAGTCCGACATGAAGCGTCAATTCCGCAACAGTCACGCCCATAGCTTTGATCTTCTCCAGGATATCATCAGTAAAATGAAGTCCAGCTGTAGGTGCGGCCGCTGATCCGGGGTCTTTGGCATAAACCGTCTGATAACGTTCCCGGTCTTCAAGCTGCTCATGGATATAAGGCGGCAGAGGCATTGTTCCCGCTTCATCAAGGACTTCTTCCCAGATACCGTCGAAAGAAAAACGCACAATCCGGTTCCCCGTATCCATTACTTCCTCGACCACGCATGAAAGCCGCCCGGGTATAAATACAATCACATGGCCGGTTCTGACCTTTCTTCCCGGCCTGACAATTGTCTCCCATGAATCCCTGCTGAGCCGCTTCAGCAGCAGAATCTCCACAGCAGCGCCGGTATCTTCCCTTACTCCGAGAAGTCTTGCCGGAATAACCCTCGTATTATTTAATACCAGGCAGTCGCCGGGCAGAAGAAGTGACGGCAAATCCAAAAAAGACATATGGGTAACCGATCCCGTATTGCCGTTTAAAGACAACATACGTGATTCGCCCCTCACTTTTGGCGGGTGCTGTGCAATTAATTCTTCAGGTAGGTTATAATAAAAATCGCTTGTTCTCATAAGTTGCCATTATAGTATATAATTGACGCTTGTGTACAGTAGATGCTATGATTTCTTCATAGTTTGCTAAAATGTAGACAAAGCATAACGAAAAATGCAAATTTATTTTATAAATGGGAGGTAGGAACATGAAAAGGCCTGTTTTTGAAGGATCCGCAGTTGCGATCGTTACACCTTTTACAAAGGAGGGTGTCGACTACAAAAAACTTGCCGAACTTATCGACTTCCAGCTTTCCAATAAAACGGACTGTATTGTTGTATGCGGCACCACCGGTGAAGCATCCACTATGCCGGACTCAGAGCATCTGGCTGCCATTGATTTTGTTGTCAGAGAAGTGGCCGGAAGAGTTCCGGTTATCGCGGGAACCAGCAGTAATGATACGGCACATGGTGTCGAGCTTTGTAAGAAAGCCACCGAACTGGGAGCTGATGCTCTGCTTTCCGTGACGCCATACTACAACAAAACATCCCAGGAAGGTCTATACCGTCATTTTAAAGCAATGGCCGATTCCACTGATCTTCCGATCATTCTCTATAATGTGCCGTCTCGTACCAATCTGAATATCAATCCGCAGACCGTCAGACGGCTGTCGGAAATTTCCAACATCGCAGCTATAAAGGAATGTAATCTTCTTCAGGTCCCTGAAATTGCCAGACTTTGCGGTGATGACATCGTGCTTTATTCCGGTGAAGACGGACTTGTTGTACCGATGCTCTCTCTTGGCGCCAAAGGCGTCATATCCGTTGCCGCCAATATTATTCCAAGACAGATGAGCGAGCTTGTTCACAGCTATCTTGACGGTGATGCCAAGGCATCTCTTAAGATCCAGCTTGATTATCTCCCCCTCATCAATGCACTTTTCTGCGATGTCAATCCAATCCCTGCCAAAGAGGCTTTAAATATTCTCGGCTGGAACGTCGGCGAATGCCGCATGCCTCTTTGCGAGATGTCTCCGGAAGGTCATGAGCGGCTTGCCTGCATCATGAAGCAGTACGACTTGACTGAATACAGCACTTTTCGCGCATAAATCGCGAGGATAAATCGCAGCGTAATTTGCTGCAAATCTGCAAATAATCTCTTGCAGATCATATAAAGGAGATCTCCATGACGGATGTACGAATTTTCCTGAACGGCTGCAATGGCCGCATGGGCAAAGTAATCACTGATATCTGTTCTGAGGAACAGGGAATTACCATAGTCGCCGGCGCCGACGCCAACAATACAGCGGTCTCTTCTTTCCCGGTATACGCCGCTGCTACTGACTGCAAAGAAGATTTTGATGTCATTATTGATTTTTCTCATGTACTCGCACTTCCCACTGTCATGCAGTTGGCCGAAGACAAAAAGAAGCCGCTTGTCATGTGTACGACCGGTCTTTCCGAGGATAATAAGAAAGCTTTGTCTTCCCTTTCCGAAAAAACGGCGGTCTTCTATTCGGCTAACATGTCCCTTGGGGTCAATGTACTGGTAAGCCTGGTCCAAAAAGCAGCCGAAATCCTCTACCCGGGATTTGATATTGAAATTATTGAAGCACATCATAACCAGAAATTGGATGCGCCGTCAGGCACAGCGCTTATGATTGCTGATGCTGTCAACGAGACACTCGATAACCAGCTCGAATATGTATATGACCGTCATAACGACCGCCAAAAGCGCGATCCAAAGGAACTTGGCCTTCATTCGATCCGCGGAGGAAGCGTTGTCGGAGAACACAGTGTCATATTTGCAGGACCGGAAGAAGTTCTTACCGTATCACACAGTGCCCAGACAAGAAACGTGTTTGCCAGAGGCGCCGTCGCGGCCGCCCGTTTCATGTCCGGCAAGGCATCCGGCATGTATTCCATGACAGATTTGATCAAATAAAAAACCGTGAAGGAACCCCAGAGGGATCTTTCACGGCACAAATCACGAAAATATGATTTTTAAGTTTATTCAGCAGCCTCGGGAGATTGTTCATCAATTTCCTGAGGTTTTATTATATAGCGTTCAATCTGCTGCCAGACGAAAAAGGTGTTGAGATAATGGACAAAGGAGAAGGCAAAAAACAGGTAGTAGAAAATAGCCAGTCCAAATCCGGCATAGGTAAAGCTGAAAAGCATAACAAGCGGAATGACCAGAAGTACAACAACATCTACCAGGAAAATACCCATTGTCGGAAGAAGTCTTCCCAGAAAGAAAAGAACCGAATTCTTGTATATGTCTTTTAGTTTTAAGTCAACGGATGCAATCAGCGGGTATACAAATATCTGGATGCACATGTAAAAAACAAAAATCACACCAAATATTCCGCTGAATATCTGTGAAGATTTGCCCGAATATACATTGGCATAGAACGCAATATTCATTACGGTTATTGATGTGACAAGAAGAGAAATAAATGTCACTATAGTTGATTGTTTCCAGTTGCTCTTAACGGATGAAGTGAAATCCGACCACAAAAATGTCGGCGTCTCACGGGCGAAGCTGCGGTACAGATAACTTAAGCCTGTCTGGACGGGACCCACTGCGACAAGCTGCATCCCCACCACAAACATCACCAGAAGAAGTACCAGAAGGAAATAGATCTGCATGGACGCAGCGTCCGATGACATGCTGCTGTCCGCAGCAGTGATGCCAAGATCTGTCAGGTACTTTTGAAATTTAGTGGTTTCAAATACATCATTGATCTGCGGGAGAAAATAAACCACTCCCAGACAGGCTACAATTATGGAAGGAATATTGAAAAGCACAAACATAAGATTGGTCGTACATAATTTAAAAAATTTGCTGGCATATGTCTGGAAAAATCTGATAAAAGGTCCGTGCTTTGGATCATCGACGTAAACACCGGGTCCCTCTTTGTTATAATTCGGCAGTATTCCCATAAATTCCTCACAATCAAAAAATATTAATACTTATTATACGGCTATTCGACCAAAATATAATCTTCAAAAAAATATCAAGTAGAATTATTCTACACTTGTTTTAGAAAAAAAGTCATCTAAAGAGACGCTATTTTCATCTATTTCTTTAAGGGATCTCTGCGCATACTGCAGATATTTCTCTTTCTTGCTCCTCACCTTATACCCGAGAGGCGCAATCAGGCCAAAATTAGCATTCATCGGCGAAAAATGTTTGATATTATCATCCGAAATATATGACGCCATAGCCCCAAGCATAGTGCTGTCGCTAAAGGTAGCAGGCAGCTCCTGCCCCTTTATTTTAGCGGCTGCAAACAAACCGCTCAGAAAACCGGAACCTGCAGATTCCACATATCCCTCAACGCCAGTCATCTGCCCTGCAAAAAAGACTCTTGGATCTTTTCGGAGAGCATACGTTGCGTCAAGAAGTTTCGGAGAATTAAGATATGTGTTGCGATGCATAACGCCCAACCGGAAAAACTCTGCAGATGCAAGTCCGGGAATCATGCTGAACACACGTTTCTGTTCCGGGAAACGAAGACGGGTCTGAAATCCTACGATATTATACATACTGGCGGATCGGTCATCCTGCCTGAGCTGCACGCATGCATACGGCTCTTCGCCTGTTCTCGGATCAACGAGTCCAACCGGTTTTAACGGGCCGAACCGGATCGTGGCTTCTCCTCTTTTGGCCATTGACTCAATAGGCATGCACCCTTCAAACACTGTCTCCTTATCAAAGTCTTTTACTTCAGCAAGTTCCGCCGAAATAAGAGCCTCCCAGAAAGCCTTATATTCTTCCTGGTTCATCGGACAGTTAAGATAGTCATCACCGCCTTTGCCGTAACGGGACATGGCAAATACGATGGAGCGGTCAATAGAATCAGCCATAACAATCGGTGCTGCCGCATCGAAAAAATGAAGCGTCTCCGTCCCAAGCTGATTAACAATATCTGCAAACAAATCCCCTTGTGTAAGAGGACCAGTCGCGACTATAACCACGCCTTCGCTGGGGAGTTCTTTTACTTCTCCGGCTTCGACCCGGATAAGCGGGTGCTCATTTATTTTTTTGGTGACGAGCTGAGAAAATTCATCACGGTCGACAGCAAGCGCGCCGCCGGCCGGCACGCTCGTCTGATCGGCGCATTCCAGAATCAGTGATCCGAGGCGACGCATCTCTTCCTTCAAAAGTCCCACTCCGTTCTCAATCTGATTCGAACGAAGTGAATTACTGCATACAAGTTCTGCAAAGGTCGGCAGGTGGTGAGCCTCAGTAAACTTCAGCG
>Ga0209724_1004346_pt1 | contig 11196 bp, 7 predicted proteins | sample grotaG_FD_184143 | JGI IMG/M metagenome (GOLD analysis project Ga0209724, IMG submission 184143) | Glacier valley bacterial and archeal communities from Borup Fiord, Nunavut, Canada, to study Microbial Dark Matter (Phase II) -... | ecosystem: Environmental > Aquatic > Freshwater > Ice > Glacier ... | reverse complement strand
GCGTCAAAGTATCCGATGCTGTCTTACACGCCCTCACTATTCAGTTTCACGAAGTCTGTCCGCAATGGAATTACACCCTTTACCCCCGTGCTGCCTGATTGCGGGAGGCTATACTTTTATGAGCCCATAGCAGGGTTTACTGGGATTCTGTATTTTACAAACAGCCCTGCTTTTCAGCCCTTTTTTGGCGATCTCAATCCTTTGATCACTGTTTTTTTGATTATCCTGCTGGGCAGTTTTCTTTTATCTTTCCTTCTGTCACGTGGCTGGTTCGCAATCTATAAAAAGGAGATGCGTAATGGGTTGTTTTTGTCTTTCGGCCTGGGGACTCTATTTGCGCTAATCATTATCCTAGTTGATCTAAAAGTTGTTTTCCCTGAAAATTTAAACGTTTCATTTCCACAATCTCTGTTGTTTTATCCGGCAATTGGCTATGTTGTTGAAATCCTTTTTCATTTATTGCCCCTGGCATTCCTGCTGTTTCTGACCTCACGCTTCAAAAATATAGATCATAAAATTATTTGGGTTTGTATCCTCACGGTGTCGTTATTGGAGCCTGTTTTTCAGACAATAGGGTTCGTCGGATTGTATCCCTGGTGGACGGTTATCTATGTTGGGCTACATGTGTTCTTGTTTAATGTCGTCCAACTCTCAATTTTCAGACGTTATGATTTTATCTCGATGTATGCGTTCCGTTTAGCATATTACATATTCTGGCATATTGTATGGGGTTATGTGCGGTTAAAATTGCTTTTCGGTTGAAGAGGCGCGAATGGGGGATAAATCCAACTGGACAAATTAGCTGGTAGCCAGTAGGATTTTGCGCGGTTGAGGCCATTGTAACCGACGAAATTCCAAATGCAAATCCCTTTTTGGCAGTTGTTGATACGTATTTATTGTGATGGCATGTTAGTGTGGGCGCTATGGCTGTGGGTGACTGTCTGGCCACACATGCCATTGGGGTTAAGCCTAACGAGCGAGGCGGCCAAAAAGAGACGCACGCTACATCCCCAAACACCCTGCGACTGTCCAGCTTGCAGCGCTCAGCACAAGCAGTGTGACATTACGGACCAGCGGGTTATCCCGTCCTGGTCAGCGCACCACAGTGGACGCGGTCGTCCGAAGCAGATTGAGACGGACGGGCACAGTTGCAACCATCCGGTGTGCGTGTATTTTCAGGTGACGGATAGCCACATCCACGCGCTGGTCGGCTGCGGAAACCATCGCGGTGTGGATACCCTCCAATATTTCAAGTGCCAAGCGTGCGGGACCAAAGTGACCGCACGCTGGAATACGCCGATGTACGACTTGAAAACGGCGGCGTGCGAAGTGGGGCGGGTGATGACGGCCAGCAGCGAAGGTGTGGATATCGCGGCAGCTAGTCGCATTTTTGCCCATGACGAACGCACGGTTCGGCGGTGGCTGGCACGCAGCGCGCACCAGGCCGAGCGCTTGCACGCCCGGTTACTCAGAAACCTGGTGTGTCATCATTTGCAATTGGACGAATTAGTCACCAAGCTGCGCGGTGTCAAAGAAAAGGTATGGGTGTGGGTGGCACTCGATGCGCACACCAAACTCATCCTAGTGATCCGCTGCGGCGGTCGCACGCGGGTGGACGCCCCGTTGTTTGTGCATGAGGTCTGGTCACAGCTCGCACCGGGTGTTGTAGGGGTCAGTTAACTCATCCGCCGCTGTTTTTCCGCAAAATCGGTATAATCATCTCCTCAAATTGAACCGAACACCCCGTGCAAAAGGATCATCTCATGCTACTGCGCAAAGTGCTGCGTCAGGTCGTAGCAATGGTTCAACCGATCGTGATCGCAATGGAAACACCCGTGAAAGCGTGGACAAAACCAGCGACGGATAGCTTGATCGGAGGAACAGCCGCCGATTTGGTGAAGAGCAAAGAACAATTGATCATGGAGAATGCCTTTTTGCGTCAGCAGGTAATCGTGTTGAAACGGCCCGTGACCCGTCCACAGTTAACCAGCCCAGAGCGTAGTCTGTTAGTGCTGTTAGCCAGTCGGGTGGAGCAGTGGAAGAACGCTTTACTAATCGTGAAGCCGGAGACGCTCCTTGGGTGGCAGCGGCAAGGGTTTAAGTTGTTCTGGCGAGAGCAATCAAAGGGCCAAGCGCGTAAACCGCGTATCGCTGAGGAGACGATCGCGCTCATCAAACAGATGGCGGGTGAAAACCGGCATTGGGGAACAAAACGCATTCGAGGGGAATTGTTGAAACTGGGTCTACGGGTGAACCGGGGAACCATCCGGCATTATATGTGGCAAGCGCGACGCAAGCTGCCACCGGAGCATCACGGACAAAGTTGGGCAACCTTCCTCGCTAATCATGCCGCCGAGATCTGGGCGTGCGATTTCGTGCAAACCTACGACCTATTTTTCCGCACGGTGTTTTTGTTTTTCATCATCGACCATAGCTCGCGGCAAGCGCTACAGGTGGGCGTGACCCGCGCCCCAACCGATGCGTGGGTGGCGCAGCAGGTGCGGGAGGCTACCCCGTTTGGAGAAGGTCCGCGCTTTTTGATCTGCGACAATGACGACAAGTATGGCGTGCTTTTTGAACACGCGGCCGAAGGGGCTGGCATCGAGCTTATCCACCCCCCGCCCTATGCGCCCAAAGCGAACGCGATCTGTGAACGGTTCATCGGTTCGGTGCGCCGCGAGTGTTTAGACCATATCCTGATTTTGAGTGACAAGCAGGTCCGTCACGTCATCGGCGAGTATGGTCAGTACTTCAACCGGGCGCGTCCCCATCAAGGCATTGATCAACAGATACCCGACCCACCAGAGTCTATCAACTTGACTGAACATGAGCCGCATGAGGTAATCAGCTTGCCGGTGCTGGGCGGCTTACACCATGACTATCGTTGGGCTGCATGAGGGGAAAACCCTAGCCGGATGGCTTATCTGACCCCAACAGGTCTGCCTCACGCCTATGCTTGGCAGGCCGCCTGACCGATCGCTGACGGACGACCCAATCGGCCAGCACAGGTTCGGTGACCCGCCTCATGATTTCAAGGCCGGAAAAAGCTAATACGATTTGCGAACGCTTTTTGGGCAGCGTCAGGCGTAAATGCCTCGACCATTTCCTAATTGTTGGCGAGCGCCATCTCCAGCGTGTTTTGCAGGAATATGTGTCGTACTTCAATTTGGGCCGATCACACCAAGGCATCAACCAACAAATTCCAACGCCACGACCACCTGAACAATATTCCAATTTGAGTACGAATCCCATTCAGGCTATTCCGATTTTGAATGGTTTACATCTTGTGTCACCTTGCTCCTATTTCTGATCTATCAATCTAATCCGCTCATCAACACGAACGATCCGGTTAGTTTTCAAGAGTGCTTCAAAACGTGATGCAAGCGCCGCACGAACATCCTTTCCAATGCGACGAATACCAAAAATACGAGCTGTTGAAGTCAATAGATCGTCTTCCGTAAGACTCAACGTATCTCTGAGAAGATTACACATGCAAAGCTCTATTTCTTCGGGTGCAATATCTACAATACTCCGTTTTTCGTTGTCACCATACCGCGCTCGAACCGTGATGGTAATTGTGTTAGGCCACCAGAGAAACTCGTCACGCCGCTCAATAAACCCTTGCTTTACCAGGGCATTAACAACGTTTTTTGTATTTTCGTGGATTCTGTTCCCAACCTTGTGGACCCCGCACGCATCTGCAATCCGCTTAATTGCAATCTCAAAGCGGATTGGGCCTTCTTGCTCAACTAATTTTTGGAACAGTCTACTGACTGCTTGATTTTGCGTTAAATCACTTGTTAGATCGATTTGCGAAGTTGGAAGTTTTGTAACTTCATAGGGTTCAACCCAACCTGGAATTGTCTCCTCTGAAAGGCGCTCTTGGTCGCGCATAACATTCTTAGTGGATTCGTCATTCGGGACAGTGACTTTCGGCGTTTTGTCTTGCACCGTTTCAACCGAGGCGGTTATATCGTTAAGCGGAGTATGCGAATCATCCCGAATGTCTTCCAGCAGCCTCATAATTTTTTCAATCTCATGTGCTGGTGATTTGAACCATGCCTGTGACCAAATACGATGGATACGCCAGCCGAGGTTCTCCAATATGTCTTGGCGCAAGCGGTCTCTCTCTCGGGCGGTAGATGATGAATGATATGTTGCGCCGTCACACTCAATACCGAGAATATACCGAGACGGCTTAACGGAATCAACGACAGCTAAATCGATGCGATACCCGGAAACGCCAACTTGAGAATGCAATATAAGGTCTTTCTGGGTCAATGCATCATAGACAGATTTTTCAAACGGCGAATCGAATTGTAAAGCATCTCGGTCTCCACTAGGTGGCTCTGTTTGCAATGCTTGCAAACCATCCCGTGTAAACCGCATGTATTGCTGTAGTAATTCAAGTCCTTTGCTTTCCGAACGTCTAAGGTCGATATCCTCCGGTTGGATAGATGTGACCAATTGAACCTTCTGGCGTGCTCTTGTGATTGAAACGTTAAGCCGTCGTTCGCCGCCCGCTTGATTCAACGGGCCAAAGTTGAGACGCAACCTGCCGGTTTCATCTTTACCGTATCCAATACTGAAAATAATGATGTCTCGCTCGTCACCCTGTACACTTTCGAGATTCTTAACAAAAAGTTCCTCAGCCCTCGGTTTATCTACCAAAAAACGTAATTCGGAATCTTGTTGTAAGGCTTTTTCCCATAATAATTCAATTAGGTGCTGTTGTGCTTGGTTGAATGTTATGACACCAAGTGAGATTTTTGGATTGGCTCGAACGTGGGCAGCCATAATCTTTACAACATGCTCAGCTTCAATGCGGTTGACTCCGCTGCCTCGCTGGTAAATGCCAAGAGGAACAGGAACGAACTCAAGATACTTTTCCTCATCTTTTAGCGGTCGGATGGATGACGGAAATGTCATCAAGCGATTGTTATAAAAATGAAAGTTGCTGAACGCAATAAGCGACTCATCTTTACTACGATAATGCCACAACAGCATTTTGCTTGGAAAGTTGGCCGCATCGGCCTCATCCAATATGCTATCGAACGACACCACATCACTATTGACTTCATTCTCGTCTTCGACATCGCTGTCGTTTTCGACAGTATCGAAGAATCTCGTCGGTGGAAGTTGCTTTCGGTCTCCTGCAATAATCACCTGTTTCGCCCGGATGATGGCCCCAATTGCGTGCTCTGGCGGAATTTGTGAGGCCTCATCAAAGATCACCAAATCAAATTCGTATTTGTTGGGATCAAGATATTGTCCCACTGTCAGAGGACTCATGAGCAAACAGGGGCGTAGTTTCAGAATGAGATTCGGTATTTCTGCGAACAGCTTCCGAAGAGGTTTATGTTTTCGTTGCTTGCGCGCCTCACTCCGCAAAATGTTTTCTTCGCTGGACGCCGAAATACCAACCCAGCTTTGAACGGACTGTGACGGCATCCGTTGAGCCTGGATTCGGTCTCTCGTTAGCTTAATCACTCGACGATCAAGCTCTTGAAACTTCGCCTGAGCTTGTATATATGTGTCCCTATCAAATTCGCGAAGCACAGGAAACTCTTGCATGAGCAGGTCTAAATAGTGCTCGTGAAAGCTATACCAGTAGACTTCAGGCCATTTTGATAGGGGGAATGAGGTGCCCCTCATCTGATTGATGAACGATTCCAGACCGATTTCCCGCATCTGACTGAGGACACGTTGGCATTCAATCCAATCAGATAATGCACCCAATTGCTCACGTCGAGCTTTCGCCCAGTTCGAGATTTCTTCGAACGGAATGTCGTCTACATCTCGCAAAACTAACGGCGGTTTATTGCCATAGAGATGTCGCAGAGTCTGGGCTGCTGTACTTATGATTTGGCAATGATCCATAACTTGGCTATGCAGTGTATTAAGTTCATCCCGTTGCAGTTGGCTGTGTTCGTCACCAAGGTCGTTTAACAGACGTCGAGCAACTTTCAACATATCGAGACGCTTCGTATCGTTGGCTTGCAAAAGCTGAATATCTGAAAGTTCTTTCGAGAGCCTGCGATATTCCCCAGAAAAACCTCGCATTAACCTAACTTGCGCAAGGTGTTTCTCCAACTGATCAATAATTGAATCAATCGGCATCTGCATGATCTCGGGTTTGAAAAATCTGCAGATCTGTTCAAGATTTTCTTTCTGCTCTTTCGATATTGGATAACGCAAACTAAAATGTGCCGCAGTCTTCATTAAACTGCCATCAAATAGCGTCAAGAGCTGACGCACCTGTTTCAGAGTAAGCGGATTGGGCTGTTTAAGGCTGTTTGACAGTTGCCAAAAATCATTAGTAAAGCGTGTATCAATTTCTGACAGTACATCCAGCATGTGTTCAATATCCTGACGCTGATTCGATATCAAGTCTTCGGTCTGTTGTACTCCTGCCCACGGGTTCGTATCGGGTGATTGTAGTGTCTGTGCGTAAGCGGGGAGGCGTTTGAGTTCATCCCAACGTTTTCGAAGTTTCTCACTGTTTGTTGTACGTAGGTCACTGTCTGAAAAACGAACTGATGGCAGATCTTTCTCTGTTTGACGGCTTAGTTCGGCAATAGCCTGGTAAGCGCTTTTCTCCAACTTAGTTAATGTCGGCGGGGGAATATGGTGTAAGGCATGGAAGTACCGATTCAACTTCTGCCGATGTTCTACTAATTCATTCAATGAACGTGAGATTATCTCAGGACTTGCGTGTTTTCGTAACGGACCTTCGCCCTCACTGGATTTAGTCAGTTCATCAACAATTGATTTCCGAGATGTTTTCTCACTATGCAATACGAGGCAATACTGGTCCAAATCGGTAGCTTGAAGGCGCCGATACACAACATCCAACGCGGCCATTTTTTCGCTGACAAAGAGAACAGTCTTGTTTGCAGCGATAAATTCTGCGATGATGTTCGTAATTGTCTGACTTTTGCCTGTACCCGGTGGTCCCTGTACGATAAAACTCAAGCCAGCTTTAGCAGCTTCAATGACTTCCTGCTGGCTCGAGTCTGCATCCAAAACTTGGAACGTATTATGTGGAGTGACACGAGCATCCAACTGCGGGGCAGTTGTCAAATCGGAGACATTCAGGTTGATAGGTGTATCGGGATTGATGAGGTGCATCAATAATGGATTGGTTCTGATACGCTCCTGATTTTTGATCAGATCGTTGATAAGAATTTGTTGTGCTGGTTTGAAAACACTGAGCATAACTTGCTCAGATATTGACCAGTTGAATGGCTCAACGAGGTCGCGGATACTGGACCAGTATTCATTGAGAATATCCCCATCTTGTTCGGGCAAATCTGGCAACTTGAGATTGAAATCCTGCTCAAGTTTTACCCGTAGCGATAGATTAATCTGAAGGTCTTCGTCAGCTAGTTCGATATTGAATGGTGACAAGACACTCTTGCGTTTCAAATTCACTGGCACAAGTACAAGAGGGGAGGAAATAAGTTCTGAGTCCTCAGATTGAGTTTCCGTCCATCGCAACATTCCAAAGGCAAGATAGAGAATATGTATCCCATGTTCTTCTTGTGCAGATCGCGCTTTGGAATACAGATTGCGCAGAACTTTCGGCGCATCCTGTTTATTTTCTGGTGTAATCTCGTTGGGTTTGCCCGCTTTCGCATCTTTTTTTTGTACTGAGCTTGGTCCATTCTCCGATATGGTAACTTTCTCGGAACTAATAGATTCATCGTTATTGCTGCTACTCAACAATTGTGATGTGGTACTTTCAGGAAAGTATAACGTTTTCTCGTCATCAACAATTCGTTGAAATAGTTCCCTGGCATATGGAAAGGCAACTTGCAAAGTCAAGCTATGTGTGGGCTTAAAATACAAAAGTTGATTGCGCCGACTTAAATCGTTGAGACGATTTACCCATAGAGCGAGTTTCTTATCGAATTGGGAGGCAGCAGGCTGAATTTTCATATAGATTTGAACCTCAGCGATATTTGATAGAAATTTGGTTGAAGGGGCGTGATTGGGTGATCATTGCAACTAGACAAATTGACTAGTAGACAGCAGAATTTCTCGCGGTTGAGGCCATTGTAACCGACGAAAAGCCGAATGCAAAAATTCTTTCGGCAGTTGCTGATACGTGTTTATTGTGATGTGCTGTTCGTGTGGGTAGCACCACACGATAACGTGGTTAAGCAGCCACAGTCAATTCTTTAAGAAAATGCTCTTCAAATCGAAAAGGACGGGCTTTGGAATTGCTGAGCGGTTTGGGAGGGACTGTGAAAGTCAACATTTCAAGTACCGACCAGCGATGATCAGTCAACCCGGCAGCCATTGCAGGAGTACAGGGCTGTTGTGCGTTTTTGGTGAGGGAAACGTGGTAGGCCGCCAGATTATGACGGTACCCACGAGATACATGCCCAGATGTAAGGTTTCCTGGCGGCGAGCCAAGGGGCATGAACGGCGTGCCAAACACGCTAATCGCTGGCGAACAATCGCATTCAGGCGCTCAAGATACGCCGTATTAATGCCGCCATCGCCTTGAGTCGAACGCACCAGCACTGCGACCATGAGCTTGGTTCCTTCCACAGTCCGCCGAGTAATCTTCATGGTCGGTGTGTGAAGGCTGGACTTGACGACTTGGACAATCGCCAAAGAGGACGACCTGATCGCCGCCTTATGCGCAAAGGTTGAGGAGGCTGGATTGGGCGATAATTCCAACTGGACAAATTGACTGGGAGCCAGTAGGATTTTTGCGGTTGAGGCCATTATAACTGACGAAGAATTGAATGCAAATATCCTTTGGGCAGCTGCTGATACGCATATATTGCGATTTGCTGTTCGTGTACGCCGTATGGCTGTTGGTGATCGACTGGCCGCAGCTGAGGCTGGGGTTCGGGACAACCCTCGTCGCAGCAAGGAAGCAACGCAGGCTACATCCGCAAACCCCGTGCGACGGTACAGCGTGTAGCGCCAAGCACAAGCCATGTGACATCACGCCTCAGCGGGTTTGCCGCCCTGGTCAGCACAACACCGTGGACGCGGTCGGCCGCAGCGGATTGAGACGGAGGGGCACAGTGGCAACCATCCGGCTTGCGTGTATTTTCAGGTGACCGACAGCCAGGTTCATGCTTTGGTCGGCTGCAGAACGCATCAGGGGGCTGATACCCTTCAATATTACAAGTGCCAGGTGTGCGGGAGCAAGGGGACCGCGCGTTGGAACACGCCGCTGTACGACTTGAAAACGGCGGCGCACGAGGTGGCGCGGGTGATGACCGCCCGCAGTGAAGGGGTGGACGTGGCTGCCGCCAGTCGTATCTTTGCACACGACGAACGCACGGTTCAGCGGTGGCTGGCACGCGGCGCGCACCATGCCGAGCGCTGGCACGCCCGGCTGCTCAGAAACGGGGTGTGTCGTCATTTGCAATGGGACGAACTGGTCACGAAGCTGCGCGGGGTCAAAGAACGGGTAGGGGTGTGGGTGGCGCTCGATGCGCACACGAAACTCATCCTGGTGATTCGCTGCGGGGGACGCACGCGGGTGGATGCCCAGTGGTTTGTGCATGAAGTCTGGTCCCAGCTCGCACCGGGTGCGCCACCCGTATTTACGACCGCTGGCTTGCAGCAATCCTATGACGCGCTGACCGCCCCTTTCGGCCATTGGGTATCGGAAGCGGGAAAGCGCTGGCCGGCGTGGCCGGTTGACCCACGTCTGTGGTACGGTCAACTCCACAAAATTAAATCAGGGCGCGTCAATCTCACGCTGCGCGAGCCTATTGCGTCGCTGTCGCGCCGGACTTGGTCGCTGGCTCAAGATGAGCACCGTCTGTGGATGCCTATCGAATGGGGACGCGCTCATTACCATTTCTGCCGCTATCATGAAGCGCTTCGAGTACTTGCAACCAGGTCAGGCCACCGTTATCGTTCGCGCACGCTCGCGATGGCAGCGGGTCTCGCCCACCGACGCTGGCGCGTCAGCGATTTGTTGCTGCTGCCGCTGCCGCCTGCCTGAGAGCGAAAAAGCAGGTGTAATGCGCCTGGCAAAACACCGCCGCGCGCCTCACCGGACAGATTTCGAGGTCAATCCTGTCACTGGGGGGCATTTTGAATTATCCCCCATACCCCCGAGCCAAACCTACTATTGGGTACGCTGGGAAGTCGAGAATTTCTACCGTACCGCCAAGCAGTGTCTGGGTTGGGGCGATTATCAGGTGCGCGACTTGCAAGCCATGCAAACGCATGTCCTGCTCATGATGGTGACCTACACCCTATCTGGAATTACAACGTCAAGCCATGCTCGCTTCAGTTGACCCCAACGCCCATTTTACGCTCGGTGACGTACAACGCCAGCATCAACAACTGGCTCATCGTGCGACCATCGCCCAGGTTTTTCACTTTACCTAGGCTGGCCTTGCGCTAGAGGTAATTTATGTCAAATTGGCTGCTTAGAAAAGTGCATGACTTTAGTAAGATGATTCAATTTCTTAAAACATTTATGCCGGATTTTGAACGAACCGGCCTGATTCCAATTCCGCCTGAGATGTCGCAAACGAAATTCGGCTGGAACCCCACCATGTCTGGAAAGAAATGCGATCATCTGCTGAGGCAGCACATGCTTTACTTTCGGCAGTTCAATGGTTGCAAAAACAAGGAAAAACGCTCGACACGATGGTCATTTTGGTGACTACGAATGGCGAAGGGACAGCATTGGTAGCGCACTTTGAACGCGCACATATTCTAGTTAATCATCTTTTCAAAGCTGATGAGCGCGAGCGAAACAGCGTCAAAACTCAAAATAAGCGTAACTTCTATGTTGGCGATCCACGTTTGAAGATTTGCACCTACCACAGCTTCAAAGGGTGGGAAGCGAACAACATATTCGTCGTTGTGTCTGAAAAGCATGTCGATCATTCGCTGCTCTATGTTGCGCTAACCCGTACCACGGAAAATTTGTTTGTACTGAACCGTAACCCGGTTTACCAGGAGTATGGCAGCCGCTGGCCGCGCGATTGGGACGGCACAGATATTTTTGACGACTCAACAACAGGTTGATCCCAAAGCTGTGTTACCCATTCGTAAGCTCGCTCAGGGACAGTTAATAACCAATGGTGCGGTTTGGTGTGGTGGCAAAAGTCACGGTGATAGGCCATTCTTGAAGTGCTGAAATTCGAGAAAGGGCTACACCATGACCACTGAAGAGTTTATCACCGAATTGTTTTGCCGGGT